>Ga0209754_1001154_pt1 | contig 28568 bp, 22 predicted proteins | sample MesohylBB_FD_187295 | JGI IMG/M metagenome (GOLD analysis project Ga0209754, IMG submission 187295) | Host-associated microbial community of the marine sponge Aplysina aerophoba from Gulf of Piran - sponge mesohyl, lysed by bead beating... | ecosystem: Host-associated > Porifera > Sponge >... | reverse complement strand
CGCCTTCGCCTCGGCGACAACCCTGTGGCGGACTCGGCCGCCGATACGCGGGCGGTGACGACGGGCGGTGCGGCGCTCAGGCATCACGCCGCACCGACACGGGGAAAGGGGGCGGCGCCCCCATGCGCGACCCTCCACACGGGAGCGCGATTCTCGGGGGGTTCGAAGGGGGGCGGGAGCCAGCCCCTCGCCAGCCCCGGTGTATTACACGGGGTAGGCTGGCTTGACCACCGTAGCGTCGCTCAAGCCAGCTTTGGGACGCCTCCGAAACACCTCTCCGGGCACCGCCCGAAACTGCACCCGCCGGGCCATCGCAGGCAAGCTCCTCGCCCTGTTGGCCGCCAGCCTCACGAACGGCGAGGGGGACGGGGACGACCCGACCGCTGGCGGCGCTCTCTCCCGCGCCGCCCGGTTTCCGCCCTGCCCGGTACCCCTCCGGGACCCGAGTTCGTCGATCCTGGGCGATCCTGCGGCCCGTAGGTTCCCCAAAAACGCCCCGGAACCCGCAGAAACGGCCTCTGAGCCGAGCATGGAAGACGCTGGTTGCGTACACTCGCAAACTCCTGCTGGTTGGACCTGCCCCGCTTCACGGACGGTTGGTTCTTGGGGTTGATGGTGTCTCTGATGTGGTTTGCCTCTCCCGTGCGGAGAGCGGCGGCCGAAATCGGACCCGCGTTCGGATGGCGGGTCTCCCGGCGTCCGAACGAGGGTGGGCAAGCGAAGCGCGGCAGCCCGCCGGCAGGCCGACGCCCCGAGATCACGGATCCGTGGCTGGCCGGACTGCTGGCACGAAGCCTATCGCGAGGTGCGGGAACGTGGTGAGGACAATCCGACGCGTCATTGCCAAGGAGGCGTAGGGCGCGCACCTTGCGCTTGCAACCGCCGAGGCCTCGGCGGTTCCCCCCGCCTTCCCATCGGGAGCCGGTCCCGACGGGAAGGCGGAGGTTATGTGCCTAATGGGCCACCGGAAACCCCTGGGCGGCCAGGAGCTTGCGCAACGCCTTCTGATGGGGGCACGCGGGTGCGCCGGATGATCTTGAGCGCACCCTGGCCTGCCGCTCGCGCTTTCCTCCGGAGGTCACGTCGAACGGGCGACCGCCGCGGTCCCTGAGCCGCTGGGCCGTCAGAAGTCGTACCTGACCCGCGCCAGCAGCATCCTTCCGATTTCCGGCGCACCAACGAACTCCTGGTGCAGGTTGTTCAGGAGGTTGCTGGCCGTCAGCGACACATGCGTGCCGGGCTGGAACGGGAGCCGGTAGCCGATCGAGGCATCCAGAACGCTGTACCCGTCCACATCTCCGATGTACACGCCGGAGTTCATGGGGAACGCCGTGGTCATCCGCATCCGCGCGCCGAAGGAGAACCCCGCCGCCGGGTCGTCGAAGACGAATCCGAGCGATCCCTTGTGGTTGGGGGCGTTCAGCGCGATGTCGTCGGAACTGGTGCAGTTTCCGTCCTCATTGAAGTCGAAGCACTCGTCGCTCTGGAACGAGTAGGCGGCGTTGATCCGCACACGGTCCGAGGCCAGAATCTGCGCGGCCAGGTCGGCTCCCCAGAAGTCCACTTCCCCGAAGTTGCGGTAGGTGACCAGCAGATCGTGCGAATCGACCTGGTCCGGCACAATGGTGCCGAGGGGGAGCTGCGCCACCCCCTCGACGATCGGCCTGATCTGCTCCAGTGTCACCGCGCCGGCCTGGATGAGCGGCGCCAGGCGATGGATGACGAATTCCGTGGTGCTCGCGGGATCGAAGAAGACGTTCGGGGTGATGACACGGAGCGGGCCGACGAAGTTCTCCACGCGGCTGAAGTACATGTCCGCGGACAGCAATACGCGGTCGTTGATCAGGCCCTTGTATCCGACCTCGTAGGTGTTGTTGATGGTCGGGGTGAGATCGGCAATGCTCTCCACGGGCGAGGAGTCCAGCGGGAACGCGTCCGTCGGATCGATGGCCGACTGGTCCAGCCGACGGAACACCGTGCCAATCATGGGATCACCGGGCCGCGCGCCGGGATTCTGCAGAAGGCTCTGCAGAGGACCGGCGAAGGGCGCGAAGCTGGGCGGGAGGAGCGAGGGCAGCAGCTCGAGAAGTCCTGGCCACAGCGCCGCAGCGTTCGCCGGAAGGGCTTGGCCCGGCGCGAAGGGCGAGCGCATGCAGTAGGACATGAGGCCGCCGGGGCACTGGGCGCCGAAGGTGAAGCCGCCGGACGACGGCACGCCAAGCGCGCGGACGCCGTAGCTGAGCCCCCCCGGCAGCGGAATCTGCGCCGCGATGATGTCCAGGAAGAGGTTGGTGGTGGTCGGGGTCGCAAACGCCCGGTTGTAGGTGAAGCGGAAGTTCTGACCGTCGGCGGGCCGGAACACCAGCGCCGCGCGCGGAGAGATGTTGGCGTCCGCGAGACGGTTGTGATTGTCCAGACGGATGGCCGTAACCAGGTCGATCCGGTCGCCGAGCGATGTCTCCGAGTGCAGATAGGTGCCGACTTCGGCAATGATGTCGTCGTTCTCGTTGCGCCCGAAGATCGTTCCGGCCGTGCGCGGCTCGGTCCGCTGCCAGTCGATGCCGTAGGTGAAGCTCTGCCATGACCCGATGTCGAAGCCGTGCTGGAACTGCGCCGCCATCGTGCGTGACTGGTCCACGACGGTGGCGCCGGTGCGGAGGCCGAAGGTGCCGTCCTGAACCGGCGCGTTGGGATGGCCCCCGGAATCGGTCATGTTCAGGAACGCCTGGGCGAAGAGCCGGCCCTTCGACAGGCGGGCCTGCGCGAAGTTGTACGCCCAGTCCTTAATCTGAAAGGCCCCGATGCCGGTCATGTCCACGCCCTTGGCGACCGTGGTGGTTCCGCCGTTGACGATGAAGGACCCGTCGCCTGCGAACCGGAAATCGAGGCGGGCGTCGGCGGAGTAGCGTTCCGACTCGTAGTCCCGGACGCAGATGCTGCATCCGGCCATGCGGGCCTGGGCCTCGCCGGGGTCGTTGAACTCCCAGTCGTTCCCGCGCTGGTACTGCGTGGAGATCTTCAGCCCGAAACTCTCGGAGGGGGAGTGGGCCGTGCGAAACTGGCCGTGGAATATCGAGCGCTCGCCGCCGGCCAGCGAGATCGTCGTTCCCTGCCGGTCGATCGGCGAGGACGTGATGATGTGCATCACGCCGTTCGAGGCGTTGGGTCCGTAGAGCGCCGCCCCGGGGCCCAGCGAGACTTCGATGCGGTCGATGTCCAGGTCGGTCGTCGGAAGCATCTGGTACGCGTTGAACCTGAGCGAAGGAATCCGCGCGTAACGGTTGTCGATGATCGTCAGCAGCGTTCCGGAGAAGACGTTGTTGAAACCGCGGGCGACCAGGGTGCCCTGGGCGATGCCCGTCTGGACCGCGTCCACCCCGGGAAGCGTCTTGACGTGCTCGGCCACGGTGACCGCCGCGACCCTCGCCACATCCGCCCCGGAGACCGTCGCAATCGAAGCGGGCGCGTCGAGCGCCTTCTCCTGGCGGCGCGAAGCCGTAACCACTACGGGATTCAGCAGCAGCGCCTGCGAGCGCAGCGAGATGGTCAAGTTCGCGGTACCCCCGGCCTCCACCCGGACGCCGTCGACCCGCGTGGTCTCGTAGCCGATCACGGTCACCACCACGGAGTGCGTCCCCGCAGCCACCGTAAGGCTGAACCGGCCTTCCGCGTTGCTGGCGACGGATCCGGCCGCATCCAGCGCCTCCACCGCCGCGTCCGCTACGGGCGCGCCCGTTTCGGCGTCCGTCACCACGCCCGTGATCGTTCCCTGTTGAGCCTGGGCATCTGCCGGAACGAAACTCGATGCAATTACCAGAACAGCTAGCGCGACAATACCGGGCCCTTCAGATCGGATTCTCATGGGTGTCAATCCTCGTGTTCTGGGTCGCGTGCGGCGGGATCCGCCGGCCGGCATCCCGTGACCGGACCTAATCGGCTGCTTGGCCCAGGGCGTCGCCTGGCCCAGAATACAAACTCACGCAGGCAAAGACAAACGCCGGGAGCGGCCGTTTCCGAGATGGAGCATGAACGCCTGGCTTGAGGGAAAAGACTTCGCGGCGCTCCAGCAGGTCGGCCCGTTGATACGCCCGGACGACCGAGCCTTTCGTCACGTGAACGAGGTCGACCTCCGCGCGATCCTTCCGTCGCGAGGCCCCTATCCGGCGGACGACCGGCGGAACGTTCGGAAAGGAGGCGGCGGGGGCGAGGGAGTCCCGCCATTCAAGTCTGTTTTTCCCGCTTTCGCGGCACGGTCCAGCAGGGTCCAGTACAATGGCAAGAGTGGCAGATCGTGCAGTCCCAGTTCGACTTACGTGATCTCCCGCCATGATTTACGCCGCCAGCGATCCGCCCGTCAGGCTGGACTGGAAGATGTCCAGCCCGGGTTGCGTCTGGACGTGGTCCGCGGGGGTCGTCGCGATGGTGCGCTGGATCTCGGCCGACGACACCGAGGACACGGAGGCCGGTGCCTCGAGCGCCTTTTCCTGGCGGCGCGACGCGGTGACCACGACCGGGTTGAGGATCAGGGCCCGCGAGCGGATCGGGATTTCGATGTCCGTCGTCGCGCCGGCGTCCACCGCGATCCCGTCCAGACGGGTGATCTCGTAGCCGATCAGGGTCACGATCACCGAGTGGCTGCCAGCCGGAACCGACGCGGTGAAGCCGCCGGCATCGTCGCTGGCCATCAGGGGCTGTCCGACAATCTCGATGGTCGCGCCCACCACGGCCGAGCCCGTCTCGGCGTCGGTGACGCGGCCGGTGAGGGTCCCCTGCTGTGCAGCGAGGGGGGCGCTGAAGAGAACCCCCGCCGCGACGAACATCCAGGGGAGATACCGCTGCCACCGCGTGCTGATCGCTTTCATCGAACTCTCCTCTTTATGCGGATGCCCAGGGCGTCCGGAAGAACGGACTAGTCGTTGCTGTGACCGAAAATGTCGTCGAATCGGACGAATTCGTCGCAGAAATTGCTTTCCGAGAACCGGCAAAATAACCTGTCGGCCATCCGGGCGGCCAGTCCGGTTGGCGTCGCTTCGAGCGTCCGGCGAGGCACGCCGGGTCGGCAGTCCGTCGATGAGCCAGCGCGCGCGGCTGGAGCGGCGGTGCCGGACAGTTCGTCCATCGGCCGGCTAGGGCCGGGCCCACTCCTCCAACCGGGCGCTCGCCCGGTCGAAACGGGCCAGCAGATTCGGGATGTCCGCGTCTCCGTAGCCGATGACCAGTCGGTTGCGGGCGACGCGGAGCACCTCCGCCAGTTCGCGGGCCGCGCGCACCCTCGCGCCGGGTTCGGTGCTCCCGACCGCCCCGATCCAGATCGGCCCGGTGTGGGCAAACGGATAGCTGGCCATGGAGGGCCATTCCGTGCTCCCGCCCACCGCGCGCACCGCGACCCACCCGCCCCCGGGGAGGTCGAGCGTTCCCTCGTACCGCCGCGAGCCCGGTCCATCGAGTCCGTCGGACTCCCAGGCCACCTCTCCGTTGACGAGCACGTCCACGCGCTCGACGCCGCCCGCAGAGCTCAGGTCGAGCGTCCAGGCGGCGGATCCGGGCGCGACCACCCCGCCCGGCCCCGCCCCCTCGAGCCGGAAGTCGAGGAAGGGACCGTTGGTGACGAAGGTGCGACCCTCGCGGAGCGCCGCCATGTACGCCGGCCAGTTGAGTCGGCCGCCGGTCATCGCGTACACCCTCGTGGTCCCCACCGCCATGGTGCGGAAGAAGTTGTTCATTACGTCGGTACCGGCGCTGGGCGCCACCGGAATGCCCAGGTTGAGGAAGCGGTGCCACACCTGGGTGGTGGTGGTCTCGTCGCTCCACAGGCAGACCACCTCCAGGGCGTCCAGGTCGCCGAGCACCGCGTCCGCCACCAGCTCGACGGGTACGGCGGGCGCAAGCTCCTCGAAGGGCACCTCCGACCACGGCTGCTCGCGCTCGGCGCCGCGCGCGTTCACCGGGTGCACGTAGTACCCGAAGCCGCCGCGGGAGCGGGCGTGGCCCAGCGCCTCCGCGTTCTCGCGGTCGTCGGTGCCGTAGACCTGGTAGCCGGGGCCCCACACCCACGGCCAGAAGAAGTCACCGATGCCGATGAGGCCCACGTGGCCGAGAAAGTGGGAGCGCACCTCCTGGCCGAAGCGGATGAGCGGTCCCTCGCCCGCCCGCTCCCAGCCCCAGAGTTCCTGGTCCTCGAAGCGGTTGTGCAGGTTGGCCAGCAGCGGCGTGGCGACGTCGAGCGCCTCCCCTCGCATCATCGGGACCAGGTCGGCCGGGGCCAGGTCGTAGGGGCCCCCGTAGTTCAGGTGGAAATGGTGCTCCCCCGACACCCATCCCGCGGCCCGTGCGTCCCAGACGGGGGCGAGCGTCACCTCCACCTCGGTGGTCCGGCCGGCCACGACCTCGACGGTGCGGGCGACCTCGGGGGTCGCGAGTCCTTGCACGGCCGCCACGGTCGCGCTCCCGGCCGGCACCGTGAACTCGGCGATCCCCGGCGAGTAGGCATACACCCGCCCGCTCTGACCGTCGAACCAGGGTCGCGAGCCGGCCGGGACGGCCGGGTGGCCGGTCGCGTCGACCACGTCCAGGCGGGCGGCCGCGGGCGGACCTCCTTCCTCAAGGGTGGTGCGCACCCGCAGCGTGCCCGTCCCGACCCCCCAGTCCCAGGTGCGCACCACGACCTCCTCGGCCGGCCCGCCCGCGGCGGCCACCCGGTAGAGCCGCATCGGCCGGTTGCCGTCCCCGCGCGAGAAGTACACCCACTCCCCCCCGGGCCGGCTCCACGCGGGGGTGAGCGGCGTGCCGCCCTCCGTTTCCGGAGGCCCGACCAGCAGGATCGACCCCGCCGGGTTGTCCACATTCACCAGCCGCAGCTCCCATCCGGCCTGCGTGGGCCAGTTGACCGCGACCGTCGAGCCGTCGGGGCTGAGCGCCGGACGCGCCATGGAGGCGATCCTCCCCTCGAGCAGCGTCCGCGGCCCGGGTCCCGCGGGCGCTCCGGAAGCGTCGAGCTCCCGCACCAGCACCCGGTCGCCGCCCCCGCCGCCCTTGGCCAGGTACACGAGGGCGCCCGCCCCCGGCTACGGCTTCAGCTCGATCCCTGCCACGTCGGTGATGGGGGTCCTCTCCCCGCTCGCCAGCTCGAGCGCCCACAGATCGATGGTCCCCGCCGACGCGGACGCGAAGTAGAGCCGGCCGCCATCGGGGGAAAAGGCCGGGTCGAGCTCGATCGCCGGCGTGTTCTCACTCAGCAGCTCCGCGCCCGTCCCGGCGTCCGCCACCACGATCCAGGTGTCGCGCGTGTCGTCGCGCACGAAGGCGATGCGGGACCCGTCGGGCGACCAGGCCGGGCGCGCGTCCATCGCTCCGCCGGACGTGAGCCGGCGCGCGCGCCCGTCCACCAGGTCCATCACCCAGATCCAGCCGTGCGATGCGAAGGCCAGGCGGGTTCCGTCCGGCGACGCCGCCGGATCGATGGGACCGCTGGTGAGGGTGGGCATCTCGTAGCCCTCCAGGTAGATCTGGTGCCCGTAGCCCTCCACCCGCGGATACCGATTGGTCCATTGGGCCGAGACCGCCGCCGGTCCCAGCGCCGCAGCCAGGGCGATCACGCCCAGCCGCGCAGCCGCCGGTGGGCCACTCCGAGCCCGATTCGTGCCTCGCTTCATGCTTCAGCCTCCTTTCCTGTCCTTTCCATCTTCGCCCGGTCGTGCGTGCGCCGCAGCGGAATCTCCGGGATGCGCGCCGCCAGCACCCCGGCCGCGAGTGTAAGGAACGCGACCAGCCAGTAGATCCGCTGGGAGGCGCGGGTGAACGCCAGCCGCACCCGGTCCGCCGACTCCCGCGCCACGGCGCGGCCCTCCGTGCGCAGTGCGACCGCTCCGTCCGGGCTGTCCGCCTCCCCGGCCCTCTCCTCGAAGGCCGCGAGAATCGCCTCCGGCAGGCCAACCCCACCTCTCGAAACATAGGCCTGCGCGCTGACCCTTCCACGGGTGCGATCCCGCAATTCCGCATCCAGCGTGGAGAACGTGGCCGCCAGCGTAAAGGTCAGCACCGCGCCCATGGCCGCCGCCCCCATCGTCGCTCCGGTCTGGCGAAAGAACTGGGAGGCGCTGGTCGCCTGCCCGACGAAGCGAACGTCGGTGGCGTTCTGGATGGCGAGGGTGAAGAGAGGCATCCCGGGCCCGGCCCCGAGGCCGCAGAGGATCGTGCAGAGGTAGACCTGCCAGTACGCCGTGGAGGGATCCATGCGCGCCAGCAGCACGGCGCCCAGGAAGAACACCGCCGTGCCGGCGACGATCTGGCGCCGGTAGCCGATGCGGCTGGCAACCTGTCCCGCAAGCGTGGCCGAGATCACGATGCCGAGCGAGAACGGGATCAGCACCAGCCCCGCTTCCGTAGCGGATACCCCCCTCGTCGACACGAGGAAGAGCGGGACGAAGATGTTGATGGAGATGAAGGCGGCGCCGAAGAAGAACGTAGCCAGGGTAGCCCGGCGAAAGACGGGTTCGGAGAACAGGCGTGGCTCGAGAATCGGGCCCTCCACGGCGCGCGAGCGGCGCACGAACGCCACCAGCAGAATCGCGGACAGCGCCAGCAGGCCGGGCGTCGCCCACAACTGCCATCCCCCGGACGCGACCGCACCCTCCGCCGCCATCGGTGCCGAGGCCAGCCACGGAAGCCAGGGGCTGGCCTGCTTGTCGATCTGCAGCCCGACGACCAGCGGCACCAGCCCGCCGACCAGAAGGCCAGCCCCGGCGAAGTCCGGGCGCGTCGCTCCCGGGGCCGCCTCCAGAAGCGGCATCCGGCGCAGGATATGCCACAGCGCGATCCCTCCGATGGGCATGTTGACCAGAAAGACCCAGCGCCAGCCGGCGATCCCGGGCATCCAGCTCCCCGCGTGGTCCGTGAGCAGCCCGCCCAGCAAGGGCCCCATCACCGAGGAGACGCCGAACACCGCGCCCACGTATCCCTGGTACTTGCCGCGCTCGGCCGGAGTGAAGAGATCCGCGATGACGATGAAGGTCATGGCGAAGATGCCCCCTGCGCCCATCCCCTGGACGCCCCGGGAGATCACGAGCTGGCTCATGCCGTCGCCGAGCAGCGGGAGCGGCCCCGCGATTCCCGCCAGGCCGCAGGCGACCGAGCCGCCCAGGAAGAGACCCACGGCCGCCAGGGTCACGTGCTTGCGCGCATAGGTGTCGGCCAGCTTGCCGTAGACCAGCGCCAGGGAGGTCGACGCCAGCAGGTACATGGTCGTCACCCATGTGTAGCGCTCCACCCCGGCAAGGTCTTCCACGATCCTGGGGAGCGCCGTGGCCACGATGGTCTGGTCGAGTGCGCCCAGCAGGAGCGCGAGCAGGATGGCCAGGTAAACCGTCATCCGGTCGGCGTGGGAGGTCCTTCCCTCATCGGGCCCGGTCCCGAGCCCCCGCGGCGCGGTCGCTTTCATGAAGCCGGATTGGGGAGGGACATTGCGCGGGCCGGTGCTCGCTTGCCTGACAAGCGGAGGTTAGGGTAGGGAGGCTGGACCAAAGTGAGACCACCGCGTGCGAGCGGCCAGTTTCCGGGGAGGCGTGGCCGCGGAGCCGGACCAGCATGGAGGAGCGTTCATGCCTGCCGATCGAAGAGAGTTTCTGAAGATGTCCGCGGCGGCGGGAGCCGCGCTGGGACTGGGTGCCGTTCCCGCTGCGGGGCTGCCGCATCCGGGCCCGGCTCGCGGGTTCGCGGCGCCACAGGAAGCGCCTCGCTCACTGCGCATCCTCATCCTCGGAGGCACCGGCTTCATCGGTCCCTTCCAGGTGCGCTACGCCCTGTCCCGCGGTCACTCGGTAACGCTCTTCAACCGCGGGCGCTCCAATCCCGGGATGTTCCCCGGGGTGGAAACCCTCATCGGCGACCGGAACGGCCAGCTTGACGCGCTCAGGGGCCACACCTGGGACGTGGTGATCGACAACTCGCGCTCCAATCCGGACTGGGTGCGCCTCGCCGCCGAGTTCCTGCGCGACTCCGTGGACCGCTACTTCTACGTGTCCTCGCGCTCGGCGTACTCGGACCTCAGCAGCGTGCCGATGACGTCGGACGCCCCGACCTTCACCTACGAGACCGCGGGCATCGAACCGGGTTCGGACAACCTCCCCTACGGCCTCGCCAAGGCGCTCTCGGAGCGGGAGGCGCAGCGGGTCTTCGTGGACCGCACCAACATCGTGCGCCCCGGGCTCATCATCGGTCCACGGGACGAGACCGACCGCTTCACCTACTGGCCGGTGCGCATCCACCGGGGCGGCGAAGTGCTGGCCCCGGGCGACGGCTCCGACACCGTGCAGATCATCGACGTGCGCGACCTCACCGAGTGGATGATCCGCATGGCGGAAACCGGGCACACGGGAGAGTACAACGGCATCGGGCCGGCCACGCCCCGGCCCATGACGGAACTGCTCTACGGAATTCGCGCGGTGACCGCGGCGGAGACCACCTTCACCTGGGTCGACACCGACTTCCTCATCGAGAGGGGAATGCGCCCGTACCGCGAGATGCCGGTCTGGCGGCCGCCGGTCCCCGGATTCGAGGGCTTCGCGCGCTTCGATCTGACGCCGGAGGTGGAGGCCGGCCTCACCTTCCGCCCGCTGGCGGACACGGCGCGGGACACGCTCGAGTATCATTTTTCCCGCCCACCCGAACGCCAGGCCAATCTGCGCGCCGGCGCCACCCCCGAGCAGGAAGCGGAAGTGCTCGCGGCCTGGCACCGCAGCGGGCGCGCCGGCCGTTAGCGGAGGGCCGGCCCCTCCTCCTTCTCCAACTGCCGGAGCAGCAGCAGGAGCGCGCCGATCATCAGGAAGGCCGCGCCCGCCATCGCCGGGATGGAAACGAAGCCGAAGACCGCCACGTAGCGCCCTGAGCAGGGTACCCCGCCCTCGCAGGGCACCAGGTCCAGCGTCGGCCGGAACTGGAGCGCGACGTGGTACGCGGCGATGGCCAGGCCGACCACCGGCAGCGGCAGGGCGAAACGCCAGATTCCCGCATGCGCGCGCACCAGTCCAACCCCGAGCACCAGCACCAGCGGGTACATGGCGAACCTCTGGTACCAGCAGAAGGGACACGGCACGAAGCCGACGATTTCCGAGAAATAGAGGCTGCCGCCAGTCGCGGCGAAGGCGATGGTCCAGGCCCAGGCGATGACGTGGCGCTCGTAGCCCGCGAGCGACGTGCGCAGCCACATGCGGCCAGCCGGTACCATGAGCCCCGCCAGGAGCGCCAGGGAGGCCGCCGCGCCGGCGAGGGAGGTCCCGCCGAGCATCTGAACGATCGCAGGGTAGAGTGTCATCCGATGCCTGAAATGGTTGCGGGAAACACGTCGATCGCGAGCCTGGGCCCAGGGCCCGGAGGTCGCCGGGTTCAGCGCTCGTCGGCCCTAGCGTGTCCCAAGGGCGAAGGCTATTCTTATGGCTCTTTGAAGTTGAGGCAAAATCCGGGGCAGGCGAATGGCCTTTCTGGCCCTCGACCATGCCCCTTCCCCGGTTACAGCAGCGTGAGGCCCGCATGAACTCTCTTCCCGCCGCGCTCACCACGCTCGGGGTGCTTCTGGTACTCGCGGGCCGACCCGCCGAGCCCGCTCCCGCCGACCCCATCGAGACACCGTCCACCCCGTCAGCCGCGAGTACGGAGATGGGTGGCCCGGAGCACGCGGAGTCGCTCACCGGCGTCATCCGCGTGTACTGCCAGGTCTGCCACAACGATGCCCTCATGACGGGCAACGTCTCGCTGCAGGCCTTCGAAGTGGAGTCGGCCCCGGAAATGGCGGAGACCGCGGAACGGATGATCCGCAAGCTGCGCGCCGGGATGATGCCCCCGCAAGGCTTCCCGAGGCCTGCCGGCGACACGCTCGCGGCTCTCGTGGAAGAGCTGGAGGCCCGCGTCGACGAAGCCTGGGCGCAGAACCCGAACCCCGGATTCCGCACCTTCCAGCGCCTGAACCGCGCCGAGTACGCCAACGCCGTCGAAGATCTCCTCGGACTCGAGATCGATGTCGGGGAGTTCCTGCCCCTCGATACCCGCAGCGCCAACTTCGACAACATCGCCGACGTGCAGGCTCCCTCCGCCACCCTCATGGAGGGGTATCTGCGCGCGGCCAACTACATCAGCAGGGTGGCGGTCGGAGACCCGGACGCGGAACCCAACTCGATTCGCTACCGGCTGCCGCGGACAACCTCCCAGAAGGATCGCGTCGAGGGAGCGCCCTTCGGCACCCGGGGCGGCGTCTCGGTGATTCACAACTTCCCGGCCGACGGAAAGTACGTTTTCCACATCCAGCCTTATCCGGCGGTGGAGGGCGAGGTCTTCGGGCGCACCTTCGGCAATGAGCAGATGGAGGTCTCCATCGACGGCCAGCGCGTGGCGCTGGTCACGATCGACCGGTGGATGTCGGAGTCGGAGCCTACCGGACTGAACGTTCTCACCGATTCCATCTACGTGCGCGCCGGCCCCCGGCGCGTGACCGCCGCCTTCCTGAGGCGCTTCGAAGGCGAGCTGGACGACCTGATCCGCCCCATCGACCATACCCTGGCGGACGGACAGATCGGGATCGGCTACGGGGTGACCACCATGCCGCACCTGCAGCGGCTCTCGGTTCTGGGCCCCTACGAGGTCACCGGGGTGTCCGACACGCCCACGCGGCAGCTCATCTTCACCTGTCGCCCCACCTCCCGCGAGGAGGCGCGGCCCTGCGCGGAGCGCATCGTTTCCCGCCTCGCGAGCCAGGCCTATCGCCGGCCCACCAACCAGGAGGACATCGACGGGCTGATGTCCTTCTACGATCAGGCCGAGGCCGAGCGCGGCTTTGAAGGCGGCGTGCAGCTGGCGCTGCAGGCGATTCTGGCCAGCCCGCACTTCCTGTTCCGCATGGAGCGCGCCCCCGGCGCCACCGCCGGAACCCCCTATGCGATCACCGACGCCGACCTGGCCTCGCGCCTCTCCTTCTTCCTGTGGGGAGCTCCCCCGGACCAGCAGCTCGTCGGCGCCGCGTCGAGGGGCGAACTCTCCGATCCCGACGGGCTCCTGCGGCACGCGCGACGCATGCTGGCCGACCCGCGCGCCGCGGAAGGGCTTGCCCGCCGCTTCGGCGCCCAGTGGCTGAGGCTTCAGGACCTCGAGAAGATCGATCCGGACGCGCTCTCCTACCCCTATTTCGACGGAACCCTCGCGGACGCGATGCACCGCGAGACCGAGCTTCTGTTCGCAAACATGGCCATCGAGGACCGGCCGGTCAGCGAATTGCTGACTGCCGACTACACCTTCGTCAACGAGAGGCTGGCCCGGCACTACGGCATCGCGGGCGTCACCGGGCCGGAGTTCCGGCGGGTCCGGTATCCCGACGAGAACCGCCGCGGCATCCTCGGCCATGGCAGCGTGCTGACCATGACCTCGCACGCCGACCGCACCTCGCCGGTGCTCCGCGGCAAGTGGGTGCTGGAGGTGCTGCTGGGAACCCCGCCGCCGCCACCGCCGCCCGACGTGCCCGCCTTCGAGGAAACGGAAGGCGCGGACGACGGCCGCTTCCTCACCGTGCGCGAGCGCATGGAGATCCATCGCGCCAATCCGGTGTGCATGTCCTGCCACCAGCTGATCGACCCGGTGGGACTGGCGCTCGAGAACTTCGACGTGACCGGGGCATGGCGGATCAGGGACGAGGGCAACCCGGTGGATCCGGCCGGCGAGCTCTACGACGGCACGCTGCTCACGGGCCCGGCCGACCTTCGCAACGCGCTTCTGAAGCGCCCCGAGGTGTTCTACCGTATCTTTACCGAAAACCTGATGGCGTACGGCCTTGGCCGCCGCGTCGAGTACTACGACATGCCGACCGTGCGCCGGATCGTGCGCGAGGCGGCAGACACGGATTATCGGTTCTCCTCGTTCGTCCTGGGCGTCGTGGAGAGTCCGGCCTTCCGCTCGTCGCTGGTGACGCCCGAAGCCGTCGCCACGCCGGCGGGGAACTGAACTGCACAGGCCGTGAAGCCTGAACGAATTGATTGCCCGAGCACCGCAAGAGCCGGTGTACTCGCAGGTTGTACAACCAACGGAGTCTGAACGATGAATTTCATCACCGGAAAGAGCATCTCCAGGCGCGCCATGTTGCGGAGCATGAGCGGCGTCATCGGGCTGCCGCTGCTCGACGCCATGGTTCCCGCGGGAAGGCTGTGGTCGACGACTGCCGGCGGTCGAGCCGCCAACGACACCCGCCTCGTCTTCATCGAGCAGGTGCACGGCGCCGCCGGATGCAACGAATGGGGAGCTTCCCAGAATCTCTGGGCGCCCGCGGCGGAGGGTAAGGATTTCGACCTCTCGCCCACCAGCCTGCGGTCGCTCGATCCTTTCCGGAAATACCTCACCATCGTCACCAACACCGATTCGCGCATGGCGGACGCGTTCTCGCCCGAGGAGATCGGCGGCGACCACTTCCGCACCACGGCGGTGTTCCTGACGCAGGCGCATCCGAAGCAGACCCAGGGCTCGGATCTGCATATCGGGACCTCCATGGACCAGCTCTACGTCCAGCGTTTCGGCCAGGAGACCCCGATTCCGTCGATGCAGCTCACGATCGAGAACGTCGACCAGGCCGGCGGCTGCGCCTACGGCTACGCCTGCGCCTATACGGACACGGTCAGCTGGGCGTCTCCGAGCGAGCCGCTGCCGATGATCCGCGATCCGCGCGCTGTCTTCCAGCAGCTGTTCGGAGCCGGCGGAACCCCGGAGCAGCGGGCCCACCGTCTTCGCACGGACCGCAGCATCCTCGACTGGATGCTGGACGAGATCACCAGCCTGAAGCGCGAGCTGGGGCCGGCCGACCAGCATCGCGTCTCCCGCTATATCGACAACATTCGCGAGCTGGAGCAGCGCATCACGCGCATCGAGATGCAGAACACGAGCGGTGAGGAGCGGGAGATTCCGGAAGCTCCCGTGGGCGTGCCGGATGATTTCCGTGAGCACATGGAAGTGATGTTCGACCTTCAGCTGCTCGCCTTCACCTCCGACACCACCCGGGTCTTCTCGTTCAAGCTGGGGCGCGACGCGTCCCCGCGGATTTTCCCGGAGAGCGGATCCTCGACGCCCTTCCACGCGGGCAGCCACCACGGTGGACGCGAGGAGCGGATTCTCGACTTCGCCCTGATCAACTCCTACCACGTCGGCATGCTGCCGTACTTCCTCGAGAAGCTGCAGGCGACGAACGACGGCGACGCGACGCTGCTCGACAAGACCATGGTCATGTACGGATCGGCGATGGCCGACCCCAACATCCACAACCATGCCCGCTGCCCGCTCTTCATGGTCGGCGGGGTGAACGGACTGCTGGAGGGAGAGCAGCACGTGGTGGCGCCTCCGGGCACCCCGATGGCGAACGTCATGCTCGACCTGCTGCATCGACTCGGCGTGACCGACCTCGAGACGTTCGGCAACAGCACCGGCACCTTCGCGGTATAGAGACGGCGGCAAGACTCAAGTCCCAGGCAACGGCCGCTGCGAGGAGCAGGAGATGGCGACAAGCAAACGAACTTTCGCACCCTGGATGAAGCGGACCTTGGCGGTCAGCGCGCTGCTGCTGGTCGCGGCTACGCCCGACGATTCGCCGGTAGCGGACGCGGCCCAGCGGGGTGAGGTCGAGGAGATTCGCACTTTGCTGAGGCAGGGGGCGGATCCCAGCGCGGCGCAGCCCGATGGAATGACCGCCCTGCACTGGTCGGCGCTGAACGACCAGCTGGACATCGTCGAGACCCTCATCTTCGCGGGGGCCACGCTGCAGCCGACCACCCGTGTGGGCGGCTACACGCCCCTCCACCTGGCGAGCCGCGCAGGCAATGCCGGGGTGGTCGCGGCGCTTCTCGACGCGGGCGCCAATCCCGACGTCCTGACCGGCACCGGGGCCGCCTCGCTGCACTTCGCCGCCGAGGCGAACGTAGTCGAGGTGGTGAGCGCGCTGGCGGAACACGGGGCCGACGTGAACGTGCGGGACGGCTACTCCAGCCGGACGCCGGCGATGTTCGCGGCGGCGCGCAATTCCGCGGCGGCGCTTCAGGCGCTTCTCGACGCCGGCGCCGATCCCGACCTGGTGAGCGACACCCGCGACTACGCGGAGATCGAAGCAGCGGACCGGGAGGAGCGGACGCGCCGGCAGCGCATCCGCGAAGCGGAGAAGGAACCCGAGCCCGAAGAAGAGCCTGGGGCGCAGCCTCCGGGCCAGGGACGCGGAGGGTTTCCGGGCGCCGGTGCTCCCCAGGGCGGCGAACCTGAACCGCCACCGGACGGGCCGAAGGTACTCTCTTCCATCGAGCAGATCGGCATTCAGGGAGGGTTCTCTCCCCTGCACTACGCCGTCCGCAACGGGAACGCCGAGGCGATGCGCGTGCTCGTGGACGGGGGTGCCGACATCAACCTGGGGACCGCGGATCAGTCCTCACCCCTGCTGTTGGCCACCATCAACGGGAACTACGACCTGGCGCGGGAGCTGCTGGAGGCCGGGGCCGACCCGAACATTCTGAGTGACGACGGCGCAGGCCCGCTGTTCGCCGCCCTGAACATCGAGTGGTCGCTGCGCACCTGGTATCCGCAGCCCCAGGCATTCCGGCAGCAGGAAACGACCTATCTCGACCTGATGCAGCTGCTGCTCGACGCGGGCGCCGATCCGAACGCACGCACCAACACACACATCTGGTACGCCGCCTACAACGCCGGCCGCATGGGCGTGGACTTCGCGGGCGCGACGCCGTTCTGGCGGGCCGCATACGCCGCCGACGTGCAGGCCATGAAGCTGCTGCTCGACAACGGGGCCGACCCGAACATCTGGACCTACAACCTCATCAGTCCCCGGCGCTTCAACTTCCGCCGGCCCGGCGAACCGGAAGAGGATCCGTCAGGACTCGAGCCCGTTCCCCACGGGGGGCCCGGCGTCCACCCGCTGCACGCGGCTGCGGGCGTCGGCTTCGGCACCTCGCGGGTCGCACAGACGCACCGGCACGTGCCCGACGGCTGGCTGCCGGCGGTGCGCTTCCTCGTCGACGAACTCGGCGTCGATCCCAACATCCGCGACAAGGACGGCTTCGCGGCCATCCACCACGCGGCGTCCCGGGGCGACAACGAGACCATCCTCTTCCTTGTGGAGAGGGGCGCCGACGTGACCCTGCTCAGCCGGCGAGGACACACCGTCGCCGATATGGCCAACAGCCCGGAACAGAGGGCCCAGCCGCATCCGCCGACCGTCGCCATGCTGGAGAAGCTGGGGTCGAAGAACAACCACAACTGCAGGTCCTGCTGAACACATTTGGCTCGCCGCCTGCTGCCGAACCCCTCGTACTCGTTGCGAGGGGTTTGGTTTGGGCGGGAGTCGACAGATCCGCAATCGGGCGACAGCGGCCCCTGATTGCGGTCCGGCCAACCAACTGAAGCCGAGGATGCGAGGGAGCATCCGATTACGGAGCACGGAATGAAGCGTTACGCGTTGATGGCGATGGTACTCGGGCTGATCTGCCTCCCGGCGGGAAGCGCGGCTCAGGACACTGTGTGGAACCGCTATACCCTCGAGGATCTGGGCGGCGTTTTCGTCAGCGCACAGACCGGTGCGGCCTGCGCCGGCGCCGGCGTCACCGACGAGTCTGTGCGGGTCCAGGCCGAGGCGACGCTTGCGGCATCGGAAGTGGAATTGCTGACCCAGGGCGAGATGCTCCGCAACCCCGGTCTTCCCGAGTTGCGCATCATCCTGGAGTGTGCGCCCGGCGACGGCGTGGCGGTGACGGGTGCGCTGGCCTGGTCGGTGGCGGTGCGCGTCCACCAGTCGACCCAGATGACGCGCGACAACCAGATCACGCTTTCGGAGGCCGTGACCTGGTTTGCGACCGGGGTGGGCGTCGCCGCGATCGTCGATGCCCAGGCCGTTCTCGAAGCCGCGGTCACGGCCAGGGTGGAGGAGTTCGCCACCGCCTACACCGAAACCAACGGCGGAGGTGGCGGCAACCCCGGTTGAGGGGCCACCCGGTTCAAACCGGTCTCCCTCCCGGTAACGCGCCCGCCACGGGGCGCGCGGGTTGAGACTTCGGCGCTGGCGGCAACCCGGCGCGCAACAGGACACGTTGGGCGGCCCAAGACGCCCAGTTCCCGAGGGACCCTACTTCAGGGCATGCGCAATCTCCTCGCGCACCCGGGCGTCGTCCTCCACCAGCATGCGCGCGCGCAGGGCGGCTGTGGCGTCGGCTGACGCCGCGATTCGCCCGAGCCCCCATGCGGCATGCCCGCGCACCAGCGAGGCGTCGTCGTGAAGCGCCCGGGTCAGCACGGCAACCGCATCCTCCTGTCCCAGGTTTCCGAGCCCCACGCAGACGTTGCGCAGCAGGCCGTTCCGCTTGGCGCGCTTGACCGGGGAGCCGCGAAAGGCGCGCGAGAACGCGGCATCGTCCATGGCGAGGAGGCGCTCGGCGAGCTCCACCAGCAAGGGGCCGTCCAACTCCGGCCGCGCGTGGTAGGCCGGCTCGCTGGCGGGCGTCTGGAATTTCACGTTCCAGGGACACACTTCCTGGCAGATGTCGCAGCCGTAGATGCGGTTGCCGATCGGACTCCTCAGCTCGCGCGGGATCGGCCCCCTGTGCTCGATGGTCAGATACGAGATGCAGCGCCGCGCGTCCATGACCGGCGCCCCGCGCGCGTCGCGTCCCAGCAGGGCCCCGGTGGGGCAGGCGTCGAGGCAGCTCCGGCAGGTTCCGCAGCGGTCTTCGGTGAAAGGCTCGTCCTCCGGCAGCTCGACATCGAGGAGCAGGATCCCCAGAAAGAAATACGAGCCGCTCTGCGGGTGGATCAGCATCGTGTTCTTCCCCAGCCATCCCAGCCCCGCACGCATCGCCAGCTCGCGCTCCAGGATCGGGCCCGTATCCACATAGGCCCGCCCCGAGACGGGGTGGCCGGCCTCTCCCGCGATCTCGGCGAGGAGCCTTAGGAGACGCCGTTTCATGACGTCGTGGTAGTCGTCGCCGCGCGCGTAGCGGGCGATCACCGCGCGCCGCTTGTCCCGCGCCAGCCCCGTAGGATCGGGCTGGTAGTAGTTGTGGGTGACGAGCACCACCGAGCGCACGTTCGCCATGGTGAGGCGGAGGTCGCTCCTGCGCGCGATGGAGTCCTCCCGCGCGAGGTAGCCCATCTCGCCATGGGCTCCGTCCTCGATCCACCTCCGGTAGAAGTCCATGTGGCCGCTGGCGTGCGGGGTGGTGACGCGCACCCGGTCGAACCCCAGGGCGAGAGCCCGCTCGCGGATGCGGTCGCGGTTCACTCGGGCGGGGCCGCGGGAGTCCATCGGTCCGCGTCGCGCTTCTCGTATTTCTCGAGAACCCGCTGCAGGGCGTCGTCCAGATCGATCCCCCGTTCGTTGGAGAGGGCGATCAGCACGAAGAGAATGTCGCCGATCTCCAGCGCCAGATCCTTCTCGGCCTCATCGGCCCGCTTGAGCTTGGAGCCGAAGCGGTGATTGAGCTCGCGAGAGAGCTCCCCGACCTCCTCGACAAGGCGCGCGAGGTTGACGAGCGGAGGCCAGTAGCCCTCCTCGAATCGCGAGATCCAGGCATCGACCCGGGCCTGGGCTTCCTTCAGATCCATGGCTCGGCCCTCGGCCTCGGGGACTGCCATCGCTGACCGGCGCACGCGCTCATGGCTTCAGCACCAGCTTGCCGAACACCTCGCCCGCCTCAAGCCGCTCGTGGGCTTCCCGTGCTCGCTCGATCGGGAGGACGTCGTCGATGGGAGCCCGGACAGCGCCGTCGAAGACCAGCTGCATCACCCTGCGGTAGTCAGCGGGGGTGCCCATGGTGCTGCCCAGGATCGAGGCCTTCTTCCAGAAGAGGAGAGGGAGGTTGGTCTCGCCGACGGGGCCGGTGGTGGCTCCGTAACAGACCAGGCGGCCGCTCTGGCGCAGTGCGCGCAGATTCGCCTTCCAGGTGGCCGCCCCGACCGAGTCCACGATCAGGTCGACGCCCTGCCTGCCGGTGTCCTTCCAGAGCGCGCGCCCGTAGTCGACCTCCAGCCGGTCGTAGACGGCGTGGGCGCCCAGGTCGCGCACGCGGGCCACGTTGTCGGCCCCGCTGGTGACCGCATGGACCACGGCGCCGGCGTGCCGCGCGATCTGCACGGCCATGGTGGACACGCCCCCCGACCCGCCGGTCACCAGCACCCGCTCGCCGGGGCGGACCTGGCCGCGCACCACCACAGCGTGCCACGCGGTCACCCCGACCAGGCTCGCGGCGGCGGCATCCTCGAACGGAACGCCCGGCGGAACCTCGACCAGGTTGGCGGCGGGGACCACCACGTAGTCGGCGAATCCACCCGGGGTGTGCTCGCCGATGATCCGCAGGTCAGGGGAGGGCAGGCCCTGCCCGGACGCGGTCCCGTCGTACCAGTCGTAGTCCAGCGAGGGGTCCACCACCACCCGCGTACCGACCGGAACGTGTCCTGCGCCGGGTCCCACCGCGTCCACCACGCCCGCGATGTCCGACCCACCTATGTGCGGCAGCGCGATGTCGATGGGCAGGCCGCGCCGCACCCACAGATCGAGATGGTTCATCGCCGCGGCACGCACGGCGATGCGGACCTCGCCCGGGCCGGGAGTCGGATCGGGCACCTCCTCGATGCGCACGACCTCGGGACTGCCGTACTCGTGGAACAGCGCGGCTTTCATTCGTTGGGGCTCCCTGGGTTCGGAGGTCATTGCCCTGCGGGCGATGTTCGCACCCGCGCGCGGTAGAGTCCGGGACGCTTGCCATCTGCCGATCATGCGTACGCAATCCGAGGGCTCGGCATCCACCGGAAGGAGGAGAATATGGCCGGGCACCAGCTTTGTCGATCACCCGTGAGCGTCAGGGCGCGTTGTCGATCACTTCGGCGAGATGATGATCGACAAGAGGAGTTGGCGATCACCCGTGAGCGTCAAACGAGCCGTTTTCGGCCCGCCGCAATCGCGGCGACGGCAGACATGGATCCGGTGCGGGCAACCGGCCAGGGCGGGCGTCGTCCTTGAATCGCGGTATGGCCATCTCTAGCTTGCCGCATGACAAATGGGGAGACGCGGCGGGGTTCATCCGCTCAAGCAGGTGTGGATGACGGGGATGTGCGCGGTGTGTCCAGGATCGTCTTCGGGGACAACCTCGAGGTGCTCCGAGGGCTGCCGGACGGGCTGGCCGACCTCATCTACGTCGATCCGCCCTTCAACACGGGCAGGGTTCAGGAGCACACGCGCCTCCGGACGACACGCTCCCCGAACGGCGACCGCACGGGCTTCAAGGGCGAGCGCTACCGGACCACGTCGCTTGGCACGCAGCGCTTCCGCGACAGCTTCGACGACTACCTGGGCTTCCTGGAGCCGAGACTCATCGAAGCGCACCGCGTCCTGGCCCCGCACGGGTCGCTCTACTTCCACATCGACTACCGGGAGGTCCACCGCTGCCGCTTCCTGCTGGACGAACTGTTCGGGCGGGACAATCTGCTGAACGAGATCATCTGGGCCTACGATTTCGGGGCGAGACCGAAGACGCGATGGCCGGCGAAGCACGACAACATCCTGTTCTACGTCAAGAACCTGTCGGACTACGTCTTCGACGTGGACGCCATCGAGAGAATCCCGTACATGGCTCCGGGGCTGGTCGGGCCCGAGAAGGCCGCGCGCGGAAAGCTGCCCACCGATACCTGGTGGCACACCATCGTGCCCACCAGCGGCGCCGAGCGAACCGGGTATCCCACTCAAAAGCCGCTGGGCATCCTCCGGCGCATGGTGACGGCTTCTTCCCGTCCCGGAGATCTGGTGCTGGACTTCTTCGCGGGAAGCGGCACCACGGGGATGGCGGCGCACGAACTGGGACGCAGGTTCCTCCTCGTAGACGACAATCCTGAAGCGCTCGAAGTAATGGCGAAACGATTCGCGGCGGTGCCCGGTGTTCGCTGGGAGGGTTTCGACCCGAGAAATCCACAGGCCAAATGAACGATATGCCACACACCATGCACGATGACCGCCGGGACCGGAACAAGACATCCGCGGCTGCGGCGGATGGCGATTCCAGGGGTTCCGACCAAGAGCCCGAAGACGTCCACGGGGTACCCGATGCGACCCTGGGCGGCTACCTGGATACCCACGACCGGCCGCCGGCCTTCGAGGGCGCCGACGGGCACCCGTACACGGTGTCGCTCGAGGTGGAGCAGACGCCGGATCTGCGCGCGCCTTATGTCGGCTACCTGGTGTTTCCGCGCTGGGCCGCCACCGGGCTTGGCGTGATCGGACACGTGCAGACGCCGGTGCTTTGCCGCGAGCGGGGACGCACCGCCACCGAAGACCGGCTGCGCGAGCTTTCGCTGGACCGGGTGAAGTCGTTGCTCGACGAGGGGATCGAGCGCGCGGGAGACGAAGCGGGCGGTGAGCCGCGGCCCGATCCATACTCGTTCGGATCGGAATGAAGGACTCTCTCCGCGTAACCGAGATCTTCCACTCGATCCAGGGGGAGTCGACCTGGGCGGGGATGCCGTGCACCTTCGTACGGCTCACCGGCTGCCCCCTTCGCTGCGTCTGGTGCGACACGGCCTACGCATTCAGCGGCGGGGAGCGCATGTCGTTCGACGACATACTGGCCGCGGTGGGCGCGCACGGGTGCAAGCTGGTCGAACTCACGGGCGGGGAGCCGCTCGCCCAGGCAGGGGCCTACACTCTGGTGGACCGGCTGCTGGACGAAGGGTTCACCGTCCTGGTGGAAACGTCCGGGGCCATCGATGTCGGGCCGCTCGATCGGCGCGCGCACAAGATCATGGACCTCAAGTGCCCGGGATCGGGCGAGGTCGCGCGCAATCGGTGGTCGAACCTCGATCACCTGACCGCCCGGGACGAAGTGAAGTTCGTAGTCGGGGACCGCGCGGACTACGAGTGGGCTCGGACAGTCATCGCCGAGCGGGGCCTCGCGGACCGCATCCGGGACGGGTCGCTCAACGCGCTCCTGATGTCGCCGGTGTGGGACGAGACCGACCTCGAGGCACTCGCGCACTGGATCCTGGAGGACGGGCTGCCGGTCCGCTTCCAGACCCAGCTCCATAAGCACATCTGGGGCGCGGACGTCAAGGGGGTCTGAGGGCACCGCCCCGCAGTTTCGTCCCCGTCCCATTTCTCTGCTCCCGGACGTGCATGGCCTTGCGGCGTCCGGCGATCAGGTGCAGCAGGCCGGGCAACGCCCGAAGAGAATCACCTCGTGGTCATCGACCTCGAAGCCCTCCGGAGCCAGGTCCTCCACAGCCTCGGGGCAACGGTGGATATCGAACGCTTTTTCGCAGGCGCGGCACATGAAATGGTGATGGTGAGGCCGAGCCGCCAGCTCGTAGCGCATGCCACTCCCAGGGAGTTCCACTTCAGTGAGCCAACCCTTCTCAGCCAGGATTTTGACGTTTCGGTACACCGTCGCCAGCCCGAGCGTGGGCGCGTGCGCCTGAGCGCGTTCGAGAACGTCGTCTGGCGTCAGCGGGCCCGCAACGTCGAGGAAGACGGCACGGATGGCCCGTCGCTGCCGGGTATCTCGTTGGGGGTGCATGGTGTCCTTCGTCGGGGGCGAAGCGGCTCGAGTCATGCAGGACGATAACCGCCGTCGCCTGCATGTCGATACCCCGAATTGTCAACAGGCTTTGGCGCGACAGAGCCGGGCGCTCCACAGCATGCCCCCGGCAATCAGGAGGCTCCCCACGGGAGACGTGACGATTTCCGGGGCGGGCTCGAACCAACCGGCCAGAGAAGCGGCCCAGATGGCGGCCCCCGCGAGAACAAGGCCGGCAATCGCCGGTCGATGCCGACCCGGCCTGATCGCCAGCATCGCGACAGCGAGGAACGCGGTCCCTCCCCACATCCACCATTCCGCGCCTTCGGCCAGGACCATGAACGGGGCGACCGTGGCCAGGACGGGAGTCATGAGACAATGCACGGAACAGACGACTGCGGCAGTGGCCACCCACCCATCACCCCCGCCCGGGCCGGGTACGCCCGGGACGGTCGCGGGGCCTCGGCTCATCACCACTCGTAGGGCGTGATCGAGGTGCCATCCATCTTGAAGGACACCGATCCGTACAGGTTCGTCGTCTTCTCCACGGTCAGGGTGCCGTGGATCCAGACGGGATTCCAGAAGGAGACCGGCACGCGTTGACCCTTCTCCATCTGGACGTAGACCAATTGGTTGGGTGGCGGGGGCGGGGTGTGGATGCAGGCCCCGACGTACGGGACGAGGAGGAACTCCGAGACCTCGCCGGCCCAGTCCTCCAGGGGGACCATGTATCCGGGCACCTTCACCCCTCGCCCCACGACCGACTCGAGTTCCTCGGACATCTCGCCCGTGCGGTAATCCAGGGAGGCCAGCAGCTGCCAATCCACCTCGGTGGAGTCCCGCGCAACACTGGCGGCGCGGATCTTCGCTCCGTCGCTCGGATCGGCCAGGACGGAGCGGGGCCCCGATGTGAGCGCAAGCCAGCCGCCCATGATGACCAGGGCGAACTGTAGGGGTGTCCAGGGAATCCGGAATCGGCGGCGCGGCTTCGGCATGAGCGGGATCCTCGTCCTTCGGGGGAACCAAGTGACGATAACGAGAATACACTATCATTCATGCACCTGTACGCGCGCAACCCCCAACCGGTTCCCTCACGATGACCTGCCCCATGCTCCATCGACCCCAGATCCGCTCCCTTTTCGTCGGGTGGACGATCCCGTGTCTCATGCTGTTCGTCGCATGCGGCGATTCACCCTCCCCGCGTCCTGATCCTCCCCTGGTCGAGGGCGAACGCCTGGGGACGGCCGGGGCCCACGAACACGGCATCGCTCGACTGGGTCTGGCCGTGGACGGCGCCCGCGTCACCGTCGACCTGGAACTCCCCGCAGAATCCGTGTTCGGCTTCGAGCACGCCCCCCGCTCGGAGCAGGAGCGAGCCACCGCAGCGGAGGCCCTCGACAGACTCCGAACCGGCGGCGCGCGTCTCCTCGCCTTTCCGGAGGGCACGAGCTGTGCGCTGGATTCGGCAGAGGTGCAGGCGCCCAAAGATGTAGAAGACGACCATGCCGAGGACCAGCACACACACGAGGACGAGGGCATCCAACACGAAGACGTACACCTCCTCGCCTCCCTCACCTGTTCCCGTGAACCCATCGGACAGGCGAGCCTGCGCTTCGCCGACCTCCTGCCCGCCGTGGTGCAGGTGGACCTGACGGTGTTCACGGCGGCAGGGGAAGCGGCCGGTCGCGTCGCGCCCGATGCCTCGTTCCGGTTCTGAAGCGGCGGGAAGCTCCCTGAGACCAACCCTGACGTTACGGCATGCGGCATTATGTTTGTATCTTTCTGTGGTCGTTGGGGTTACGTGTTCGGCAGCCCAGATTCCCGCTGATTGATTCCCGCTATTCTCGACTTCCGTCGCGAACCCCGGCGGCGGGCTTCCAGAGCGTTCCGAAGCTGTCCTTCATCGGCTCGCTGATAACACTGAAGCACCGTCTTGGCGGTCTTCCAGCCTCCGAGTTCGCACAACACTTTGAGCGGTTGGTCCATGAGGTCGGAGGCAAACTTCCGCCTCAAGGAGTGCCAGCCTCTCCCCCGCTTCGGTTCGAGCCCCGCCAACGTCTGGGCCCGGTACCACCATGCGCGCACCAGCGTCCGGCCCGCGCATTTCGAGGCATCCCTGGGCGCGGGCAGCACGGGAGTGTCCTCCAGGCCCAAACTCAACTCTCGCGCCTCCTCAAGGACGGCCAACGCCTCGGCCGTCACCGGCGTCCGGTGCTCGTACCCGGTCTTCTCGTGCTCCGCGCGCCACAGGATGGTCCTGCCCTCGAAGTCGATGTCGTGCCACCGGAGGTGGCGGATGGCGCCGATTCGGTGTCCGGTCTCGTGCGCGAGCACCAGCGCGACGTGGAAGCGCCAGTCGACGTCTCGGGACACTCCGAGCAGCAACTCGTATTCTTCCTCGGACAGAACGACGCGGGTCGGGTTCTTTGCCGTGGGCGCCTTCAGGCCTCTCAGGGGATTCGAGTCAAGGAGCAGACGCCCCTGCTCGTCCCTCGACTTGCCGGCCCAGTTGAAGACCGCCCGCAGGAACTTCAGGTCGTACTCGATCGTTCGATCGGACACGGGCTTGCCGCTCGGGCCGACCTTGCCCCCGCGCCGTGCCCGGATGAACCGGTCCCAGTCCCGCCGAGATAGCGTGGCGGGCTTCCGATCCGGGCCGAAGAACCCGAGGAACATCTTCGTCGCGGCCCGATCAGACCTCTGCGACGCCTCCGCCTTGGTGGGCGTCACCTCCTCACCGTAGATTTCAAAGAGCTTTTCCAGCGTGAGCGGCGTGGGCTCGGCTTCCGCCTTGCCGTTCAGGTCCGGGCTGGCGAACCCGGCGGCGAACTCGTCCGCCTGCCGCTTGGCGCGAGTCCACTCGCGGTGTCCAAGCGACCGGGTCAACCTTCGACCGTTCTCGCGCCACTCAATCTGGTAGAGGCCGGTCTTCGGGTCGGGAAACACCCGGACCCGGTTCCGGCCCCATTCTCCGGCGCCGTAGGAGCGCCGACTTCGTTTCGTGCGTGCCATCGTTCGATACCTCCGATTCGATGGACTGCACGATCTGCGCGTTTGAAACCTCGCGCCGGGCGGGCGCGTCGTCCAGAGTTGCGGCCCGGTCGGCTTTCGCGGCGAGCGCGACACGGGGGCGTTGATTTCTGCGGTGTGTAGAGGAGCGTTGATTTCTGCGGTGTGTAGAGGAGCCAGATGGGTTAACGCTGCACGTTAACCTCTGGCCGGGGGAGCATCCCCCGGACCCCCACAACGACATTCCGCGCGCCACAAGGAGGCCGCCCGACATGGTCCGCGCCCAGAAGCGCGTCCAGAGCCGGACGGCACGGTTGCCGTCCGCGACCGCCGCGTCCCGGCCTTGCGCGGCAACGCCGAACAGCCCAACGCCCGGCAGGTCGGCGAACGGGTCCTCCTCCGCCTCGACGCGGCGCACGAAGTCCCCTTCCCGGAGGGAATGCTGATATAGAGCCGCCGAGCCGTCCAGTAGAGTCCCGTAACGGCTATAACCGTCTGCTTTACATTGTGTTACAGCGGTGGCCAGAGACATCGCGTGTCTCAAGCGGATCAGGGATATCCTCTTGCATCCGCCAATAGGTGGTGTATATAATGGTGGGTATGACGCTCCCCAGACGACCTCCGACACGCAAGCCACGCGGCCAGCATCCACACAACGCGCTCACGCCCGCCTTCGTTCGCACCGTGAGCCGTGCCGGACGCTACTGCGACGGCAACGGGCTCTATCTCGATGTCCGGCCCACGGGCAGCCGGGGATGGATTCAGCGCCTCACGATCCGGGGCCGCCGAACCGAGCTCGGGCTCGGCGGCTTCCCCCTGGTCTCCCTGAAGGAGGCCCGCGAGAAGGCGTTCGCCAACCGGAAGCTGGCCCGCGACGGGGGCGACCCTCTGGCCGACAAGCGGCGGGCCGAGTCCACACCCACCTTCGAGGAGGCGGGCCGCCGGGTCTGGAATCAGTTGCGGCCGGGATGGCGCTCACCCCAGCACGCGCAACTCTGGATGGGCAGCATGGAGCGCCACGTCTTCCCCCGCATCGGGGAGATGCCGGTTTCGGAGGTGACGAGCGCCGACGTGGTGGGGATTCTCGCTCCGATCTGGCACGACAAGCCGCCGACCGCCCGGAAGCTGCGCCAGCGCATCCGGGCGGTCATGGAATGGGCCGTGGCGATGGACTACAGGCCCGACAACCCGTGCGACCGGATCGGTCCGGTCCTCGGGGCGCAGGGGAAGCCCGTGCGGCACATGCGGGCGCTGCCGCACGGCGAGGTGGCGAGCGCCATCCGGAAGGTGCGGGCCTCGAACGCGCGGCCGGTCGTGAAGCTGGCCATTGAGTTTCTTGTCCTGACGGCGACCCGCTCCGGAGAGGTGCGCGGGGCGGTGTGGAGGGAGATCGACCGGGACGAGGGCGTGTGGATCATCCCGGCCCCGCGGACGAAGGGGAATCGCGAGCACCGCGTCCCGCTTTGCAGTCGGGCGTCGGAGATCCTCGAAGAAGCGCGGACGCTCCGCCGCACCAGTCCCCTCGTGTTTCCGAGTGTGGGCGGAAAGCCGCTCGGAAGCACGGCGATGTCGCAACTGCTCAGGGCGCTGGAGATCGACGCCGTGCCGCACGGGTTCCGGTCGTCGTTCCGGGACTGGGCGGCCGAGGAGACGGATTATCCCCGCGAGGTGGCGGAGGCGGCGCTGGCGCACAAGGTCCGCAACCCCATCGAGGCCGCGTATCGGCGGACGGACCTGTTGGAGCGGCGGCGGCGGCTCATGGACGATTGGGCGCGGTATCTCGCGGGCGGGTGAGCGAGCACCGAGACCTGATTTGACGCCGCGACCGGGCTCAGAAGGCTATTCCCGACGTTCAGGGGGCATTTCGGGGAACCTACGGGCCGCAGGAGCGCCTGAGAGTATCCATGTCAAGTGGACGCCCGTTTTTCTCGAAGCGACGTGGCTCGCAACGCCCCCCGCCGCGCTTCGGCTTCGGTGCCCGTTGCTGCCCGGCTC
>Ga0209754_1001149_pt1 | contig 28637 bp, 18 predicted proteins | sample MesohylBB_FD_187295 | JGI IMG/M metagenome (GOLD analysis project Ga0209754, IMG submission 187295) | Host-associated microbial community of the marine sponge Aplysina aerophoba from Gulf of Piran - sponge mesohyl, lysed by bead beating... | ecosystem: Host-associated > Porifera > Sponge >... | reverse complement strand
TGGTTGATCAGAAGAAGGTTGGGCTCGCCGTAGTCGGCCCAGACTGCGGGCAGGCTGCCCGTGGCTTCCTGGCTGCCCGTGGCCCCAGGGTCCCCCAGCGGCGCCAGTGCGGCAGGCCGCCGTTTGACGGCTCCGTTCGCAACCGCGAGGTCCAGGTCGCCGTCGTTGTCGGCGTCGAAGAAGGCGGTGCCGAAGCCGGTCAGGTCGAGGCTGGCGGCGCCGAGGTCGGATTCGATCGTCGCGTCTTCGAAGCCGGGCAGCATCAGGTTGCGGTAGTAGGTGTTCGTTTCGGTGATCAGGTGGGTCACGAACAGGTCGAGGTCCAGATCGAGGTCCGCGTCGCCGGTGCCGATGCCCATGCCCGCTTCGCTGTTGCCCCAGCGGTTGAAGGCCGCCCCCTGAAGGACCGCGTCGTTGATGAAACGGCCTCCGCCCTCGTGGATCCAGAGGTTGTTCGGGTCGGCGTCGTTGGCGACGTAGATGTCGACCTCGCCGTCATGGTCGAAGTCGGCGGCGACGACGCCGAGCCCGGCGTCCTCGACCGCCGTGATCCCGGCGGCAGCGCTCACGTCTTCGAATCCGCCGCCGCCGAGGTTGTGCAGCAGCACGTCGCTCAGTCCCTCGAACTCGGTCGGCCCGCAGAAGTCGCGCCGCCCGCCGTGCTGGGAGCAGACCCGCTCGGGATCGAAGGCGACATAACGGGCGACGTAGATGTCGAGGTAGCCGTCGCGGTCGTAGTCGAGCAGGGCGGCGGAGGAGGACCAGCCGGGTGTGGCCGCGCCCCACGCCACCGTGCGGTCGGTAAATGTGGCGTTGCCGTCATTGAGTAGCAGCCGGTCCGGGCCGACGCGGGTCAGGTAGAGGTCGACGTCGCCGTCGTTGTCCAGGTCGCCGGCGGCAGCGCCCATCCCGTCCCCTTCCAGGCCGGCGGCCGCTGTGGCGTCGGTGAAGCTGCCGTCGTCCTGCTGCAGGTAGAAGCGGTTGCCGCCGGGCGTCGGAGCAATGAAGTACAGGTCTAGGTCGCCGTCGGCGTCGGCATCGAACAAGGCGACACCGGCGCCCATCACCGCGGGCATGGGATAGGTGGAGTCCGTGCCACTCGGGAGGACGTGGTCGATGCCGCTTTCGGCCGTGATGTCGACGAAGCGAGGGGCGGCCTCGGCCGGCGCGCCGGCTGCTGGAACTTCACCCGGATCCACGCCGCCCTCCGGCGGCGCCGAGCAGGCGAGGGCCAGGGCCAGAACCAGGCCCGGCACCCGAGTGACGCGTTCTCGCGTCATATGCGAACCAGTCCGGGCGCACGCCCCAGGGCGCTCGGATGGCACGGCGCCCGGATGCGGGCGAAGCGCCCGCGTTCCCATGAACGCTACTGCCAGGCCCCCTGGATCGCGCCGACGATGGCGAGACCGAGTGTGATGTGTCCAGCGTTGATCAGCCACAACTTGAGCGAGCGCTGTTCGAAGAGATAGTTGACGCCCATCATCATCGAGGCGATGCCGAGGCCGAGCAGCAGACCGGTGTGGATCCCGATCATGTGGCCTCCGCCGCCCATCTCCGCCAACATCATGCCGACGACGATGGCGGCGATCAGCTCCAGGACGAACGTGCCGCCCATCGTCTTGACCATGTTCGTCTCCGGCGGGTTCTCCATGTCGATCCCCAGTTCGGCGGCCCACGCCTTGCCGAACAGAAAGGAGTACCAGACGGCGCCGAGCGCGAAGAAGGCGGCGGCGGACACGACAACGGCGAGCCAGTTCAGATCGGCTAGATGCATTCGAAACTCCTGTTCCTTGGTTGGGGGACCTAAGCCAGTGTAGCGCCGAGTCGAGGTGGAGACCTTGGCCCGATCTCACTCCTCCGGCGCGCCGAAGTGCTCGATCATGTAGCCGTCGTAGGGGCCGGCGAGAAAGTCCAGGAAGACCTCGTTGACCAGCTTGACCGCCCTGCTTGTGGCGTACTCGAAGTCGCCGTCCAGGCAGCGCACCTCGATCGACACGGCGCCGGCCCGGTTGCGGCAGCCGGCATTCGCTTTCCCCGGATCGAGGCGCCGGTGCTCCGGCAGTTCCTCGCTGTTGCGTCCCGCCACGTAGGCCCGAAGCGCCCGGTCCATCTCCGACGGATAGGGAACCCCGGGCAACAGATCGACGAACACCAACGCCCGGCGCCTTGGATCGAACCGCAGCCGATGCGGTTCGGGGGCATGCCACAGAAACCGGCACTCCAGGTTGCCGTTCCGGTCCACGTTTGCCCCGAATCCCCGAAAGATCCCCCGATCGGCGTACTTCTGCAAGCAGCCGAGCACCGTCTCACGCGGGATCTCCACTCAGTGGTAGTACGCCATGCAGCCGGGTTCGACCTTGCGGGGGAGGCCGGGTGGGTACTCGTTGGTCCAGAACTCCTTGATCGCCTGGCAGTTGATCAGGGTGGAGACGCCGTCGTTCGCGGCCATCTCGTAGCTGCGCGGGAGGGCTTCCCGGAGTTGCTCGGGGGAGGTGACGTACTCGCCGCGGGCGCCCAAGCCTTCGGCGATCTTGTCGTAGCGGAGGTTCTCCTGGAACAGGTACATGTGCATCGAGCGCGTGGCTCGCCGAGCCGAACCGAAGACGCCCCAGGCGTTGTTGTTGTAGACGAGGACGACCGCCGGGATGCGGTACTTGGCCAGCGTCTCGAACTCCATGCCGGAGTAGCCGACGCCGGCGTCGCCGGTGATGCCGAACACCGGCGCGCCGCGGTAGGGCGCCTGCGGACCGACGCCGTTCATCACCGCGGCGCCGGCGCCGACCGTGTAGCCGACATCCGGGCCGATCGCGCCGTACTGGTAGGCGCCGTTCAGGATCTGGCCCGGCCGGTGGGCGCGCAGCCACCGCCGGGTGTAGCGGGCGATGCCGTAGCCGCCGGAGACCACCGTCGTCTGCTCCTTCGGCAGATCGCCGGAGTAGAGGAAGGAGGAGAGCTCCTGCGCGATGACGGCCGGATGGATCGTGTCCGTCGCGGCGCTGTGCTTCAGCCCGAGTTCGTACCACTCCGCGTTCTGCTTCTCGAACGCGTCCCGGGCGGCCGCGAGCTCGGCGCGCCAGGCCGGGCGCGACGCGGACGGCAGCGCTTCGGCCAGAGCCTCCAGCCCGCCGCGGGCGCTGGCGACGAGACCGAGATCGACCGGCAGGTTGCGGCCGATGTCGGCGGCGTCCTGGTCGATCCGGATGACCTTCGCGTCGGGGTCGAAGGCGACTTCGCCGACGTTGGGCATCGAGTACTGGCCCGCGAAGATCACGAGGTCCGCCGAGAGCAGGGCGTCGGGTCCGGTGCTCACGGAGAGCGGGTGACTGTCGGGGAAGTGACCGCGCATGGGCCCCGACTCGACGACGGCGATGTCGGCGCGCTCGGCCACCGTCCTCAGCACGTCCCACGCGCGGTCGTAGAAGACGCCGGTCGATGCGACGATGATCGGCCGTTCGGCCTTCTGGATCATCTCCACCGCCTTCGCCGTGTCCGCTTTGGACGGGTAGGGGTGGGAGTCGGTGCGGTAGGTGCTCTTGTCGTGGTAGTAGAGCAGGTCGTCCGGCGTCTCGAACCGGGCCCGGGCGACCTCGCCGGTGAAGTCGAGATGCACCGGCCGCGGTACGCCGGACCGCAGGTGGCGGAAGGCATAGGCGGCGTATTCGTAGACGCGGTTCGGCGTGATCAGCCGCTTGCCGTACTTCTTCATGCCGACCGTCGTCGGTTGCTGGTAGCCGCGCTGGATGCCGCGCTCCGTGTCGTCGCCGCCGACCGTCATGTTGCTGGCCAGAACCAGGAGCGGAGTGCGGGCGGCGTTGGCGGCGCCGATGTTCATGATCATGTTCGTGAACCCGGGACCTTCGGTGCCCGAGCACGCGGCGACTTCGCCGGTAACCCGGGTGAAGCCGTCGGCGGCGGCGCACATGCCGCCCTCGGTGCGGCCGCCGTAGGTCGGGATGCCCTCGGCGGCGATCGCGTTGATCACCTGGTAGTTGCCCGGCGCGCAGAACAACGCCTTGAGCCCTTCGTGGGCGCAGGCGCGCGCGAAGACCTGGGCGCCGTTCATCGGGAACTCGGCCGGGTCGGGCGCCTCGTTCCGGGTGCGCGGGATGTCATCGGGAATCGCGATCGGCCGCTCCTCGCGGTCGACGGCGGCGGCCCTGGCCTGCTGGGCGAAGAGCGCGGCGGCCCCGACACCGGCGGCACTCGCGGCGCCGGAGGCGACGAAGCTGCGGCGGGAGACCGGGGAACCGTCCTTCGGTTCCCGGGCCTCGCGTTTCCGGGTGGGTTGGGCTTCAGGCGCGCGTTGCGATTCGCTCATGGTCTGTTCTCCTTGGTCTGCACGGTCCCCTCAGCCGGTGATGGCCGCAGCTCCCTCGGTCCGATGCTGCGCAGGTAGTGGACGAGGTCCCAGATCTCCTCATCGTCGAGCTCCGCCTCGAACGGCGGCATGTCGAGGCCGGCGCCGAACTTCGTGTTGCGAAAGAGGTCGCCGTCCGTCGTGCCGAACAGCCAGCGGTCGGGGTCGGTGAGGTCGGCGGCCTCGAAGTCGATGTTCTCGAGCGCGCGGCCGTCGAAGCCGTGGCAGATCTGGCAATGGCGCAGGTAGTGGGTCCGGCCCCTGCGCTCGGCATCCTGGCTGTGCGGCGTCGGGTTGACGGCGGCGATGGCCGGAGCGTCCGCCGGTTCGGTGGTGCCGGGCGCTTCGGACTGGCCGGCCGCGGCCGCGGCAAAGCCGAGCGACGCAAGCGTCGCGGCCTGGAGCACTCTTTGGACGACTGTCATCGGGGTTGCCGGGACAGTGTAACCGCGCGGGCTTCCGGCGGCAGGGCGTCCAGAAAGCCGGCGCTTCGCGCCGGATGCCGGCCAGAAGGCCGGCGCACCCAGTGGCGGCTACTCCGCAGGGGCGGGAATCAGCTCGATTCGGGCCTCCGCGGCCTCGAGGATGGCGGGGCGGGTGTAGAGCAGAGGGAACGCCTCATCCGCGGCCCAGGGCTCGAAGAGGTCCTTGTAGTGCGGGCTGCGCGGGTCGCCGGACTGGCCGGGGTTGTTCATCGCAACCGAGGCGTCCCAGTTGCCGACGTCGATCACCATGCGGAAGGAAGCGCCGGATCGCTGGTTGAAGTCGCCGCCGTAGCTCGTGTTGCCCACCGTGTCGCCGGACCCGCCGCGGGGCGCGGGCCCGACATCGGCCAGTCGGCGGATGTCGTCCGGAAGGTGCGCGGACATGGGGTGCCGCAGGGCGATCTCGTGCAGGTCGCCCCAGCGCCAGGAGGCGGGGTCAGGGCCCAGGCGTTCGCCGACGTCGGCGTAGGCGGATACGAGACTGTCGAGGAGCGCTTCGTCGCGCGCCCGGCGGGGCCGGGAGCCGAGCCGCGGATCGACCTCTTCGAGCAGCCTCAGCAGGTTCTCGTCCTGGACGGGGAGCGGATCGTCACCCGCCTCGAGCGCTGCTGCCATCCGCCGGCCGACCTCGGCGTCGAGATGCCGCCGCCACCAGACCTCGAACAGCGCGGCCGCGGCGCTGTCCGCGGCGAGTTCGCCGTTCCAGCCGCCCAGGAGCTCGAGCGCCGGCGTGGCCTCCGGCGTCGGTTTCGCTCTGCTCAGCAGCGCGAGCAGGCGGCGGGCCGGGATGGAGACATAGTCCGTCTGGAGCCGCACCGCGCCCTCGACGGTCATCGCGTCCTCGGCGTCCAGCACTTCGCCGATCCGCTGGCGACGGTAGGGCCCCGCCCACTCCCAGCCCAGGGGAACGTCGTAGCCGGGTGGCAGGTTCATCTCGTTGGCGGTGGCCACCCAGCCGCGTTCCGGGTTGAACTCGACGGGCAGTTCGTCCATGTCCCGGTAACCCCGCCACTCGTAGCGCCCGTCGCCCGGCACCGGCAGCAGGCCGTCCCAGTTGGGGCGAATCGGCGCGAGGCCGCCCGGCTTCCAGCCGATGTTGCCGTTCGTGTCGGCGTAGACCTGATTCTCGGACGGCGTGCCCCAGCGGTTCATCGCGGCCAGGAACTGGTCCCAGTCGCGCGCCCGGATGTACTCGATCGACCCTAGGTAGGGGGCCATCCCGGGCTCGAGCCAGGCGGCGCGCAGGCCGATCGCCAGGTCTCGGTCGGGGTCCCGGTAGAGCACGGGGCCATGGTGGGTGAAGCGAAGTTCCTCGGTGCGAGCGTCGCCGCCGCGAACCGGAATCGTCTCGAGGGTCACCTCCATCGGCAGCCAGTTGCCTCGATACTCGTAGAAGTCGGGCTCGCCGGGCTTCGTTCGGTAGACGTAGAGGTCTTCCTGGTCGATGCTGAAGATCGTCAGGCCGAACGCGATCGTGCCGTTGTGCCCGATCGAGATGCCGGGCAGCGCCGGTTCGCCGGCGCCGATCAGGTCAAGCCCCGGCGAACTGAGGTGGACGATGTAGCGCAGCGAGGGCACGGCTTGCGTGCGGTGCGGATCGTTCGCGAGCAGAGGTCTGCCGGTGGCGGTGCGGCGAGGCGAGATCGCCCAGTTGTTGCTGCCCTGGGAGGCCGGGTCGACCTCGTCCTGGAAGCCGGCTGCGAGGTTGTTGAAGCGGACGCCGCGGGTGCCGAGCCGGTAAAGGTCGAGGGCCTGAGGTGGCGCCGACTGGAAGCGGAAGAAGTCGATGTCGAGGCCCTCCGGCACTGTGAGCCGATGGTCCGGTTGGTAGCGATCGCGGAGCGCGAGTGCCTCCGGTCCGTTGTCGGCCAGGAACGTGGCCCGGGCGAACTCGCTGACCGCGTTCCGCAGCAGGCCGTGGCTGCGGATCCGGGTGACCGCTTCGGGCGTCCAGTGCGAGGGCTTGTAGTCCAGCGCCTCGAACTCGGGCGGCATCAGCTCGGGACGCTCCAGTACCAGGTCGACGTAGGCGTTCACACCGTGCGTCCACGCGGTGACGATGCGCTTCGTGTCCGAGGCGTAGGCGAGCCACTCGGCGTGCATGTCGCCCCGGTAGAGCAAAAGCCGGGCCGCCCGATCCTGCTCGACAAAGCTCGGTCCGAAGACCTCGGACAGCGTACCCTCGCCCCGCCGTCTCCAGAGGTCGATCTGCCACAGGCGGTCGCGGGCCGCGTTCCAGCCCTGGGCGAAGAACAGATCGTCCTGACCGCCGGCGAAGACGTGGGCCACGCCCCAGCGGTCGACCAGGATCTCGACCGGCGCGTCGAGGCCGGGGACCTCGAAACGGGTCGTATCGATCTCCTGGGCCGCGGTCGTCGCGGCGAGGAACAGGGCGAGCGCGGGGGCCGTCTGGCGCAGCTTGAGCATCGACGAACGGGCACGATACAACGTGCCACTCGGCTAAGCTCTCGCCCCATGCGCACACGTCCCGGCTTGGCTGCCGTTCTCCGGTGCGGTGCCCTGGCGTTCCTGGCCCTCAACGCGCCAGTGACCCTCGTCGCGCAGGCGGACGAGGGCGAGCCGGGGAAGGCGGCGGGCGAGGACGGAGACGAGGCCCCCGCGGCGGTCTACTACGAGACGGCAACGGTGCGGGCTCGTGCACTCGACCTGGCGACGGCATCGGTCCAGGTTGTGGAAGCCGATGACCTGGAGCACCTCGCGGTGCGCGATGCGGCCGATGCGTTACGGCTCGTCCCCGGCGCCTGGGTGCTCGGCAACGACTCGAGCTCCGCCCTGGCCGGAGCGTCCCTGCGCGGTGGCGACGCGAACTTCACGCTGGTTCTGATCGACGGCGTGCCGATGGCCGACAGTACGGACCAGTACGGCGGCGCCTTCCCGCTCGGCAGCGTCAGCGCGGCGGAGATCGAGCGCCTGGAGGTCGTGCGCGGTCCGCTGTCGTCGTTCTACGGGTCGAGTTCGCTTGCTGGCGCGATCCAGGTGATCACCGCGGCTCCGCGCGGCGAGGCGCCGTTCCTGGGTGCGAGCGCCGACGTGGGCGACCACGATCACCGCAGCGGCCGGCTCTCCTGGGGCCGTACCGGCGAGTCGTCGGACGGTTCGATCAGTGCTTCGTTCCGCGAGGAGGCGGGCAGGGTCGGCGACGACGCGCTGGAGCAGCAGACGGTGAGCGGCCGGCTGCGCTTCAGTTTGGGCGAAGCGTCGGCGCTTCGGCTGTCCGCGCGCCTGGCCGACTGGCAGGCCGACGACTACGGGGACGGTTCGGGCGGCCCGGTCTACGGCAGTGGCGACTTGCGGAACTCCGACCACGGTGACCTCGGGCTGGCGGCGACGGTCGACATCGGCGCCGGCGGTGCCTGGAGTCACACCCTGCGGTCGAGCTTCTACGAGCACACGCTCGACCGGATCAGCCCCCCGATCGTGCCGGTCGTGCCGCCGATCACCGAGTCGACGGAGTTCAGGGACCTGCGCCTCGCCTGGACGGGCGCTTTCTCGCCGGCCGGCGACGCGCCCTACGAGTTCAGCTTCGGCGTCGAGGGCCTGACGGAGGAGGGGCGGAACCGGAGCCTGCTCCTGCTGCCGCCCTTCTTTGGCGGACCGCTTCAGGGCGACTACCTGATCGAACGCGATCGGGCCGGCGTCTTCGGGGAGTGGCGGTGGACCCGCGGCGACTTCGTCGCGGAAGTCGGCGGCCGAGCGGACTTCTTCGAGGGCGAGGGCAACGAGTTCAGCCCGCGCGTGGGCTTGCGCTACGCGCCCGAGGGCGGTTCCTGGTCTGTGCGGGCGTCGGCGGGCGAGGCGTTCAAGTTGCCGAGCCTGTACGCCCTGGCGACTCCCCGGGCGATCGGAGGCAACCCGAACCTCAAGGCTGAAACCAGCACCGGCGCGGACCTGGGATTCGAGGTTCGCTCGGCGGACGGTTCGGTCAGCGGCGGCCTGACCCTGTTCTCGAACCGCTTCGAGAACCTGATCGACTTCGACTTCGACACCTTCCAGATCGTGAACCGGAGCAAGGTGGACGCGCGGGGCGTCGAGGCGTTCCTGGTCTGGAACCCGTCCTCGCGCGTCGGGTTCGATGTGCGCGTGACCTCGCAGGACACCGAGGATCTCGCCACGGGGCGGACGTTACGTCGCCGGCCGGACCTGTTCGGCGGCATCGGCCTGCGCATCGATGTGAGCGAGGCGGTCCGTCTCGGCGTCGAGGCCCGGCATACCGGCTCCTATCTCGACGAGCAGATACCGGCGCCGTTCCAGACCTCGGTTGCCGGCCGGGATGTGGTCGGTCTGTCGCTCGCCTGGCAGGCGGCGGAGCGGTGGCGGATCAGTTTGCGCGCGGACAACGCGTTCGATGAGTCGTACGAAACCCAGGTCGGATTCCCCGGCCCCGAGCGGTCTTTGCGGATCGGGGTTCGCTATGGCCACTAGCGCCGCGGGATGGTCGCCGCTCCGCGGCGCGTTGTTGTCAGAAGCCGGCCGGAAGGCCGGCGCACCCAGTGTCCGCGGCGCTAGTCACTTAGGAGGATGAACTCATGAAGAAGATGATCACGATGTTGGCGGTCACGCTCGTTCCGGCCGCTGTGGTCGCCGCTCAGAACGAACTCGCGGCCGACGAAGCCGAGGCGGGCTTCCAGTCCCTCTTCGACGGCGAATCGCTGGAGCACTGGCGGGGATTCAAGCTCGACCAGGTGCCGGCAGGCTGGGCAGTGGCGGACGGCGTGATCCACTTCGTGCCGCCCACTGGCGACGACGCGGGTCCGCGGGCCGACCTGATGACCCGCGAGCAGTACCGGTCATTCGAGTTCCGGTTCGACTGGGCGGTGACGCCGGGCGGAAATAGCGGCGTGATGTTCCACGTTTCGGAGGACGGTGGGGCTTCGTACTCGACGGGACCGGAGTTCCAGATCCTCGACGACGGCGGGCACCGCGACGGACGGCGCATGGAAACCTCGGCAGCTTCGAACTACGCCCTTCACGCCCGGCACGGCGGCGAGCTGATGCCGCTGGGCGAGTTCAACACGAGTGCCCTGCGCGTCGAGGGCGACGTCGTGACCCACTGGCTGAACGGCGAGAAGGTGGTGGAGTACACGCTCTGGGACGACGAGTGGAAGGAACTCGTCGCGGCCAGCAAGTTCGCCTCGATGCCCGACTACGGGATGATGGAAACCGGCCACATCGCGCTCCAGGACCACGGCAATGAGATCTGGTTCCGCAACCTGCGCATCCTGGTGCTGCCCGACTGATGGACGAGCCAGACTCGGTTTCAGGCCTGCTCTGGGTCAAGGTCGCGGATCTTGACGAGCTGCCCGAGAACCGGGTCAAGACGGTTGTCGCCGGCAGCCGCTCGATCTGTCTGACGCACCACGACGGCCAGTACGGCGCGCTCGACAACCGCTGCCCGCACCAGGGCGGTCCCCTGGGGGAGGGGTCGATCGAGAACGGTTGGCTGCGGTGCCCGTGGCACGGCTGGGACTACTGCCCGCTCACCGGCAAGTCGCCGGCGGGCTACGACGAGCGGGTGCCGACCTACGCGGTCGAGGTGCGGGCCGACGGCGTCTACGTCGGCGTCGAGCCGGAAGTCGAGCGGGACCGCACGGTCAGCGACGCGATGGTCGAGACCTTCGTCAACTGGGGCGTCACCCACGTCTTCGGCATGGTCGGCCACTCGAACCTCGGTCTCGCCGACGCGATTCGCAACCAGTGCGAGGCCGGCGCGCTCCAGTACGTCGGGGTGCGGCACGAGGGCGCGGCGGCGTTCGCCGCCTCGGCTTACGGCAAGCTGACCGGGCGGCCGGCGGCCTGTCTGACGATCGCGGGGCCCGGCGCGACGAACCTGCTGACCGGCCTGTGGGACGCGCGGATGGATCGTTCGCCGATCCTGGCGCTCACCGGGCAGGTCGACACCCAGGTGCTCGGTCCGGGCGCCTTCCAGGAAGTCGATCTCGCCGCCGCCTTCGCTGGCGTCGCGGCGATGAGCCACGCCGTCTACCGCGACAGCCGGCACGTGGAGCTGGCCAACCTGGCGTGCAAGAACGCGCTCCTCAAGCGGGACGTGGCGCACCTGATCTTCCCCGACGAGGTGCAGACGCTGCCTTCCGACGCCTCGGCCGGGTCTCCCGAGGGCCGGCTGACGCCTTCGGAGATCACACCTCCGCCGGCCGCGGTCGAGCAGGCGCTGAACCTGATCCGCGGCGCCCGCCGGCCGGTCATCGTCGTCGGCCACGGCGCCCGGTTCCAGATGGACGGCGTGACCGCGCTCGCCGAACGGCTGAACGCGCCGGTCGTGACGACGTTCAAGGCGAAGGGCCTGATTTCCGACGATCATCCGTTGGGCTGCGGTGTGCTCGGACGCAGCGGCACGCCGGTCGCGAGCTGGTTCATGAACGAGAGCGACCTGCTCATCGTGTTTGGCGCCTCGTTCTCGAATCACACCGGGATCACGACCTACAAGCCACTCATTCAGGTCGATTTCGAGGCGATGGCCCTGGGCAAGTTCCACGCCGTCGACGTGCCGGTCTGGGGTGAGATCGGCGTCACCGCGCGCCTCTTCGAGGAAGCCCTGGAGGAGGGCGGGGGCGAGGCCGTCGATCAGCGACCGGAAGTCGCCGAGCGCTGGCGGATCTGGCGCGAAGAGAAGGAGCGACGCCTGGCCGATGTCGGCGAGGCGGGCATCAGCTCCGCGGCCGCCTTCGCCGCGCTCAACCGGCGCATCCCGGAGGACGCGATCATCGCCGTCGACGTCGGCAACAACACGTACTCCTTCGGCCGCTACTTCGAGTGTCGCCGGCAGGCCGTGCTGATGTCGGGCTATCTCGGCTCGATCGGTTTCGGCTATCCCGCCGCGATGGGCGCCTGGGCGGCCACTCAGACGGATGATCCGCGCTTTGCCGGCCGCCCGGTGGTGGCGATCACCGGCGACGGAGGCTTCGGCCAGTACCTGGGCGAGGTGACGACCGCCGTTCACCACCGGATGAACATCACCCACGTGCTAGTCAACAACAGCGAACTCGGCAAGATCTCGAAGGAACAGCGGGCGATCGAGCTGCCGGTGTGGATGACCGAACTGACGAACCCGAACTTCGCCGACTTCGTGACGAGTTGCGGCGGCCTCGGCATCCGCGTCGAGGACGCGGCCGATCTCGACGGCGCGCTCGAGCGGGCACTCGACTACGAGGGCCCTGCCACAGTCGAGATCGTCGCCGACCCGCTGCTGGTGTAGGGTCCGCGGCGCTTCTGGGCCAGTGTGCCGACGTGGCAGTGTCGGATCGCCCACAGAGTCCAGCCGAACAAGTAACCGAATGGCGATTCCTACACACGGGCCATCTTGTCGGACTTGGAGCTACCAGACCGCTTGCTGGGGCTGCGAAGAGGCCATTCACGTTCTCCAGTGCACCTGTGGCAGCGTCGTTCTGTTGGAAGCCATGGGATGGCCGTGGCCACAGCATGACTGCCGTTCCCATAGCTCTGCATCCGGCGGCATTGGTGGCAGCGGCCTGAGCGGCTGGATGGCCGTCCACAAACTGCGGCGACTGGGGATTCCCATCACAGAAGCCGTGATGGAGAAGATCTTTCCGGAGGACAGTCCGGCATCGCAAGATGCTCGCACTGATGACACGAGGAAGGTCGACCCGCTCGGGCACGGAACGAAGGACCTTCTTGCGGTCTTGCGAGAGTTGCAAGAAAGGACGCGCCGCACCGCGGCCATCGAGAGTCTCTCGGTGATGGGGAAGAAGCTGCTTGGTCTGGATGGCCACTCCAGCTACTGGCAGATCACCCTGGTTCGGAACGATGTGCAGCCGAACGAGAGCTACACGGCTCTCATTCCAGCGCCGCTCGTGCGGACTCTACGAAGGGGCGTGATGGTGGCAGCGAAGATCGTCGCTCGCGGCCACGGAGCACAGGCTTGCTGGCTCGTCTCGGACATCAGGGTGGTGTGATCGCAGGTCAAGTCTGCGAATGACCAGCGAGCCTGACTAGGACCTCGTGGTCCAGCCCGTGATGCGTCACTTCGAGTTCGTTACAGACCTCGAGTTCCCTCATGGATGGGAGGGACACGTCGAACGGAAACATGTGGGGGCCGCGCAGCAGGGTCCGAAGTAGTTGAGGCCCGCCTCCTTGGGCGGCAAGCACTGCCTGGATGGCCCAGACGCCGAGTCGATCTCCGTGGTCTACGACGCGCTTTGGAGCGGCGCGGTAGAGGCCCTTAGCGTCGGTTTCCTGAAGAACATCCCAGTCGATGAACGTCCGTAGGATCCGCCTTGTAGCGCGGGCCACGGTCTCGCGCTCACCGAGCTGCTCGCGGACGCGGCGCTGGACTTGGGCGGCGCCGGCCGTTCCCTGAAGACGCAGGAGTCGACCGGTTGGGTGAGCGACTCGACAGAAGAAGGGATAGGCCGCCATGCACATGCACCAGTGGACGAACATGCGCTCGGCTGGCGAAGCGCGCTGAAGTAGCCCGATGCCCCTTTTTCTTAAGGACTCCCGGTTTCTCGGGGCGTGGGCCCACACCTTGGTCAGGATCGTGATGGCCTTGTGCCGGTTTCCCCGCTTCGGTTCGTTGCCCACCGAGAGCGTCTCGCGCAGACGTTCGTTGAGTTCAGCCGTGATCTCAGTCTTTGTGTTTCCCGCAAGAACAAGGTTCGCCGTGTACTCCAGCCATTCGAGCTGAATGCGCTGGCTAAAGCCGATCTGACCTGCGCGGTTCATTTCTCCTTCCGCCTGATTTCGATCAATGGAACGATGAGCTCCTCAAGAGAGGCACCGCCGTGGCCGACGATCCGGTCGCCGTCACGGGCAAAGGCCGACCTGCCCGACGCCAGAAGAGCGTGAAAGTCGGCCGGAAGGCCTGGCCCGGGCCAAGCGACAGCGTCCGGGAACTGCTCCAGCACGCGGTCTCGCAGGGCAGTGTCGGGGTACACGCGTGCCCGTTTCCCCCGCGTGCTGACGAGCGCGCCCTCGGAAGGCCGACCGTAGCCTCTTGCCTCGATGTTCCCGTGGTCGGAAGTCAGAAACACGATGAAACCAGCCTCGAACAGCGTTTCTACCAAGGTCGCCGGATGCCCTTCCTCGACCCACTGCCGGATCTGGTTATGCATCCCTGCGGTGCCGAGTTCCATGCCGTGCATGATGTTGTCGACCGTGTGAACGACGAGGCCGAGTACCCGGAGTCCGGGCAATGAGATGTACTCCCGCAACTCGCCAAGACTGCCGTCGGTCCGGTTCTTGAGATAGCCGACTTCATGCTCTTCCAGGCCGTATTCGGCCCAGAAGCTGCGCCACAACGAAGTCTCCTTCGCCGTTGTGTGAATGCTCGACTCGAAGTAGAACGGCGGCCTGCCGGCAAAGATCGCCTGGCGTGACACCGACGTGACGGTGGGCACCCAGGCGAAGACGGCGGCTGATCGAAAGCCGAGAGTCGGACGTTGGTCTTCCACGACGCTACGGAGCAAGAGCCACTGGTCCAACGCCAATCCGTCGACGACGACCAGGGCAATCCTCTGTTCGGGCGCGTCTTCGAGCCGCCGGGCGAGATAGCGCGGAACATGGTGGACCATCACCGGAGGGTCGGGCGGCTGGTTGTGCAGACCGGCGTAGCGGCTCTTGACCCAGTCGAGGAATGCCTCATCCACCCGGCGACGGAGTTTGGCCAGGCGACCGCTCAAATCCTGGCGAGCCGGGGCTCGGGTCGACCACGACAGGACCCCCAGTTCCGCCCACAGCCAAGCGAACGACAGCCACTCCGGGTGTCGTGCGCCGGACTGAGGGACCACGCCTTCGACGTGCCCTAGTAGCTTCTCAAGCCGCTGCAAGCGGTCTGTTTCGGGATCGCTGCGGATTCCAACCGAGACCCAATCGCCGTGCTGGTCCAGTTCCGACGCGTGGCGAACGGGGGCGAGTTTCCCTTCGAGGAACAGGTTGTCGATGTAGACCCGGACATCGGCGTGGTCGAACGGCAGGTCGGGCGGTCCGTTCAGGCTCAGGCGACGCTCCGCCTTCGCTTGGCCATCTTCACCCGCGCCGCCGTCAAGGAAGACTGGCCAGCGCTCCTGCAAGAATGCGAAGAAGGCCCCCCGCTTCGGGACGATGGTTTCAAGCGGCCACGAAGCGAACGCCTCGTTGCGTCGGAGCACGGCGACTAGTCGTTCATCCAGCAGCCGCGGCAGCCGGCTCCCGCGGTAGTGCCGCCGCAACAGAATGTGCAGGAGGTCGGCCGGACTCATAGTCTCAGTAGCGCGAATGTCGAAGACGTGCCGAAGCACGAAGTCCATCGTCGCGTTCTCGCCAAGTGCCTTAGGCTTGCGCCCCCATTCTGCGTGATCAACCGCGTTCAGGTCCGCGGTGTGCAATCCTGCGAGAACCGCATAGCTGAGGTCGGGGAACAGCTCCGAGAGGCCGAAACGCAGAGGTCTTCCAGCCTGCAGGAGATCGTAGGGGGCGGTGGCAAGATCGTCGTGGTCGAAACGCAGGAGCAGTTCCGCGTTGTTGCCGTTGACATTGTTCGGGGCACGGCGGTGACGGAACCGCAGCTCGTGGGCAAGGCGGAATGCGACCGGGTCCTCGAAGGTGAGGAGCTCGAAGCCGCGGCCGCAAATCGCCTGGAGCAGCTCTTCGTCGAGCAGGAGCCCGTCCGGGTCGGCGGCAAGCGTTACGGGCGCGATTCCCGAGACCAGTTCGGCGAGGATCCGCTCACGCCAGCCGTACCCTTCTAGCATGACAGTCTACGTGTCCGTAGTGCGGTCCGCGTCGGGCCGCGTTTTCCAGAGCCCGAAGAGGAACGGGTCGTCTTGCTCCAGGAGATTGGCGGCTGTGCCACTGTGGGTGACCTTTGAGTCCTCGCCGCCGGCAATTGGTTCGCGATCTTCCGTCCTGCTCATTCCTCAGAATCCGTACTTCCGTCGCCGGGTCTCGAAGGCGTCCTTACCTCCCTCAAGAAGCTCCTCAACCAGCTCCCGGACCGGCCGGGAGTCGATCGATCCTCGATGCTGCGGCTCGATGCGGGCGAGTCCGCCCTCCGCGTCGCCGGTGGCCGATAGCCCGAGGATCAACTCGGCATCGCCCAACACCGGGATGTTCGCGTTGTGCGTGGAGAAGATGAACTGCCTCCGTTGTTTCTCCGCTCTCATGCGAGGCACGACACCTTCGGTGATGAACCGGTTATCGAGGTCGTCCTCCGGTTGATCCACGATGAGGGGTGCGTCCGACTCCAGGAGAAGGAGCAGCAGGATCGCGGTCGCTTTCTGGCCGGTGGAGAGATCGCCGAGAGCCTGCCAAGAAGGTGGCTCTCCCGCCGAGGCCGTGTTCAGGCTGATCGCCGTGGTCGAGCCGAGCTCCAGTTCTTCGATGTGCATCAGAGCCTCCGACTCGGCCTTGGTGAGTCGCTCCGCCTGACCCGAAGGGATGCCGTAGGTCTTGCGCAACGCCTCGGCGCCGGACCGACAGGCGTCGACGAACTGCGTGAGCGAGAGTTCCGGCTGCGAGCGCAGACGCTCTACAGCCTCCGAAAGGCGCCCTCCGACATTCTCGCGCAGCAACTCGAAGAGCGGCTCGCGGTCGCCTCCTGACCTTACCTCGACCTGTACGCGGCCACGGAGTCTCCTGTTGACCTTTCTGGCTGCACGATCAAGCGCGTGAAACTCGCTAGCCTTGACATCCTCCCACTCTGCGAGAAGCGTGCGTCGGTTGTTCTCATGCTCCTGTTCGAGCCGTCGTTGTCGCATCAAGCGTTCCTGAAGCGGCCGCAGTTCCTCTATTCGACGGCGAAGGCGGAGGAACTCCTCGGCATCCACGCTTGATCGTTGGAGTTCCCGCAGGATCCGTTCGTACTGAGCCTGGACTTGCCGCTTGCGCAGACGCCAATCCGCATTGACCCGCTGAAGCTTTTCACCGGCACGCTCCAAGGCTTCTTGCAGTTTGCCGGATACATCCGTGAGGTCGCCTTCGAGATCTGCGAGAACTTGGTTCGCGCGTGCCAGAATCTCCTTGGCGGGCAGTTCCTGAAGCGCTTTCGCCGACAGAAAGGTCCGGTCGATTGGGAGCTCGCGCTGGAACATCTCGAGGGCCTCGCCGAAGGGCGCGATACGTCGGGGGACGGAGCCAAGCACGCGTTCCTCGCGTAGTAGCAAGCTCTGCTCTCTCAGTCGCTCTTCGAGCCCTGACTCTCGAAAGCGCCGCAGTGTCTCTTCCAGCCCCGGAAGCGCATCCAGACGGTCTTCGGCCGAGTCGATCTCGGCGCGCGCATCGCACAGGGCGCGGCGGTTCTTCACGAGTTCGCGACGGAGCGAGGCCTTGCGTCTGCCGAGTGAGTCGTCTCGTTCTATGAAGCGGCCAAGCAAACTCGTGAGTTTGTCGGGGCACTTGGAGAGCTCCGAGATCTCGTGCTGGCCGTACACCTCGATCTTCGGCAGAACGTCGGTAGGCGCCAGATGCGACACGTCGCCGCCTTCCTCACGCACTAGGGGCGGATTGGGGATCGTTCGTTCGACCCGGTAGACGCGACATCCCGGACGGCGCACGCGCACACGAAGAGAGATCTTTGTGCCACTCCGCAACACCTGCCGCACGATGCCGTCGTGCGCCTTGCGCGCTTCATTTCCGGCCGGCTCGAGTCCGAGTGCGCTGCGAATGCTCTCGATGACAGTGGACTTGCCGGTGCCGCGTCCGCCGATCAGCACGTTCAAGTTCGAGTTCAGATGGACGGTTACACCGTCGAGAAAGCCGCCTTCCCATCCCAGTTCGCGCAACTCCATGTGCTCGTCAGAGTCCTGATCGGCGATGTCGGAATTAAGTCGAATGCGGGAGCCGGGATCGAGGAACGCCTGCCTCAGTCCTTCGATACCTATGTCGTCCATCTTGATCAGGCACGTTGCGGCGGGATCTTCGAGGTCTTTGGGCGTCGCCACGTCTTTCGAGTTGAGGACTGCTAGGGCGAGCCTCTCCTCGGGCGCCTGAATGCGACGGTAGTCAGCGTTGCGGTTCTCGACGATCGGGCGGATATCGGGAGGCAGGTCGGTAACGCGGCCGGGAATCTGGGCAGCGAGCAGATTCTCGTCCCGCCACGCGCGGACCCGGGACTGGCCGCTCGTGACCTTGAAGAGACCACCGTCGTTCGTCACATGAGCCGCTATGGCGATTCCGTCTTGGCTCTTGACGACCGACAGCGCTTCGCTGAACGACTTGTCGGCGATGTCTGAGGACGGGTCGGTGTCGCGAATGCCGAACTCCCCGAGGTAGCGCTCAAGCCGGTCGTCGCTGGTGTCGAGTGGGTACAGGCAGAGAAGGTGAACGCCCTCGCTCGAGGATAGTTCAAAGCCGGGAATGATGTGGACCGGTTGATTCTCGGCAGCCGCTCGAAAAGTCGCCACATCGCGCACGCTGTTGTGATCGGTCACGGCGAGCGCTTCGATCTCGAGATCTACTGCTTTGGCAATGACATCCATGGCGTGGGCGGTCGCGTCACCGGTGGAAGGTTGACCACGGAACGTGGTTCGGTAGTGATGAGGATTGACCTGGAGGGCGCACCTGTAGAACCGGGCGCCGCGTTGGACCTGGGCGTCGCGGGTCATGAGGCATCGGTGCGAGTGACTGCCTGGTCGTACCAGAGTAGAAGGCTCTGGTCCTCGTGGAGAACCGTGGGAGGGAGTTTCTCGGCCACCAGAATGATGGTCGCGTAATCTTGCTCTCGGTAGGCTTGAAAGAAGCCGGCACGAATCGCCTCCAAACGGAAGTGTCGGAGCCGGCGCAGCGAGACACTGCGATAGCCGTCGAACTCGCGAAGCAAAGCGGCGGTGCGACGCTTTTCAACATCTACCGCCTTCTTGGGGTCCGGCACGTACCAGCATCCTCTCGCCTTGGCCTGAAGGCCAGGGTGGTCCTTGGAGAGGTTTCGCAGGTGCTTGTAGTTGGTCGAGAGATAGGAATGGATCTGGTTGGGAACGTCGCCCAAGCCGTCGTAGTGGAGGAAGTTCTGTGCGAGCATCTCGGACAGTTCCGGCAGCTTCTCGTGCTTCAGTGGTCCTCGAAGCTCTCGAAGGAACAGAGGGTGCAGATCCTGGAACCTCTGGGGCTTCTTGCACAACTGTGCCCTAAGCCAATGAATGGTCGAGGCTTCGTCTCTGACGAGAATTTCCAACTGGGTCGCGCTACCGGTGGCCATTCTCTGCCGGTCGTACTCGGTTACCTGATCGGGGAGAAAGACCATGCCGTCACGCTCCGGAAAGCGTTGGCTGAGGCCGGCTAGAAACTCACCTGCAGACAACGGTACTGTGGCCCTACGCAGCACGTGGAAGGCGACCATGCGATCGTACAGGACGTGTGGTTGTCGCTCATGGACGACCTCGGTTTGGCCGTCCTTGGCTACGAACGCGGGAAGCTGTTTGAGGTGAGTGCGGAGAAAATCCCAAACGCCCTCTGTCTTGCCTCGAGACAACTTAAACCGCCCTTCCAAGCCATCGTTCGGCTTGTAGGCGGAGATGATCAGATCCTGCTTCAGTGCGGTGCTCGTGGTGACAGCCTTGAAGGTGTGCTGCTTCTTATCGAGAGTAGACACGTTGGCGACGACAAATCCGCTCCGCTCTAAGGCCGTCTGCGTTACCGACCACACTGTTGAGCTCGTACTTGCGAAGACGACCGTGATCCACCTGCCGGGCTTTAGGACTCGGAAGAATTCGCCGAAACTGCGTTCCATGAGCGCCCGGTACTCGTTGACCCCCTTATCCTGGGAGGCGCTGACCACGACCTCGCCACGCGGGTTCGTCGCGACACCAAGGAGGCCCTCCAAGAGGAAGTTCAGCTCAGAGTACGCCAAGTTGTCCGCAAATGGCGGGTCTACGAAGACGTAGTCTATGGTGTTTCCAGAAAGGAGATCGAGCCGCCCAGTGTCCTGCGCGCTAACGATGGTGCTCCTGTCTCGGTTTAGTGGAGGAGTAAGGGCTTCGGTGATGCTAAGCGCCTTGTCGCGGAACGCCGTCAGAGGATGGCGCGGCGTCACGAGGGCTCCTCGGTAGAGGGTTCCTGACAATGGACCGCCACGTTTTCGATCGGCGCGAAAGCGCCGAAGTCGGGAAACGTACGGAATCGCTGCTGTCAGTGTGAAGAGCATGGCGTTACGCACTGACGGGTCGGGGTGTTGGCGAATTGCAGACAAGAGATGGGCGACTGCAAGGTGTTCCCGAGCGGTGAAGAAGTGATGAATGTGGGTTATTCCAGCGCCTTCGTTTCTTCGAATTTCCTTTCCCTCGATGAGGCGAACCCGTGGCAGCGCGTGCTGTTCCAATAATCGCAGCGCTTCCTCGTGTAGCGCTGTGTCATGGTCGTCGGGTAGCTTCTCGTAGCGGGTTGTTCCTACGGTGTAGTTGATAAGAACTGGGACGATCCGCTGCTGCCGGTGCGGTTTCTCTAGGACGGGATCATAGAGTGTCGTCAGTTCTGGTTCCCAGTCCCTTTTTGGACCAATCGATCCGCACTCGGAGCATGGATAGGTTGAACGGAGCTTGTCCTTTTCTTCGTCGACGGCGACTGAGTAGAGGGTGGCGGAAGCGCCACAGTTGGGACAACGGATTACGTCAGAGTATAGGGTGAAATTGACAGTGGCCAGTCTGGTGTCGTTGTGGGAGTATGCTTTGTGGGCGACGTGCTTGCGCTGGCGCACGAGCCAACCAGTGTGGCGGGTGGTGTAGAGGAAGCCAAGACGCTGTTGGACTTTCTCAAGGACTGTGGTAACCCCCTCCAAGTAGGCATCCTCAGCAAAGGGTCGGAGAAGATTGCTTGACAGGAACGTCGCTAGTGGCGAGAGGTCGCACAGGATGGTCGAAAGTTGGGCGGGCGCGTTGGCGGGTGAGGATTGGCGGCCGCTTAGCGGGGCGCGGTGCTTGACAGCGGCAACGCCGGTCATTCCGCTCCCGCTGAAACCGTCGAGGACGATGTCGCCGGGGTCCGTGTAGTGAGAGAGGTACTGGAGGATTGCAGTGTGTGGGAGCTTTGTATGGTACGCGTGAGTGTTGTAGATGGGGTTGTTCTTGCCTTCGCGGATGTCAGCCGTAAGTGGTTTGCGGCCGTAAGGCGCGCGAGAGGCCGGTCGAATCTGCTGACGATAGGCTACGAACTCAGCGAGAAAGGGATTCGGGCATGCTGTATGCCACGGGGGATCAGAGAGGCTTAGAATGTCGTCGACCTCACCGTGGGGAAAGCCGACCTCGTCCTTCCAGCGCTGGAGAAGGTCTTTGGATTGGTCTGCCGAACGCATTCGTTCAGCGAGTTCGCTGAGAGTCGCGTCGTTTCCCATTGGCCATTCTCGGATTCCTGCAAGCCGTTCAGCGGCGTCTTCGACGCCGCTCCATTGGACCCCGGCCAGGCGTGCATGGAGTTCCTCTAAGGCCACCCTCAGCCTGCCAAGGAAGTGTGCCCGTCGAGCTTCGTCGTTGTTGAAGGTCAGGCCTAGGCACTCGACCGGCGTGGCGCTTCGGGGAGTAACGGAGACTTCCGCGGACAGCCGGTCCTGAGCGGGCTGCTCCCCGTAGACGTGTCGGAGCGAGTCAGCGCCGCGGCTACCGGTCATCGCGGTGGTCTCCGCTTCTCGGTGCGGCGTCGTTTGGTGTTTGGCTCATGCGTCGAGCCTTGATCGCGGCACCAGCCGGAGTCAGCACGTAGGCTTGACGTGGGTGGTTGGGCTGGCGGGGATGGGTCATGCGGAGGACCCCGGTTCGCAGCAGCGGGTCTAGGTGGCGCACCTTGAAGTAGCCCCGATTCTTCATCTCGGCTGCCGCCATTATCTGGGCGAGGCGGCGGGGAGTGTCGCAGAACCCGAGAATCCGGTGCTGAACGGCCGATAGCTCGGCCAAGGCGGGCGCTTGTGCAGTAGACAAGTTCGCCGTTGGCGGGCCAGCTTGTGCAGTGAACAAGTCGCTCGGCGGCTGTGTGCTGGAGGGAGGTTCCGGGGCATGGCCCAACTCGCCAAGCTGTTCGTCAAGGTGGGCAGCGGGAACGAAGAGTGGAGCCTGCGATCCCTCAAGGGGCGAGATCAGGGCCTGAGCGGCTAGCCGGTTGAGGACGGCCATGGCGTCGCTGCCGGAGAGACCCGTCACCGCCCGAACGTCACCAGGGCGAAGACGTCTTTCGCGGCAGGCGAACGCAAACGCTCTGGACTCGGCATCGCTCAAGTCGACGCCCAGTTTCGCTTGAAACAGGATTTGTCCTTCCGACAGCAGTTGCTCCTTGAGGAGCGTGATCTCGAACGTCTTCCCGACTCTGTCGTTGCACAAGACAGGCGGTACGTAACCGAGCTGCAGCTGGTTGCCGAAGATGGCGCGAAGTCCGGTGCCCGCCTGTTCGCTCAGACCAATGCGGCGGAAGGCGGCAACGATCCTCGGGTTGCGGACTTCCTTCTCGCCTGGCTCCAAGAGGGCCTCCGTCGTGGCGAAAGCGTCCCCTGGATTCCAGAGCAACGTGCGGTCATGGTACGAGTGGATAACCGCCTTCCGGGTCTGATCAGCGTAGTCCTGGTGGATCAATAGGTTGATGGCCGCTTCGCGGAAGGCAGTGTAGTCTGCTGGGCGGTCGGTGCGCTGCAGCGTCTCTGGATCGAGGGAGAACGGGGACTCTGCGCGCTGCATGTGACGCTTGGTAAGTGTCCTCCACGCTTCGACGAGGTTCGACTCGATCACCAGCCGGTCCGTCCAGCGCTGTTCGTCGACCGCCCCGGACCAGTCGCCGCGGTGCCACTGCCAGTCTACGGCTGGCCGAGGCAGAAGCTGGCGGAAAGCCGGAGCCTTCCCGAAGAGCAGGATCGCCGCTCGGGTCGGCGCGAGCCGACCATCGTTCTCGACGACCAGACCCCACTCGTGCAGGAAGTCCGTGTCTGGTTGTTCCGGGTCGTGATTCAGGTTCCGGTCGTTGAAGGTCCTCCGGTACCAGTGCACGGAGGAGGCGTCGAAGCAACGCTCCGGGTCGAGATCTACAGGGCCGCTGTCGTAGGTAACGTCCGATGCATCGCGCACCAATCGCTCGATCTCAGCCCGTGTGCACTTTTCGTCGGCCGCCCCCCGGCGAAGAAACGAAAGCCTGATGTCGCCATTCAGGTAGACAGGCTTGTCCTGTCTTTGAGCCTCCGGAACATGGAAGACAAGCAGCGCCCTGCCTTCGTCCTCCAAGAGCTGCCCCTCTGCTTCAATCGCGCGGTTGAACTTCTGGCCGGAACGCAGAACGCTCAGAAACTCGTTCTGCACTTTGTCCACTTGAATGACGCCGACGATTTCAAGTTTGCCGTCTTTGTCTCGGACGCCGAACACGAGTCGGCCGCCCTGCGTGTTCGAGAACGCGGACACCGTCCTGTAGGCGTCCCCAGGAACGCCGTGTTGGGCGCTCTTGAACTCCAGATCATCCCACTCGTAGCCCTTGATGCGTTCGATGAGTTCTTCCCGTTCCATCAGCGGCTACTCGAGGACGATCCGGACCTTGGCCGGATCTTCTCCCTTGGTGAGATCGTCCACGTAGATCCCGAACCGCTGCTTCATCTCATTGGGAGCAGCGGGTGAACCGCCGTCGAGCAGAGCAGCGCGGACGTCATCGATGTTTGTTTCCACCTTGACGAGCCCAGAGAGGACGGCGCGGGCGCCGTCGATGAACTCAGGTGTCAGGGGCTCGGGCAACTCTCCGGACCGTAGGAGAGCCTCGACGGGCGCCCGGCGTTCCGGATCGAGCAGGGCGATGTTCTCGCTAGTCGACGGATCGTCTAGGTTCGCCAGCAAGGTCTCGGACCATGCCTTCAGTGTCCCATCGAGGCGGTCGTCAACGTTCGCCAGCGTCGTGTCTGCACTCCGAGAGGGCTCCTCGATCGAAGGCTTGAATCCGCAGTAGGAGCACGTCGGCTTGGCGTCGAGGTCCTCCTTGGTCAGCGCGAAACAGGCCTTCAGCCCCGTAAGCTCCTTTCGCAGGTCGTCTAACTGTCGAGTCGGCAGTAGATCGATGGCCGAGAGCGTGTCGAGTCGGGCGAATCGTTCGTCCCGCAGGAGGGCCGTTCGCCGTCGGTCGTCGTTGACACCGAGCCGTGCCTTCGTGTGAAGGGCGAGATACCGTTCGATGTAGTCCCGCTTCAGGTCGTCGAGTGTGCTGAGCACTCGCCGACGGACCGCGGCGGTGTCCTGGGTTGAGCGGTTCGCTAGGTCCGCGAGGATCTCCTTCCGTGCCGTCTGCATCCGACGCGTCCATTCTTCGGACGGTGGACCAGAGTGAGAGAGTGCGGTCTCGGCCGCGGCGAAGTAGGTTTCCGCCGGTGCAAGCTCCAGAGCCAGACGTTGGGCGCTCTCGGCCTCGTCAAGGGCACGGATCGCGGCCTTGTGGCTCCTGACGTCACGGGCCTCTGGCCTGAAGTTCTTCAGCTTTCCGGGGGTATTGAAGGTCTGGACTGTCTCCAGGAAGTTCTTGGTCCGCGCCAGGTCGAGTACCGGATGCGCGGTGCCGCCCTCACGGACGAGCGTTTGCCCCCAAAACTGAAGACCGCCCCGAACCGCGTGCTCGGCGCGGAGCAGGCGGTCGATCATCTGCCTGACGCCGACCTGAAGTTCCCGAACCGGGGCCTCCTCGCCCTGGGTCACGAGCGCGGCGACGCCTGGGCTCTGGCCCAGCAGCTCAAACAAGGCGCGCAGACCAGGGACGTTCCATTCCCTGGGGGCCTCGACATGCTTGAAGCGGGCCAGTTCATCAACCGAGATGGCGGCGATGGTCGAAAGGTCCGAGGCATCGAACTTTCTGCCTGAGACTGCGAGCACGAGCGCTCCGGCGTTCACCAATGCGGCTAGAAGTACGACAACCCATTCGGGTTCCAGGCGGAGCGTTTGCGGGGCCATGTACTCGACCCCGAGCAGCTCTTGGATCAACTCGGAGCGATTGACGACCTGGCCGTGGCCCTTTCGGTTCAGTACATCCAGAATGTGCTTTGCGTACCGCGAGTTGTCGGGGTTCAGGCGCTCCCCGTCTAGAAGCTCGAGCGCATCCAGCACGGCAGCGGCCTGCCTGGTCCTGGATGCGCCGGCAATGCACCGCAACGCATCCTGCGCCGCCTGCGCGCGGTTCTCCGCGGTGATTAGCACGGAGAAGTTCGGATACTCCGGTGCCTGATCTGCGAAGTGGGCCTCCAAACAGATGCCGGCAACCGCGTTCATCAGGTCGCGCAGGTTGATCCGTGATGGGGTCGTCGTCGCGGAGAGCCCAGGAACAGACTGGCCCCTGGTCCATGCGAGCAGCGCTTTCCGCCGGCCCTGATGGACCACTTCAAAGGCCGAGGCCATGTGCTCCTGCAGCCAGACCACGAGACTGCGAAGGAAACCGGAGGCCTTCGACTCGTAAGTGGCCTTCGCGTGGCCGGAGGAGGTCGAGGCGAGTTCTGCTGCCGCCGCGTAGCTTCGCAGGATGTCGTGGAACTCGTCGTCCGCGCCTGGTAGATGGACGAAGACCTCGTCCGGACTCTTCTCATCCTTGAAGGACGGAGGCTCGTGGGGCTGAATGAAGTAGATGTAGAAGTCCCGAGGCGGTACGGCCGTGGACCGTTGGTTCGGAGCGCCGAAAAACAGGTAGCCCTGACGCGCTGCCTTGCGGGTCCGCCATTCGAGATTGTGTTCCCAGATGCTGTAGCCGGTGACGTAGGTTTCGTCCGTACACTCCAACACTTGGCGAAGCGCCTGGTAGTAGTACCGGTCGAGCCGTGCCGGGTCGAGGCTTTCCGCCCGTCGCTCGATCAGGGCGTCGAAGTCGTCCGTCTTCTTAAGGTCGAGGTAGTACTGGCCGTTCTCCGGGTTGGACGAGATGAACTGGCCGCTGACGGTGCGATGGATCTCCCGCAGCACTGTCGCCACTTGAGAAACCAGGTCGTCGGCGGGGTCGCCCCCCAAGTCTTCGATGCCCTCCTGGTATAGGCAGAGGCTGTCCCGCAGTTCCGCTGGTGTGGCGCCGAGAGGCGTGTCCAGACCGCCGGTGGTTAGTCGGTGGACCGAGAGGGCATGGACGATGCGAATCGCCATCGGCTTATAGTGCGGTCTACCGAAAGCCTGCTCCACCCGCGACTCGAGCACCTGACTGCAGTCGATGACGGCCTTGATTTCGGGAATCACGCGGAAGGACGGGTTGCCGCGCAGCGTGGACCAGTAGTCGTCGTAGGCGATCAGCCCGGGCTGTTCTTCCGGTAGTTCGCGCGCAAGAAGCCCCTTCATCGACAGCGAGAGGGTCTTCAGCACCTCCCGCTTCTCGGCGGCGGTTACCCGCTCGAACGTGTCCACATAGTCGGGGTGCACCGGAAACAGGTCGACAAACTCGTCCAGTCGTTCGTTCATCCGTTCATAGAAGCGGGTGAACGGCGCAAGGTACTCGCGGATTCGGGCGTGTTGTTCGCCGGACTTCCGCAGCAGACGCTGCGCCACGACGTACTTCACGTCCTGGCGGGCGATGTGGACCTGTTCGAATCGGTCGCGTACGCGCCTTACGCTCTCGCCGACGAAGGCGAAGCGGTGATGGTCGAAGACGGCCTCCTGCACACCGGCCACAAACCGGAACCTAAGGTCCTTGCAGACTTCGCCAACCTCGCGCAGGAAGTTCAGGTCGAGGATGATCTGCTGATCGTCGCGGCTGCGGAGGAAGTCCAGGAGTTCGTCGACCACCAACAACAGACCGTGATCGGGATGCTCCGCGAGGAAGGCAGCGAGCATTTCCTCGAAGGCCCGCTTGCTGCCCGAGACCTCGGCCGCGGTTGGGAAAGAGTAGGCGACTCCGAGGGTGCGGAGACCTTCTTCCAGGGTGTCGACCACGATGTCGCGCAGAGGCATGGTCGTGGACCCGATCTCCGTTCGAACGACCTTGAACTTGCCGGCTATCGCGACGGCCTGCTCGGAGACGCCGGGGTGGGTGAGGGCCGCCGCCAGGTCCTCATGCTCGGCAACCCCGGAGATGACGGACATGAGATGGGACTTGCCGGTGCCGTAGTTGCCGACTACTAGGATGCCCTTGTTGTCGGCGGGCGTGTCGTACTGAAGCTGCGGAAAGACCACCGCCGTGAGCTTCTCCGCCATCTCGTCGGAGATGACGTAGGTGCTCACGAGACGGTGGGCCGCTTCCGTCTCGTCGGCGTCGCGAAGCTGCACGACGGTCTCGATCGGGTCGAACTGAATGAGATCTTCGTACTTCATCCTGCAGCGGCTTCGGCGTTGACGATCTGAACGTCGTCGATCGGATGGCGCCGATACTCGGGATGGCCGGGTTCGGCGTAGCGGAGATGGTTGCCGTCGGTGAATCCGTTCCAGGCAGCGACCACGGTCCACAGGCGCGAGAGGTCCTTCAGGAGGCGGAACGGGTTCTGACGGAGTGTGGTGTCGAACAGAAGCTCCAGCCGGTCGAGTAGGACGAGTTCGCTGCTGGCTTCGTTGAGGACTTCGCCAAGCAGTCGCCGGACTTGGAGCGGACGCTGCGACGACGTGAAGTTGAGTAGACGGCGGGAGAGTTCCAGGTTCACGTTGACTAGGGGATTACCGGTTTGCTCTGCAACTTCCTCCAAGGCCGCGGTCTTACCTCGGCCACCGGGGCCGACGAGGAGGACGAGCTGTTCGCTATGTTGCTCGGCGTGCCGGATCGCCTCGGTCACTCTCCAGACGAGATCACTAGTCATCGGAGCGCGGTCAGTTGTCGGGCTTTCTTGGAGGCGGCGACGATCATCGGGGGACTCTATACGCCGACGCGCTTCACTGGGTGCGGTAGCCTGATCGTCAATGACGATCGACGGCCAGGAGGATCTGGAGGGTCTGCGCCGGGCAGGTCGCGTGGCGGCCCGGTGCCTGGCGAGGATGGGTGAGACGGTCGAGCCGGGGATGACCACCCTCGAACTGGACCGGATCGGCCGGGAGTACATGGAGAGTCGGGGGGCGCAGTCGGCGCCCGAACTGAGCTACGACTTTCCGGCCGCGACCTGCATCAGCGTCAACGAGGAGGTCGCGCACGGCATCGCCGGCGAGCGTCGGATCGAGGCCGGCGACCTGGTCCACATCGACGTTTCGCTCGAGCTGGACGGCTACTTCAGCGACACCGGCGCGGCCTTTCCGGTGCCGCCGGTGAGCGAAGAGCGGCGGCGGATGATCTCCGCCACCCGGCGTGCGCTGCGGGCGGCGATGCAGCAGACCCGCCACGGCCGGCGCCTGCGCGGCATCGGCCGCGCGATCGAGGACACCGCGACGAAGGCCGGTTTCGGGCTGATCCGAAACCTGGGCTCGCACGGCATCGGCCGCTCGCTGCACGAGGAACCGAAGTTCGTGCCCGGCTTCGACGATCCGAAAGAGGAGCGCTTCCTGCACGATGGGCTCGTGCTGACGATCGAGCCGTTCCTGACCAACGGCCGCGAGCAGGCGCTGACCGCGAAGGACGGCTGGACCCTGCTGAACGAGCTCGGTACGACGACGGTTCAGTTCGAGCACACGATCGTCGTCACCCGCAAGAAGCCCCTGGTGATGACGCTCCCGTAAGAGCGAATGAGAGTGCGATCCAGCGCCGCAGATTGGTCGCCGCTTCGCGGCGCGTCCTTTCAGAAGCCGGCCAGAGGGCCGGCGCACCCGGTTTCTGCGGCGCAGACTCAGTGGAAGATTGCAGCTCTCTGCGTCGCCTGCGGCCTGCTCGCCGCTTCGGTGGCGACCGCCCAGGAGCCGCGGCCCGACGAGCCGGGACTCGCGGACGGTCTTGCGCGCGTCTTCCTGCAGGTGGTCGTTCATCAGCAGGGCCCCGGGGACGTGACGCTGCTGGCGAGGAACGCGGACGGT
>Ga0209754_1001148_pt1 | contig 28663 bp, 28 predicted proteins | sample MesohylBB_FD_187295 | JGI IMG/M metagenome (GOLD analysis project Ga0209754, IMG submission 187295) | Host-associated microbial community of the marine sponge Aplysina aerophoba from Gulf of Piran - sponge mesohyl, lysed by bead beating... | ecosystem: Host-associated > Porifera > Sponge >... | reverse complement strand
GGCGGCCCCCACGTCATTTCGACCGGAGCCGTGCGTCAGCACGGCGGAGTGGAGAAACCTCGTCCCCGTGGGGCAGGGAGGTTTCTCCACTCCGCGCCTGCGGCGCTCCGGTCGAAATGACGAGGAAGGGCAGGCGGGCGCGGGGTTTCTCCCCTTCGACAAGCTCAGGGCGGGCCACTCCGCTTCGCTCCGGCTGAATTGACGGGTGAGAAGCCGCCCTAGCCCCGGCGCCCGCGCTCGAGCTCGGCGATGCGCTGTTCGAGCTCCCTGATCCGGCGCTCGAGGGTTTCGCTGTCGCCCGCGCCGTCGTCGGCTTCCGGCTCGCGCCCGGCCAGCGCGGCGAGCGAGCGCTGGAACTCCTCGAGATTGCGTCGCGACAGATCGGCCATCCGGTCGAGCGCGGTGCCGGGGTCGAACATCTCCCCCATCTGCCGGGCGACGTTCTGCTGGTGGTCGGCGAAGGCCTCCATGCCGCGCTCCAGAAAGGCGGCGAGCTGCGGCCCCACCCCCTCGCTATAGGCCTTGAGCGCCTGGCGCAGATAGTCGTGCGGCAGCACGCTGTGCCCCCTGGTCTCCTCCTCGGCGAGGATCTGGGCGAGGACCGACGCGGTGATGTCGCGCCCGGTCTTCTCGTCGCGCACCACGAACAGCGCGCCCTCCTTCACCATCCGGTGCAGATCGTCGAGCCTGACGAAGGACGCGGTCGCCGTGTTGTAGAGCCGGCGGTTGGCGTATTTCTTGATGACGACCGGCGGGTCCTGCGCGTTCTGGTCGGCCACTTCGGGGGCTCCTCCCGGCGCCATTGTGGCACAGCGGGGCCCTGTTGTGACGCAAAATCCCGCTCTTTTTGTATCGCAAAAAAACACCTTGAAACCCGGCGGACTCTCGCTATATTCCCTTTTGCATCGCAAAATCATCCCATCGCCAGCCCAAGGAGAACCCGATGACCGCCGAAAAGCCCGCTCCCAAGAGCACCGCCAAGCCCGCCGCCGCGCCCCGCATCGAGCAGCAGGTCGAGATGGCCAAGACCGTCGGCGCCGCGAATCTCGACGCCATGGCCGAGGCCTCCGCCGTCGCGATCGACAGCGCCCAGGCCTGCATCGCCGAGATGGCGGACTATGCCCGCAACTCGGTCGCCAGCGGCTTCGACCTCGTCGAGCGCCTGTCCGCGGTCAAGACGCCGCAGGAATTCGTCGCCATCCAGATCGAGGCCGGCAAGGACTCGGTCAACCGCGCCGTCGCCCAGACCACCAAGATCAACCGGATGGTCGGCGACTCGATGATCAGGGCGTCCGCGCCGCTCAACGCGCGCGCCAACGAGACCATGGAAGTCCTGCTCAAGCCCTACGCCGCGTAGCGACCCGGCGCCGCCCACGCGGCGCCGACCCACGCGGCTCCGAAAGGTGGGCATGGCGGTCGTGCCATGCCCACTTTTTCATTCCGCCGCGACGGCATAGACTCCCCGTCGACCGGCACAGACAGGCGCCGAGCAGGGCGCGGAGAAGATGACGGACAAGGACGACGACAGCGGCGCCGTGGACGACCCGGTCGCCGCGCTCGGCAAGGCCATGGGCGCCGCGGCGCAGCAATGGCAGGAAAGCTGGTCGGGCTGGCTCGGCGCGGTGTCCGCCGGGAGCACGGACGACGCCCGCCCCGCCCCTGCCCCTGCCGTCAACGCCGACCCGGCGGCGATGCTGGAAGCCCAGATGGAGCTGTGGCGCGACTTCCAGGCGCTCTGGGCCTCGACCACCGCCCGCATGATGGGCGAGGAGGCGGCGCCGGTGATCGCGCCGGAGGCGGGGGACAACCGTTTCCGCGACGCCGAATGGTCGGACAACCCGGTCTTCGACTTCCTCAAGCAGTCCTATTTGCTCAACGCGCGCTGGCTGCGCCGCAGCCTCGCCGGGGTCGAGGGGCTCGACCGCGGCGAGGCGGAGAAGCTCGACTTCATGGGGCGCCAGATCGTCGATGCGTTCTCGCCCGCCAATTTCGCGCTGACCAACCCGGTGGTGCTGCGCGAAATGCGCGAGACCAGGGGCGAGAGCCTGATGCGGGGCATGCGCCAGCTCGCCGAGGACCTCAAGGACTCCGAGCACGGGCTGCGGCCCCGGCAGACCGACATGGACGCCTTCGAGGTCGGCGGCAACGTCGCCACCGCCCCCGGCGCGGTGGTCTACCAGAACGCGCTGATCCAGCTCATCCAGTACGAGCCGGCGAGCGAGACGGTGTACCGCAAGCCGCTGCTGATCGTGCCGCCCTGGATCAACAAGTTCTACATCCTCGATCTCCGGCCGGACAATTCCTTCATCCGCTGGGCGGTGGCGCGCGGCTACACGGTGTTCGTGATCTCCTGGGTCAACCCGGACGAGAGCCACGCTTCGCTCACCTTCGACGATTATCTGCGGGACGGCATCCTGGCCGCGCTCGACGCCGTCGAGCGGGCGACCGGCGAGCGCCAGGCGACCGCGATCGGCTACTGCATCGGCGGCACGCTGCTCTCGGCCGCGCTCGCCTATATGGACGCGGTCGGCGACGAGCGGATCGGGGCCGCGACGTTCTTCGCCGCGCAGGCGGATTTCGCGGACGCCGGCGAGCTTCGCATCTTCACCGACGAAGCCCATATGGAGGCGCTGGAAGCCCAGGTCCGCGAGCAGGGCTATCTCGACGCGGCCAACATGGCGGGGACGTTCAACGCGCTGCGCGCCAACGACCTGATCTGGCACTTCGTGATCAACAACTACCTGCTGGGCAAGGAGCCGCCGGCCTTCGACCTCTTGTTCTGGAACGCCGATTCGACCAACTTCCCGGCCGAGCTGTTCATCCAGTATCTGCGCAACATGTACCAGCAGAACAACCTCGCCCGCCCCGGCGGGTTCGAGCTGATGGGCCAGGCGATCGATCTCGGCCGGGTCGCGATCCCGACCTATATCCAGGCGTCCAAGGAGGACCACATCGCGCCCGCCGCCTCGGTGTTCAAGCTGACCCGGCTGTTCGGCGGGCAGAAGCGCTTCGTGCTCGCCGGCTCCGGCCATATCGCCGGCGTCGTCAACCCGCCGGAGAAGAAGAAGTACCAGCACTGGCTGGCCGACGGCGCGGCGGTCCACGAGGACTTCGAGTCCTGGTTCGCCGCCGCGGAGGAGCATCCGGGCTCCTGGTGGCCGGACTGGCATCGCTGGCAATCGCGCCGTTCGGGCAAGAAGATTCCCGCCCGCAGGCCCGGCGATGGCGGGCTGGCCGCGATCGAGCCGGCGCCCGGGTCCTACGTCAAGCGGCGCAGCTAGCGCGGCGCCGGGAGGAGAGCAGGCGATGAAGCTCAGCATCGATATCGACTGCACGCCCCAGGAAGCGCGGGCCTTTTTCGGCCTGCCCGATGTCGAGGGGCTGCAACAGGAAATGATGGCCGAGATCCAGGACCAGCTGCGCGCCCATGTCGCGGCGATGGATCCGGAGTCCCTGATGAAGACCTGGATGCCGATGGGCACCAAGGCCTTCGAGACCTTCCGGGACGCCTTCATGCAGGGCTTCCAGAAACGCCCGTCCGACTAGCGGCGCGGGCGTCCAGCAAAAGGATTTGCGATGGATTCGAACGACCGGCCGGCGGCCGACCCGATGCACGGCTATTACCTTGAGGATCTCGAGATCGGCATGTCCGCGATCTACGGACGCACCATCGCGGAGGGCGACGTGAGCCTGTTCGCCGGGCTCTGCGGCGACGACAACCCGCTCCACGTCCACGCGGAGTTCGCCTCCCGGAGCCGCTTCGAGGGCCGGGTGGTGCACGGCGCGCACACCGCGAGCCTGATCTCTGCCGTGCTCGGCACCCGCATGCCCGGCCCGGGCGCGATCTATCTCAGCCAGAACAGCCGCTTCCGGGCGCCGGTGCGGATCGGCGACACGGTGAACGTGCTGGCGACCGTCACCGGGATCGACCGCGGCAAGAACCAGGCCACCATCGCGACGGTGTGCAGCGTGGGCGAGACCGTGGTGATCGACGGCGAGGCCACGGTCTGGGTGCCGTCGCGCCCGCGGCAAGGGGCCGAGGCAGGGGGCAACGGCGATGGCCGCAAGCGGGTTTGACGATATCGGCGCCTGCGTCTTCGACGCCTACGGCACGCTGCTCGACTTCAACTCCGCGGTCGAGCGCCGGCGCGACCGGATCGGCGCGCGCGCCGACGAGATGTCGGCGCTGTGGCGGCAGAAGCAGCTGCAATACACCTGGCTGCGCAGCCTGATGGGCCGCTTCGTCGATTTCTGGCACGTCACCGGCGAGGCGCTCGAGTTCTCCATGAAGGAGGTCGGTCTCGACGATCCGGCGCTGCGGGCGGAGCTGATGCAGCTCTATCTCAGCCTCGACCCCTTCCCGGACGCGCGCGATTGCCTGGCGCGCGTCAAGCAGGCCGGGGCCAGGACGGCGATCCTCTCCAACGGCTCGATGACGATGCTGGTCGCGGCCGTCAAGAACGCCGGTCTCGACGACCTGGTCGACGCGATCTACTCGGTCGACCGGACGGAGATCTTCAAGCCCCACCACTCGGTCTACCAGATGCCGGTGGACGAGCTGAAGCTGCCGGCCCATCGGATCTGCTTCCTGTCGGCCAATGGCTGGGACGCGCATGGCGGGGCCGCGTTCGGCTTCCGCACCGCGTGGATCAACCGCGCCGGCCAGACGGCGGAAGTCCTGCCGGGCGACGTCCAGGCGGAGCTCTCCTCGCTCGCCGAGCTGCCCGCGCTGCTCGGTGCCTGACGCGGCCTATCGCGAGCGCCGCTTCGCCGCCCAGGACGGGCTGCAGCTCTATTTCCGCGACTACGGCGATCCCGACTCCGCCGCCACCCCGGTGCTCTGCCTCGGCGGGCTCACCCGCAACGCCAGGGATTTCGACGCGCTGGCGCGGCGGCTGGCGGGGGAACGCCGGGTGCTGTGCCTCGATTTGCGCGGCCGCGGCCGCTCGGACTACGACCCGGACTGGCGCAACTATGTTCCGGCGACCTATCTCAACGACATCGCCCATCTGCTCGCGGTCGCGGGCGTCCACCGGGTCGTCGTGGTCGGCACCTCGCTCGGCGGGGTGCTGGCGATGGCGATGGGCGCGGCCATGCCGTCCGCTTTGGCCGGGGCGGTGCTGAACGATATCGGCCCGGAAATCGAGCGCGGCGGGCTCGACCCCATCCTCTCCTATGTCCGCGTCGACCGGCCGCAGCCCGACTGGGAGAGCGCGGTGCGGACGATCCGGACGCTGCTGCCCGACCTGGCGTTCCAGGACGAGGCGATGTTCGAGGCGATGGCGCGCAACACCTGGCGCGAGGGCGGGGACGGGCTGCTCCATTTCGACTGGGACGTGAACATCGTCAGGCCGGCGCTGGCCGATGGCGGCGCGACCGCCGATCTGTGGCCGTTCTTCCGCGGGCTGCGCAGGGTCCCGCTGCTCGCCTTCCGCGGCGCGGCCTCGACGATATTGTCGGCCGACTGCTTCGCCCGGATGGCCGGCGAACGCCCCGACGCCGGCATGGTCACCGTGCCCCGCACCGGCCACGCGCCCACGCTCGGCGAGCCCGAATGCATCGCCGCGCTCGACGCCTTCCTGGGCCGGCTCTAGCCCGTCTGGCGCGGGGACGCGCCGGTCACTATAAAGGATGCTTTCTTGTCCCAGGCGAGGGAGGATCCGGGGTGGCGGAGATATACGTCGGCAAGCAGGAGGAGTTCGGCGAGCGCGATCGCAAGATCGTCGCCCAGGGCGATCTCGAGATCGGGATCTTCTTCGTGGGCGGGGCGTTCTACGCCTACGAGAACAACTGCGTCCACCAGGGCGGACCGGTCTGCCAGGGCAAGATCCTGGGCAAGGTCGAGGAGGTCCTCGGCGAGGACAAGACCTCGAAGGGGCTGCGCTTCTCCGAGACCGACATCCACATCGTCTGCCCGTGGCACGGCTACGAGTACAACCTCAAGACCGGACGCCACCCGGGCGACCGCAATGTCAGGCTCAGGCCCTATGACGTGAAGGTCGCCGACGGAGAGGTCTATGTCGTCGTCTGACGACGGCCGCGCGCCCGATCTGGGCGCGCTCGACACGGCGACCGAGACCGCGCTCGCGATCGCCGAGAAGGCGCTCGACGACGGCGCCACCGGGGCGATCCCGGACGAGATGGTGCAGCGCCTGCTGACCGCCGGCACGCGGCTGTTCGCCAACAAGGTGGAGATGGAGGACCGGGTGTTCCGCCCCTTCGTCGCCCCCGAATCGGCGACCGCGACCGATGTCGTGGTCACGGTGACCGAGATGCTGCACGCGGCCAATCTCAACACCTTCGACCTCGCGATGTGGTTCCGCCGGCCGCGGCCCGGCGCGGACGACTGAAGGAGCAGCGGAAGATGGACTCAGGGCTGGAGCCCCGCCGGGAGAACCCGGTCAGGCAGATCGACGTCTCGACCGACACGCGCGAGATCCTGGCCCGCGCCCGGCGCCAGGCGGACGAGCGCAAGTTCGACGATTTGTTCATCGTCGACATGGACTCGCACCACACCGAGAGCGAGTCCTGGGCCGACATCATCGCCTATCTCGACGACGAGGTGATCCGCGCCCAGGCGCTCGACTACCTGAAGAACCGGACCGGCACGCCGCCCTACGGGCTCAACGGCGACCTCGCGCTGCGCTACCAGGATTGCGGCGGGCGCATCCCGCACCAGGCGGCGCGCCGCGAGGAGGCGGGCGGCAACGGGCTGCACCGCGATGTGGTGCTGGCCAGGCGGGCCTACGAATCGATGTCGATCGACCGGCAGATCGTCTTCCCGACGCCGATGCTGTTCCTCGGCATGCACCCGCAATTCGACATGGAGCCGCTGCTCGGCAACGCCTACAACCGCTGGACCGTGGACGTGCTGCTGGCCCAGGACCCGAAGCTCAAGTCGATGGCCTTCCTGCCGTTCAACGACGCCGACGAGGCGCTCAGGACGGTCGAGGAGTTCGGCGACGCGCCCGGGGTCGTGGGCTTCATGGTCACCTCGGTGCGCAACAAGCCGGTGCATCACAACCGCTACATGAAGGTCTACCGCGCGCTCGAGGAGCGCGGCCTGCCGCTCGGCTTCCATGCCGGCTACTACTGGCAGGACCCCTCGATGATGCAGATCAACCGCTTCGCCTCGATGCACGCGCTGTCCTTCGTCTGGTGCAACGTGGTCCACTGCACCAACTGGGTGATGAACGGCCTGCCCGAGCGCTTCCCCGGCCTCCCCGTGGTGTGGATCGAGAGCGGGCTGTCATGGGTGCCGTGGCTGATGCAGCGCCTCGACCACACCTACATGATGCGCACCTCGGAGGCGCCGCTGCTGAAGCGCAAGCCGAGCGCGTACATGGCCGAGATGTACTACACCTCGCAGCCGCTGGAGACCGACAACCTCAAGGCGCTCGAGCTCACCTTCGAGATGACCCGGGCGAAGACCCAGCTGCTCTACGCGTCGGACTGGCCGCACTGGGATTTCGACCCGCCGGCGGTGATCTGGGACATCCCGTTCCTCGACGACGAGGCGCGCAAGAACATCCTCGGCCTCAACGCCAGGCGCATCTTCGACCTGGAGAAGTAGCGCCCGGGGCGGCCTAATGTTTCACGTGAAACATAGGTCAACAATGCTGACCTTTGCTTCACGTGAAACATTGTCCCGAAATGGTACTATTCGCGTCCCCCGGGGACGCGGGGTCGCCGCCGGCACGGGATCTCGCCGCCCGCCGGGGCCGGCCGGACATCGGCGATGGTCTCGAAGCTCAGCGACATCCTGAAGGACGGCAAGGCGGGCGGCGGCGTCGCCGCCGGGGTCGCGGATTACCAGCGCCGCCACGCCGATGCGGAGGGTCGCGAGGCGGACTACCGGGGCTATCAGAACGCCTATTACGACCTGGTCACCGATTTCTACGAATACGGCTGGGGCCGGTCCTTCCACTTCGCGCCGCGCGCCGCCGGCGAGAGCTTCGCCGCCTCGCTCGCCCGCCACGAGCACTATATCGCCCACCGGCTCGGCCTCGGCCCCGGCATGACGGCGGCCGATCTCGGCTGCGGCGTCGGCGGGCCGCTGATCGAGATCGCCCGCTTCTCGGGCGCCCGCATCGTCGGCGTCAACAACAACGCCCTGCAGCTCGACCGCGCCGCGAAGCGGGCCGAGGCGGCGGGGCTCGGCCACCTGGCGGGCTGGCTCGAATGCGACTTCATGACGGTCGATGCGCCGGACGCCTCGTTCGATGCCGCCTATTCGATCGAGGCGACGATCTGCGCGCCGGACAAGGTGAAGGTCTACGGCGAGGCGTTCCGCCTGCTCAGGCCGGGCGGGCGCCTGGCGGTCTACGAATACTGCATGACCGACCGGTTCGACGCCGCCGACCCCGGCCACCGGCGGCTGAAGGCCGAAATCGAGTATGGCGGCGCCCTGCCCGAAATCGCCCGGCCGCACGAGGTCGACGACGCGGTACGGCGGGCCGGGTTCGCGCTGACGGAGGCGCGCGACCTCGCCGCCGAGGCCCCGCCGGGCATCCCGTGGTACGAGCCGCTGGGCGGTTCGGGCCTGTCGTTCGCGAGACTGCGCAGCTCGGCCGCCGGGCGCCGGCTGACCCGCAATGCGCTCTGGCTGCTCGAACGGGCGCGGGTGGTGCCGCGCGGGACGACCGACGTATCGGGGCTCCTCAACCTCGCCGGCGCCGCCATCGCCGAAGCCGGCCGGCTCGGCATCTTCACCCCGATGTACTTCTTCCTGGCCCGCAAGCCGGAATAGGGCGCGCCCCCCTTCGTCACGGTCGGGCCCGGCCCGGTTCTTTCCGGTGCGGATCTTCGCCGCGGGCTCCGCTTTCCGCGCCCCGGATCGTCGCCCCGGACCGGTTCCGGGAGCAGCCGGTGGGGGCATCGACCGGTGGCACGGGCTGGCCGGGGCGGGCGGCCCGCCGGGTCGTTCGAGCCCCCGGATTGCGGCATGGCTGCAACGCCCGTCAAAGGATTTTTGTAAGACGGCTCCGACCCGGCCACGACGGCGTTGCAAGTTCCGCCGGGGCAGGCTACCTTTCTTCGACAGGGCAGCGCGGGGTTGTCCTCGACAAAATAATAATCGTTCGGGACTTGCCCTGTACTATCTGACTTCCGTTGAATACTAACATCTCAAACGCGGATATTTCTATTCCGCAAGAATAAATCTGCATGCGGGCGGGGAATGGCCAGCTTCGAAAAGACGGCGAACGCGTTGCGAGTCCGGCCGCCGGAAGGCCGCGGCAAGGGTCCGCGGACCGGCGCTTCGTGACCGCGGCAGACACCAGGATCGACTCGCGGATTTCCGCGCAATGGGCGCGGGTGCGCGGCGTGTTGCGGGCCGAGGTCGGCGATTCCTCCTATCGCAGCTGGCTGAAACCCCTGACCCTGGTCGCGGTGGACGGCAACGTGGTGCGCATCGCGACGCCGACGCGCTTCATGCGCGACTATGTCAGCGAGAACTTCGCCGGGCGCATACTGGAGCTGTGGACCGACGAGAACGAGGCGGTCACCTCGCTCGATGTCCAGATCCAGGCGGAACCGGCCAAGCGCGAACGCAAGCGGCTGGCGCCGGCGCAGCCCCGCGCGAAGGCGGCCAGGCCGCCCGGCCGCGCCTCCGGCAACGGCGCCGCTGCCGCCGAACCGGCCGCGCCGGCGAGCAACGAGGGGGAGATCGGCGGCCCGCTCGATCCGCGCTTCGTGTTCGGGAATTTCGTCGTCGGCAAGCCCAACGAGCTCGCCTACGCGGCGGCGCGGCGGGTCGCCGAGTCGCCGACGGCGACCTACAACCCGCTCTTCCTCTATGGCGGGGTCGGGCTCGGCAAGACCCATCTGATGCACGCCATCGGCTGGCACATCCGGGAACGCCATTCGAGCCGCCGGGTGGTCTATCTCTCGGCCGAGAAGTTCATGTACCAGTTCATCCGGGCGCTGCGCTTCCAGGACACCATGGCGTTCAAGGAGCAGTTCCGGTCGGTCGACGTGCTGATGATCGACGACGTCCAGTTCATCAACGGCAAGGAAAACACCCAGGAGGAATTCTTCCATACTTTCAACGACCTGGTCGGCAACAACCGGCAGGTGGTGGTGTCGGCGGACAAGTCTCCCTCCGACCTCGAGGGGATGGAGGAACGCCTGCGGTCGCGCCTCGGCTGGGGGCTGGTGGCGGACATCCACGCCACGACCTGCGAGCTCCGGGTGGGCATCCTGCAATCCAAGGCCGAGCATCTCGGCGTCGACATCCCGACCCGGGTGCTCGAATTCCTCGCCCACAAGATCACCACCTCGGTGCGCGAGCTCGAAGGCGCGCTCAACCGCATCGTCGCGCATTCGACGCTGGTCGGGCGCGACATCACGCTGGAGACCTGCCAGGAGGTGCTCCAGGACCTGCTGCGCGCGCATGAGCGCCGGGTGACGATCGAGGAGATCCAGAAGCGGGTGGCGGAGCACTTCAACATCCGCTTCGCCGACATGCATTCGGCCAGGCGCTCGCGCGCCGTGGCGCGGCCGCGCCAGGTGGCGATGTACCTGTCCAAGCAGCTCACCTCGCGCTCGCTGCCCGAGATCGGCCGCAAGTTCGGCGGGCGCGACCACACGACGGTCATGCACGCGGTGCGCAAGGTCGAGGAGCTGCGCCAGTCGGACGCCAGCTTCGACGAGGATGTCGAGCTCCTGAGGCGGATGCTCGAGGCGTGAGCCGGCCGCCGCTCGCGGGATCGGGACACGCCGTTTCGGACGGACCATTCTTCCCAGCGCGCCAACGGGTTGTGCTATAGTACCGGCGGTCCGCGCGGCGCTTCCCGCGGAGCGGCGCAAGCGCATCGAACGCCGCCCGCCGGAGCCGTTGGACGCGCCGCGCAGGGCAGGCGGTATTCCTCAGACGGGGTTCCCGGGACGATGAAGCTGACGATCGAACGCGAGAGGCTCTTGCGGTCGCTGCAGCACGCACAGGGCGTGATCGAGCGCCGGACGACGATACCGATCCTGTCGAACATACTGCTCAAGGCCGACGGCGGGACGCTGGCGCTGACCGCGACCGACATGGATATCGCCATCGTCGAGCGGGTGGAGTGCATGGTCGCCCAGCCCGGCGCCACCACGGTGCCGGCGCAGACGCTGTTCGACGTGGTGCGCAAGCTGCCCGACGGGGCCGAGCTCGAGATCGCCAGCGGCGGCGAGCAGAACCAGCTCGTGGTGCGCTGCGGGCGGTCGCGGATTTCGCTGGCCACCCTGCCGAGCGAGGACTTCCCGGCGATGACCGAGGGCGAGCTGCCGCACGGCTTCGCCATGGGCGCGAAGGCGCTGTGCGAGATCATCGACCGCACCCGCTTCGCGATGTCGTCCGAGGAGACCCGCTACTACCTCAACGGCATCTACATCCACCCCGCCAGGGAGGAGGACGAGCCCAAGCTGCGCATCGTCGCCACCGACGGCCACCGCCTGGCGCGGGTCGAGCTCAGCCTGCCCGACGGGGCGGACGAGATGCCCGGCGTGATCGTCCCGCGCAAGACGGTCGGCGAGATCCGCAAGCTGATCGACGACGCCGGCGAGGAAGAGGTCGCGATCACCCTGTCGGACACCAAGATCCGCGTCGAGATCGCCACCACCGTGCTGACCTCCAAGCTGATCGACGGCACCTTCCCGGATTACGACCGGGTGATCCCCTTCGCCAACGACAAGACGCTGCAGGTCGATCCGAGAAACTTCGCCAAGGCGGTCGACCTGGTCTCGACCATCGCGACGGAGAAGACCCGGGCGATCAAGCTCAGCCTCGACGACGGCTCGCTGGTGCTCTCGGCGTCCAGCCCGGATGCCGGCAGCGCCGAGGAACAGCTCGAGGTGGAGTATGCCGACGGTCCGCTCGAGATCGGCTTCAACTCGCGCTACCTGCTCGACATCGCGCAGCTCATCGGCGACGACGGCGCGCGGTTCATGCTCTCCGACGGGACCTCGCCGACCCTGGTGCGCGACAACGCGGACCCCGGCGCGCTGTACGTCCTGATGCCGATGCGGGTTTGACCCTTCGCGCGCGGCACGGGCGGGAGACTTCCGACACGGGGGCGGCGGCGATGCGCCCCAGGCTTGCCGTCAGACGGCTGACGATGACGAATTTTCGCAACTACGATTCCGCGCTGGTGAGCGTCGACCACCGCCCGGTCGTGCTGACCGGCGCGAACGGGGCGGGCAAGACCAACCTGCTGGAGGCGCTCTCCTTCCTGGTGCCGGGGCGCGGGCTGCGCCGGGCCGCGCTCGACGCGGTGGCGCGGCGCGGCGGGCCGGAGACCTGGTCGGTCGCCGCGGCGCTGGACGGCGCCGAGGGGCCGGTCGCGCTCGGCACCGGGCTGGTCGCCCCGGCGGACGAGGCGGGACGGCGGCGCGCGGTCCGCATCGACGGGGCGGATGCCGCCTCGCAGGCCGAGCTCGCGCGGCACGTGGCGATGAGCTGGCTCACCCCGGAGATGGACCGGCTGTTCGATGCCGGCGCCTCCGAGCGGCGGCGCTTCCTCGACCGCCTGGTGAGCGGCTTCGACCGCGACCACGCGGCGCGGATCGGCCGCTACGAGCGCGCGATGCGCGAGCGCAACCGGCTGCTCAAGGGCGCCGGGCCGCGCGGCGACGGCAGCTGGCTCGACGCGATCGAGACCGCGATGGCCGAGGCCGGGGTCGCGGTCGCCGCGGCGCGGCGCAGCCTGGTCGGGCGGCTCGGCGCCTATTGCCGGGAACCGGCGGGCGCGTTTCCCGCCGCCGCCATCGCCGTCGAGGGCACGGTGGAGGGGATGCTGGAGGGCGCGCCGGCGCTCGCCGTCGAGGACGCGCTGCGCGAGCGCCTCGCCGGCCTCCGGGGGGTGGACGGCGAGGCGGGGCGCGCGACCTTCGGCGTCCACCGCAGCGATCTCGCCTGCACCCATGTCGCCAGGAACTGCCCGGCGGCGCTGTGCTCGACCGGGGAGCAGAAGGCGCTGCTGGTCCGCATCGTGCTCGCCGCCGCCTCGTTGCAGGCCGCCGAGCGGGGCTCCGCGCCGATCCTGCTGCTCGACGAAATCGCCGCCCATCTCGACCGCGAGCGCCGCTCCGCCCTGTTCGACGCGGTGCTGGCGCTCGGGGTCCAGGCCTGGATGACCGGGACCGAGCCCGAGACCTTCGCCGCCCTCGGCGAGCGCGCCCAGCGCTTCGCGGTGGCCGACGGCGCCGTGGCCCCGCTCGCATGACCAGCCGGGAGAGAGGATGACCGAACCAGCGCAGACCACCGGGCCGGATTTCGCCGACGAGGCCTATGACGCCGGATCGATCAAGGTCCTCAAGGGGCTGGAGGCGGTGCGCAAGCGGCCCGGCATGTATATCGGCGACACCGACGACGGCTCGGGGCTGCACCACATGGTCTACGAGGTGGTCGACAACGCGATCGACGAGGCGCTGGCCGGCCATTGCTCGGCGATCGCCGTCACCCTGAACGGCGACGGCACGGTCACGGTGACCGATGACGGGCGCGGCATCCCGGTCGAGATGCACGAGGAAGGCATCTCGGCGGCCGAGGTGATCATGACCCAGCTCCATGCCGGGGGAAAGTTCGACCAGAATTCCTACAAGGTCTCGGGCGGGCTGCACGGCGTCGGCGTCTCGGTGGTCAACGCGCTCTCGGAATGGCTCGAGCTCAGGATCTGGCGCTCCGGCAGGGAGCATGCGATCCGCTTCGAGAACGGCGAGGCGACCGCCCCGCTGCAAGCGGTGGGCGATGCCGGCGGCAGGACCGGCACCGAGATCACCTTCAGCCCGTCCCCCGCGACCTTCAGCAACACCGCGTTCAGCCTGTCCATGCTGGAGCACCGGCTGCGCGAGCTCGCCTTCCTCAACTCGGGCATCCGGCTGGTGCTCACCGATGCCCGCGGCGTCGAGCCCAAGATCGTCGAGATGGCCTATGAGGGCGGCATCCGGGCCTTCGTCGAGTATCTCGACCGCGGCAAGACGCCGCTCTTCGATCCGCCGATCGCGATCCGCCGGGAGGCCGAGGGCATCGCCGTCGAGGCGGCGCTGCAATGGTCGGACAGCTACCACGAGACCATGCTCTGCTTCACCAACACCATCCCGCAGAGCGACGGCGGCACCCATCTCGCCGGCTTCCGCGGCGCGCTGACCCGGACCATCAACGGCTACGCGAGCGCCAGCGGCATCGCCAAGAAGGAAAAGGTGACGCTGAGCGGCGAGGACGCGCGCGAGGGGTTGAGCTGCGTGCTCTCGGTCAAGGTGCCGGACCCGAAATTCTCCTCCCAGACCAAGGACAAGCTGGTCTCGTCCGAGGTGCGCCCGGCGGTCGAGGGGGCGATCGGCGAGGCGCTCGGCAACTGGTTCGAGGAGCACCCGAAGGAGGCCAGGCGGATCGTCGCCAAGGTGGTCGAGGCCGCCGCCGCGCGCGAGGCGGCGCGCAAGGCGCGCGAGCTCACCCGGCGCAAGGGGGCGCTCGACATATCGTCGCTGCCCGGCAAGCTGGCCGATTGCCAGGAGCGCGACCCGGCGCGGTCCGAGCTGTTCATCGTCGAGGGGGATTCGGCGGGCGGCTCGGCCAAGCAGGCGCGCGACCGCGCCTTCCAGGCGATCCTGCCGCTGCGCGGCAAGATCCTCAACGTCGAGCGCGCGCGGTTCGACAAGATGCTCGGCTCGGCCGAGCTCGGCACGCTGATCGCCGCGCTCGGCACGGGGATCGGCGCCGACGATTTCGACATCGAGAAGCTGCGCTACCACAAGGTCATCGTGATGACCGACGCCGATGTCGACGGGAGCCACATCCGCACCCTGCTGCTGACCTTCTTCTTCCGCCAGATGCCGGCGCTGATCGAGCGCGGCCACCTCTATATCGCCCAGCCGCCGCTCTACCGCGCGCGCAAGGGCTCGGGCGGGGTCTATCTCAAGGACGACGGCGAGCTCGACGCCTATCTGGTCGAGGCGGGGTTGCGGGACTGCGTCCTCCAACTCCACTCCGGCGGGCAGGTCGCGGGCGAGGATCTGAGCGAACGGGTCGAGCAGGCGCTGCGGGCCAAGCGGCTGATGACGCCGATGATGCAGCGCCTCGCCAATACCGACGTGGCCGAGCAGGCGGCGATCCTCGGCGCCTTCCACCCGGAATTGCTGGAGGACGGCCAGGCGGAGGAGGTGGCGGCGGCGATCGCCCGGCGGCTCGACGGGCTGTCGGCGGAGAGCGAGCGGGGCTGGCGCTCGGAGACCGTCGCGGAGGGCGGCTTCGCCTTCGTCCGCACGCTGCGCGGGGTGGCCGAACGCCATGTCATCGACGGCGCGCTGATGCGCTCGAGCGACGCGCGGCGGCTCGACGAGATGGCGCTCGACCTGCAGGCGGTCTACTCGCGGCCCGCGACGCTGACATCCGGCGAGCGCGAATTCCGCATCACCGGGCCGATCAGGCTGGTCGACGCGGTGCTCGAGCTCGGCCGCAAGGGGCTCGCCGTGCAGCGCTACAAGGGGCTCGGCGAGATGAACCCGGACCAGCTGTGGGAGACCACGCTGGACCCCAACGCGCGCTCGCTGCTGCACGTCAAGGTGAGCCAGGCCCAGCAGGCCGGCAAGGTGTTCTCGACCCTGATGGGCGACGTGGTCGAGCCGAGGCGCGACTTCATCCAGTCGAACGCGCTCAACGTGGTCAATCTGGACGTCTGACGGAGGCCGCGCCGCGCTCGGCGAGGAGCTCGAAACGCCGCCCGAAGGCGGCGCACAGCAGAATGCCGGGGAGTTCCGGCGCGAGCGCGCGGTAGAACCGCCGCGCCCGCCGGTTGCTGCGGCGCACCGACCAGAACATCCAGCGCGCGCCGCGCCCCTGGCCGTGCGCGGCGAGGCCCTGCACCAGGGCGCGGCCGACGCCGCGGCGGCGGAATCCCTCGCGCACGTAGAGATCGGCGAGGTAGAGGCCGCGGCTCGCCGAATCGGTGTCGTAGCCCGGGTAGAAGATGGCGTAGCCCAAGAGCCCGTCCGCGGCTTCCGCGACCAGCGTATCGAAGGCCCGGTCGTCGCCGAACCCGTCGCTCCGGAAGCGCTCCGCGGTGAAGCCGCTCGCCCGGACGCCGTCCGCCCGGCCGAGCGCGCGCGCCATCGCCACCACCGCATCGCCGTCCCCGGGCCGCGCCGGCCGGACGACCAGCCCCCGGACCGGGTCCGCATCCCCGCCTCTCCGCCGTCGCAGCAGCCTCATGCCGCCCTCCTCACCCGGGCCCGGCGCTTTCGAGCGCCTCGGCAGCGGCGAGCCATGCGCCCTCGGCCGCCGCCTCTTCCCGTTTCGCCTCCGCCAGCTGCCGGCTGAGCGCCGCGATCCGGGCGCCGTCATCATGCCGGGCGGCCGCGGCGAGCCGGTCGTGCAGGCGGCGCTGGGCCTCGAGGGCCTCGGCGATCCGCCTCTCCGCCGCCTGAACCGCGTCGCGCAGGGGCTTCTGGCGGTCGCGCAGCGCCGCCGCCGCCCGGCGTTGGGCCTTGCGGCCCGAGACCTGCCGGGCGCCGTTCCGCGCCGGTCCCCGCGCGGCGCCGCCCAGGACCCCGGCCCGGTAGTCGGCGAGGTCGCCGTCATAGGGCCGCACCGTGCCGCCATCGACCAGCCACAGCCGGTCGGCCACGAGCTGGACGAGATGCATGTCGTGGGTGATCAGCACGACCGCGCCGCGCCAGGCCTGCAGCGCATCGACCAGCGCGCGCCGGCTCTCGATGTCGAGATGGTTGGTCGGCTCGTCGAGTACCAGCAATTGCGGCGCCCGGCTTGAGATCAGCGCGAGGTTGAGCCTGGCCTTCTCGCCGCCCGACAGCGCGGCGACCGGCAGATCCGCCTTCTCGCCGGAGAAGCCGAACCCGCCGAGGCGGGTGCGCAGGCGCTCGGGCGCGGCGTCGGGGAGGAGGCGGGCGAGGTGGGCGAACGCGGTGTCCCCGGGGCGGAGCGTGTCGATCTGGTGCTGCGCGAAATAGCCCACCCGGAGATCGCGCGCCCGCGTCACGACCCCGCGCTCGGCGGGCAGCATGTCCGCCAGCAGCTTCGCGAAGGTCGACTTGCCGTTGCCGTTGGCGCCGAGCAGCGCCACCCGCTCGTCGGGGTCGATCCTGAGGTCGAGACCCGCCAGCACGGGACGGCCCGGCCGGTAGCCGACCGCGACCTCGGCGAGCGTCATCAGCGGCGGGGCGAGCCCGTCGGGCTGCGGGAAGACGAGCTCCGCCGTCCGTTCGCCGGCCGCGACCGGCTCGTCGGCGAGCCGGGCCAGCGCCTTGACCCGACTCTGCGCCTGGCGCGCCTTGCTGGCGTTGTAGCGGAAGCGCTCGACGAAGCCCCGCAGCTGGCGGCGTTTCGCGTCGATGCGGTCCTGGCGGGCCTTGGTCGCGGCGGCGCGCTCGGCCTGCACCCGCTCGAAGCGCGTGTAGTTGCCGGGATAGGCGGCGAGACCCTCGCCCGCGATGTGCAGGATTCCGTCGGGCACGGCGTCGAGCAGGGTGCGGTCGTGGCTCACCACGACCAGCGCCCTTGGGTAGGTCCTGAGATGGGATTCGAGCCACGCCGCCGCTTCGAGGTCGAGATGGTTGGTCGGCTCGTCGAGCAGCAGCAGGTCCGGCTCGACGAACAGCGCGGCGGCCAGCGCCACCCGCATGCGCCAGCCGCCGGAGAGGTCGGCGAGCGGGGCAAGCTGCATCGCCTCGTCGATCCCGAGCCCGGCGAGCAGCCGTGCGGCGCGCGCCGGCGCGGCATGCGCGCCGATCTCGGCCAGCCGCGCCTCGATCTCGGCCAGCCGCGCGCCCGCGGCCGTCCCGGCTTCCCCGATCAGCGAAGCGCGTTCCGCGTCGGCGGCGAGCACCGCGTCACGCGGCGTCTCCGGCCCGCCCGGCACCTCCTGGTCGACCAGCCTGACCGAGCGGCCCCGGGCGCGAAATATGGCGCCCTGGTCGGGCTCGAGCCGGCCCGCGATGAGGCGCAGCAGCGTGGTCTTGCCGCAGCCGTTGCGCCCGACCAGCCCGAGCCTGCGGTTGGCGCCGATCTGCGCGTTCACCCCCCGGAACAGGAGGCGCCCCTCGACCCGGTAGGCGATGTTCTCGAGGGTCAGCATGGGTGGAGGCCGGTTGGAACGCCTGTGGGTGGGTGCGAGCGCCCCCGCCGTCCGGGGAGGGGTTTGCGGAACGCCCGCTACGCGGCGGGCTGGCGGGCGGTGATGGCCTCCCGCAGGCCTTCCAGCAGGCCCTCGAGCTTGGCCATGCGCTCGCGGAGGCTGGAGATTTCGTTGTGCAGGTTCTGGATGTCCTCGCGCACTTCGCGACGGAGTTCGCCGATTTCGGCGCGCATGCTGCGTTGCGTGGCGAGGATGAGGCCCGCGAGGGCGACGCCGATGGCGAGCATGGAGCCGAGGATGGTGAGCAGGTCGGCGGTGGGCATGGCTGCAAGTTAGAGCTTCCCGGTCTGGTTGTGAAGGTGGAAATGCGGCTTCTCCCGCCCCGAACCGTTTGGCGATTCCGCTTGGCTGGCGATACATGGTGCGCCATGGCACGGCGCCGAACCAGAGGGCGGGACGGCGCGGCGGCGAAGGATCGCCGGAGCGCCCGGAAACGCCCGGACCGGAACTCCGGCGAGGCCAGGCCCGCCGCCCGGCGGAGGCGCGGGATCTGGGGGCGGCTCGCCCGCTGGACCCTGGTGGCGGGGATCTGGGCCGCCGTCGCGGTCGCCGGCGCGATCGGCTGGTATGCCTGGGACCTGCCCGAGCTGTCGCGGCTGGAGACGCCGACGCGGCGCCCGGCGGCGCTGCTGAGGACCGCCGACGGGGCGGCGCTCGCGCGCTACGGCCAGCTCTATGGCGGCGCGGTGCGCTTCGACGAGCTGCCGTCCTATTTCGTCGAGGCGGTGAGCGCGATCGAGGACCGGCGCTTCTTCGAGCATCCCGGGATCGACGCCTGGGGCATCCTGCGCGCGGCCCTCGCCAATATCCGCGCGGGCCAGGTGCGCCAGGGCGGCAGCACGCTGACCCAGCAGCTCGCCAAGAACCTGTTTCTCTCGCCCGAGCGGACAATGCGGCGCAAGATCCAGGAGGCGATCGTGGCGCTCTGGCTGGAGGCCCGGTTCTCCAAGCGCCAGATCTTCGAGATCTACGTCAACCGGGTCTATTTCGGCTCCGGCGCCTATGGCGTCGCCGCCGCCGCGAGGCGCTATTTCGGCGGCACCGTGCGCGACCTCTCGCTGTTCGAGGCGGCGATGCTGGCCGGGCTGCTCAAGGCGCCGTCGCGCTATTCCCCGGTGCGCGACGCCGACGCGGCGCGGGCGCGGGGGATCCGGGTGCTGCGGGCGATGGTCGATACCGGGGCGCTGACCGGGGCCGAGGCCAGGGCGGCCGAGCGCACCCCGCTGCGCCTGCGCGCCGAAACCGGCGCCGGCGCGCGCTATTTCGCCGACTGGGCGCTGCAACGCGCGCTCGGCCATGTCGGGCGGGGCGCGCGCGATATCGAGATCCGCACCACCCTCGATTCCCGGCTGCAACGCATCGCCGAGCGCCACGCCGGCGCCCTGCTGGCCAGGGAGGGCAAGCCCGGCCGGGTGTCGCAGGTCGCCCTGGTCGCGATGTCGGGCGCCGGCGCGATCCGCGCCATGGTGGGCGGGCGGGTCTATTCCGCGAGCCAGTTCAACCGCGCCACCCAGGCGTGGCGCCAGCCGGGCTCGGCGTTCAAGCTGTTCGTCTACCTCGCCGGGCTGGAGGCCGGGCTCGCGCCCGACGACGTGTTCGTCGACAGGCCGGTCAGCGTCGCCGGCTGGCGCCCGCGCAACTATGACGGGCGCCACCACGGCGCGATGCCGCTGATCCGCGCCTTCGCCCGGTCGGTCAACACCGTCGCGGTCCAGGTCAGCGAGCGCGCCGGGCGGCGCCGGGTGATCGACGCCGCGCGGCGCCTCGGCATCACCACGCCGATCGCCCCCCACCCCTCGCTCGCGCTCGGCACCAGCGAGGTGACGCTGATCGAGCTCACCGCCGCCTATGCCGCCGTCGCCAATGGCGGGGTCGCGGTCTGGCCCTACGGCGTCACCGCGGTCGACGTCGCCGGCGGGGACCGCCTCTACCGGCGGCGCGGCGCGCCGGCTTCACGGGTGATCCGCAAAGACCGCGCGCGGGCGCTCCAGCGCATGCTGCGCGCGGCGGTGGCGGGCGGCACCGGGCGGGCGGCGCGGCTGGGCGGATCGGAAGCCGGCAAGACCGGCACCAGCCAGAGCTTCCGCGACGCCTGGTTCGTCGGTTTCGCCGGCGACCTGGTGGCCGGGGTCTGGGTCGGCAACGACGACGACCGGCCGATGGCCAGGGTCACCGGCGGCGGGCTGCCGGCGCGCATCTGGCGCGGCTTCATGCGCGACGCCGAGCGGGCGCGCCGGGGCGGATAGCGGGGTTCGGCGGCGGGGACGCGCGCCGGCTTCCCATCCGGCGGCGCAGGCCCCATTTTATAGGTGAACTCAGGGGCCGGGACGCGCTTCATGGAACTGGCAGAGGTCACGCTCGACGACAAATACGCGCTCGAATCCGGCCGGGTCTACATGACCGGGACCCAGGCGCTGGTCCGCCTGCCGCTGATGCAGCGCAGGCGCGACCTCGCTTCGGGGCTGAACACGGCGGGGTTCATCTCGGGCTATCGCGGCTCGCCGCTGGCGGGCTACGACACCGCGCTGTGGCGCGCCCAGGGCTTCCTGGAAGCGAACCGCATCCATTTCGAGCCCGGCGTCAACGAGGACCTCGCGGCGACCGCCGTGTGGGGCTCGCAGCAGGTGAACCTGTTCCTCGGCGGGCGCTATGACGGGGTGTTCGCGATCTGGTACGGCAAGGGGCCGGGGCTCGACCGGTCGATGGACGCGATGCGCCACGCGTCGGCCGCCGGGACCTCGCTCCATGGCGGCGTGCTCGCTCTGGTGGGCGACGACCACGGCGCGGTCTCCTCCACCCTGCCGACCCAGTCCGAGCACAACTTCGCGGCGATGATGATGCCCGTCCTGCACCCCGCCTCGGTGCAGGAATATCTCGATTTCGGGCTGATCGGCTGGGCGATGTCGCGCTACTCGGGCAGCTGGATCGGCTTCAAATGCCTGACCGAGACGGTCGAGAGCTCGGCCAGCGTCGAATTGGACGAGGGAAGCGTGGCGATCGCGATCCCGTCCGACGAGCCGCCATCCGACGTCTCGATCCGGCTCGGCGAGGACCGCCTCCAGGTCGAGGCCAGGGTGCAGGAGGACAAGGTCTACGCCGCGCTCCGCTTCGCCCGGGCGAACCGCATCGACCGGCTGGTCTGGGACAGCCCGAAGCCGCGCCTCGGCATCCTGACCGCCGGCAAGTCCTATCTCGACGTGCGCCAGGCGCTCGACGATCTCGGCATCGACGAGGACGGCGCGGCGGCGCTCGGCATCCGGATCTACAAGGCGGGGATGGTGTGGCCGCTGGAGCGCTCGGGCGCGCGCGGCTTCGCCGACGGGCTGGAAGAGGTGCTGGTCGTCGAGGAAAAGCGCGCGGTGATGGAGAACCAGCTCCGCGCCGAGCTCTACAACTGGAAGGAAAGCGCCAGGCCGCGCATCGTCGGCAAGTTCGACGAGGAGGGGAGCTGGCTGCTGCCGGCGGCGGGCGAGCTCACCCCGGCGATGGTCGCGCGCATCATCGCCCGGCGCATCGGGCGCTACCACACCAGCCCCCGGATCGCCGACCGGCTGGACGAGATCGAGGCCAAGGAGCGCGCGCTCTCGGGCTACGCGCCGGAGCTCCAGCGGACCCCCTATTTCTGCTCCGGCTGCCCGCACAACCGCTCGACCAAGATCCCCGAGGGGAGCCGCGCCGAGGCCGGCATCGGCTGCCACTGGATGGCGCTGCTGATGAACCGGGGGGCGGCGACGTATTCCCATATGGGGGGCGAGGGGGCGAACTGGATCGGCCAGGCGCCGTTCACCGAGCAGAACCACGTCTTCGTCAATCTCGGCGACGGCACCTACCACCATTCCGGCATCCTGGCGATCCGCGCGGCGGTGAATGCCGGGGTCAACGTCACCTACAAGGTGCTCTACAACGACGCCGTGGCGATGACCGGCGGCCAGCCCCAGCCGGTCACCCCGCAGCAGATCGCCGCCCAGGTGCTGGCCGAGGGCGCCGCCCTGGTGGCGGTGGTCGCCGACCACCCGGGCAAGTACAACAACCGGACGCCCTTCCCCGGCAGGCTCAAGATCCACCACCGCGACGCGCTCGACCGCGTGCAGCGCGAGCTGCGCCAAGTCGCCGGCGTCACGGTGCTGATCTACGACCAGACCTGCGCCGCCGAGCTGCGCCGCCGGCGCAAGCGCGGCACCGCCCCCGAGCCGGATGTGCGCGCCTTCATCAACGAGGCGGTGTGCGAGGGCTGCGGCGACTGCTCGGCCAAGTCGAACTGCGTCTCGATCGAGCCGCTGGAGACGAAGTACGGGCGCAAGCGGCGGATCAACCAGTCCGCCTGCAACAAGGATCTGTCCTGCGTCGACGGGTTCTGCCCGAGCTTCGTCACGCTTGCCGGCGCCCGCATCCGCCGGGCGCGCGCCGGCGGCGATGCGCTGCCCGGACTCCTCGCCGCCCTGCCCGAGCCCGACCGGCCGGCGCTCGACGAGCCGTGGGACATCCTGGTGACCGGGATCGGCGGCACCGGGGTGGTGACCATCGGCGCGATCCTCGGCATGGCCGCCCATCTGGAAGGCAAGGGCGTGACCGTGCTCGACCAGTCGGGGCTCGCCCAGAAGAACGGCGCGGTGGTGAGCCATGTCCGCATCGCCGCCGCGCCGGACGACATCCACGCGGTGCGCATCGCGGCGGGCAAGGCGCGGCTGCTGCTGGGCTGCGACGCGGTGACGGCGGGCAGCGCGGACGCGCTGGGGAAGCTCGGCGGCGGGCGCACGCGGGCGGTGGTCAACCGCGACGTGGCGCCGACCGCGGCGTTCACCCTCGACGGCGACGCGCCGTTCGACACCGAGGCGCTGTTCGCCGCGATCCGCGACGCGGCCGGGCACAACCTGACCGAGCTGGTCGCCGCCACCCGGACCGCCACCGCGCTGATGGGCGATGCCATCGCGACCAACATGTTCATGGTGGGCTATGCCGCCCAGCGCGGGCTGATCCCGGTCTCGCTGGCGGCGCTCGAACGCGCGATCGAGATCAACGGCGTCGCGGTGGAGGCGAACCGGGACGCGCTCGGCTGGGGCCGCGTCCAGGCGGCGCGGCCGGAAGCGGTGGCGGACGCGCTGGCGGAGGCCGGCATGGCGCCCGGCGAAGAGCGCCGGCCGGAGACCCTGGACGAGATCGTCGACGACCGGACGGCCCTGCTCACCGCCTGGCAGGACGCGGCCTATGCCGGGCGCTACCGCGCCCTGGTGGCGCGCGCCCGGGCGGCGGACGGCGCCTCGGGCGACGGGTCCGGGGACTTCACCCTCGCGGTCGCGCGCAACGCCGCCCGGGTGATGGCCTACAAGGACGAGTACGAGGTCGCCCGGCTCTACGCCGACCCCGGTTTCATGGCCAAGCTCCGGGCGCAGTTCGAGGGCGATTTCCGGCTTTCCTTCCAACTCGCCTTGCCGCTGCTCCGCCGCCCCGACCCGACGACGGGCGAACCCGGGAAGCGCAGCTTCGGGCCCTGGGTCATGACCGCCTTCCGCCTGCTCGCGCGGCTGAAGCGGCTACGCGGCGGGCCGTTCGATCCCTTCGCGCGCAGCCCCGACCGCCGCCTCGAGCGCGGCCTGGTGGACTGGTATCTGGCCCTGGTCGACGAGCTCGCCGGCGGGCTTGATGCGGAGAATTACGGGACCGCGGTCGCGCTCGCCTCGCTGCCGGAGACGATCCGGGGCTACGGCCCGGTCAAGGCGCGGAGCGTGGAAGAGGCAAGGCGCCGCGAGGCCGAGCTGCGGCGATCCTGGCCGCGCGCGGCGGCGCGGGAGAACGGCGCGGAGCAGGCGGCGCTCATTCCGGCCAGGTGACGATGCGGTCCTCGGGATCGTCGCCGCGGCGTTCCGGCACCACGCGCCCGCGCACCGAGATGCCGGCCCGGTGGACGGTCTCCGGATCGCCCGAGACCAGCGGGTGCCACCAGGCGAGCTCCCGCCCCTCGGCGAGCAGCCGGTAGGCGCAGGTCGACGGCAGCCAGCCCAGCTTGCGTACCCGTTCCGGCGTGAGGTCGACGCAATCCGGCACCAGGCGCAGCCGCTGGCGGTAGCGGGTGCAGCGGCAGCTCCCGGAATCGAGCAGCCGGCAGGCGATGTCGGTATAGGCGATCTCGCCGGTATCGGCGTCCTCGAGCTTCAGCAGGCAGCAGCGCGCGCAGCCGTCGCACAGCGCCTCCCATTCCTCGCGCGTCATCTCTTCCAGCGTCTTGGTCCGCCAGTAGGGCTCGGCCATCGGGCGCGCCTCAGGACACCAGCTCGCGCAGGCGCTTCGCCATCGTCTGGGGCGCCGTGCCGTGGCTGAAATGGGTGAGGTAGCGCCCGTCGGGGTCCATCAGGTAGATCACCGAGGAGTGGTCCATCAGGTAGTTCTCCCCCGCCTCGGGGTCCTCGACCCTGGCGTAGTAGACCCGGTAGACGCGCGCCGCCTTGCTCACCTGGTCGGGCGAGCCGGAGAGCCCGACCAGCCGCGGGTGGAAGTTGGCGACATAGTCCTTCAGCACCGCCGGCGTGTCGCGGTCGGGGTCGATGGTGATGAACAAAGGCTGCACCCTGGCCGCGTCGGGGCCGAGCTCGTCGAGCGCGATCAGCATGTCGGCGAGCGCCGTCGGGCACACGTCGGGGCAGAAGCTGTAGCCGAAATAGATCAGCGCGTGGCGGCCCCTGAAATCGGCCTCGCTGCGCTCCGCCCCGGTATGGTCGACCAGGGTGAACGCCCCGCCGATCCGCGCGATCCCGCCGCCGTCCTCGCGCCACACATAGACCGCCGCGATCGCCGCCACCGCGACCGCCATGAACAGGGTTGCGAGGATGATCGTGATCTTGCGATCGGACATCGGGCGCTCGCTTGGGGGCGGGACTACGGGGGAATTTAGGGCGGTGGGGGCGGGTTGGCTATGGGGTGAGACAAAGCGGCGGCGTTGCCCATATGCGTCAGGGTTGGCGGTCGATCCCGATGGAGCTGCCTTCGCCGATCGATGCCAGCAGGCGATCGCGGAGGGTACGAAAGAGCCTGGCCGGGAGCAGACCGTACGCCCATCGGCCCGGCGCGACCGGCCGAAGGTCCGGCCCGGGCCATTCGAACCGGTTCAATTCCGACAGGACGATCCACGACGGATCGGCATCGAGGCCCAGTCGACGCCTGGTCCCAATGGGAATCTCGATCGAGAAACGCGGATCGTCGGGCGGGGAGTGCGTGACCGGCGCGACCATCGCGGTCTTGCTCCCGTCCTCATCGTCACGCACCGCCAGAACAACGACGGCGGGCCGGTACTTCGAACCCTCGAGCCGACCCCGTTCGGCCTCGCGGCGCCAGAGATAGGCGTAGCTGATGACGAGACCCGGCTGCGGATCAGGTATCCGCGCCATGCCCGTCGGCGAACTCGTGATCGTAGCGCTCGGCCTCGGATGGCGGCTCGGCCGAGCGGATCGCCTCGATCTCGGCGTCGGACAGTTCCTCGGCGCCGAGCGCCCGACGGTCCCGGCGCTTGAGGCGTTCGTACTCCTCGAAGGAAAGGATCACCAGCCGGTCCCGTCCGTTGCGGGTGATCGACAGCGGCGACTTCAGGGCTTCGTCCTGGAAGCGTCCGAAATTGCGCTGGAACTCGCGCGACGTGACGCGCTGCATTGCGGAGTCCTCCAGACAGGTTTATCCGTACAGTACGTATTATCGGACGAGTGTTCCAGGACGGTTTGGGCGCGGGACCGGTCGGGCCGCCGGGCGAAGGACGGCGAGCCGCGGTTCAAAGACCGAGTTCGGCGTCTTGGGTCCTCGCGAACCGCCCTCTCCTTTCCCTCTTGAAGGCCGCCTTTCGCCTAATCGTCCTCATTCAACTCGGCCATCAGGTCGTCGACGGACCCGACGGTCGCCAGCTCGCCGCGACGCGCCGCCCTGATGGCCTCGACGGTCTCGCGGTTGGGAACCAGCGGCTCGAAGGGCAGGCGCTGCTCGGCGGCGATCCGCCTCATCATCAGGCGGAAGGCGTCCGACGCCGTGAGGCCGATGGCTTCCAGCACGGCGGTCGCCTCGTCCTTGGTTTCGCGGTCAATGCGGGCGCGAACGACCGTATCCATGGCAAGAACTCCCTCGTGAGCTACACTGTAGCCCGAGCCAACACAATTTCAACCCCGACCTGGGGCGGATTGCCGATCAGAACGCCCGGTGGATCAGCGCCTCGCCGGCGAGGAAGCGCTTGAGGTTCTCGAGCCAGATCTCGCCGACGCGCGCGATATAGAGCGGCGTCGTGCAGGCGGTGTGGGGCGAGATGAACAGGTTGGGGAGGTCCCAGAGGTCGCTGTCGCCGGGCAGCGGCTCGGTCGGCAGCACGTCGAGGAAGGCCCGGGCGATGCCGCCCGCGGCCAGCGCTTCCCGAAGCGCCGCGATGTCGACCAGCGCGCCCCGCCCCACATTGACCAGCGTCGCCGTGGGCTTCATGGCCGCGAGCGCGTCCGTCCCGATCATGCCCGCGGCCTCGTCGGTGTTGGGGACGGCGAGGACGACGAAATCGGCCTCGGCCAGGAAGTCCGCGAGCTCGGCGAGGGTCCCCTGCCGGTCGAGCCCGGGCACCGGCTCGGCCGAGCGCCGGATGCCGTGCACCGTCATGCCGAAGGCGCGGGCATGGGCCGCGACCCGGCTGCCGATGGCGCCGAGCCCGACCACCAGGATCGTCGCCGCGCCGAGCGCGGTCTGTTCGCGCTGGCGCCACTCACGCGCGCGCTGCTGGGCGCCGAACTCGCCGAGCCGTTTCGCCCCCCACATCACGCCCGCGAAGGCGAACTCGGCGACCTCGGGCGCGTTGGCGCCGGGGCTGTGGGTCACCGCCACCCCCTTTTCCCGCATGTCGTCGTAGAACCGCCCGTCGATCCCCGCATCCTCGGTATGCGCCCACCCAGGCGGCGCGATGGCGGTCACGGCGTCGACGAAGGCCTCGGTATAGGCATCGCCCGCATAGACCACCGCGTCCGCGCCCTCGGGCGAGCCGGACCAGGCGCCGGCCCGGTCGGTCAGCGCCCACTCGATGCCGGGGCAAATCGTCGCCGCCTTCGCCGCGACCTCGTCGTGGAAATCGTGCGCCGCGGCGATTTTCATGGTGTGGTCTCCGGGTCTTCCGGACGCGAACCGGTCGTCCGGCTGGCATTTTAGCGGCTGCGGATGCCAATTGCGCATCCGGGAGCCACAGCATATAATGACCACAATGGTCACACTGGGGAGCGCCCATGCGACAGGTTCAGCTGCGCGACGCCAAGGCCCGACTGTCCGCCCTGGTCGACGGGGCCGCCGAGGGGGAGGCTTCGATCATCACGCGGCACGGCAAGCCGCGCGCCGTGATCCTCGGGATCGACGAGTGGAACCGCCTGCGCAACGTGCCGTCCTTCGGCCGCCTGCTGCTGGCCTCGGGGCTGGAGGACGGGGACTTGCCGCCGCGCGACAGCACCCCGCCACGGGACGCCGCTCTCTAGGATCGCAGCTTGTACCTGGTGGACACGGACGTTCTCTCGACCGGGGCGCCCGGCCGGCGGGGACGCTCCCCGGGCCTTGTCGACTGGATGGACGCGCGCTCGGACGCCCTGTCCCTGTCCACCGTCACCGTGGCCGAAATCCGCCACGACATCGCCAGGCTGGATCGGACCGGCGGCACCATCCGGGCGGCGCGCCTCGGCGACTGGCTCGACCTCGTCCTCCACCTCTACGGCGACCGGGTGATCCCGTTCGACATCGCCGCGGCAAGCGCCGCGGGACCGCTGATGGACAAGGCGCGCGCAACCGGCCATTCCCCCGGCTTCGCCCATCTCGCCATCGCGGCGACGGCAGCCAGCCGGAACCTGATCCTGCTCACGCGCAACCTGCGCCACTTCACGCCGCTGGACATCCCGGCAATAGATCCGTTCGAAGCCTTGCCCGATTGAGCGACGCTTCGCGACTCTCGCATATCTTCCGATCAACGATACTGGCTGTATCGTTTAACAGCAAAATAGTTTCCTTCCACTGCCCTTGAATTCTGTGAACGAAGCCGGCTATCCTATGGCTTGAAATCCAAGAAAGGTCGGAAAGCGTGAACTACTTTTTGGATCTTTTCACACCTGCCACATGGAACGCCTTCCGCAACTACGGTGCGGAGGTGACGGGCTTCCGTTCCAGTCAACAGCGTATAGCTAGCGAGCAGGTGAGGCAAGGCGACGTGCTCCTTTGTTATATGACGCGCCTTTCCAGATGGTGCGGGGCGCTTCGTGTCGAGTCAGGCGCATATCAGGATACGCAACCAATTTTTGCCGATCCGGATCCGTTCACCGTACGGTTCAAAGTGCGAACTATGGTAATGTTGGAACCCGAATATGCGATCCCCATACATGACGATAAAGTATGGACTTCCCTTTCGATAACCAAATCTTTCGATATGGTAACTACTCACCCGGTTTTGTCGTGAGGTGTCTGGGCTCGGCGTGTTTGGCTCCGATATTGCCAGGGCGGGCGGGATCGGCGGCGTCCTGAGCGGCGAGCGGGAACGGATTTGACAACATAGCGGA
>Ga0209754_1001146_pt1 | contig 28743 bp, 15 predicted proteins | sample MesohylBB_FD_187295 | JGI IMG/M metagenome (GOLD analysis project Ga0209754, IMG submission 187295) | Host-associated microbial community of the marine sponge Aplysina aerophoba from Gulf of Piran - sponge mesohyl, lysed by bead beating... | ecosystem: Host-associated > Porifera > Sponge >... | reverse complement strand
CGATGACCGCTACCCGCAACCCCATCCGGGCCTCCTCGACCGAAGTCTCCGCCCCCGACCAGCACCACGCGCGGACCCCCACGCCACCAGCCAAAGCCCCGACCCCCAAGGCCGGTTAACGGAGAACAGCCTGCGGTACGCGTCGAAGAAGCACTGGAGCCAGATCACCAAGGCCATGCGGGAGATCTACACCTCAGCGACCGTCGAGGCCGCCGAGACGCGGTTCGCTCAGTTCGCCGACGACTGGGAGGACACCTACCCCGCCATGATCCGGTCATGGCGAAACTCCTGGGACGAGTTCGTGCCGTTCCTGGAGTTCCCGCCCGAGCTGCGCCGGGTCGTGTACACCACAAACGCCATAGAAAGCCTCAACGCCAGATTCAGGCGGGCAGTGCGCCATCGAGGGCACTTCCCCAACGAACAAGCCGCCATGAAGGTCCTCTATCTTGTCGCCACCGCCAGACCCAAGAACCGAACCAACCTGACCGGCAAGACCAACGGCTGGAAAGCCATCCTCAACGCGCTCACCGTGCACTACGGCGACCGGATCGCCGACCACATTCGATGAAAACCACCACGACCGGATACACAGAAATTCGGACAGGCCCCCAAGCGGGTAGGCGCTGGCCGCGATGGTCGATGTGTTATCGAATGTCATCGACTATTTGCCTTGTGTTACCGCCTAGAAATGGAAATTGCGGATATGAGGCCATAGCATTTGCAGGATGTCACTGGTTCGGTGACCGTTCAGCAGGCCTGAATGCTCAGCTTGCGACATCTCGAACGAAACGGAAGGAACGTCAAGATGAACCACCTCGACAGGTCGAGCGGAGGCTGGCTTGGATCAGCCCCCAAATTTGTGCGGGGGGGGGTGCGTTGGTCGCCGCAGCCGTGTTGGCGGCCTCGCTGGCCCTCGTAGCGGCGCCGGCGCAGGCGCAGTCGACGCCAGCCTGCGGCACCGCCGTCGCCACATCGGAGACGGCCCTGGTGGCCGACTGCACCGCCCTGCTGAAGCTCAAGAAAGCGCTCCTCGGCGGTGTCAACTACAACAAGAACAACGACAATACCAAGCGTGCTCCATACAAGCCGCTGGGCACCTGGGGTGCCAACGTCCCCATCGCCAATTGGGGGGGAGTCACGGTAGGCACCGACAAGGACAGCGTCAAGAGGGTGGTGGCCATCGTTCTCCCCCATAACGGGCCCACTTGGAAGAACAAGCTGAGGGGAACGCTCTCGTCTGACATCGGAGCGCTGGACAAGCTCCAGAAGCTGGTCCTGCGGGACCACAAGCTGTCGGGCACGCTGCCCGCCGAGTTGGGGCAGCTGCAAAGGCTGAAGCACCTCGATCTCCGCGGAACCGACTTCTCTGGCGCATTCCCCGCCTTCACCAATCCCGGATCGCTCAACAGGGTCAAGCTTCCCGACAACGCGGGATGGACCGGCTGCTTCCCGAAGGAATGGACTGCCTCCGGAACCAAGATGTTTGACATATACGGGGTCAAACTCCAGGCGCTCAGTAACATCAACCCCTGCGCCTGATGGCGGCTGCACGCGCTGGGTGACCAGCGCGTGCAGCACGCCGGACATTTTTTGCTGTTCGGTCCCCAAGAATGGTAGGGTGGGCGCATGGGCGACGCTCCGAGCTCGGCAGATGCCGAGGCTGCTCGCCGGATTGCCGATGCCAGGTGGCCCGACAAGATCGTATGCCCGCATTGCGGCAGCTCGCGCGCAACCGAGCGAGAGCGCCCGGGCCGCAGGTGGCCGCAATGGCGGTGCCGCGACTGCCGCAAGGAGTTCACTGCTGTCACGGGCACGTCTATGCACGGCACCAGAATGTCGCCGAGCGCTGTTGAGCGCCGGCTAGCCGAGGCACGGCAGAAGCCGTACCTGCCGGCAGCGGGCGACTCGAGATCGTCGGATCGGGGTGAAGACCCGTCGAAGGGGCTCAGCGCTGGGGCCAGGAGTGTGCTGAACGCGCTCCGCCAGCGGCCTGCTGGGGCCACCGTCGGGAAAATCTCCGAAATCGCCGGTATCTCCGAGAGGCAGACCCGCAGGATTCTCCACGAGCTCTCAGCCGCCGGCATCGCTCTCAGCCGGGACGGCATCGTGCGCGACGGATACAGGCCTGCCGTCAAGAGGCTCTGGGAACTGACGTATTCGCCTGAATGCGTGAGGCTGCTCGGGTATCTTCCACGTCGGCGGGCGCCCATGTCCGAGCCGTCTGTCCCCGGTGCTGTTCCTCCCCAGTTCTGGCCGCTGTTCTGGTCGGGGGCAGAGGGTTCAGAACTCAGTCTCGAACGCGACGAACTGCATATCGCAGGCACGCTTATCGGCAGCATGGACCTGTCTGCTGAGGCGTGGGCGCTGGGCTCGGTGTCTGCGGAAACGCTGGCGGCGCTGGCCGGGACACGCGGCTACGACACAGGTGATACAGCCAAGCTCATCCGCTCCGAGTTGCGGAGACGGTCCCGTGTCGCTGCTCGATGACTGCGAGCATCTCCTAGCAAGAGGGCTGCGAGAGCTCTGGCCGCTTGCCGCTGTGCTGGCGCGCAAGACTTCAGGTCGCCTCATGGGGGGAACTGCTCTCGCGTTGCACCTGCGGCACCGTGCCAGCGAGGACTTGGACATAATGACGCTCAAGGACTTCTCCGGCAGGTCGCTGCGCCGCCAGATGCACGAGCACCTTGACAAGGCATTCCCCGCTGGGCACTCATACGAGCAAGAGGTCCTGACCAGTGAGACAGGCGGCTATTTCGCTCTGATCGGGGGAGTCAAGGTGGATGTGTTCCAGGCGAGGCCATCAGAAGAACGGCAGCCCTCACAGATGAAATGGCTTGAGAAACCCATCTCCGTTGACAAAGTGCCTGTCGGGTCCATACCCGACATCTTGGCGACCAAATTGGACGTGATCATGTATCGGCCAAAGCTGCGCGACTACATCGACGTCGCCTCGATTGACCAGATGAGCAACTACTCGCTGGAAGATGGGATTGAGTTCTACAAGCGCAAGTTCGACTATGCAGACGACCCGAACCCCCGTATCCTCAAGCGGATTGCCGGGCTGCTGGCCGATCCTGGGCAGTTGCAAGTGGATCCACGTTTTGAAGCTCGGCGAGACGACGTGCTCGCCCACCTCGAACAGCGGGCGCCGCAGGTACTCGAATACATCGCCGACACTTCCGACAAGGAGTCTCGCAAGGCTGTCGATGCCGCCAGCGATCTTGGAATGCCCCGCTTGGCGCCTGTCCCGAACAGCAAGTGCGGGGCATGGATGCCCAGAGCCCGCACCTACTGCGCGCTTCCTCCGCACGATGAGGGCCCGCATAGAACCCGCCGCTGATGCGACGGTGGGCAAGCTCTATCGGTGGACGACTCGATCGTTGTGACGGTGACGGTCACCAACGTGGACGAGCTCGGCACGGTGACCTTCGATTCTGATGCGCCCGCCGTGGGCACGGCGCTCACCGCCTCGCTGGAGGACCCCGACGGCAGAGTGTCGGGCGAAACGTGGGTTCTGGGCGGCGGGCGGGGTGGGCGGCGTTGGGAGTTGCGCTGATGCTGGCCGTGACCGGCTGCACCTCAGACCACGCCGCTTGACAAGGGAGCGTCTGACAGGCCCGTCACCGGCCCATAAGCAAGACCAGCGTCACCGCCGCCGCGGTTGCCGGCACCAACGCCGTCACCGGCGTGCTCCAAATCCCCAAAGTAGATACCTCCAAATCCCAAGAATAGCTTCCCTGAATTCTCGATCCGAGCTATCGTGACGGTATGACGAGGTTCGTTGACAGGCGGATAGCCACAGGTGTGCTGGACCGGCTGGGAGACGAGCCGGTGATGGCGTTGCAAGGACCGCGCACGGTGGGCAAGTCGACGCTGCTCGCCGAGGTCGCGCGTCGCCACGGTGTCGAGGTGATCGACCTCGACCAGCCGGCGGTTCGAGATGCCGTCTCGGTCGATCCGGCGGCCTTCGTCGCGGGACCTGCGCCGGTGTGCATCGACGAGTTCCAGAAGGCACCGGTGATTCTCGATGCCATCAAGGCCGAGCTGAACCGTCGCCTGGAGCCGGGGCGCTTCGTCATCACCGGCTCGACGCGTTTCGATGCGTTGCCGACGGCCGCGCAGGCGCTGACCGGCCGGATTCACATCATCGACGTGCTGCCGTTCTCGCAGGGCGAGCTCGCCGCCCATCATGAGCAGTTCCTGAGCATCGTGTTGAGCGACCCGGCCTCGCTCGTCGCGGCACAGAGATCGACCACGACACGCGCCGGTTACATCGACAGGCTCTGCGCCGGCGGTATGCCCCTTGCCGTGGCCCGAACCCCCCAGGGCCGCCGCCGCTGGTTCGACGACTATGTGCGGATGTCGTTGGAGCGCGATGTCCGGGATCTGGCAAAGGTCCGCCAAGGAGCGTTGATGCCGGCACTGTTGCGGCGCCTCGCCGGCCAGACGGCGCAGGTTCTGAACATGGCACAAGCCGCCCGCTCGGTCGGACTGACGGCCGCGACTGCCGAGACCTATACACGGCTGCTGGAGGACCTGTTCCTCATTCGACGGTTGGATGCATGGGGACGGACCCTTCGCTCACGGGCTGTCGCGTCGCCGAAGGTGCATGTGCTCGACAGCGGCGTGGCGGCCAGGCTCATGGGCGTCACACCGCAGCGTCTGGCCCGTCTTGACCCCGCAGCGCTAGTCGAGTTCGGTCACCTGTTCGAGACTTTCGTCGTGGGTGAGATGTTCAAGCAGGTGTCGTGGGCAGACGACATCGCATCGGTCGGTCACTGGCGCACCCATGACGGCCAGGAGGCCGATCTCGTCATCGAGCGCGTCGACGGGTCGATCGTGGCGATCGAGGTGAAGGCCGCCTCGCGTGTCGACCGCCGTGATGCCCGCGGTCTGCGTGCATTGCGGGAGACGCTGGGCGACGCGTTCTTCGCAGGCGTCGTGATCAGCACCGGCGAGATGTCGTACCGCCTCGAGGACCGGATCTGGGTTGTCCCCGCAGATCGCCTCTGGAACGCATAGCTGACTTTAGAAGATGCGCGGATAGGTGAACCTTCCCGCTGTCGCACCAGTTGTATCCCGCTCTTGTTCGCTGTCGCTCACGGGCCGCTCGGGCCACGGCTTCGCCTATCGGCTCAGCCTCTTAGGATGCGGCCGCTGAGGAATTGAAGCGCAACCGGGCCGAAGTCATCCGAGCGGCCTAGCAGAACGAGTGTTTCTCATAATTGTTGTCTGATGCGGCCGAAAATTTCGAGGGTTATACGGGATAGTGCCAAACCGCTGGTCAGCACCGGTTTTCGTGTTGCACCCCTCTCGTACGGTTGTTCTATGGCAAGTGGCGGCAGAAGCGACGGCAGCGGGCCGGGGGCTGCGAGCAGCAGCCCCGTAGACGCGTTGGCGTCAGGTGGGGTGCGTGTGGATGCGGTGGATGTCGCCGGGCTGTGCGGGGAGGGGTTGCAGGCGCGGCTGGGCGAGATCGCTCGAGCCGAGTCTGGGCTGGCCGCGATGAAGGCGGACACGCTGGGCGAGATCGCCCGCCGCGACGGCGACGGGGCGGCTGCGCATGCTGCTGCGGACGCAATGTCTGTTTCGGGCCGCAAGGCACGCGGCGACGTGCGGGACGCGGTGAGGCTCGGCGAGCTGGACGCGACCCGCCAGGGGCTCTTGGCGGGCTCGGTTCCGGTGGGCCACGCGCAGCTGATTGCCCGTGCTGCGGGCGACGCTGCGATCGACGACCGTTACCTGGCAGAACGGGCCCGACATGAGGGCTATGACGAGTTTCGTCGCACCGTTGAGCGCCATGTGGCCGACGTCAACCGCGACGACGGCGCGTCGGTGCTCGAGCGCCAACGCAAGGCGCGCACCGCCAAGATCTTCACCCGCTCCAGCGACGGCATGACGGTGCTCAGCCTCGCCGTCGACCCGCTCACCGGCGCCCAGCTGGGCACCGTGATCGCCGCAACCGAGCGGCGCCTGTTCCAAGACGAGGACCCCGCTGCGCGGCGCACGCCCCAACAGCGGATGGCCGACGCCGTCGCACAGCTCATCTGCGATCCCGACGCCAAACGGCCCGCCGGGGCTTCGCTGATCGTCGTCGCCGATTACGACATGGTCAACCACCAGCTCACCAGCGGCCGTCTCGCCGATGGCACACCGATCCCCATCGGCGAGATCGCCCGCATCGCCGTCGATGCCGAGGTGCTGCCGGCGATCTTCGAAGCCGCCACCGGCGACCTGCGCATGGGACGCAGCCGCCGCACCGCCACCGACCTCCAACGCGCCGCCCTGGCGTTGCGCGACAAAGGCTGCGTGGGGTGCGGCATCGCCCCTGAGCGCTGCCAGCACCACCACATCGACCACTGGCAACACGGCGGCCACACCGACTACCAGAATCTCGTCACCGTCTGCCCCGACTGCCACAACGACAAGATCCACCAACAGGGCTTCACCGTCGAATGGGACAGCGCAGTCAGCCGCTACGGGCTTCAACCACCAGCCCAGCCGCCGAACAGCAGCCATGGCCCATCCCCGACCGACGACCCATCCCGAGCACCACCAACCTGAACGCCTGGGGGCAACCCCCCCCAGCCCCCAGCCCCCAGCCCCCAGCCCCCAGCCCGCAGCCCGCAGCCCGCAGCCCGCAGCCGCCAGGGCACACAGCGCTGCTTCATCGAGCCGGCCCGATTGACCGAGCCGGTCCGAGATTGGGGACGATCAAACCCCGGCGAGGCAACGACCGAACCCAACTTCGGACACAGAGCCAGTGCCGCGTCAGGGTCCGCCAGAAGTCAAGTCGCGTGGTCCGCGCCCGGGAACCATGCGTAACTCCTGGCAATCACACGGATCGGTCGCGCGACTTGACCCGCGGCGGATCCTCAGCAAACGTTTGCGAGGTTTGAGATGCCATCTCGCCTCATCGACCAAGACCGCACTGCGCGCAGCGAGACCCGCCGCCTCGAACACCTCATCGACGAGCCGGCCCGACAACCACGGCACCACCCCGCGAGACGAGCCAGGCATCGGCCCCATCGCCGCAGCCACCCTGCTGTGCGAGATCGGCGACCCGACCCGCTTCGGACGCGAGTCCAAGTTCGCCCGCTGGCGCGGCACCGGCGCCGTCGCCCTGTCCTCAGGAGAAGGCAACAGCGACCCCGACTGGCACCGGCTCGACTTCCGAGGCAACCGGCGCATCAACTCAGTGCTGCACATCGCGTCGGTCACCCAGCAGCGCACCCAGCCCGAAGCGATCGCCTACCTCGCCAGAAAAGCCGGCGAAGGTAAAACCCGACGCGAAGCCCGACGAGCCCACAAACGCCAACTCGCCAACCGAGTCATCCGACGAATGTGGCGCGACGAACAGACCCGAAACCAGCCCTTCGCGCTCGCCGCTTGACAAGGGAGCGTCCGACAGGCCCGATTGTGACTGGATGGCAAATGTGCACACGGGTACTGTCTGCCGCGATGTGCGTCGGCTCCGAGGACTGACTCGGTGTCACCTTGATGAGATGAGAACCTCGTGGTGAGAACTTTGCCGGTGCGCAGACTTGGACGGTTCGCTGTTGTGGGGCTGTTGGTTGTGCTTGCCGCGTCATGCGCCGACGACTCGACAACGTGGTCGCACGACACGGAGGTGGAACCCGTCGCTCCCGTCGTGCACAGCGGCGCTGTGTACACCTCAGCAGGAAATTATGTGTATGCCATCGATGCGACGAACGGCGAACGGCTCTGGCGATACGGGGAGATCTATGCGAACCACAGCGGGCCCACAACAGACGGCGACACCGTGTATGTGGGTTCGAACCTGAGCGAGGGCACGTTCCTGGTCGCTCTGGACGCCGCGAGTGGGGATCCGCTGTGGCGTCGTGCGCCCGCCGGCGGCCCGATCGACTCCGCGCCGGCGGTGTCGGCGGGCGTGGTGTACGCAGCTAGCTTCGACGGCTCCGTCGATGCATTTGACACGCGCACCGGAACGACCGTCTGGGAGTTCACCATCAGCGATCCCGGCTGGTTCCTGAGTGAGCCCGTTGTAGACGGCGGCACGGTATTCGTCGTATCAAGCAGCGGGAATGTGTACGCCCTCGAGGCAACGACCGGGGCTGTCCGCTGGCAGTACGAGGTCGGCCATGCGGGCTTCCCGAAACTTGCCCTGGAAGGCGACGCGCTGTATGTGGCGGTGGGGGATGCGATCCATGCCGTTGGAACGGATTCCGGTGACCTGCTCATGAGGTATCCACAGATGGACCTCGGTTCGGGAATAGCAGTTTCAGATGGAATCCTCTACGCCAGGACCGCAGGAGATGCACTCACCGCATGGAGTGCCGCAACGGGCGCTGTTGTTTGGCGGTTCGACGATTCCCAAATATCGTCACCGCCGGTGGCATTCGAGGGCGTGGTGTACGCCGGCTCCTTCGATGGCAGACTCTTCGCGTTCAACGCAATCACGGGAGAAGTTCTCGGCGAATTCTCGGCGGGACCCGGTTACGTAGGGGACATGACGATATCGGACACCACCGTGTACGTCGCGTCCGGCGCTGGTCGGCTGTATGCGGCTAGTCGGCTGTATGCGATCGAACCAGACTGACTCGTGGTGAGAACTTTGCCGGTACGTCGACTTGGCAGGTTCGCGGCTGTGGCACTTCACCGAGGCGATGTGTGGCTTGTTGATTTCGGAGCCGAACCGGAGGATCCCGAAGGCCCGGTCCCGAACCAGTGCATGTGCTACATTGTAGAATATGACTGAGATCGGTATTCGAGCGTTGAAGCAGAACGCCTCTGCGGTGGTTGCCAGCGCGGCTGCCGGGGAGGTCATCACCATCGCGCTGAGGGGGCAACCGGTGGCTCGTCTAACGGCGATTCCGGCTTCACCCCTTGAAGAGTTGGTGACCTCGGGCCGGGCCCGTCCCGCTCGGCACAACCTTGCGGACATGCCAGAGCCGATGAAGGGCCTGAACCTCTCCGAGGCGCTCGCGGAGATGCGCGCCGAAGAACGATACTGAAGGTGGCCTACTATTTCGACACTTCGGCCCTCGTCAAGCTGCTCGTCGAAGAAACCGAAACAGCGGCGCTTCAAGCATGGCTGTCCTCCGAACCCCGCGAAGCAGTGTCATGTGACCTTGCCCGCACCGAGTTGTTCAGGGCAATGCGGCGCGTCGCCCCCCAGCAGTTTGCCGCGGCCAGGAGATTGCTCGACAGTATTGTCCTGCTAGAGATCGGGCCGGCAGATTTCGAGCATGCCGCGCGCCTTGGCTCTGTTTCGCTCAGAACTCTTGATGCCGTCCACATCGCGGCAGCGCTGAAGCTCGGAGACGACCTCGAAGGGCTGGTCACCTATGACAGTCGCCAAGCCGAAGCCGCGCTGTCGCAGGGAATCGAAGTCGTAGCGCCAAGCTGAGCACCACCAGCGCCTGTGCCGCGGCCGGGTTGAATGGCGCAAGTTTGGAGTTGCCCCGCTGCCTATCAGTTCGTTATCAACTGTTATTCATTTCTTGTTGCAGTTATGAACATGTCACCGTTATTCTGGTGCCATTGTGGGATGTCACCGCCTCGCGGCTTGTCCGTGTCTGGTTCGGCGCGGGTAGTGGGCTCACTGGGTTCAGCGGCGCGGCGACGTGCCCGGCGCTGGGTTCTCGTCGGCGTGATGGCCGCGGCGGCTGTGGTCGCCGTGCCGGGGGCGGGCGGGCGGGCGGATGCGGCGCCTGCGCAGGATGCGGCGCCGGACTTGCGGTTCTCGCAGACGGAGTTCGAGCTGCACCCTCGTGCCGTCGTCTGGAACAGACACAACGAGGCGAAGAGCAAGAACGCGTTCGGCAGCGACGGCCTGCCCACGCTGCCCAGGGCTCACTTCGCCCGCGTGGAAGTGAACCGGGCCGAAACGGTGAACGGCGTGGTGTACGCGGTCGAGGAACTGCCCGACAAGTCGGACCACCGGGTCTGCTACCGCTTCAACTCCAACGATTGTTTCGACCTCGAGTTCGGCGTGCGCGACAACAGCGGCTGGCTCTTCACCAGAGTCGACGGATACTGCCCTAACTGCGCCTCCCAGTACATGGAGGACTTCGAGGAGCAGCGGGTTCAGCTGTCAGCGAAGGACGCCGGCTCGGCCCTGAAGGTGTACCGCGAGGTGCTGGTCAAGCCGCCCGCCGACTCCCCGGACTGCGCCGACTTCCCCGACAAGGACGTCGACCGCTACACGTGCCTCTTTCTGCGCGAGACGCTCCCCGCCGCGCCGCCGGCGACCACCAGCGCCATGCGCGACAGCCTCCCGGGCCTGGTGCAGCCGACGGACAACTACAGCCTGGTCTTCGCGGAGGAGTTCAACGGGACGGCCGAAAAAGACCCCAAAGCCTGCTACAACGGGATGGCGACGCTCGACAGGAGCATCTGGAACTTCCCGGACCACTGCCAAAGGGCGTATCCGACATCGTCCAGCGGCGCGCCCGTGCCCTGCGTGAACGTTGAGGACGGGCATTTCTACATGTCCAGGACCTCATGGTGCGGGGGAGGCATGGAGACCGAGGGCTCGTTCCAGTACCAGTACGGATACTTGGAGGTCAAGTACACGGTCAACATCCGCGATCGCAAGGACCTCCCGCCCTGGTACCACAACTACGCCTTCTTCGTGGGGCACGCGGGCCTGCCCTCCCTGAATGAGTTCCCCGAGTACAACGTGGCCCTCAACAGCTACGAGGACATGTCGAAATACGTTGAGACCGAGATAGACGTCTTCGAGTTCATCCCGAGAGACAAGATGGACATCTTCCACCAGTACGGGAACTTTTACAATACCGTCAAGAGCCTGGACGGAGCGCCCCGCCGCAGCGTCAAGGCGTTCTTCTACTGCATCCCGAGGCCCCGCTACGGGTGGTATGGCAATGTCGGGCTCTTTTTCAGTCCCGCGAGCTGCAACAAGCCGACGAAAACCGTCACGGTGACCAAGGGCGTGGAGTGGACTCCGCGCGGCTACCGCACGTTCATGAAGGTCGATGGAGTACACGACGAGTTCCAAGTGCTCCAGGCCTCCAACATCGCTACCGAGATCGAAGGAGCGAGAAAGATAGACGGCAAGGTCGTCTACTACGGACCCCGCAGGCGTTACACAAGAGGCTTCTTCGAGGGCACCGGAGACGACATCTTGGAGCAGATCGCGATCGGCCACCGGCCGGCGAGCCTGTGGCTGAATGCCTGGGGCCATCCGACCTGCGACGCCGGCGAGGAGCCGCCGTGCGCCAAGTCCGCCGACATCAAGACCAAGATGCAGATCGACTACATCCGGATATTCCAGCCCGCGAACCGTTACACCGACATGGAGCCGGTCTACAAATGACCGGCGGCAGGACCGCAGCGAAGTCGTTTCGTTCCCGCCTGATACTGGTGGCCGTCGTCTTTGTGGGCACCGCCGCGGCCGGTGTGCTGGGCGTCTCTGCGTCCGCGCAGACCAGCAACGCGACCGTGAGCTTCCGCGATTGGGAGCTGTCGTGTCCCAAGACCGTGAGCGAGGGCGAGGCTGCGAGCTGCACTCTGACCAACAACCGCGTCGGCGCCCGGCGCGACTGGCCGGTGGTGGCGCTGCTGCACCTCTCCTCCGACGACGACCGGGCGCTGGTCCACGGCGAGCCCGTCGATGTGGCGTGGGGCACGGGCTCGCCCAGTTCCCGGCTCGACGACGGGGTGTGGTGGATCGGCCCGGAACTGGTCGCGTACTCGCGATTCCAATGGCTCGGCACCAAGGCCAACCAAAGACAGTCACGCACCGTCTCGTTCTCGGTCGTCGACGACATCGACTACGAGGACCCCGAGCGCTTCTACATCGCGCTGGGACCGCACATGAGCAAGCAGGTCGGGTTCCTCCACACGAGCCGCCAGCCGATCACCATCGCCCGCAGCGACACCAAGAGCGCCGACACCGCCCTGAGGGGCCTGCGGGCCTCTGCGAGGGGGACCGACCTGACCCTCACAACCGCCGGCGACGTGTACTCGGCCACCGTCCCCTACGAGGACTCCGAAGTCACCGTCACCCCCACCGCGGCGCACAAGCGGGCCACGATCACGGTCGACGGCGTGCCGGTCCCCAGCGGCGAGGAGTCCGTGGCCGTGCCCCTGGCGGCCGGCGGCGCCACATCGGTCCTCACCCGGGTCACCGCCGAGAACGGCGACGAGAAAATCTACACCGTGAGCATCACCCGCAGCGCCAACCCCGCCGGGTCCGGCGGCACGGTGACGGTGGTCGAAGGCTCGTTCACTTTGAGCTGCCCCGCGACCGCCAAAGAGCAGACGCCCTATGCGTGCACGTTGACGAACACGGGAACCGAGGCCGCCGGCTGGCCCGTCGTGGCGATCATGCACAGCTCGGCCGACGAGAACCGGGCGCTCGTCGAGGAGGATTCGGCGGCCGCGGGCACGGAGTTCGGGCGGGACGCGGCGCTGGCGAGCCCCCAGGTGCCGCCGGTCGAAGCCTTCAACTACGGCTACGGGGAGTTGTTCTCGGGCGGATCGACCACGGTGTACACCGTCTACGGCTACCAGAAGTTCGACTGGACGGGGCAGGCAGCCGCGGGCGCGGAGCGTGAAGTCGCCGTCGTCATCGCGGCGGACGGCCGCTACGAGCCCAGTGAGGTCTTCTATGTCGCGCTCGCCCCCAGCGGACACGGCGGCCTCTCCCGCCTGGCCGAGAACCGGGCGCCCGTCTGGATCACACCCTGAGCATGGCACGCATGTCGGCTCGGCCCGGTCCCCGCTCATATCTTCATTGTTTTGTGCAACGGCAACTCTCGGTAGTGGCTGTGCTCGCGCTCGTCGCCAGCTCGCTGCATCTCGCTGCTCCCGCCGCCTCGGCGCAGACGCCCAACACCGATCCGGACCAGGCGGGGTCGGTGACTCTGTCGACCTCGCAGCCGCAGGTGGGTGCGGAGGTGACCGCAACCCTGTCTGATCCCGACGGCGGCGTGTCGGGCGTGTCGTGGCAGTGGGAGTACGCCAACTCGAAGAAGTCGTACTGGAACCGCATCGAGGGCGCGGACTCGGCGTCGTACACGCCGGCGGCGACCCTCGCCGGCGCCCGCCTGCGGGCGCGGGCGACCTACACCGACACCCACGGTCCGAACAAGTCCAGTTCGTCGCTGGACGCGGCAGTGGCGCAGGCGACGACGGCGCTGGCCGCGGAGGTCGCAGCGGACTGGGCGCTGATCCCGACGAACGCCGAATCCGAGCCGCTCTTCGAGCCCGGCGACAGCTTCAGGCTGTTGTTCGTCACCTCGACCACGGCCGGCGGCAGCGAGGACTATGCCGGGTTCTATGACGGGGCGGTGCATGACCGGGCCGCGGCGAACCCGAGTCTGGCGCCCCACACAGAACTGTTCCGCGCGGTGGTCTCCACCGCCGGGGTCGACGCCCGTGACCACACGATGACCACTCACTCCCGCGCCGACCCGGGCGTGCCGATCTTCTGGGTGGGCGGTGCCAAGGTCGCAGACGACTATGCGGGCTTCTATGACGGCCGATGGGACTCCTATGAGAAGCGCGACGAGTCCGGCTCGACGTCGTCGGTCGCGAGCGTCAGCACTGTCTGGACCGGTTCGACCACCCAGGGAGTGAAGTACCCCGACCGGTACGCGGGCGCGGTCGCGCCCCGCATTTCAACGAGCGGGATCCCGATCGGCGTCCAGCCGGTGACCAGGGCGGGCGAACCGCAGACCGGCAGCGATCCGCTCAGCCACAAGGATCAGTACAACTCCGGCACCTGCTGCCCGCTGTACGGCCTGTCGCCGGTGTTCACCGTGGCCGCCGCCCCCGTGGTCGAGCTCACCGTGCCGTCCAACCCGACCGGGGAGGTGACGCTGACGGTGCCCGACGATGCGCAGGGCGCCCCGCCGGGTGCGTCGGTCATGCTGCCGCAGGCGACCGCGACGAGGCTGGCCTCCCAGAAGGTGACGATCACGAAGATGAAGGCCGCCGACTGGTCGGGGGGCAGGGAGAACCCGCCGGCGAATTTCCGGGTGGGCGAAACGGTGGTCGAGATCGAGGGCGTCACCCTGGAGCCGGGCGAGACAGCGACGGTGTGCCTGCCCGCCGGACCAGCCGACACCACCCTGGCCCGCTACGACGAAGACACCAGCGCGTGGGTGACACTGTCGAACATCACCACGGTGACTCGCGGCACCAAGACTCTCATCTGCGGCGACACCGACTCGTTCTCGCTGTTCCTCACCCTGGCGCCCCTGACCAAGCCCACGCTTGTGCTGTCGGTCGCCGAGATCGGCGAGGACGGCGGGAGCGCCACGGTGACCGCGACGCTGGAGTCGGCGGCGGCTGCGGAGACGACGATCACGGTGTCGGCTGCGGCTGTGTCGCCGACCGTGGCGGCCGATTTCAACCAGACGGGCACCACGCTGACCATCGCGTCGGGCGCCACGGCCAGCACCGGCACGGTGACCATCACCGCGGTGAACAACGACGCCTACAGCGGCAACCGGACCATCACAGTGTCCGGCGTCGTGTCGGGCAACGACGCCCTGGCCGATCCCGATGACGTGACCCTGACGATCACCGAGGACGACGCCATCAAGCCGAAGATCCTCACCGCGACGCCCGGGGACGAGTCGGTGACCCTGGTCTGGGAGAACCCCGGTGACTCGACCATCACCAAGTACCAGTACAAGCAGAGGGGGCCAACCGGGCGGTTCGGCTCATGGACCACCATCACGCCGAGCGACGCGGACACCACCTCCTACACGGTGACGGGCCTGACCAACGGCACCGAATACACCTTCCGGATCCGCGTCCGCAACTCGGTCGGCTGGGGCCCCGAATCCAATAACAAGAAAGCGACCCCGTCGGTGCAGGTGACCGACGACGGCACGGTGGCGTTCACCGAGGGTGCCACCGCGGCCCGCTCGGTTCCCGAGAACACGCCCAAGGGCATCCGCGTCGGCACCGCCGTCGCGGCCACCCCCCCGAATGAGGGCGACACGCTCGCCTACGCGCTCGCGGGCGCCGACGCCGACGCCTTCACCATCGACGAGCACACGGGCCAGTTGCGGTTCGCAGCGGCGCCCGACTTCGAGAACCCGGCCGACAAGGCGAGCACGACTCCGGCCAACGCGGCGGCCAACAACGAGTACGTGGTGGTCGTGACCGTCACCGACGCCAAGGACTCCGAGGGCAACGCCGAGGCCAGCCCGGTCGTCGACGACACGATCACGGTGACGGTCACGGTGACCGACGTGGACGAGCGGGGCCGGTTGGCCCTCTCGGCGACCCGCCCGGTGGTGGGCACCGCGGTCACCGCTGCGGTGTCGGATCCCGACGGCAGCGTCACCGGCAAGACCTGGGAGTGGGAGCGCTCCACCGGGCGCACGACTTGGAGCACCGTCTCGGGCGCCACCGCGGCCAGCTACACGCCGACCGCGGCCGACGCGGGGCGCTTCTTGCGGGTGACCACCTTCGACGGCGGCGACAACCAGCTCCGGGCCATCACCACCGAGGTGGTGAGGGCCCGGCATGCGTTGAGCAAGCTGGAGATCGCCACCACCTCCGCGAAGAAGATGTACCCGGCGTTCGACGCGGCGACGCTGCATTACGCCGTGGGCTGCCAGGCGGCCAACTCGTCAACCGTAGCCCCCTTGACGGTGACGCTCGCGGCGGCGGATGCGGCCACCCGGGTGGCGGTGAACGGGGTTCAGCGCAGCAGCGGCGAGACCACGTTCACCCTCACCCCGGCCACCGTCACCGACCAGATCGAGATCACGCTCTCGGGCGCCACCGGCGCCGCCACCACCTACGTGGTCCACTGCCTCGACAACACGATCCGTGAGATCAAGACGGCGAAGAAGGCGGGGGCGACCGGGATCATCGAGGAGCTGATGATCTTCTCGGCGGCGCCGAACGTGATGGTCATCGACAACAACGGCGTGCCGCGCTGGTACAAGGACGCTCCGAACGCCGGTCCGTTCTTCCGCTACTTCGAGCGGCCCGACGGCACCCGCGCCTACTTCTACAGCCTCCCCGTGAAGGGGACCACCGGCACCCTCGGCTCGGACTGGTACGAACTCGACGACGACTTCGAGCACGTCGACCTGATAAGCACGGTCGGCAGCCTGAAGGTCACCGACACCCACGACATCATCCTGCTGGACGACGGCAACTACGTGGTGCTGTCCTACGAGCCGGCCGATCGCGACTTCTCTTCGCTGGCCACGAAATACGGTGTCAAGAAGAAGCGGGGCGGCAGTCCTCAGGCGCTGTTCCCGGGCAGCTCGGGCTACGACCAAGGCCTCGACCTCGGCACCGAGGGCACCGACGATGGGGTCATCCAGGTGAGAACCCCGAACGCAGAGCCCAAGGACAAGAACAAGAAGGGGACGGCGGTTTGGGAGTGGAACTCGTGGGGCTACCTCCCGATAGCCGACTGCGTCCAGAACCCGACTCCGCACAACTTCCCCGGCGACTACCAGCACATCAACTCGGTCGAGCTGCTCGACGACGGCGATTTCATCGCCAGCTTCCGGGGCTGCTCGACGGTGGTGAGGATCAACCGCACCCCCACCCCCGGGGAGGACGGCGACGGGGACGTGGTCTGGCGGCTGGGCCGCACCAACCTGACCGATGCCGAGTGGACCGCGCTGGACGACGCAGGGAACGGCCACGGCAAGGCGCCGCTGAAGATCCTCGGCGACCCCCACGGCGAGTTCTGCGGACAGCACGCCGCGTACCTGCTGGAGAACGGCAACCTCTTCGTCTTCGACAACGGCGTCGGTTGCGTGGTGGACCCAAGAACCGGCTCGGAAGTGCGGACGAGCAAGCTCTTCAGCCGCGTCATCGAGTACGCCCTCGACCCCGAAAACGGCGAGGCCGTGTTCCAGCGGGATCACTCGCTCCACGGCACCGATACCTACCTCGGCTACTTCTCGGGCCACCAGGAGGAGTTGGACAACGGCGACTGGCTCGTCAGCTGGGGCGGGCTCGCCCCGGGCCTCCGAACCAACCGCGGCCTGCCCGACAGCGCGCTCACCCCGGACCACTCGACCACCCAGGTGGACCCCGACACCAAGGAGGAGAAGTTCTCCATCACCATCGGCAATCAGGAACATGCCGTCGGCGACAAGCGAAACTCGATCGAGGACATTCGGGCCATCCCGTTGAGCCCGGTGGCCCTGTCCGCCAAGGTGCTCCCGCTCGAGGCGGCCATCGCCGACAGCGCAACCAACTCCGCCGAACACACCGGCTCAGCCGACACGCCCAAGGTGGTGGTGGCGTTCAACCAGCCGGTGAAGGACTTCGCCGCGGCCACCGGGTCGGTGACGGTCACCGGCGCCACCGTGGCCTCGGTCGCCCCCCACACCGCTGCCGGCGAGGCTGCCAACGCCTACGTGTTCACCCTGGCGCCCACCGGCAGCGACGACATCTCATTCTCGCTCAACACCGGCGCGGCCTGCGGCAGCGCTGCCAGCAGCGGCGTCTGCACCGCCGCCGGCGCCGCGCTGTCGACGGTGCCCGCAGCCCACACCATCACCGCCGACATAGTCAACGCCGCCCCCGAGTTCGACGACGGGGAGACCGCGACGAAGGAGTACCCCGAGAACGGCACGGGCGTGGTCGCCACCTACACGGCCACCGATGACGACGTCGGCGACACGCTGAAATACAGCCTCAGCGGCACCGACGCCGCAGACTTCAACGTCGACACCGGCACCGGGGCGCTGTCGTTCAAGACCGCGCCGGACTTCGAGGCTCCGGCCGACGACGGCGAGAACAATGTCTATGAGGTGACGGTCGGCGTCACCGACGGCAAGAACGCCGCAGGCGCCGCCGACACCACGGTGGACGACTCGATCGCTGTGACGGTGACGGTCACCAACGTGAACGAGCCCGGCACGGTCAGCTTCGACTCTGAAATGCCCGCCGTGGGCACGCCGCTCACCGCCTCGCTGGCCGATCCTGACGGCGAGGTTGTTGGCGAAACGTGGGTGTGGACCCGCTTGGACACCGCGGCCGCAACTTTGGGCACATTGCTCACTGAGGCATCTTCGGCCACCTACACGCCCGTGGCCGCCGATGCCGGCAAGTGGCTCAAGGCCGCCGTGGCCTACACCGACGGCCACGGAGGGGGCAAGACCGCCTTCGCCACCGCCGCCGCAGTGACCGCCGCTGCGCCGCTGTCGTGTGCGGGCACTGTGGCGACGCCGTCGGGTTCGTCGGCGGGTCTGGTGGCTGATTGCGAGGCGCTGCTGGCGGCCAGGAACGCGCTGGCGGGGACGGGTTCGCTGGACTGGGCGACGACGACCGCTGTCGCCGATTGGGCTGGTGTGACGCTGGCCGGCGGTCGGGTGGCCGAGTTGGACCTGTCTGAGATGTCGCTGACGGGCACGATCCCGGCTGGTTTGGGCGGCTTGTCGGCGTTGGAGTATCTGGATGTGAGCGCCAACGAGCTGACGGGGGAGATCCCGGCCGAGTTGGGCGATCTGTCGGCGTTGTGGCACCTCGATGTGAGCGCCAACGAGCTGACCGGGGAGATCCCGGTCGAGCTGGGCGATTTGTCGGCGTTGGAGTATTTGGACTTGAGCGCCAATGCGCTCACTGGGGGCGTTCCCGAGGACTTGGGCGATCTGTCGGCGTTGTGGGGGCTGTATTTGAACGACAACATGCTCGCCGGCGCGATTCCGGCGGAGTTGGCGACTGGTTTGGGGCCGAGGCTGGTCGACGGCGGCTGGGTGTTGTTGAGCGATCTGGATCTCAGCGGCAACAAGCTGACCGGTGAGGTCGCGTTGTCGGTGTCGCCGGTGTCGGTGTCTGAGGGCGGAGGGCCCAAGACGGTGAAGGTGACCGCGGCGCTCGACGCCGGGTCGGCGTGGGCTGTGGGCTATGGCCTGGACCGGGGTTCGGTCACGGTGTCGGTGGCCGGTTCGGGCGCCAGCGGGGCGGTGGGCTTCGCCGCGGTGGCCGATTTCGACATCTCGTTGCGGGGCGACGGCACCGGCATCGGCGAGTTCACGTTGTCGCCGACCGCGGACTCGGGAACTGTCGCTGAGACGGTGTCGGTCACCGCGGATGGCACGGTGGCGATGGGCATCGCCGTGTCGACGGCCGCTCCGGCGGCGACGGTGACGATCGCCGAGGGTGCCCCGGCCAACTCTGGCCCGCGTTTCGCAACCCGGGTGGTCACCCTGAACGTGAACGAGAACGCCGCTGCGGGTGCTGCGGTCGGAGAGGCGCTGTCAGCGGCCGACCCCAACAGCGACGCGGTGGCCTACAGCCTGCGCGGCTGCGACGATCTGGGTTTCGCGGTCAGCCACCGGCACGTCTGCCATCACGCCGCGCTGTTCGGCCTCGACACGTCCAGCGGCCAGCTCACAGTAAAGGCGCCGCTGGACTACGAGACCAACAACCGGTCCTCCACCACCGAGCCCACCGCCTACGTGCTCACGGTCGACGCCCGCGACAACAAAAGCGCCGGCGGCGGCGCCGACACCGCGGTCGACGACACGATCATGGTGATCGTCAACGTGGTCGACGTCGACGAGCCCGGCGTCATCGTATTGAGCACCGCAGCCCCCGCCCAGGGCGCCGAGGTGACCGCCACGGTCTTCGACGGCGACTACGGGCCGAACCAGCTCACCACGATCCACAACATCGCCTACAAATGGGAGCGCCTCGACACAGCCGACGCCACCAGCGGAACCACCATCACCACAGCCACCGGCCCCGGCTACACCCCCACCTCCGACGACGCCGGCAAGTGGCTGCGGGTCACCGTGTCCTACAACGACAAGCACAGCCCCGACCCCGACAGCAAAACCACCGCCACTGCCACCACCCCCAACCCCGTCACCGGCCTGTGAACACAACGGCCGCAACGCGCTCACGCGGCCCGATGTTCGCCGGTTCAGTGCGCTGCAACGCTCAGCGTGGCCTAGGGCGGCGGGTGGCAGGGTTGGCCGCGCTCGCAGTAGCGCTCACGCTGGCCCTGGCCGGCTGCACCTCAGACAAGGGCGCGCCCACCTACGCGTCGGACGGCGTGAAGACCGCCGACGGCCACACCGACTTCGACGACGCAGACCCCGACAGCACCGATGGCGCGCCCGACTCGATCAACAGCGGCCCGGTGTCAGGAGTCGCCGGAGCAGCCGTCGGCGACCATGCACTGAAGCACCACAACCTGGGCGCCTACTTGGACCAACTGGCGGCTGCTGCGGCCGCCGCAGAATTCGGCGACGACCAGCCGGTTCCGGTCACCATCTACCTGAACGGCAACGTCAGCGACGTGGTCGGGTTCCTCGAGCACAACGACGTCACGCTCCGCCACGCAGGAGCGGACTACCTCGAGGCCTACGTGCCGACGGCGCTGCTGGGCCCGGTCTCCGAGCAGCCCGGAGTCGTACGGCTGCGCAGGATCCGCCCGCCGGTGGCGACTTCGCTTCCCCAGAACGTCCCTGGGTATGGCCCGCAGGCCCACGGCGCCCTGCCGTGGCATTGGGAGGGCTACACCGGCAAGGGCATCAAGGTGGGCATCATCGACGCTGGCTTCGCGGGCTTCCGCAAACTCGTCGGCACTGAGCTTCCGGCGCCGCTAGGGCTCAGGTGCTGGATCGGGACAAGTGACTATTCCGCTGTTGTGTCGCACTCCGTCACCACCGATCCGGCCCAGTGTGAGCAGGGCGGCGGTCACGGCACCGCGACTGCTGAGATAGTCATGGACGTCGCTCCCAATGCGGCCCTCTACATTTCCCAGCCGCAGTCCAAGGGAGACCTGCGCAAGACGGTGGACTGGATGGTGTCCGAAGGCGTTGATGTCATCGTCCACTCGATCAATTGGATTATCTGGGACGGCCCCGGCGACGGTTCGTCGCTGTTCAGTAACAGCCCCCTGCGCTCCGTCGACCGCGCAGTGGACGGCGGCATCGTCTTCGTCAACGCGGTCGGCAACAATTTCGGGAACTCCTGGTTCAGCGTCTCGCCGACCACCAGCAGCACGGAGCTGCGTCCCGGTTTCGGCGACCCTCCGGTGACATGGGATCTTGTCGATTTCGACCTCTCGCCCGCTGAAACAGACGTAGGCAACGGCCTGGTGGTGCTTCCTGGCACCTATCAGGTCGTCATGCGCTGGGAAGACAGCTGGAGTGCCGCGGCCACCGACTTGGATCTCCTCGTCGTCGACAACACCGACCCGGACGACAAGTTTGTGGCGGGCGCCTACAACGACCGACAGGTCGGTCGCCCCGGCGATGTCCCGTTTGAGGTCTTCCAGGGCTCGGGGTTTCCGGGCAGAACGTACGAACTGTCCATACGCCATGTCAGCGGCCCGCTTCCCGACTGGATCCAGGTGTCGTTTGTCAACGGCAGCTATGAGCTGGAGCACAGCTCGACGGGTTACGACATCGGCTCGCCCTCCGAATCGGCCAACCCCGGGCTGCTGTCGGTGGGTGCAGCCAACTGGCCGGATACTCGCACCATTGCCCGCTACAGCGGCTGGGGCCCGGCCGCCGACGGCCGCATCAAGCCCGACATTGTGGGCATGGCATGCGGCCCGGCTGTGAGCATCGCCCGATATTGCGGCACCAGTGCGGCGACACCCCATGTGGGCGGGCTGGCCGCCTTGGTGCTCCAGCGCTTCGGGAGCTACACCCCGACGCAGGCGGCCGCGTACCTGAAGGACAACGCGCTGCAGCGCGCGACGCCCGACCCCAACAACACCTGGGGCCACGGATTCGCCCATCTGCCGGCGCCGGCGAAGTACAAGGGATGCGACGGCGTGCCCGACGCGGGGTTGAAATCTGAATGCCAGACGCTGCTGGCGGCAGCCCCTGCCCTGCGGGGAACCGGTTCGCTGAACTGGTCGGCCACGACCCCGTTCACCGAGTGGGAAGGCGTGGTCATCTCGGGATCGGCTTCGACGGTGACGAAGCTGGAGCTGCCCGACAAGGCGCTGACGGGCACGATTCCCGCCGGGCTGAGCGGCCTGGCCAATCTGACCTCGCTCCGTCTCGACGGCAACGATCTGACGGGCACGATTCCCGCGCAGCTGGGCGGCCTGGCGAGCCTGACGCAGCTGCGTCTCGACGGCAACGATCTGACCGGCGCGATTCCCGCGCAGCTGGGCGGCCTGGCCGAACTGACGCTGCTGCGTCTCGACGGCAACGGTTTGACGGGCGCGATTCCCGCGCAGTTGGGCGGCCTGGCCAATCTGACGCTGCTGCGTCTCGACGGCAACGGTTTGACGGGCGCGATTCCCGCGCAGTTGGGCGGCCTGGCCGAACTGACGCTGCTGCGTCTCGACGGCAACAAGCTGACCGGCGCCATTCCCGCGGAGCTGGCGAGGCTGACGAATCTGGAGGAACTGTCGCTGGAGAACAACACCTTGACCGCAGAAGTCGAGCTCGCTGTGTCTCCCGCCCACGATATTGCCGAGAGTGCAGGCGCCCAGACCGTCACCGTCACCGCGACGTTGGGCCCGGCTGCAGCCTGGGCCAATATGTTCGATGACGACGATCCTTGGAGCCATTCAGGCTCCACCATCACGGTGACCGTCGCCGGCAGCAATGCCGGCACCGACGTGGTGGATTTCGCCCCGGTCGCCAGTTTCGACATCGAGATTCCGCGTGGCAGCGCCAGCGCCACCGGCAGCTTCACCCTCACCCCGGTCAGCGACAGCGTCGACGAGGACGACGAGACGGTCAGCGTGTCGGCCACCGGCGCCATCGCGCAGGACGTAGCCGGCGCCGCGGTGACTACGGCGACGCCCACGCCCAGCCTCCGGCTGACCGACGACATGGGTGTGTCGCTGGCGCCGGATGCGTTGGCGCTGGCCGAGGGCGCCGTCGCCGCCTACAGCGTGCGGCTCACCGAGGCGCCGAGCGGGCCGGTCACGGTGACGCCCAGCAGCAGCAACATCGGCGTGGCCACGGTGGGCGCTGCGGTCACCTTCACCGCCGCCGACTGGGCTGCTGCCCAGACGGTGACGGTGACCGGCGTCCAAGACAGCGACGTCACCGAATCGCAAGCAGTCATCACCCACTCGGTGAGCGGCGGCGGCTACCAAGGGGTCACCGTCGGGTCGGTGTCGGTCACGGTGACCGAGCGCGCCAAGCCCGCGGTGTCGCTGTCGTTGATGCCGGCGTCGGTCGCCGAGGGCGGCACCACTGAGGTGTTCGCCGACTTGGATCGGCCGACGTCGGCCTCCACCACCGTCACGGTGTCGGTGCCGTCCGACTGCGGCTGCGCCCTCAGCGCGAATGCGGTGCTGACCATCCCCGCCGGCGAAACCGCAAGCCGCCGGACCGCAGATGCAGACAGGGTCACCATCACCGCGTCCGACGACGACATGAGGACGCCGGATCGCAAGGTCGCAGTGTCGGGCGCGGTCACCGCCGGCGATGTCGGCGGCCCCGCGGACGTGACCTGGACCATCATCGACGACGACCCTGCGCGCATCATCGTGTCGAGGACCGACCTCCCCATGGCCGAGTCGACCACGGCCAGCTACACCGTGAAGCTGAACTCCGCACCCTCAGCATCAGTCACGGTCGCCCTGTCGTCGAGCGGCGACGAAGGCGTGACCCTCGACCCGTCCAGCCTCACCTTCAGCCCGTCCGACTACAGCACAGAACAGACCGTGACGGTGAGCGCCGCATCTGACAGCGACGACTCCAACGGCCGGGCCGTCATCACCCACGGCGTCCGCGGCGGCAACGACGACGGGTTCGCAGCGGCCGCGCTGTTCGTGACCGTGACCGAGGACACGCGCTGCATGAACAGCAAGGCGGCGCCGGCCGGGGCCCATTCGGGGCGGATCATCGACTGCACCGCGCTGCTGGCGGCCAAGGAGAAGCTGGTGGGACCGGGCGCTACCTGGAAGCTGGAAAGTTGGACAGCGAACGGAAACACCGGCTTTTATTACGTCACCACGAGCTGGCTGCTGACGCTCGACGGCGTGACGCGTGTCAATCGCGTCACCAAGGTGGAACTCGGTTCCGGCTTCCATCCAGGGAAACTGAATGGCGTTGTCGCCCCGGCGCTGGGAGACCTCTCGGAGCTGCGAGTGCTGCTTCTGGCCGACGCCGGGCTGACCGGGCCCATCCCCGCCAATCTCGCCAACCTGGCGAAGCTGGACCGGCTCGACCTGTCCGGCAACAGCCTGACGGGCACAGTGGCCCTTGCGGTGTCCCGCACCGGCCGAGTGTTCGAGAGCGAGGGGCCCCAGACCGTCACGGTGACGGCAACGCTGGACGCCGGCACAGCCTGGGCCAACGGGTTCAGCACCACAGGGTCCACGGTGAAGGTGTCGGTGAACCGCAGCAAGTCCGCCGGCGACACAGTGGACTTCGAGCCGGTGGCCGCGTTCGACATCGTGATTCCCAAGGGGGAGGAGAGTGCCGTCGGCACCTTCACCATCACGCCGATCAGCGACAGCGACGACGAAGCCGACGAGATCGTCACCGTGACGGCCGCGGGAACCGGCGCGCTGGCCGTGGCCGACACCAAGCTGAGCATGGCCGGGGCTGCGCCCACGATCACCCTCACCGACGATGTGCCGCCCAACCGGCGGCCGACCTTCGACGACGGCGCCACAACGCAGCGCAGCATCGCGGAGAACTCGCTCGCCGGCACGCCTGTGGGGGCGGCCGTCTCGGCGACCGACCCCGACAGCGGCGACACGCTGACCTACACCTTGACGGGCCAAGACGCCAGGTACTTCACCGTGGACGGCCTCGGGCAGTTGAAGGTGTCGGACTCGGCGGTCCTCGACCATGAAGCAATCCCGTCCTACACGCTGCAGCTGTCGGTGAGCGACGGCGAGGACGCAGACGGAAACGCCGACGCCGTCTCCGACGCCTCCATCGAGGTGAAGGTGAACGTGACCGACGCGCCCGAGCAGTCGGCCACTCCTGTTGCGCCGTCGGTGGCCGCGACGGCGGGGTCGCGCACCAGCCTCGAGGTGAGCTGGTCGGCGCCTGGTCTTAACGGCGGGCCGGCACTGAGCGGCTACGACGTGCGCTACCGAGCAGTCGGCGCGAGCGAGTGGATCAGCCACCCCCACCAGGCGACCGACACGAACACCACGATCGTCGGCCTCGCCCAAGGCACCCCTTACGAGGTGCAGGTGCGGGCGCTCAACGACGAGACCCCCAGCGCTTGGTCGCCGTCTGGCACGGGCAGCACCCGCGCCAACTCGGCCCCGGAGATCACTGGGGGCAGCAGGGTGGCCCGCACGATCACCGAGAACTTCGGCGCCGCGACCACGGTCACCGAGGCGAATCTGGGCGCCCCGTTCAGCGCGACGGATCCCGACCCCGGCGACGTTCTGACCTTCAGGCTGAAAGGCGCGGACGCGGACATGTTCAGCGTCGACTCGGCCAGCGGGCAGCTCAAGACCAAAATCGGTGTGCGTTATGACGCCGAAGTCGAGCAGTCGCTCTCGGTCACGGTGGAGGTGACCGACGGCCACGGCGGCAGCGATGCCGTGGCGGTGAGCGTGTTCGTCGAGAACGTGGCCGAGGTGCCGCTCGCGCCTGGTCGGCCGACGGTCGCGAAGACAGCCGGCCACCCCGACAGGATTCGAGTGACGTGGACGGCGCCGTCGAACATCGGCCGCCCCGCCATCATGAGCTACGTCGTCCAGTATCGCAAGGCCTCCGGCGGGGAGTGGGCTGAGCTGACCACGATCACGGACGACCCCGAATTGAACCTTACGCAGCTTGACCCGGACAGTGACTACCAGGCACGGGTGAGTGCCACCAACCACGACGGCGACGGCCCGTGGTCTGCGATTGGCGGAGTCACCGCCACGATGCCGTCGTGTGCGGGCACTGTGGCGACGCCGTCGGGTTCGTCGGCGGGTCTGGTGGCTGATTGCGAAGCGTTGCTGGCCGCTGAGGGCGCGTTGGCGGGTTCGGGTTCGCTGGACTGGGCGACGACGACGGCGATCGCCGATTGGGCTGGTGTGACCGTGTCCGGCGGTCGGGTGGCCGAGCTGGATCTGTCCGAGATGTCGCTGGCGGGCACGATCCCCGCCGGTCTGGGCGACGTGTCGGTGTTGGAGTATCTGGATTTGAGCGCCAACAAGCTGACCGGCGCCATTCCCGCCGAGTTGGGCGATCTGTCGGAGTTGTGGCATCTGGATTTGAGCGGCAACGAGTTGACCGGCAACATTCCGGCGGCGTTGGGCGGCCTGTCGGCGTTGTGGGCGCTGTATCTGAACGACAACAAGCTCACCGGGCCGATTGCGGCGGGGTTGGCGTCTGGTTTGGGGCCGATGCGGGTCGACGGCGGCTGGTTGGGCGATCTGGATCTCAGCGGCAACAAGCTGACCGGTGAGGTGACGTTGAGCGTGTCGCCGGTGTCGGTGTCTGAGGGCGGCGGCCCCAAGACGGTGAAAGTGACCGCGGTGCTTGATGCCGGCTCGGCGTGGGCCGCGTTCTACCGTCTGGACCCGGGCACGGTCACGGTGTCGGTGTCCGGATCGGACGCCAGCGGCGCGGTGGGTTTCGCCGCAGTCGACCATTTCGACATCTCGTTGCGAGGCGACGGGACCGGCACCGCCGAGTTCACGCTGTCGCCGACCGCGGACTCCGGCACAAAAGATGAGACGGTGACGCTCACCGCGTCGGGCACGGTGGCTATGGGCATCGAAGAAGCCGAGGATGGCACCGTGGCGGTGGGCATCGTCGTGTCGACGGCTGATCCTGCGCCGACGGTGACGATCGCCGAGGGCGCCCCGACCAACTCAGACCCGCGTTTCGCAGCCCGTCAGATCACGCTGAGCGTCGACGAGAACGCCGCCGCGGGCGCCGCGGTCGGAGAGGCGCTGTCCGCGGCCGATCCCGACAGCGACAGCGTCGTCTACAGCCTGCGCGGCTGCGACGATCTGGGTTTCGCGGTCAGCGATTGGCATGTCTGCCATCACGCCGCGCTGTTCGCCCTCGACACGTCCACCGGCCAGCTCACGCTCAAAGCGCCGCTGAACTACGAGACCAGCAACCGGTCCTCCACCACCGAGCCCACCGCCTACACGCTCACCGTCGACGCCCGCGACAGCAAAGACGCCGACGGCAACACCGACACCGCCATCGACGACACCATCACCGTGACGGTCAACGTGGTCGATATCGACGAGCCCGGCACAGTCACGCTCAGCACCGCCGCCCCCGCCCAAGGCGCCGAGCTGACCGCCACGGTGTTCGATCCCGACTACGGGCCGAACCAGCTCACCACGATCCACAACGTCGTCTACAAATGGGAGCGCCTCGACACAGCCGCCGCCACCAGCGGAACCGTCATCGCTGGTGCCACCGGTCCCGGCTACACCCCCACCGCCGCCGACGCCGGCAAATGGCTGCGCGTCACCGTGTCCTACAACGACAAGCACAGCCCCGACCCCGACACCAAGACCAGCGCCACCGCAACCACCCCCGAAGCCGTCGCCGGCCCATAAGCAAGACCAGCGCCACCGCAACCACCCCGAAAGCCGTCGCGGGCCGTGTGGGTCGTTGAGTTATCGGATGTGATGGGCGGATCGTTGTGTGTCATCGGTTTGCTATGGCGGGTGTGGGGATGGTTCTGCAATACTTGGGCAATATCACTGGCTCAGCATGGGCCGGCGGTCACGGCCCTGGATGTTTGACATCCGGGGCATCGCGAGCGAAAACGAACGATCATGTCGAAGAACGAACGCCGCTGGCTGGGTGTCGGCCGATTCCGAAAAGTCCCCAGGTTGGTGCTGGCGGCGATGGCCGCCGCGGTTGCCGCTGCGGTTGTGGCGGTGAGTCTGCCGGGTGTGGCCGGGGCGGCGCCGGAGGCTGAGGTGCTGATGTTTGGGAACACGCCGGTCGGGTGGGAGGTGACGGTGGGCACGCCGGACTCCCGGGTCGGCAAGATCGTGGCCACCGGCGTCAAGAAGAAGCAGATCAGGTATCGGGTGAGCGGCGCGGACGGTTTCGCGATCAGCCGCAGGGGCGTGGTGTCCTATGACGGGGCTGCGCTTCCCAGCGAGGGCGTGGTGCTCGAGGTGACCGCGTTCAAGCGCAAGCATCGCAGCAGCGTGTCCGCGACGATCTCGATTGGGGTCGGCGTGCGGTTCGAGCGGGCGCCCCAGCAGCAGCAGCAGCCCGAGCCCGAGCCTGAGCCTGAGGCCCAAGAGCCCGAGGGCCAGCAGCAGCAGGGCCAGCAGCAGCAGAGCAGCGGTGTCAATGTGAGCGACACCTGGGAGGCCAACTCCGAGGCGAAGTACCGGCGTGACTCGCTGACCGACGAGCAGAAAGAGGCCGAGGACGAGGAGTACGAGAAGTTCAACACGCCCAGCAAGTGCACGTACTACTACACCGGGAAGAACCTCAGCGATCCGAATCGCGATCCGAACGCCATACGCGGGGGCAAGAACCCGGGTGTGTGGAGGGACGTGTACGACCATTACGGCAGGGGCATGTGGAGCCCGGTGTGCCAGCCTCCCAACCAGCGCGTGCTCAAGTACAAGGGCGACAAGAAGGACGACACTGCACCGCCGTCGGGCAACGACTGGGTGATCGTCGCAGCAGAAGGCGTCTACGGCGTGACCAGATTCCAGTGCCTCAGAAACAGCAGCGACCACGACGGCTCCCAGCGAATTCCCCCAGGCTCCGACATCGTCTACTGCAACTCCAAGTGGCGGTAGTGAGCCGGTAAAGCCGGTCCGCGGCCCGCAACAACCAGCGAGCCGCACAGCCGACCTGAGCCGCTGGGCGGCATTGCTGCCCAGTCGGTAGCGGCCGACAGCGAACG
>Ga0209754_1001130_pt1 | contig 28977 bp, 23 predicted proteins | sample MesohylBB_FD_187295 | JGI IMG/M metagenome (GOLD analysis project Ga0209754, IMG submission 187295) | Host-associated microbial community of the marine sponge Aplysina aerophoba from Gulf of Piran - sponge mesohyl, lysed by bead beating... | ecosystem: Host-associated > Porifera > Sponge >... | reverse complement strand
TGACGTTGCCCCGCTGTTTAGGGAACGCGTCTGCTATAAGTTCGTATTGTTCTGATGTCAGTTCCATACGTTAACGATACCGACCGGACACCCCAACCCCTGGCATTTAGAGTCAACACGCCCTAGTACGCCGTCCAGCCGTCGGCCATCCAACCTCCGTCGACGAAGATGGTCTCGCCGGTGATGTAGCTGGCCGAGTCTCCCGCCAGGAACAGCACCGCTTTGGCGGTCTCGGACGGGACGGCAAACCTTTTCATGACGATCTCGTCGCGGACCGACTCCAGCAGATCGCGATTGGCCGGGTCGTTACGGAGTTCGTAGTTCATGTGGGACTCGGTCCAGCCCGGGGCCACCGCGTTGGTACGGAGGCCGAAGTCCGCCCACTCCACCGCCATCACCTTGGTGAGGGCGATCACCCCTGCCTTAGCGGCCGAGTAGGCGCCGATGCCGGCGAACGCCACCGGACCGGAGATGGAGGCGACGTTGACGATCGACCCCGAACCCTGGGCGATCATCGAGGGGACCGCCGCCCGGGACATGTAGAAGACCGAGGACAGGTTGGCCTCGATGGAAGCATGCCACTCCTCCATGTCGAGGGTGTCCAGCCGGCTGACGTTCTGGCGCCGGCCGGCGTTGTTGACCAGGATGTCGAGACCTCCGAGATCGGAACGCACCTGATCGAGGGCTGACACTGCCTGCTCGGGGTCTGTCACGTCGCAGGTCACAGCTAGGTGGGCGTCGCCCTCCAGCATTTCGACTGTACGGGCCAGGTCGTCGGCGGTCCGGGCCAGGGCAGCCACCCGAGCGCCCTCGGCGGCGAACGCCTGTGCTATCCCCTGCCCGATCCCCCGGCTGGCGCCGGTGACCGCTACTACCTTGTCCTTCAGGCCCAGGTCCATCGGTTCGCTCCTTGTGTCCGGTGGTCCACTGCTCAACTGCCCGGACAGATCGGGCCGCCGGTCACCTTCGCACGCATCCATACAGGCAATGCTCGGACCTCGCTCCTACGCCCAACCGACGGCGGGTACCAGCCTCTGATGGACCGGGTCGGCCGCGAGCCTCAGCCCCTCCAACGTGTAGGCCCCCAGCAACGGGCTGGTGTTCTCCTCTCCAAACAACACCAGGGTCAACTCGGTGCGTCCGTCGATGGTTGCGAACGCCCTCCCTAGGTCGTATTCCACGCGGCGCCCATCCGCCAGGACGAGTCTCAACTTGTCGATCGGCAACACTCCCAACCCGTTCAGCATGCCGGCGGGCACGATCGTATAGCTCGCGCCGGTGTCCACCATCGCATCGAAATCCAGCGACCGTCCGCCTTCTACGGCGGCAAGCTGAATGGTCTGGTTGAAGACTCCCATAGCCTCCCCAATATATCCACCAGTCTGCCGGTAGGTGCCCGGTACTACGCCAAGTTATACCCTTATGGATCAGGAGCTTCAATACCCGCGTGGGCGCGCCCGTACGGTCGGCACCGAGTACAGCTCTCACTATGATCGGCTGCTCCCGAGACTGGGGGTGGGTTCGCATGCGCCATGTCGGCGCTCTGGTAACAGTCTCCGCTCTGATCCTCGGCCTGGGCGCGTGCGGAGCGGATGAAGGGGCACCGGCCACACCCGACGAAGCGGCGACCGGCGCCTCTTTCGCGGGAACGATAAGGATAGGGGCAGCCCTCAGCGAGACCGGCAAGTTCGCCGTGGAGGGACGTGACTCGCGCGAGGGCTACGACACCTGGGTGAGGTGGGTGAACGAGGAGTACGGGGGCATCAAGATCGACGGCCGCCGGTACGCCGCCGAGATCGTCTACTACGACGACGAGTCCGACGCAGACACGGCGGCCAACCTCGTGCAGAAGCTGATCGACGACGACGGCGTCGACTTCCTGCTCGGTCCTTACTCGAGCGGTCTCACCACCGGCGCCAGCGCCATCGCCGAGGCCAACAACGTCATCATGGTGGAGGGAAACGGGACCTCCGACACCATGTTCGAGCGCGGCTTCCGCAACCTCTTCCTGGTGGCCACCATCGCCAGCGACTACACGAAGTCCGCCATCGAGATCCTGGCTGCCCAGGGTGCTCGCACCGCGGTCATCGCCTACGAGGACACGTCCTTCCCGACCGCGGTCGCCGACGGGGCCAGGAGGCACCTGGAAGCCGCCGGGATCGAGGTCCTGTCTACGGAGACCTACCCCAGGGACATCCAGGACGCGTCGGCCATCATGACGAAGTTCCGCGACCTCGACCCCGACGTTTTCGTGGGAGGCGGCCACTACAACGACGCGGTGCTGTTCGTCAACGCCGCCAAGGAACTCGGGTTCGCTCCCGACGGGATGCTCATCACGGTGGGGCCGTCCAATCCCAAGCTGATCGACGAACTCGGCGAGGATGTGGACGGTGTGCTGGGCCCCACCCAGTGGGAACGGGTGATGGCCTACGAGGGTCCGTACTTCGGTAGCGCGTCGGACTACGCGGCCTACTACGAGAGCCTTTGGGGAGAGCCGCCTGTTTACCAGGCGGCCAGCGCCACGGCGGCCGCCCTCGCCCTCCACCTGGCCATAGAAACCGCCGGGACCACCGACACCGACGCGGTTCGCGACGCCCTCTACGGGCTGGAGGCCGACACGTTCTACGGTCCCATCTCGTTCGACGAGCGTGGTGTCAACACCTCCAAGCCGATGGGCACGGTCCAGGTACAGGACGGGCTGATCCGGGTGGTGGCGCCGGACGCCGCGGCGGTAGCCGGCCTCGTGTACCCGCTGGCCGGTGCGAGCGGGGGCGGGAAGGCCTCCGCCACCGAGCGGGTGGCGCAGATGCTGATCAACGGTATCGCCCTGGGCGGTATGTACACCCTCCTCGTGCTGGGGTTCTCGATCATCTGGGGGGTGATGGGCGTCATCAACTTCGCCCACGGCGAGTTCGTCATGATCGGCGCCTACATGGCCTGGATCGCCAACGACATCTGGGGCGTGGACCCGTTCGTGACCGTACCCCTGGTGTTCCTAGTGATGATGCTGCTGGGCTTCGGGATGCAACGGTTGCTGGTCAACCGGGTGATCGACCGGCCCCATCTCGTCTCGCTGCTGGTGATGTTCGCGGTGGCGATCATCCTGCAGAACGTCATGAAGGTGGTGTTCTCGGCCGACTTCCGGCGCGCCGACACCGTGCTCGACGGCGTCTGGCAGCTAGCCGGCGAGGTGACGGTGCCCGTCACCCGTTTCTGGATCCTGGTGGTGGCGCTGGCCGTCGCGGGCGGCCTCAGCCTGTTCCTGTCGCGCTCCAGGCTGGGTAAGAGCATCCGAGCGGCAGCCCAGAACCGGGAAGCGGCGCGGATCGTCGGCATCGATGTCGCCAAGGCTTACGCGGTTACATTCGCCATCTGCATCGGCATCACCGGCGTGGCCGGCGCGCTCGTGAGCCCGGTGCTGGCGGTTCAACCCTTCCAGGGCCCGCCCCTCACGCTCAAGGCGTTCGCCATCACCGCCATGGCGGGCCTCGGTTCGGTCAGGGGCGCCCTGGGCGGCGCGATGGTGCTCGGCCTCGTCGAGGCCGGGTTGGCCGTCTACATCCCCCAGATCGGCACCAACCTTGCGGTGGTGGCCTCGTTCGTGCTTCTGGTAGTAGCGCTGGTGGTGCGACCACAGGGTCTCTTCAAGGGGCTCCGGCCCGTCGACGCGACCGCGACATGATCCGCGACTCTTACCCTCCCGGTCCGGTAAGCCTCTCGTCGGGCGCCGGAGGATCGACCTCATGAAGTCCGCGGCCTCCGGCGAGCCTCGCTCCGGTGCCCGCCCGGCGGATTCCCGGCGCCGGCGGGTTCTCGTCAGGGTCTCGGTCGGGTTGCTGGCCGTGCTTGCGTTATTGCCCGCCCTGCCCGGTGTCAGCAATTCGACGCTTTTCACCCTCACCCTGATGCTCACCTCGGTCGCCGTGGCGGTGAACTGGAACCTCACCGGAGGGTTCACCGGCTACGTCGACTTCGGCCACGCGGTCTGGTTCGGGATCGGCGCCTACACCACGGCGATCCTGATGTCGCTCCAGACCAACGGGCCGCAGATCGGCTGGGCCGCCCCTCCCGCCATCATCCTGGGCGCTGTGGTCGCCGGCGTCCTGGCCGCGGCCATCGGCAGGGCGACCATGCGTCTGAAGGGGCCCTACTTCTCCATCGCCCTGCTGGGGACCTTCGTGGCCGTCCGGGAGATCGTGCGCGTGTCCGGAGGGCTCACCGGGGGCGGGGTGGGACTGACGCTGCCTCCCTACCTCAACCGGCCGCTCTTCTACTACCTCGAACTGGCGCTCGTAGCCGGCTTGGTCGCCTTCACCTGGTGGCTGCGGAGCACGCGCTTCGGCGCCGCCCTGGTGGCCATCCGGGAGGACGAGGTGGGGGCGGAGATGCGCGGGATCAACACCACGCGTCTCAAGGTGACCGTGTTCAGCTTCGCCGGATTCTCCACCGGGTTGTTCGGGGGACTATGGGCCTACCAGAACACTTTCGTGGACCCCGACATCGCCTTCGTCGAGGTCAGAACCGTCGACGCGGTGATGGGCGCCATGCTGGGCGGCCTCGGCACCGTGGCCGGACCGGTCGTGGGAACCGTGGTGCTGTTCTGGCTGCGCGAGCTGCTGTGGGCCCACCTTCTCGACTACCACCTCATCGCGCAGGGCCTGCTCCTGATCGTGATAGTCCTCTTCCTCCCGAGGGGCCTGGTCGGGATCATCGACCCGCGCGGCACGTCGGTCACCGCCCTGTGGCGGCGATGGACCGGGCGAGGCGCCCGCCCGGATGATCAGGGGAAGGAACCATGACCGTGTTGCTGGATGCCCGCGGGGTGCTGAAGCGGTTCGGTGGTCTTACCGCAGTGGACGGAGTGGACATCGACATCAGCGCCGGCGAGATGGTGGGGCTCATCGGTCCCAACGGCAGCGGGAAGACGACCCTCTTCGACTGCCTGAGCCGGGTGTCGAGCCTCGATTCGGGTTCGATCAGATTCGACGGTGTCGACATCACCCGTCACAGGCCCCATCAGGTGGCCCGGCTCGGGCTGGCCCGCACGTTCCAGCTGATCAGGGTGTACCGCGAGCTGACCGTCTCGGAGAACATGGAGTTGAGCATCCAGTGGGGACGGGTCGGAACGGCTCGCCTGTTCGGCCGCACGGATCCGTCAACCCGCCGGAGGGTGGAGTCCCTGCTGGAGTTCCTGCTACTCACCCATCTCCGGGACGAACGCGCCGGCGCCCTGTCGGGCGGCCAGCGCCGTCTCCTCGAGATCGGGATGGCCCTGATGAGCGAGCCGAAGCTGGTGCTGCTGGACGAAGCCACCTCGGGAGTCAATCCCACCCTCGTCGCCGAGATCGCCGACCGGCTGAGGGAGGTCAACGCGAGCGGCGTGGCCATCCTGCTGGTGGAGCACAACGTGCAGTTCGTGGCCGAGTTGTGCCACAGGGTCGTGGTCCTGGACCGCGGCGCCAAGTTGGCCGAGGGCACGCCGCGCCAGGTCATGGAGAATCCGGCCGTGATCGAGGCCTACTTCGGGGCGGAGGGGGAATAGTGGTGGAGACCACCACGGAACGCCCGCTGCTCAAGGTCCTGGACATGAGCGCCGGCTACTACGCCGGCCACGACGTCGTCCACCACATCAACCTCGAGGTGGCCGAGGGAGAGATCGTATGCGTCATCGGACCCAACGGCGCGGGGAAGTCCACGGTGTTCAGGGCGATCTACGGTTTGGCCGAGGTGCGCTCCGGACAGGTGCTGTGCGACGGGGTGGACATCACCAACATCGCCCCCCAGGAGGCCTTGCGCACCGCGCGCATGGCGATGGTGCCGCAACTCCGCAGCGTCTTCCCACAGATGACGGTCCACGAGAACCTGGAACTCGGAATGTATCTGGAACCCGACAAGGCGCGGGTACGCGAGCGGATCGACTACGTCTACGGCCTCTTCCCGCGCCTCGCCCGGCGCTCCCGGCAGGACGCCGGAACGATGTCGGGCGGGGAGCAGCGCATGCTCGAGATCGGCCGCTCCCTGATGCACGAGCCCCGTATCGTCCTGATGGACGAACCCTCGGCGGGGCTGGCGCCGATCATCACCCGCCAGGTGTTCGAGGCCATCCGGCAGTTGAACCACGAGATCGGCCTGACGGTGCTGATGATCGAGCAGAACGCTCGCCAGGGACTAGAGGCCAGCGACCGGGGCTACGTGCTGGAGGTGGGCCGCAACAGCTACCAGGGATCGGCGAGGGAACTGCTGGCCGACCCAGAGGTACGGAGAGCCTTTCTGGGAGTGCGCCGAGCCTCCCACTCATCGTCCCCGCGTCTTGAAAAGCGTCAGGAGTGACCCGGGGGCGCCTGTACGTTGGTCAGTCCGGCCCCAGGCCAAGGATGTTCGAGGGAAGCGGTGTCCGACCGGCCAGAGCCATCAACAGATCCTCGGCCAGTCCCGAGCGCGCCGCTATATCGGTCGACAGTCCCAGCGCTACCGACAGAGCCGACTCGGGCGCCCGGTTGGCCCGGCCGACCGCCGCGGCAAGGTCGAGGGTGTGGACCACCAACTCGAAGGTTCTGGTCGGCAGGTAGTCGGCGAGCTGCATCTCGCCCGCCGTCGTACTTACAGGGTGATCGTCTGGCATCGAATCCACGAAGCGGGACACGCGATCCACGATTCCGGCCACGGCCGAGGACGGATCGTCGCCTAGGGCAGCGGCAGCATCTCTGGCGCGCTCGGCAACAGCGTCATGGATGTCTCTGTCCCTCAACACTTCGCGGAAGTAGTCGGCCGGCCCGGCCAGCCGGCCCGTGGTGCCGCTCCGGCCCGAATAGTGCTCCACCGTGAGGAGGGCGCGGCAGGTGTGCCCTATCAACTCGCGAACGCTCCACACCCCCAGCCCCGGATCGTCCAGCGCATCCGGCGGAACCTGGCCCACGGTGTCGACAAAGAAGATCCCGGCCTCCCGGAAAGCCCTTCGATTCTGATCAATGTCCGGCATGGCCCCTCCCACGACATCGTAATCCACCGGCCATCGTTCACCGGGTGCCGCGCCTCAGTTACCAAGGGTATGGAAACATCGGATAGCCATGCGCCCAGGTCAGGAGCCCGAACTCCCGCTCCAGCCTCCCGCGATACCCCATTCATGAATCGGGGCTAGATTGGACCGGCAGACCGGACACGAGGAGGGCGGGAAGATGGCTGCCACTGCGCTGGTAGGTGGAAGGGTGATCGACGGCACCGGAAGGGCGCCGATCGACGATGCGGTGGTGCTCATCGACGGTGAGCGCATCGATGCCGTGTTCCGCAGGGGCGACATGGAGGTTCCCTCCGGCGCCGATGTGGTGGACACATCCGGCTCTACGGTGATGCCCGGCCTGATCGACTGCCACGTCCACGTGGGGGTGCTGGCCGATAACTCCTTCCTGCAGGTGGAGGACCCGGCCTCCCTGGCCGACCAGTTCATGACCACCCTGCTCAGCCACGGGGTGACGACCGTACGGGATACCGGCAACTTCAACCCGGACGAGGTGTTCCGGACCTTCAAGGAGGGCCGGGACGGCTGGCCTCGCTTCTTCGGCGCCGGGACGATCCTGGACGGACCCGCCGATCCTCCCGCACCGTGGCGGTGGCTGGCCATCATCGACGACGAGACCTCAGCCCGCGAGGAGACGGCGCGGCTGGTGGAGGCCGGGATGGACTTCATCAAGGTGTACGTGTGGGCCCGGCTCCCGGTGCTGCGGGCGGTGGTCTCCGAAGCCCACCGCCGGGGGGCGCGGGTCGCCGCCCACGTGGGGCACATGATCACCGTAGAGGAAGCCGTAAAGGTTGGTGTCGACGCCCTTGAGCATGTGCGAGTGGGCCGTGAGTTGGTCCCCGAGGAGCATCAGGCGGAGCTGGCAGCCCTGCCCGGGCGGATCCTGGACCCCCTGGTCGGCTTCCAGCCGTGGCGTTTCATCGACCCGGAGTCGGACCTGGCCGACGGCCTGATCGCTCTGATGGCCGAGTGGGGCACCTTCATCACGCCCACCCTGACGCTGTCCCAGAGCATCCTCGCCGGGAATACCTCGGCCGGTACGTGCCCCTCCGGGCTCGACGAGATGCCGGAAGCGGTCACCGACCAGTGGAACCAGTACGCCTACCCGTTCGACTACAGCGAGACGGACTGGGAGGCGGCCCCGGTGGAGCTGCGAAACCAGATGGCGTTCATCGGCCGTGCCCAGCGGGGCGGTGTGAACGTGACGGCTGGAACGGACCTCACCAACCCGTTCGTCGTGCCCGGCCACAGCATGCACGAGGAACTGCGCCTGCTGGTCGATGGGTGCGGGTTCACGCCCATGGAGGCGATCGTGGCCGGAACCGGCCGGGCCGCCGAGTTGCTCGGCCAGGCCGACGAGCTGGGCACCGTAGAGAAGCGCAAGCTGGCCGATCTGGTGGTGCTCGAAGCCGATCCCCTACAAGACATCCGCAACACACAGAGGATCGCCGCCGTCTACAAGGGCGGCCGGTTGGCCTCCGCCTGAGCCGAAGGTTGCCCCCGATCAGGGGGCTGTGATTCTCAGCCGGGCGCCGGCGGCCGCCTCCGGATCGATATCGATGCCGCCGCGCGACTCCTTGTAGGGCACCCGGTTGCGAGCCAGCGTCCGGGCGGTCCCGGCAATGTCGGCCGAGGACAGGATCAGCCGGAACGGGCCGGGTCCCCGCTGCTCCAGTTCGGACGCGACGGCACCGGCGCCAACCGGCTGGTGGATGCCCAGCCGGAAGCCGGACCGTCTGTAGTGACGGCTCGCAGCACCGGGTAACGGACGACCGTCCCGCGGCTGCATGCCGAAGGCCTGCTCGTAGACGGCTATACCCTCATCAAGGTCTTCGACCGCGAGATCGATCGCCGCTACCGAGTCGACCGCGCATGCATGGCCGCCCGGAGGATCCCACGCCAGCAACTCGTTCTCCGCGGTAATCCAGTCGATCAGGTACGGCCAGGGTTTGCGCCACGGCGAGAACCCTGGCACTACCAGGCGCCACTTCAGCCGGCCGCCGCGGGCATGGATGCGGTCCATCTCGAACGGACCCTCTACGCCGATACCGAGCCCTCGCAGTCCGGAGACCTCGTCCTCGAGCCCGGTCCCGGCCAGGACGAAGCCCACCAATCCCGAGTCGTGCTCCAGGAAGGACAGCAGGTCGGCCCCGAAAGCGCCCCGGGAACGGGCCGTGTCCGGATGCTCCACCGTCAGCAGCTCCAGGTAGTCGAGGCCGAAGCGGACGATGGCATTTCGGGTGCCCAGCAAGGGATGGCGGCCCCCAACCGCCACCTCGAAACCGAGCCGCCGGAAGGCGTCCATGGCCGACTCGAGGTCGGGCACGCCGATCACCGCATGGTCGAAGCGCTCGATCATGATCCGCTCATCCCGCCAGCTCGGGCAGGACCTCATCCGTGACGCGCCGGAACTGGGTCGCCTCGTCGAACCCCACCAACCTGAAGGTGATGGTCGTCGCCCCGGCATCCACGAAGCCTCGGATCTGCTCGACGCACCGCCCGGGATCGCCTACCGCCACCCACCGGTCCAGGAAGGCTCGGTCGTAGTCCACGCCGTAGTAGGCCTTGAGGTAGGAGGACACCTCCTCCATACCCCGCTCCCGATCCTCGGTCACGTGGATGTTGTAGTAGAGGCAGGCCTCGAAGCTCTCTTCGAGAGGGCGGCCCTCCTCGTCCGCGTACCGTCGGATGGCCGCCAGGTTGGTGGCGAGGCTCTGCGGGGTGTTGGCGGTGGTCATCCAGCCGTCCCCCATCCGGGCCACCCGCCGCAGGGCCCGCTCGGACAGCTTCGGGAAGGCAGGGTTGGGGTTGGCGGTCACCCAGATCGGTAGGGGTTGCTGGACAGGGCGAGGCAGCACGGTCACGTTCTCGAACCGGTTGTAGGTCCCCTCGTAGGAGGCGTTCCCGGTCTCGGAGACGAGGCGCAGGACCTCGATCGCCTCCTCCATCCGGCGGCTCCTCGTTCCCGGATCGATACCGAAGGCGGCGAACTCCTCCTCGAACTTGCCGCCCCCCGCCTCCCGCTGGCCCTGGCATGCCACGAAGATGGACCGGCCGCCGGACAGGCAGTCGAAGCTGAGCCACTGGTAGGCGAGCAGCAGGGCGTCCCGGAGAGGCATGCTGGCCATGCAACCGACCCCGAGGCGGACCCGGTCGGTGCGAGCCGCCAGCGCTCCGAGCGCCACGAGGGCGTCGAGGCGGGGCTTGGCGAATATCGAGTCCCCGAGCCAGACCGAATCCCACCTCCCGGAGCGGTCCGCCTCCGTAGCCAGGTCAAGCATCTCGGAGACGGTGGACATCCCCAGCAGCACGCTTCGGTTCGACAGCGTGAGGCCGTACTTGGCCCGGGTCATTCCGTTCTCCTCTCCGGCCCGTGAAACCTAGCCCTGAATTATCCATGTTTCCCAACACACACCGGCGTACATCAGGCCACTTCAACCGCATCATCGCGGAGCGGCCGCCTCTTCACCAGGAGGGCGCAAGTCACACCCAGGGACAGGGCTACAGAAAACCCTAATCCCAGGTTCAGGGACGACAGATCACACTCATCACCGTCCAAACCCCCCGATCCATGAAGAACGGGCCGGCTGTCACTCTCCAATCCTATATTGGCAGCGAACATATGTTCGGGTATAGTCATACGCCCTTTCCCGGACGGAGAGCGAAGGAACGACCAGCTCGAAAGCGGGGAGCATGACCGCAAGCATCTTGACGGCAGCGCCCGATGGGCCGCAGGCGCCTGCAGATGCCGCCAGCCTGCCGGTGTATCCAGGACGGGTGATCGGTTTGGAAGGCCCCACAGGATTGGGACTGACCCGGATCGGCCTTTCCATGCTGTCGGCTACCTCGGCGTCCTGCCGGGTGGTAGTGGACGCTCGGGGATGGCTATGCCCGCTGGCGGCATGGGAGGTCGGCATCGATCCCGACCATCTGACGGTGGTGCGGTGCGGTGACGCCCACCGATGGTCCAGGGTGCTGGCCGTCCTGCTTGACGGGGTAAAAGCGATCTATTCCGAAGTTCCCCGAGGTGTCGAGGAAGCCCTGCTGCGGCGGCTCGGCGCCAAGGCCCGGGCCCGTAATGCCACCGTGATCCTGCGTCCTCTGGCAGGCAGGGTCCCCTCCGGAATGGCTTTTCTGCGGCTACGGGCGGTCCGGGTCGAGTGGGTCGGCGCCCGGGAGGGACACGGCAGCCTGGGCAGGCGCACCCTGGTGGTCGAGCTGTCCGGCAAGGGGGCTGCAGGTCGGTATCAAGAGGTGGAGGTGGAGGACGATGGCGCGCGTCCTGTGCGTGTGGTTTCCCGATTGGTTACTCCGCAGGTCGGACGCTCCGTCGGATAGGGCGGCCTTCGTTGCGGGGAGCCGGGACGGCCGTCCCCTGGTGGCGGCCGCCAACGATCGGGCGATAGAGGCGGGAATCGAGGTCGGCATGACCCGCCGATCGGCCGAGTCCCTCTGCCCTTCGGCCCTGGTCCTGGCGCGCGACCCCGCCGCCGAAGCCACCTGTTTCGAGCCGATCCTCAACGCTATCGAGGATCTGATACCCCGAGTGGAGGTGGTCGAGCCGGGCTGGGTGTTCGTTCCTACCGACGGGGCGGTCCGCTATTACGGCGGCGAGCGCGCTCTGGTGGACCGGATAGCCGCAACAGTGGACCGCTTGGCTCCCGGAGGGCATTTCGGAGTGGCGAATGGTCCGTTCGCCGCTTACTGGGCGGCCCGATCGGGCCGCCCGACGCTGATCGTGAAGGATGAAAAGGCGTTCCTATCCGGCCTGGACATCTCCGCTCTGGAAATCGACGAGCTGGTCGCCACGTTTCGCTGGCTGGGGGTGACCACCATGGGTGAACTGGCGGCTCTGCCCCGCCATGCGGTGGCCTCCCGGTTCGGTACCCGAGGCTTGGAGGCCCATCGTCTGGCAGGCGGCGAGGATCGGACGGTCCTGCCGCGCCGGATCCCTGACGATCTGACCGTAGAGGCCGTCTTCGAAGAACCTCTGATGCTGATAGAGCAGGTGGGTTTCATGGCCCGCCGCCAGGCCGGGAACCTCATGGCCATGCTGGACCGGCATCGGGTCGCCCCCTACCAAGTGGAGGTGGAAGCCGAGGCCGCCGACGGAGTGGTCCGGTCACGGGTGTGGCGCAGTGCCGAGCCGTTCGATACCCGGGCGCTGGCCGAACGGGTGTGGTGGCAACTCCGGGCCTGGATCGAGACCGGAGGGATCACAGATGGGCTGATCCGTCTAAAGCTGTCGCCCGCCTCCCTATCCGACGAGGGCTACCAGCCGGGGCTGTTCGAGCAGAGGGAAGTCCGGATCGATACCGAACGAGCGCTGGAGCGGACCCGGACCATCCTGGGTCCCGACTCGGTTCTCCGGGCCCGCCCCCAGGGTGGAAGGGATCCGGCGGAGCGGGTGCAGTGGGCCCGATGGGGCGAGGACTTTGCCGAGCCGACCCGTTCTCTCGCCTCACCATGGCCCGGAAGGGTTCCGGCGCCTTCCCCCAGCCTGGTTCCGCCCCGTCCCCGGCGTCTGGAGGTGGAATGGGATGCCGAGGTCCCCACTCGGGTGCGCCTCTCCACCCGATGGGAGCCGGTGCTGGCATGGGCAGGTCCGTGGCGGAGGCTGGGCAAGTGGTGGGCCGAGGAGAAACCGAGCGCCCTGTACCAGATCGTCACCTCGGCCGGCGCGATGCTATGCCGGACGACCGACGGCCAAACTTTCGTGGTGGGCATCTATGACTGAGCACCGCTACGCCGAGATGCATGCCCATTCCAACTTCTCGTTCCTGGACGGTGCTTCACATCCCGAGGCCTTGGTGAAGCGAGCCGCCGAGCTCGGCTACGAGGCGTTGGCCGTCACCGATCACGACGGTTTCTACGGATTGGTGCGGTTCTGGCAGGCGGCCCGGCAGGCCGGCTTGCCGGCCGTATACGGGGTGGAGCTTTCGCTATGCCCCCCGGGCTACGTGCCCGACGGCGAGGAGGGACCGGACTCGCCCTTCGATATAGCCGGCCTGCAAGATGCCCGCCGCTGGGAGACCGGAAAGCAGGGACGGAAGCGGGTCGGGCGGAGCTACCGCACCTGGTCGGGCGCCGGGTTCGAGCCCGAGCACCTGGTGGTGCTGGCCTCGTCGCCCGAGAGGGATACGCCCGGCTTGCCAACCTGGTCTCCAGAGCGCAGTTGCGGGGCGCCAAGGGCCGTCCTCTACACCGGTGGAAGGACCTGGCCGATGCGGCCGGCCGAGGAGGCCTGGTGGCGCTGAGCGGATGCTGGCAGGGAGCGGTCCCTCGCGCTGTCCGGCAAGGGGATCGGGAAGCGGCTCTAAGGGAGGCTTCCCGCCTGCGGGAAGCCTTCGGGCAACGTTTCCACATCGAGATCTGGGATCACCGGATGCCGCAGGACGACCGGCGCAACGACCTGTTGTGGGAAGTGGCCGACAGGTTGAACCTACCGGTGGTGGCCACCAACAACGTCCATTATGCCGACCGCCGGGACGCCGACCTATCCGACGTCCTCGCGGCCATCGGAGGGCGGCGGCCGCTCACCGAACACAACGGCTTCCGGCCCGACACCGATGAGCGCTACCTGAAATCACCGGCGGAGATGGCCGCACGCTTCCGGGCCTATCCGGGAGCGGTGGAACGGGCCGCCCACCTGGGACGGGAGCTTGCTTTCGATCTACAGCTGGTGGCCCCCCGATTACCCGACTTCCCGCTTCCGGACGGCTTCGCCACCGAGATGGACTACCTGCGCCAGCTCACTTTTCGAGGGGCTCGCAAGGCCTATCCCGCCTCCGGACGGACCGGAGCGATCGACCGGAAAGCGGTCGACCGGCTGGAACACGAGCTGGCCATCATCGAGCGGTTGGGCTTCCCGGGCTACTTCCTAGTGGTGTGGGACATCGTCAACTTCGCTCGATCCCAGGACATCATGTGCCAGATCCGTGGTTCCGGAGCAGATTCGGCGGTGTGTCGATGCTTGGGCCTCACACGGGTCGACCCCCTCCGGCTGGGGCTGCCGTTCGAGCGGTTCCTGTCCGAAGAGCGGGACCGGCCTCCCGACATCGACCTGGACCTCGAATCGGAACGCCGGGAGGAGGTGATCCAGTACTGCTACCGCCGGTACGGGCGGGAGCGGGCGGCCATGGTCGCCAACGTGATCACCTACCGGGCCCGGTCGGTGCTGCGGGATGTGGCCAAGACCTTCGGTTTCACCTCGGCTCAGACCGATGGCTTGACCAGGTACGTGGACACCCACTCCCCGGCGGAACTGCCGCTCGAAGAACCCTTGCCGGCCGGGCTGACCGCCGATCTGGTCTATGACATCTGCCGGCGCCTCGACGGGTTCCCCAGGCATCTGAGTATCCATTCGGGCGGCATGGTGATAGCCGACCGGCCCCTCTGGAAGGTGGTTCCGATCGAATGGGGGCGCATGGAGGACCGCACCGTCCTGCAGTGGGATAAGGACGACTGCGCCGCCATAGGGATCGTCAAGTTCGACCTGCTGGGACTGGGCATGCTGAACGCTCTGCATATGATGGTGGACACCGTGGAGGAAGCCCATGGGCGGCGGATCGACCTGGCCGACCTTCCTCAGGAGCCGGCCATCTACGAGATGCTCACCAACGCCGATACCGTGGGGCTTTTCCAGGTGGAGTCACGGGCGCAGATGGCGACCCTGCCCAGGTTGAAACCCGCCACCTTCTACGACCTGGCTGTAGAGGTGGCATTGATCCGTCCCGGCCCCATCCAGGGTGCTTCCGTCCACCCCTATCTGCGCCGGCGAAACGGGGAAGAGCCGGTGCGGTATCCCCATCCGCTGGCCGAGCCGATCCTGAAGCGCACTCTGGGAGTACCGGTGTTCCAGGAGCAGCTGATGGAGCTGGCCCGGGTGTGCGCCGGTTTCGACGGAGGGCAGTCGGATCGGCTCCGAGCCGCCATGACCCACAAGCGGTCGGACGAGGCGATGGAGAGGCTACGAGTGGAGGTTTTCGAGGGGATGCGAACCAGAGGTGTTACCGGCGCCGCCGCCGATGAGATCTGGGAGAAGCTGCAGGGGTTCGCCTCGTTCGGTTTCCCGGAAAGCCACTCGGTGTCGTTCGCCTACATCGTCTACATGTCGGCCTGGTTGCGCTACCACTACCCCGCCGAGTTCCTGGTCGGGTTACTCAACGCCCAGCCGATGGGTTTCTACTCCCCCAACAGCCTGGTGCAGGACGCTATCCGTCACGGAGTGGTCGTCCTCGGTCCGGACGTGAACCTCTCGCTGGAGGAGTGCGCCATCGAGCCCTACCCGTGCGACGAGGACGATGTCGTGGAGCACTACGGCATGGTCTGGCGCCGGGGGCGAGGCCCGGTGGATGACCCGATCCGGGCATCGGTAGCGGCCCGGCTGGGCCTGGCCTGCGTGCGAAATCTGGGGGAGGCCCAAGCTCGGAGGATCCTGGCGGCCCGCCAGGCCGGCGGAAGATTCAATGACCTGTCCGACTTCGCCCACCGTACCGGTTTGCCGGTGGATGCCACGGAGGGACTGGCCGTTGCCGGAGCCTTCCGATCGTTCGGAGTTTCCACCCGTCAAGGTCTGTGGATGGCAGACGCCTTGGCCGGTACCGGACCCGAACGGTTGCCACTGGCGCCCGATCTGGACCCGCCCCCGCTGGCGCCTATGAGTGATCGGGAGGCCCACCAGGCTTCGCTTTGGGCAACCGGGGTGTCGGTCCGCCATCCCATGCACTTCGCCCGCCCGGCCCTGGACCGGGCCGGATGCGTTTCGATAGCCGAGGCGCTGGACATGCGGCGGAACCGTCCCCGGATCAAGGTGGGAGGGGTGGTCACCCACCGGCAGCGTCCGTCCACCTCCAAGGGTGTCATATTCTTCAATCTGGAGGACGAGACCGGCCTGATCAACGTGGTGGTGCTACCCGAAATCTGGAACCGGCGCCACGAGACCGCCCGCCGCCATCCTGGCCTGATCATCGAAGGCCGCCTCGAATACCGGGACGGGGTGACCAACCTGGTGGCCCGTGACTTCGTCCCGATAGCAACCGACCCCCTCCGCAGCCGCAACTTCCGGTAACGGTAAGGCGCCGCAGGGACAGATAGAGCGTCGTAGTCCACCATCAGGATTCAGGCCCTCACTTCGCGCCAAGGCATTCCCGAGCGCCCGGCGTCCCCAGGTCGGCTACGAGGATTCTCTACGTATAACCATCCTCGTCCGTTCCAGCGATTACCGTAGAGCCCGCAATCATGCGATGCGGGTAGGAAACCCACATACACGCCGGATTCGCCGGAGGGCGAGCATGCGAGACGAGGTCCGAGTAGCGATCGTAGGCGGCGGCGCCATGGGCGTCGGTCTTCTCTACTTCCTCGCCCACGAAGGCTGGACCGACACGATCCTGATCGAGAAGGACGAGCTCACCTCCGGGTCCACCTGGCACGCGGCCGGACTGATCCCCCACTTCATCGGCGACCTCAACACGGCCAAGGTCCACCGGGACACCGCCGACCTGTACAAGGTGATCGAACAGGAGACCGGCATGCACTCGGGCTGGCACGGGTGTGGAGCGGTCCGCCTGGCCCGGAACGACAACGAGGTCGACTGGTTCTACTACGTCAGCGGCATGCTGCAGTCCGTCGGGGTCGAATGCCACCTCCTCGGGCCGTCGGAGATCACGGACGTGGCGCCCCTTCTCGATGTCGAGCCCGACATCAAGCTGGGTATATGGACCCCCGGTGACGGCTGGACCGATCCCTCCGCCGCCACCAACACCATGGCGATCGGCGCCCGCCGGCTCGGCGCCGAGATCAGCCGCAAGAACCGGGTCACCGGCATGAGCCAGCTTCCCGACGGACGGTGGGAGGTCATCACCGAGAAGGGCCGGATCGTGGCCGAGCATGTGGTCAATGCAGCCGGCTCCTACACCCCGCAGCTCGGCGCGATGGTGGGTCTCGACGTGCCCATCGAGTCGGTGATCCACCAGTACCTGGTGACCGAACGGATCGAAGAAGTGGCCGCCCTGGAGACCGAGCACCCGGTGGTGCGCGATCCCCGAGCCTCCTGCTACTACCGCCAGGAACACGACGGGCTCATCATCGGACCCTACGAGCGGGCCGACGCAAAGGAGTACGGGGTCGGGGGGATCGACTGGGACCTGACCTTCCATCTCACCCCGGTGGAGCTGGACCGGTTGCTTCCGTGGCTGGATCTCGCCGCCCAGCGACTCCCCTGCTTCGCCGGCGCAGGCATCAAACAAGTCGTATCGGGACCGATCACGCACACTCCCGACGCCGGCTACCTAATGGGACCGGCGCCGGGGCTGTCCAACTACTGGTACTGCGCGGGCGCCTCGATCGGTATCACCCAAGGTCCCGGAGCCGGCAAGTACCTGGCGCAGTGGATGGTCCACGGCCAGACCGAGATCAACGTGGCTGCGATGGATCCCCGCCGGTTCGGTCCGTACGCCCCCGGCCGCTACACCCATGAACGATCGATCGACGAGTTCCACGAGATGTACCAGGTGCGGATGCCCAACGAGTACCGGGACGCAGGACGCCCGATGAAGAAGACCCCCCTCTACGACATCCTGGATGCCAAGGGTGTGCAATGGCAGGAGGTGTGGGGCTGGGAACGGGCCATGTACTTCTCCCCCGACCCGGAGGTCTACTCCTTCCGCCGTTCCTCCGCCCATGACGAGGTGGGCGCCGAAGTGAGAGCCATCCGGCGAGGGGTCGGGATCGCAGATCTCACCGCCTTCGCCAAGTTCGAGGTGACCGGAACCGACGCCGCCGCACTGCTGGACCGTCTGGCGGCCAACCGGTTGCCGGCCCGGGACGGCGGGATCAGGCTGGTCCACATGCTCACCACCCTGGGGGGCATCGAGTCGGAGATGACGATCACCCGCCTGGGACCGGAGCGCTTCTATCTCAACTCGGCGATCATGGCCCAGTGGCACGACTACGACTGGCTCACCTCCCACATCCGGGACGGTGAGAGGGTGGCGGTGACCGACGTCACCGACCGGACCGGGATCCTGGCGGTCACCGGACCCCGTTCCCGGGAGGTCCTGGCCGGTCTGACCGGCGCCGATCTCTCCAACCGGAACTTTCCCTGGCTCACGGGGCAGGAGATCGAGGTGGCCGGCGCCCCCTGCATCGCCCTGCGGGTGTCCTACGTAGGCGAGTTGGGCTGGGAACTGCATATGCCACTGGAACACCTGGTGGAAGCGTACGAGGCCATCCACAAGGCAGGCGCTCCGTACGGGATCGTCGATTTCGGCAGCCGGGCGATGAACGTGATGAGGCTCGAGAAGGCCTACAAGGCGCACGGCTCGGAACTGACCACCGAGATCACCCCGGTCGAGGCCCGGCTCGGCCGCTTCATCGACTACAGCAAGGACTTCCAGGGCAAGGACGCCACCGTCGCCCGGCGTGACCAGGCCGAACCGCTCAGCATGGTCCTCGTATACGCCGAACTGGACGACGGCGATTCCGACTGCCTGGGCAACGAACCAACCTACGACGGCGAGCGCATCATGGGGATCACCACCAGCGGGGCCTGGGCCCATTCGGTCGGCCGCAGCATCCTGTTCGCCTACGTGGCCCCCGGGTTCGAGGCCCCCGGATCGACCTTCGAGGTGTCCGTCATGAACCGCCGCCGTACCGCCACGGTGCTGGCGGAACCGGTGTGGGATCCCCGGAGCGAACGGTTGAGAGCCTGAGATGGCCCGCCGCAGGCGCGCAGGAGGACGTGCCGCCCGGGTGGCGGCGCGCCGGGCCGGCCCCACCAAGGACGAGCGGGCCGTACGGCCCGGCCAGAGCGGAGGCGCCTACCGGCCGCTGACCGAATCCGACATGGAACGGGTCTACGAGGCCGCTCTCGAACTGATCGAAGACCTGGGCATGGGCGATCCGATACCCGAGTTCGCCGAAGCCGTCACCGCCGCCGGTGGTCACCTGGACGGCGACAACCGGCTGCACTATCCACGCTCGGTGGTGCAGCGGATCGTCGAGGATGTGGCCGCCAAGGAATGGGTATGGCACGGAATCGACGAGGACAAGAGCATCGAGCTCTCGGGTAACAAGGTCCACTACGGGACGGCCGGCGCGGCCGTGCTCATGCTCGACTACCACGAGCGGACCTTCCGTCCGAGCACCACCGTCGACCTCTACGATGCCTCCCGCCTCAACAATACGCTCGAGCACATCCATTTCTTCCTGCGCACGATGGTGACCCGGGACCTGGAGAGTTCCCGGGAAGTCGATATCAACACCGCCTACGCCACCATGATGGGAACCGACAAGCCGCAGGGCACCTCCTTCTTCCGCCCGGAGCACGTCTACGAAGTGGTGGAGATGTACGACTACGTGCTGGGCGGGGAGGGAGAGTTCCGGCGGCGCCCCTTCGTCTGCGCTAACAACACCTTCGTGGTCCCGCCGCTGCGCTTCGCCTACGAATCGACCGAAGCCATGGTCGCCCAGATCGCGACGGGAATGCCGATCAACCTGCTCTCGGCCGGACAGGCCGGCGCCACCTCGCCCGCAGCCCTCGGCGGATCGCTGGTCCAGGCGCTGGCCGAGTGCCTGGCCGGGCTGACCAGCGTGAACCTGATCTCTCCCGGACACCCATGCGTGATGGGACTGTGGCCCTTCGTCTCCGACCTGCGAACGGGCGCCATGAGCGGAGGTTCGGGCGAGGAAGCGGTGCTGAACGCCGCCGCGGCGCAGATGGCCAACTGGCTGGGCCTTCCGTCCGGTGTAGCGGCCGGCATGGCCGATTCCAAGCTTCCGGACAACCAGGCCGGGTACGAGAAGGGCATCACCACCGTCCTGGCCGGCCAGGCCGGGGCCAATCTTGTCTACGAGTCGGCGGGGATGCTGGGTTCCCTGCTCGCCTTCTCCCTCGAAGCACTGGTGATCGACAATGACATGCTCGGAGCCGCCAACCGAACCATCCGGGGAGTCGACATCGACGACTCCACCCTCTCGATCGATGTGATCCGCGAGACTATCTTCGGGCCGGGCCACTTCCTGGGGAGCGATCAGACCCTCCATCTGATGCAACGCGAGTACGTGTACCCCGTGATCGGCGATCGCAACAACCCCGACGACTGGCGGGATCTCGGCGCCAAGAACGCGGCAGAACGGGCGCATGAGCACGTCAACGAGGTCATGCGGACCCACTTCCCCACCCACATCAGCCGGGAGCAGGATGAGTGGATCCGCTCCCGCCTCCCCATCGCCCTCCCCGTCGAAGAGGTCACCGGCTTAGGCACCCGCTGGTAGCCGGACCTGGTAGAGATCATTCCCCGACTACTACCTGTTCACCCGACTTGACAGGACATGGCCTGTCAGTGAAGATCTAATCAACAGGCTATATCCAGTAGAAATTACTATAGATCAACAGGGTATGGCCTGTGGCCCCTCGTAAGGACCTGGCACATGAATCCAGATCGTTTCGCCATCCGCCGGCAACTCGACCGCCGGAGCACCCCCCTCCGCGGCCTCTCCGCATGGCTAACACCGCATCGAGGGTGGATCCGCGCCATCCGTGATGCTCTAGGCATGTCGGGACCTGAACTCGCCACGCGTCTGGGCGTGCGCCAGCAAACGATCCACGACCTGGAGCTCAGCGAGCAGCGCCGCACGATCCAACTCGCCACGCTGGCGCGTGCCGCCGACGCTATGGACTGCGATCTGGTCTACGCCTTCATACCGCGTACGTCGCTCGAGGAAATCGTCCGCTCGAGAGCCCTCCGTAAGGCGACCGAGCACCTCGGGCCCATAGCGCACCACAGTCGCCTGGAGGACCAAGCTGTAGGCGACCGGGAGACCGAGGCAATGCTGGACGATCTCGCCGAGCGGTTCATCGACCGCCGCGGTCTCTGGACCGACGGCTGATCGTGGTCGACCTGTCTGCGCCGGCGGGTGATGGCCGGACCGCGCTGTCGCACGAGGACCTGGAAGGTCTCATTCCGACTCACATCGCTACCCGTGGCGACCTGTTCGAAGCCGAGCAACGCAACATCGCGGAGGCGCTACTGCGCCGTCCACCACCCACAGCCGCCCTACTCGACGACCGGTACCTACGCGACATCCACAAGCACATGTTTGGAAGGGTCTGGACATGGGCCGGAAAGTATCGATCTCGAGAGACCAATATCGGTATTCACCCAGCGGAGATCAGCGTAGCCGTGCGCTCGTTGGTCGACGATGCTCGTGCTTGGATCGAGTACGGTGCCTACGGGTCCGACGAGTCGGCTGTTCGCTTCCACCATCGGCTGGTGGCCATCCATCCATTCCCGAACGGCAACGGGCGCCACGGGCGGGTGGCAGCCGACTACCTGGTCCTGTCTCTCGGCCGGCCGCTCTTCATGTGGGGCGCCGCGCTGCGCCGGGACACACCATCACTGCGCGAGGAGTATCAAACGGCCCTGCAGGAGGCCGACAGAGGCAGCATCACTCGCCTGCTTGCCTTCGCCCGTTCCTGATACGCCGCGGGCGCGGAAGAGACCCATCGTGTCCGGTCGGGTGGTTTCAGATGGTTACGGAAGGCCAGGGTGTACGCTGGAGTTATTGTGATAGCCACGAGGTCCTGCAGCCGCACCCAAGGCACTGCCTTTGCCCCTCCCGGACGTGCAGCAGTTCATAAGGCCTCGTTCGAGAGTTTGACGTCCTCCGCCGGCCACCGGTGCGGCCGTTAGGTTCAACTCAGGAAACCTTGTATGAGCCATGGCGGCACTAGGCCGCGGTCCGACCTGAGCCTCGGTCTCTATCTGATCCTGGGTCTGGTCGCCTCGCTGGGTCCGATCTCCGTGGACACCTATCTGCCGGCGCTACCCGAGATTGCCTCTTCGCTCGACGCGTCCGACGGGATGACGCAGATGTCGGTCACCGCGTTCCTGCTCGGGCTCGTTTTGGGACCGGTCGTCTTCGGCCCTATATCCGACGCGATAGGCCGGCGCAGGCTGGTCCTCGGATCGCTGGTCGTCTACTCGCTGGTGAGCCTGTCGATCGCGACGGTCGGCTCGGTCGAGATGCTGATCGGCCTGCGGTTGGCTCAGGCGGCCTGTGGCGGTACGGCGATAGCGCTCGCTCGGAGCATGGCCCGCGATCTTCTCTCGGGTGACGCCCTGGCGCGGGCCATGTCCATACTGACCATGATCATCCTCGGCGCTCCGATCGTTGCCCCGTTCCTGGGCGCGCTGCTCCTGCTGGTGTGGGGCTGGCAGGCAATCTTCGTGGCGCTGGGCATCGTCGGCGGCCTGGTTTTCGTCGCCGCCTGGTACCGGCTGCCGGAAACCCATCCCCCCGAGCATCGCCACCCGCTCGACCTGGCGACGGTACTGCGCGGTTACGCGTCGATCACCCGGTCGCGCGTCGCTGTCTCCTATGCGATCGCCGGCGGCGCCGCTGCGGCCATCCTGTTCGCCTACCTTGCCGCCGCCCCGTTCATATACATCGACTACTACGGCCTGGAGGAGCAGTGGTTCGGCGTGCTGTTCGGCGTCGGCGTCGTGGGCGCCTGGCTCGCCCAGATGGTCAACATCCGGTACGTGATGACGATCGGCTACCGGCGAATCGTCCTGGTCGGCGCCTTCTGCCTGGCGGCCCTCTCGACGGTGCTCTGGTGGGTCACCCGGACCGACCTGTGGGGGCTGGCCGGCGTGGTGTCGGTATCGGTGGTCGTGCTGTCCATGATCCACCTGGTGACGCCCGGCACCCAGGCCGGGGTCCTGGACGAGTTCCCGCCCGACCTGGCGGGCAGCGCATCCGGGTTCTCCACCTTCGCCCGCTTCACACTGGGCGCAGCCGGAAGCGGCCTGGTCGGGCTGTTCAACGACGGCACCCCCAAGACCTACGGGCTGGTCGTGATGGTTGCCGCGGTGATCACCCTGGCCGCGGCAGCCCTCGCACGCCCTCTGAAGACCGCATCCGGCACGATCAGCAGAGACTTCTAGCCACACTTGATAGACAAGTAATGTCATACTACACTGTATATAGTAATAGAACGCTCACCGAAACAGATACTCATAGAACCGCCACACAGAGCGGCCAGCACTGGTGAGAGGCCGTCCGGCGAGTAACATGGGGGCTACGCTTTGACCACAGTGACCGAGTCTTTGGTGGACGCGAAGGACGACGCAGTGAGAGGCGAAGTTCAAACGGCGATCGCGAACGCCGTGGCGGACCTCCGCCGAGACATGCTGCGAATGACCCAGTGGATTGCCGGTATCGGGCTGGCAACTCTGGGAGCTGTGGTCGCCATGGGCACCACCATCCTGGCTCGCCTGCCGTGACCCTCAATGGAGGGATGAACTCGACTAACCGGACGTGGCGCGGCGATGAGGGGTCGATCGCGAGATGTCGTTGCTTCAACTACCGGTTCGGAACTCGATTAGCAGCCCGATCGTCAGCACGGCCGGCGATAACGGCATGATCAGCGGTGACTCCTAGGGTTTGCCTTCGGAGATCGCTTCTCGCCCTGAGCATGGCATTACTCCTGCCAGGGTGCGGACTCCGGGAACCGCCGGTAACACAGCAACCCTCGCCGCCATCCACGCGGGCAACCGTTGTCGACCGGATCGAGGTTCCGTGCGAGTACACGATCACCGAATTCTCTCCTCCGGGACCGGACTTGAACACCGTTGATCCCGACTTCGACATCATCGGCGGAGTAGCCGCCCTACGCACCAGCAAGACCGCCGGGTATAGACGTCAATTGACTGCGCGCGACTTCTATGACGACCCGACGCTCCGGCTCGCAGCCAAGACACCACTGCTCGTCCGGCGCAATGCCACGTTCGAGCTCCGGGTTCCCGACAGTTTCCATGATCGGGTCGCTCTCGATTACGGCCGTTCCGGTCCCTCGCTTCGAACCACATTCGGGCCCTGCGGGTCCGAAACGGAGTGGCTGCTCTTCACCGGATACGTGTGGGTGGCAGACCCGGAGTGCATCACCCTCGAGGTCGTACTGCCGGACTCCACGGTCGAGGCCCGTGAGCTAGGTCTTGGCGCGCCCTGCGGCGGGGAGTCGTAGCCGCCGAGAGCAACGTGCCCCGCGTGGCTAACGAGAATGCCGGAGACCGGCGCTCGCAGAACGCCTGCGCCCGGCGGAACAGCGCCTTCACGGCCAGTGCACGCCGTGGTACGGGTTCGGGTTGGCGACGGACCACCGATGCAGGTGGCGTGCCAGGGCGGGCGCCAACGCCGAGCCGCGTGGATGCCGGAGCTTCTGGACGAAGACGACGGGCACACATGGCGCGCCCGCAGCGATCCGATCGCTAGTGATCTTGGCGAAGTCCGCGAAGTTCTCGGTGACGATGACCCTTCGCTGCTCGACGGCGTTCTCGTAGACGGTGGCGTCTTCGCTGCCGGCCAGCCGTGCTTGGGCGACGCTTACCGCCTCATGCCCGAACTCGGTAAGTTCCGCCGCAGTGGCGGGCGGCAGCATCTCGTCGATCAGCCACCTCAAGACGACAGCAGCCGCTCACGCCGCCTGGTCTGGCGGCGAACCTCCTCGGCGGCACGCTCATCTGCTTCGATCAGCGCATCGATCTCCTCTGGAAACGACCCGTAGAAGTCCGCCGCCAGCAAAACCGATGGTGCGGTCAGGCCGGTTTCGGCGACAAGGTTCTCTACGCGGTCCATCCCACGGCCCGGCGCGGCGGCGAGGTCTCGTACCACCTCCCACACGTCGGGGCCGCCGACCAGGGCAGCGCGCCGGCCTAGGGGACCGCTGCGGTAGACGACGCCGGGAAAGCGGCGCGTCTTGAGACCTTCGTCAAGCAAGGAGGAAACGAGTTGCGTGATCGAGGAGCCGACGGAGCGGCTCTCGTCCTCGATGCGCTCGAGTAGTTCCTCGGAAAGACGGAACGACGTTGGTCGTGGCACTACTCACCTCGTAGCTTGTTCGCGCTACAGCATACTACAGAACGCCAAGGCCAGCGCGTCCGCTCGCCCAATGCGTCTCCGGGAGGAGTGTGTTCAAACCGAAGAGAGAAGTCTGCCAGTGCCGCCGGCCCTCCCACAGCCGGGCTTTATCAACGTCCGTGGAATCCGCGTCACATGCCGGGTGTACCCCCAATCGCGATGGGCGCGATCTACTTCCCTGGTGAATCTGGGCGTTCCGGTGCTGGATTACGTAAAGCCTGAGGACCGGGCGCGCATCCGCATCGACGAGGACCTGACCGCTGCAGGCTGGGAGGTCCAGGACTACAAGCACGCGGCAGTGGCCGCCGCACCGGGCGTGGCGGTCCGCGAGGCACCAACCGAAGCTGGTCCGGCCGACTACGTCCTGTTCGTGGACGGGCAGGCGGTGGGGGTCATCGAAGCCAAGAAAGAGGGCACGTCGCTAACCGGCGTCGAATTCCAGACCCACAAGTACCAGACCGCGTATCCAGACTCGTTGCCTGCGTTCCTGGTCGATGGCGCGCTGCCGTTCGGGTACGAATCCACGGGCACGGAAACCCGCTTCACCTCTAGCCTCGATCCGGTTCGCACATCGCGGAGGGTGTTCGCCTTCCACCGGCCTGAGACGCTGGCACGTTGGGTGAACGACCACGCCGACGGGCTTGGGGTGTCTGGGATCCGGGGCGGTCTGCATCTGCTCCCGGATCTTGACGAAGCGGATCTTTGGCCCGCCCAATCCCGGGCGATCCGCAACCTGGAGGAATCGCTGCGGGACAACCGCCCCCGGGCGCTTATCCAGATGGCTACCGGCGCCGGCAAGACGTTCACCGCTGTGAACGTCTCCTACCGGCTGCTGCGCCATGCGGGCGCCCAGAGGGTGCTGTTCCTGGTGGATCGGGCCAACCTCGGCCGCCAGACCATCCGCGAGTTCGAGGGGTTCAACACACCCGACGACGGGCGCAAGTTCACCGAGTTGTACAACGCCCGGATGCTGGACTCGTCCGATCTCGACATCGCCGGCGAGCAGGCCACGAAGGTACATGTGTCGACCATCCAGCGTCTCTACTCCATCCTGCGGGGCGAGCCGATCGACCAGGATCTGGACGAGAAGACCGGTTTCGAAACCGCCCCGGAGCGTCCGGTGGATGTGTCCTACAACAAGCGGCTGCCCATCGAGTCCTACGACTGCATCATCGTCGACGAGTGCCACCGTTCCATCTACGGGGTGTGGAGGCAGGTGCTGGAGTACTTCGACGCTTTCCTCATCGGCCTGACCGCCACGCCCGGAAAGCAGACCGTCGGGTTCTTCAACCAGAACCTGGTGATGGAATACCGCCACGAGCAGGCGGTGGCCGACCGGGTGAACGTCGACTTCGACGTGTTCCGCATTCGCACCGAGGTCACCGAAAAAGGCGGCAAGGTCCCCGCCGGTTTCGTGACCGAGTTCCGGGACCGGGAGACCCGCCAACTGCGGTTCGAGCAGATCGACCAGGACATCGACTACGACGCCGCCAAGCTCGACCGCAAGGTGGTAACCCCCGACCAGATCCGCACGGTGGTCCGCACCCTCCGCGATTCGATGCCCGAGATGTTCCCCGACCGCGTGCTGCGAGATGACGTACGCTTGGAGCACATCCCCAAGACCCTGATCTTCGCCAAGACCGACAGCCACGCCGACGACATCGTCCAGATCGTCCGGGAGGAGTTCAGCCTCGGCAACCTCGGCGCGGTGAAGATCACCTACACGGCTGCGCAGTCAGGGCACAAGCCCGAGGAGCTGCTGCAGCGCTTCCGCACCAGCTACGAGACCCGCATCGCGGTCACCGTGGACATGATCGCCACGGGCACCGACGTGAAGCCCATCGAATGCGTGGTGTTCATGCGCATGGTCCGCAGCCGCAACTTCTTCGAGCAGATGAAGGGTCGAGGAGTCCGGGTGATGCCCGCCGGAGACCTTCAGATCGTCACCCCTGATGCCACGGCCAAGGAGAAGTTCGTGCTCGTGGACGCGGTGGGCGTCACCGACACCGGCCTCCACGACACCGTTCCCCTGGAGCGCAAGCACGGGGTGGGATTCGACCGTCTCCTCAACCTGATCGGCCTCGGCGACACCAGCGAGGACGTGATCTCCTCGGCAGCCTCCCGCCTGGCCCGCCTCGACAAGCGGATCACCCATGCCGACCGTTCCGAGGTGGAGGAGATCGCTGGCATGAGCCTGAGCGAGATCGCCCGCCGGATGGTGGACGCCCTGGATCCAGACACCCACTATGCCGCCGCGCAGGAAGCCACAGGAGGCGAGGAGCCCGACGCCGCGCAGATCGCCGCCGCTCGCCGACAGATAGTCAAAGAAGCCGTCCAGCCCCTGGCAGGCAACCCGAAACTCCGTGAGAAGCTGATCGAGGTGAGGCGCAGCTACGAGCAGATCATCGACACCGCCACCCAGGACCGGGTTCTCTCCGGCGAGTTCTCCAGAGACGCCACCGACCGGGCTCGGAACACGATCGAGTCCTTCCGGCAATTCATCGAAGAGAACCGCGACGAGATCAATGCGCTAGACATCCTCTACCGGCAGCCGTATGGCACCAGGCTTTCCTACGCCGATATCAAGGAACTGGCCAACGCCATCGGAAGGCCGCCCCGAGCCTGGACCCCCGATGTGCTATGGAGGGCCTATGAGGTGCTCGACGCCTCCAAGGTGCGAGGATCGGGTCCGAGGGTGAACACCGATCTGGTCAGCCTGGTCCGCTACGCACTGGGCATCTCCGACGAGCTGGTTGCCTACTCGGAGCTGGTGGAAGAGCGGTTCGGCTCCTGGCTGACCCAGCAGGCCAACCTAGGCCGCGACTTCGGCGACGACCAGCTCGCCTACCTGCGACTCATCAAGGATCACCTAGTCGCCAACCTCTCGGTGGAGCCAAGAGACCTGATGGGCACACCCTTCAGCACCCGAGGCGGTCTAGGCCGGGCCAATCAGCTCTTCGGCACAGACCTGGAACCCCTACTCACCGAACTTACCCACGAGCTAGCAGCATGACCGAACGCTTACCGCACGGGTGGGAGTGGGCCACTGTCGGCCAAATCGCAACCGAGGTACGAAGCGGGTTCGCGAGCGGCAAGCATAATTCTTCGGGCAACGGAATCCCACATGTGCGACCCATGAACGTAAGTCGGACTGGTCGAGTCGCTCTTACCAGAGTGAAATACGTATCACCGGATATTGATGACCGAAGACTTGACCGAGGCGATGTCGTATTCAATAATACAAATAGCCCAGCCTTGGTTGGGAAAACTGCGCTATTCGAACTGGATGGAGATTTCGCGTACTCGAACCATATGACAAGAGTTCGAGCACTCGAGATGGTGCCAGGCTTCGTTGCCTACCAACTCCACTATGCTTGGATGTCTGGTCGATTGTCGCCTTTCATCAATAATCACGTCAACCAGGCAAGCATTTCGGCTCGTGTACTCGCCTCCCAAGTACGAATCGCCGTAGCGCCCATTGCTCAACAGATACAAATCGTCGAGCGGATTGACGAGCTTTTTCCACGTCTGGATGCTGTGGAGTCGATGCTGAATTCCCTGCTCGATAGGCTGAATCTCCTCCGCTCTGCCATCCTCGCCGACGCCTTCTATGCTGGCCGTGATCTACCACCGCACTGGGAAAGGACGACAGTAGGCGAAGCAGCCGAGGTCCAACTCGGTCGTCAGCGTTCACCACAGCACCACACAGGTAAACAGATGCGCCCGTACCTCCGGGCAGCCAACGTAACTTGGAATGGAATCTCGCTTGATGATGTAAAGGAAATGAACTTCGATGATAGTGAGCTCGAACGATACCGACTTGAGCCGGGTGACCTTTTGCTTAACGAAGCATCAGGGACGCCCAGCGAGGTGGGAAAACCGGTGATCTGGGAGGGTGAGATAGAGGATTGCTGGCTCATCGGATTTCAGTGGGGAGTGACCGCGGGGAGTAGGTGCCAGTTGGGTTTGCCCGCATATAGGAGTGCCCGTATTCGGTAGTTGGAGAAGTTGCGGAACCCGAATGCTGCCCGTTTGATCCT
>Ga0209754_1001129_pt1 | contig 28984 bp, 26 predicted proteins | sample MesohylBB_FD_187295 | JGI IMG/M metagenome (GOLD analysis project Ga0209754, IMG submission 187295) | Host-associated microbial community of the marine sponge Aplysina aerophoba from Gulf of Piran - sponge mesohyl, lysed by bead beating... | ecosystem: Host-associated > Porifera > Sponge >... | reverse complement strand
TTGCAACTGGACGGGCCAAATTACGGGGACCGCTGCCCCGAAGAAGAGGCAAAACCGGAATCAAAATCGCCCTAAATTACCCCAGACTGATTCAGTAAATCTCAGTAGTCCATATCCCCGAAAAAAAATCGACCGAAAACGGGAATGGGGAAATTCCGTACTTCCAGAGCACTATGAAATGGCGAACTTGGGATTAGACCCTCACTAACACAAAATTTTCTGTAATTGAAGCCAAATTCAATGGGATAATCTGGATGATTGGAATCGCCACCCACCTATTCACTTCTTCGATCGAACGGCCTATACTCCACGAGCACTGACCGACCAGTGATGTCAACAATAGTAGCCATAATCTCAACCCCATACGCGTCTGTGAGCCTCAGCGGTTTGCCCAATCGGAAGGTGACTGGCTGCTGCTTTCCCTCATCAATTGCAATATTATCCGCGTATAAGTAGGTCCGATCCAAGTTATCACGTATCGGATTTAGCCGTCCATTCAATCCCGAGATGTGCCCGGTAGCATTTGAGAAAATGACGGCACCACCAGCTGTAATCGGATCAAGTTCTAACAGCAATCCCTCTTGGGACGGCCTCCACTCCCGTACCAAACCTGCGGTGTAGCCTGGCATTGCGGCATACACCGTCATCGGCAAATGCGTCGTATATAGATTAAAATCCGCTTCACCGTTTTCGTCAGTTGTCGCCCGCTGCCAAGTTTTGTTCGGAAAAAGAGCCAAAACATCCGCACCGATGACCGGCTCTCCTTCAGAATGTACCGTGATGACGGCATCCGACGGTACAAGTTCAAGCCGGGCAGCCGGGATGACTAGAACCAAATTTGTCTCATCATTGACTCTGTACTCCGGCTTGATACCTGCAATCTCATGGGTTTCTTTGAAGATGATTGAAACGCCGTCCCCGCGTCGTTCCATCATATTTCTTCGGTGATGGGACCCAGGTATATTCCCTACAGAGATTCGCCCAAATACCGAAGCAAGAACCCCATTGCGGGCTGACTGACTTGAATCCATTCCCTCTATGGTCATCCCATTGGGAAGCGAGCCGGGCGAGTCAATTTCCAGACGGTTTTTGAACATTGAAAGCCGGATGCGCCGGGTAGACATGGAGTAGTCACGATGGACAACAGCGTTCACCACTGCCTCGAACACGGCAGCCAAGCTGTACTGGGGCATATCTTCGCGGGCCGGTGTTTTCCGTGCCGCGACACGCATATTACGGGCTACAAACTTCGTTGCATCAGCAATCTGAACAGAAAGCGGCCCTTGAATCTCCTGAGCATCCAACTGGCCGGAGGCACGATCTTTACCACGATACATAGTGGCCATAATCGTGGCTTGCGGCAACCACTCCTGAGGTGAATCGGTACAAAGTAACACTCCGGCAACGGTTGCCCGATCAACATCAGCTTCATCAGACGTTAGCAACCTAAGATTTATCAGAGCACGACGAGGATTGACTCCTCCCGCTGCACTTATCAATGGCTCCCACAGTCGCTCAAGGAGAGTTTTAAATCCAGTATGGGGAACAGCCTGGTGGTCAAACCAGAGATATCGGCTCTGGGCACGTCCCTGAGCCAGACGCAAGCGTTCATCAACTTCCATCGGACGCTTGGTTGCGCCGACCCGGAGGTATGCTCGGCCAGCACGCTCGTGCACAAAATTTCCTCGTGGTACCTCTACAAGTACGAAGATCTTTCCGTCAAGCTGTCGATGATGGATATCAATCCGAAGGGGGGGCTTAACAGCGTCGGTACTCACTTCAGCCAACAGTTGGTTAAGTGCAGTAGCCTGCTTCGGAGACATTCCCTGAAGCTCCCCACTGTCTGAAACTCCACAAAGAAGTACACCACCATTCGCATTCGCAAAAGCAGCGATCTCATCGGCAAGATCCTCTCTTCGGGGGCTCTTTGGGTGATCACCGCTGAACTCAATCTGCTTGAATTCCCACCTGCTATCCTCGCCTAGTTGCAAACGCCGACGGACCTCTGCATCGGTGATATTCATGATGGATCTCCAGGCTGCATTCTACGATTGTACGGGAGATTATTCAACTGAGCACTGGGCCTTAAAATACGAAATCAGGTACCAACATGGAAGACTTACCGACATTGTGACACAGACAATGGCTCGTAATACTACTGACACCCAAGATATATTTGTCCACATTTCGCACCTAAAACCACTTACACTTGATACTGGTTCGACTCGAATTTGAAAGCAACATTTGCTTTTGCACAGGCGAGTTGTGTATTTCTTCCCGTGTACTCGCCTCGGAACGACCGAGTAGCTTATTGCCCATAATGCTGTAGTACACGGTGGCATCAAGCATGTCCGAAAATACCGTGATAAACTATTCCCGCCTCCAATAATCCTGAAGAAAGCTGGGCATCCCCTCGGTGTGTACACGCCATATGGGTGATGAGTGAAATTCACTACGACGAGGGCCTACCGAAGACAAATGGACCACATTTTCGGTGGATAACAGCAAACATGGGCCGATCATGCACGCTACCTTGGACAATTGCACCAGTTCTTGCCCTCTGGATCACATGACATCATTTTCTACAGGTAGTTTGCAAGTGTCTCATGTGATCCTAAATTCACTGTTCGACCCACGATGTTTGAGGTAAAGCTAATCTGAATAGACTGGGTCGGGCTAGATTAAGACCTGCACATGCGAAAGCACCTGGAGCATTGAGCCGACTCTTGTTTGATTGGGCACCATGTGTAATCGTGGTTAGTTTTCCAAGCTTCAAGGTATATATGGTTACGAACTGACTGGTTTCCAGGAAGAATGTGTATCGTAATACAACGGCCTCGGTGCGCATCAACATCGCTATGCCGAGCGAAATTCAATTCCCTCAATGTACGCACACATCCATATCCAAACGGATATCCGCGTTTGCCAAGTCTCTTGGATCGACTCAAAACATCCGCTCCAATCCTCTTGCGAGAGATGCTCCTTCGGGGATCTCACCCGTGAAGATCGTTGTGCGCTCTTTCAGCGCATTTACAGGCCACCATCTCTCCAAGAGAATGTGATCTTGCCGCTGCAGGCAAATGCTAACTCTCGGGTAGGGTTGAAACATGTGCTGCCGCCTTGGTCCAAGCCTTCACCTTGGATAATACTTCCTCTGAAATATCATCGGCGTAATCAATCAAACGGCAGCGGTCGAACAACAAGCCTGCATCGCTCGCGGTGGTATACCACCGGTTAGATACTACTTCCGTTACGAGAAACAACCTGACGGGCATGACAGCCGGCGACGTATCAAGCCATTTACTGCAGAACACGCTAGTATCTAGTTCTGTAATATTATTTCTGAAGCTGGTTCCTGTTTTGCACTGTCCGAAACCGATTAGCATACTGTCCCGTTCGTCAGCAAATTTTTTCCAAACAACAACGTCAAGCTTCCCATCCCTAGCTACTGTTCGCGCATTATCTCGATTCCTGAAATAATATTTTAAACCCATCTCCTTGCAGAGCCAGTTTACCCTTTTTTCAAAAGAGGGAATACCGGAAGCTGTCCCGAATACACGAGCCTCTGCGCGGCAACCGAAATAGCTGCGGACTATATCAGCAGCTACCTCCTCAAACAAGTCCGCACCGTCCATTTGTGCGTGTCTCCTACTCGTTTTCATGTTAAGACGCGTGGCCAAGAGAAAATATCGGTATAACAACAACTTATGACATTTTTCAGGTTGTACGGCAACGAGCGTATGTCCGTCATTTCTAATTTCAAACGGATAACCATCGCGACAAGCTTTCTCGCGCCTATATATCTCTGTCAGTACATCCTCAACTGTTTCCGTCAGAGGGTCCTCTTCTGGGACACCATCGTGAGTATAATCATTTTCTTCAAGCCTTCCCAAGTTCCTGGCCAACTGAAGCAATGGTAGTCTTGTATACCGCCAACACATCAATTCAGCGTGGTCGGCTAACTCACTCACAGACGCCGAAGAACTAGGCGTATCCAACAGTTGAGTCATCAACTTACCGCGTCTCAGAAATTTGCTCCCCACTACTGGAGCTGCCTCTGCGGATCATCTCATCATACAAGTCGCATGCTAGATTACGCACGGCCTTGGCCATTGAAAGTAGTTGTGGGGTATCGTCGTATCCCTCGGACAGCAAGGCTCGAGCACTCTCAAGATCTGCCTTGGACCGTTGAAGAGCTTCTGAAAAGCGCCTGGATGCTGGTTGGCTGGCCTTGAAGGCATAATCCAAAGAATATCCGTTGCGTAATGCAGCTCGAGACTCTATGTTGTTAAGAACCGCATCAAGACGCCTCAGGTCAGGATTCTGACTCTTGACAATTGGGGCTTTGTCGTTCTTCTTGCTTCCATATAGCCAAAGGAAGAGCTCTCCAAGCTCGCCCTTTTTGTCCTTTGGAACAAAGTCGGTTGCGTCATCAACTTCTTCTCTGAGACCAAGAAACGATTGAATTCCTTGGTAGTCAAGACCCGTGTAAAGATGTGAAAAAGAAAAATGCTTCTTCCACCTATCTCCTTTTTTGAAGACGCGCAGACGCTCGGCTTGCTCTAGCACCACCAGGCCACGATATAGTCTATATACTGTCCTGTGGGTGTCGCCGATTTGCTCAGCTATATCCCCTAGATCTACCTCTACCCTTCTATGTACGTCAGCGATATACTGAGCTTTCGCGAAGCTACTCCATTTTGCCGGACCGTTGACATGTTTGAATCCGAGATAGCGCCAAGCCTCGTCACGACTTGTAACGACCAACGAAGGGAGTTGGCTCAATTTTTTGCGTAGTGAGCCTGCAATGCATGGTATATTAACTTCCGGGAAGGGCTTCAGACTAGGGTCTAGAAGCAGCTTAACCGCAGCGAGACGACGATTGCCTTCGATAACCGTATATAGGTTGTTGGAAGCAACAACGAGTAGAGATTCGTGTTCGAAAAAACCACTTGCCGCTATTGATTGAACCAATTCCCGCACATCCATGGTTTCCCATAAGATCCGTATGATTTCCTGATCGGACGCTTTAGGACTTAGGTCGAATTCAACCAGCCTAGGGTTTTTACGATCAAACAATAGCCTTGATAATTCAATCGGCTTAATCACTGTTTCACTCATAATCCATGTTGGTCAAGACAAGCCATATAGGAGGGCTTCCGAAGCGTACAAATCAGTGGACGTCTTCGCCTTGTGTGCCACACTCCGCTGGTGTGAGCACCAAGACCGACTGCCTGAACGACTCTGTGATTCTTGAACGACTCATGTGAACAGCTTTCTTCGGGTGATGAGCAATTCGGGAATTGTGAGATGATGGGTGCTCTTCATTTCCACAAGAGCCCCATGAAATTTGTGTTGGTGGACTAGCGAGACGATATCGGACGAGTAGTCGTACGTCATCAAAAAGTCCGCTTGGCTGGCGGCCAGAGTAGCAAAAATGCGTGTGTGATCAACACTGTTGTGAGCATAGAGCCGACTGCCTGCTCGCTTGCCGGCAACAGCAGTATACGGAGGATCAACGAAAACAGCTGCATCAACATGGTCGCATAGTAGCTCCAGCATACGCATACCGTCCCCTTCGAAAAACAACAGTTTATCGGAGTGTCTAGCAATATCCTGGAGCCGGCGGACTAGCGTGTCTGGATACCAACGGGAGCAAATGCCGTTACCGTTTTCACCATTTCTAATGAACGACGCCCCCGGCGCTAGAATACCACCGCGCCTCGTGCGATTCAGCACGAGGGTGCGGAAACCATGATCTAGTACTGATAAGGGCACCTTGCGCGCTATGCGCTCGACATGGGAGCGGGTGGGCGAGAAGGAATGAATACGCTCAATCAGCTCCTCGGTGTGCTCAAGGGCCGCTCGCCAGAAGGCTGCTACGTCGCGGTCCAACTCAATCATCACCGCGCGTGCCGCGAGGCCTTCCATGACAGCGGTCAAGGAGACGATTCCGCCACCAGCGAAGGGCTCAACCAGTAGATCCACGGGCTCCTCCAGCCACTTCCGGATATGGGGCACGAGCCATGTCTTTCCCCCAGGATAGCGCAACGGACTTCGCTGCGGCACGGTGGCCACGTTAACAGCCGGAATCCTGGAACGCCGGAATATCCGTACAGCAGGGGTCGCCGGATCAGGATTGTGTTCCATAACAGTCCGTAGACAAATAAATATCCCAGCGAGTGACGCTCGGAATAGGTCCTACAATACCTTACTCACGCCTGGTATCGGGATCGGGTAATGGCCATCTGCATCCGGCATGACAGGGGGATCAGCATCCCAGGCAAGGGTTTGTGGCATCAGATCCAACTCACTCGCCATCGCTTCTTCCCAAGTGATCACTTTACCCGAATAGGTGGCCATTCGCCCCAAAATGGAACTCATGGTCGCGACAGCACCATTTTCCGCATCCGCATATTTGAACTCCCCTGCATTGATAGCTGCAAACAACTCGTCATGCTCCACTTGGTAAGGGTTCGGATCGTCTTTCCTATTGTGCTTGAGAATGGTCTCCCCCGAAGCACTGTAAAGTTCGCCTGGTGAGGGAGCCGTACCTGAGGTTCCATGAAAGCCTTCAGAAACCCTGTTCATGCAATCCGGGATATGCCTGCACTGACTCAATACACGACTCCCGTCCGCATATTCAAACTCCACGAAATGATGATCATAGATCTCTCCATGATCCACACCTGTACGAACCTGGCGTCCACCCTGGCCTTGTGCACTGATTGGATGTCCCTGCTTCACCCAATTGCCTACATCGATATTGTGAATGTGCTGTTCTAAGATGTGGTCTCCACAAAGCCAATTAAAGTAGTACCAGTTGCGCATTTGATACTCCATTTCTGTTAGTGGGCGACCAGCCTTCTCCTCGTACTCTTTCCGTCCGCGAACCCAGACACCTCCACCATTCCAGTACACCCGACCGAGAATGATATCCCCAATGGCGCCCTCGTGAATGCGTTTGACCCATTCACGATACACGGTTTGATAGTGGCGCTGAAGCCCCACAACAACATTGAGTTTTTTCTCCTTGGCTTTCTGTGCCGCAGCCAATACGCGGCGTATGCCTGGGGCATCTGTTGCAACCGGCTTCTCCATGAATATCTGCTTACCCGCATCAACGGCAGCTTCAAAGTGCATCGGACGAAAACCGGGAGGCGTCGTCAGAATCACCACATCGGAAAGAGCAATTACTTCCTTATATCCATCAAAACCGTCAAACTGTCGCTCACCAGGCACATCAATGCGACCGATTGCATCTAAGGTAGCTTCGTCAGCCTCTTCCGGCTCTTTCATGTTCTTGAGGCTCTCCTCAATGCGATCACTAAACGCATCCGCCACCGCTACTAACTTGGTGTTGGGAGCCGCTTTCAATGCCTGAAGCGCTGCACCAGTCCCCCTGCCTCCAGCGCCGATCAGGCCCACCCTGATCGTATCATCAACGCCATAGAACGCGCTGGCTTTCAGCGGGAATTGGCTAGCAAATGCACCACCTACAACTGCTGCTGCGCCGCTCTTAACGAAGTCGCGGCGATTAAGGGATCCTGTGAGCTTGTCCATTTTGCTTGGAGTTTGGTTAGTACGTATTGAATTTACTAAATGAATGGCACTGTTACCCTCCTAATGCTCTCATCCAGAATTCCATTTGCTCGTCCGCAGTAGGCTGGACAAAAGGGCGAACAATTCTAAACCCAACAAAGGGAGAGTCCGTGTTCCACCACATAGATCTAGGAATCTGGGGATCACGCCGCTTCCAATCCAGGTCTGAACGAAGGCGGGCACCACAGCGGAGCGCATCTGGATTGTCGTCGTACGCCCCACCTCGCACCGTGCGAGGATGTAACCGGGTTGGCAGTTGCCAGGGATCATTTGCAAGTGAATCTGTCAGCCCTTCATAGAATGTTGTGCTGTATTCATCCAGCGTCCATTCTGCTACATTGCCATGCATATCGAAGATTCCCCACTGGTTTGCCATCTTTCGACCTACTCGCTGGTAGGTCTCATTGCTATTACCATAGTGCCATGCATAGGTATCCAACGAGTCCGACGATTCTCCGAAACTGAATCTGGATAAGGTGCCTGCACGACATGCATACTCCCATTCAGCCTCCGTAGGTAACCTGTAAAATTTTCCCGTTTTTTCCGAAAGCCACCGCGCATACTGAAGAGCACTCCACTGGGTCATGCCGACGGCTGGATAACCATTGGTCCCCATACCGTGAGCCGGGTCTTCATAGGGTGGACTCGGACGAGCCACCAGATCTGGGTCAAAGTCAGTCCCTGAAGCACTCGCTGGACTGTCGCGGTCACGACTCGAGAACAGAACAAATTCGTCGTAGGTTACTTCGTAGACACCTATATAGAATGATGAAACCGTAACCTCGCGTTGTGGACCCTCATCATCGTCCCGTCCTTCTTCGCCTTCGGGGGTACCTATCATAAAGGTCCCACCAGGCACACGAACCATTGAAAAGTGCACATCTGTCCCGGGAATGGTATCTGTGACCATTTCCAGGACTGACTGAGCCGCCCCAAACTTGGAGCATGCGCTCAGCAACAGAATGCTAACTACACTAATTCGCAAACGCTGCATCAAATGCCGCGCCGGACGGCTTGAAGTCTACTTTCTTAACAAAGGCACAGGCTTCCGAAGCCCCTGCCTCCCGATCCATACCAATGTCTTCCCACTCGATAGAGAGTGGGCCGCTGTAATTGGCCCTGTTCAAGGCGCGAATGATCTCTTCAAAATTGACACATCCGCGACCTATTGACCGAAAATCCCAGAACCTTCCCGGAGTACCAAAATCCGTATGACCACCGAATACACCAACCTCAGTTAGCTTATCTGACCACCACACATCCTTCATGTGTGTATGATAAATCCGATCTGCAAAGCGGTCTATGAAGGCTACATAGTCTACGCCTTGGTAACCAAGGTGACTAGGGTCATAGTTGAACCCAAAAGCTTTTCTGTGGCCTATAGCCTCCAGGGCGCGCGCACTGCTAGCGATGTCAAAGGCGATCTCCGTTGGATGCACTTCTAGCCCAAACCGAACACCAACTTTATCGAACACATCCAATATCGGATTCCAGCGATCTGCGAAGTCCTGGAATCCAGCTTCTATCATCCCCGGGTCATTGGGCGGAAAAGAATACAGCAGTGGCCAAATACTGCTGCCGGTAAAACCATTTACTACCTTGACTCCCAGTTTTGCGGCAGCTCTGGCGGTGTCCTTCATTTCTGCTGCTGCCCGCTCCTTAACGCCAGACGCATCACCATCACCCCATACATGTGCAGGGATAATGGCCTTGTGCCGCTGATCAATATTATCGCAGATTGCCTGGCCCACCAAATGATTGCTTATTGCATACACTTTCAGGCCGTGCCGGGCCAAAAGGTCATGCCGTCCCTGACAGTAATCACGTTCGGTTAGCGCCCGTTGTACATCAAAATGATCGCCCCAGCAGGCTAATTCCAAACCATCATAGCCCCACGAAGCTGCCTTTTCCGCGAGTGTTTCGAGTGTTAAGTCGGCCCATTGGCCAGTAAACAGGGTTACAGGTCGTGCCATATGTATCGTTTGACTAAATGAATGTAGGAAAATGGCGAACGTTACCAGATCAGCGTACCCGACCAGTAACGTGGTCTCTACCTAAACTTAAAATGATAATGCGGACATGTAGTCTCAAACAGGCGGCGTATACGCAGCATCAACCCACCCCTTTGCTCTTCCACTCTTCAATGCCGTGAGAATGAAATGCACGCCTCTGGCGCCATCCTGTACGCTCGGAAAATCCAGGTCTTCGGATTCTGGTGTTTGACCAGACACCCGGGCGGCAATCGTTCTTCCGGCGTTCAAGTAAATATTGGCAAATGCCTCCAAAAATGCTTCTGGATGACCACTGGGAAGGCGCGTACTGCGCTGCGCTGCTGCCGATAGGTAGTCATTGCCGCGCTTAAATACCTGTTCGGGGCCACTGAGCTCACGGCAATACAACCAGTTGGGATGCTCCTGAAACCACTGAAGCGATCCTGTTTCACCATGTACCCGAATGTTCAGATTGTTCTCCTCCCCAATTGATACCTGAGAAGCATGCAGTACACCTCGCGCCCCTCCCCGATAATGTACCAGCATATTAACATCATCATCAATGATCCGCCCTTCAACGAAGGTCGTTACGTCAGCACATAAAGCTTCCAGCTCCAGTCCCGTGATGTAGCGGGCAAGATTTTCTGCATGGGATCCTATATCTCCCAAGGCACCAGCGCCTGCACGCTTGGGATCGGTCCGCCAATCAGCCTGTTTGTGTCCTGAACGCTCAAGCGGAGTGGCAAGCCATCCCTGGGGGTATTCAACAACAACCTTGCGCACGGCCCCAATCTTGCCTTCCTGAACCATTGCACGCGCCTGCTTCACCATGGGGTACCCGGTATAGTTGTGTGTAAGCGCGAACACACGATCGTGCTTACGCGCCAAGTGACAGAGAGCCTCCGCGTCTTCCAGTGTATTGGTCATCGGCTTGTCGCATACCACATGGAAACCCGCTTCCAGAAACGTCTTGGCTACGGGAAAATGCATGTGGTTCGGCGTGACAATCGACACAAAATCAATACCATCTTCCCGTGCAGCCTCAGCTTCCGCCATTACTGAAAAAGACGCATATGAACGATCCGCATCGAGTCCTAACGCTTCTCCCTGCGCCTTGGAGCGTGCCGCATCAGCAGAGAATGCACCCGCAACCAACTCCATTGTCCCGTCAAGTGCGGCGGCCATCCGATGCACATTACCAATGAAGGCACCAGGGCCTCCACCGACCATGCCATATCGAAGCTTTCTACCCAAACCCATCTAAAATGTCAGTGATCTTAAGTGCGTAATGCCTGTCTGAATGCTGGCCAGAGCATCCTCTGGATGATCGTGCTCAACAATGTAATGCTTCAGTCCAGCTGTTTCACTTTCCGCCAGAATCGCAGCAAAATCAATCTGCCCTTCACCAACAGGCACCATACCGCGGTCGGGACCCATATCCTTGATATGGCATAATGGATACCGCCCAGGATCACGCTGGAAGTACTCGCTGGCACTGCGGTTTGCATAAGCGATCCAGTACAGGTCAAGTTCCATCTTGACCAGATCCGGGTCCATTGCGTCAAGCATAAAGTCATAAGGAATCACACCGTCTTCGGTGGGCTCGAACTCAAATTCATGGTTATGATAGGCAAATTGTATACCCGCCTCCTTACATGCCGCGCCTACCTCATTGAAGAGGACCACATGGTTCCGGTAGTGTGCCATCGTACGTTGATCCTCTTCAAGCCAGGGGCAAACTATATATGAGTGTCCCAGTCGCTGCGCCGCGTCTATTACGCCGGTCAGATTAGTCTCAAGTGCCTCAATCGGCACATGTGTTGACGGAGCAACAAGCCCTACCTTATCCAGAAGTGCACGAATATCATCTGGGTTTCGTTCAGAATCCCATACGGTTTCCACCTCGTCATAGCCTGCATCAGCTACTGCCTGGATCGTTCCCTCATAGTCACTTTCTAGAAGATTTCTAACCGTGTACAACTGTACCCCAATCCGTTCGAGCGAACGGGTTGCAGCTGTTTCAGATACCTCGGGGTCGGGCTCCGTCTCCGACGCGCAGCCAGCGAATACACCAACCGCTGCCGGAACAGCGAAAGAAGATTTAAGAAATAATCGTCTATTCATTGAAAAAATGTTTCCGATTGGATGATTAGAAAGAGAATATACTCATTCAGGCCCATGCACGGCCGATTTCATCAAACGAAATATCGGCTCTGTAGATTCCCATGGGATTTACACGCAATTCCTGCGTGGCCCCGATTTCAGAGGTATAATAGCCAAAGAGCGTCAGTGATTTTATGGTCCGGAAGAACGGCGGTGTTCCCGTTGCTCCATCTTCGCTCCATGCCTCTGCTTCCGCCTCCATTTGTGTTAGAATTTCAACCTGTGTATCATTGTCCAAATCTGTAAACGACTGTGCTCCACTACCCTGAGCACGTCGTTCTACATCTGCCAGTCCCTCTAGGAACTCCTCTACTTCGGACTCATCATACCAGTCGGTAAGCATATTGTCGATAAACTCATGCACCCGAGCTGCACGGGCACCTGGTGTATCCGTTTCGGGAATAATCAGTTCAGAAAGCGTCGCAACGAGCTCATCCCGTCCCTGTGTCAGGGTGCGGGCCTCGAAGGGCAACTCCCCCGTCCCACCGGTGCACCCTCCTAAAACTCCTGCGATGGTGGACGCTGAAAGCGTCCCTCCCATCAATATACCAATGCGTTGTAAGGCAGTCCTTCGATCCATTAAAGATTCATTCGCTTTAGTTCCTCTATTGCATAACTTGCTGCCCTTGCAGTCAGGGCCATGTATGTGATCGACGGATTCTGACATGCAGAAGATGTCATACATGCCCCGTCGGTTACGAAAACATTCGGGATTGAATGACACTGGTTATGTGCATTCAGTACACTGGTCTTTGGATCCCGGCCCATCCGGGCAGTTCCCATTTCGTGGATTGCCAGACCAGGCTCAGCCCCCAGACCATCCCCTGTAAAGTTATCATACGTCTCTATGTTCGTTGCCCCCGCAGCGTCCAGCATTTCTGCTGCCGACTGTTTCATGTCTTCGCGCATGGTGATCTCGTTCTCGCTCCATTTGCAATGAATACGGAGAAGGGGGATTCCCCACGCATCTTCGGCTGACTCATCCAGGGTTACATAGTTGTCGTATCTCGGTAATGCTTCCCCGAATCCTTCCAGCCCCATCACCCAGGGGCCCGGCCGTCTTAAGGTTGACTTGAGTGAAGCTCCAAATCCCGAGACCGGACGATCCCAGGAACTCCGTGTTGCCTCTCCTTGGTATCCGAAACCGCGAAGGTAATCACTGCGCTGCGTTGCTCCAGGCAGGTTTCTGAAACGAGGTATATAAATGCCGTTGGGGCGAATACCTTGGAAGTACCGGTCTTCGCCTCCCGGTAACTCTCCTCTGGCACCAACCTCCATGTGATGATCCATTAAGTAGTGCCCCAATACCCCGCTGTCATTGGCGAGACCTTCGGGAAACCGTGAGGATTTGGAATTCAGCATGATCTGCGTAGAACCTAGTGCAGAAGCACAAAGAAAAATGACCCGGGCATAAGCCTCATGCATGACTCCCGTAGTGCGATCTATGTATCGAACACCGGTTGCCTTGCCCTGTTCTTCGTCATAGATCACACTGTGCACAATACTTTCCGGTTGCAATGTTAGCCTGCCCGTTGCAAAGGCGGCTGGTAGTGTTGCGCTATGACTACTAAAGTATGCTCCAGCCGAGCATCCCCTGTAGCATGATTCACAATAATGGCAGGCCGCCCGCCCATTGTGCGGTTGAGTGAGGATCGCTGCACGCCCTATCGTCAGTAGCCTGTCATCAAAGTGCGTGGCTATTGCCTCGCGTACATGTTGCTCCCCCCAGTTGAGGGCCATAGGCGGCAGGAAAACCCCATCAGGACATTGTGCAAGACCTTCTGGTTGACCTGTGATCCCTGCGAACCGCTCCACATGATCATACCACGGCGCAATATCCTCATATCGAATGGGCCAGTCAATACCTGTACTGTCTCGTACATTTGCCTCAAAATCCATTGCACTCCAGCGGTAGCACTGGCGGGCCCACAGCAGTGACCGTCCTCCAACTACATCTGCCCTGATCCAGGTAAATGGATCAGCTTCCACATAAGGATTTTCGCTGTCGTCTATAAAAAAATGTTCGGTATGCTCACCGAATGCATACGTGCGTGATTGGATGGCGTACCGCTCACGATGTGTGCGCGAACCTTTACTGTTACGAGCGGGGAATTCCCAGCTATCCAAGTGTTCAGTAATATATCCTGATCCGTGCTTCAGATCGTGCCCACGCTCCAACAGGAGAACATTGAGTCCGCCCTCGGTAAGCTCTTTTGCAGCAAACCCTCCACTGATACCGGACCCGACTACAATTGCGTCCTGCACCTCCTGAGAGCGGGTCACATAAACAGATTTACGATACATAGCCTCCTGAGTAACTGATATAGAATAATACACAAGTTAAGAAAGGGAATGATATACCTGAGAGGTTGTCTTTATGAACAAGATAGACCTAATCAAAGGCTGACTCATATATCCAGGGGGGATGCCCCAAATTTAGTGGGGGTTTAGGGGGAGTACTCGGCTGGCTTGGCTTATATTTCTGGTCAAGACCTGTCTAAGCCAGAACCGCCTTATCTGTTCCTCTCTCAGCCGTAAAGGAGATCATGAAGGTGACCGAGACGTTCGAACGACACGTCGAAGGCGTCTGCAATACACTTTGCCATGAACAATCCAACGCCAGAGCGGAACGACTCAACGAGGTCGTCCAGGAGGTCAAAACGGCAGGAGAAGGTACAGAAAATTTGAAAATTTCAGGTCCGCCGTTCTTTTTTCTGCGACTATTTGAGCCTCTACCCACGACATTCATGGTAGAACCAAGCGTCCTATACCTTGCAGGGATTGCACGAAACCCGATCTGCAACCAGCCCTAGGCCAAGCTGTACCGACCAGAGACAGAGACCTGAATCCTCACAAAATTCCAAAAATCGTCGATTCAAAGAGTTTTACAAGAGTCTCAGACACTATATAGAAAATGTCACGGAGCCGTCAATTCCGTTGTAAAAAAGTGTTCCATGTCGCATGACATCACGTCCAATCAAGGCGATAAGCCCTGAGGGTGCTAAATTCGCTCCCATACCTTTTTCGATGTCAATGCTTAATTGCTCAACGATCAGTTTGCCCGCATACAAGGGAACCGGATGACGTGCATGAGAGGCTGAAGCCATATTAGCCTTACCTACAACAACGAGCCCCAAATCGTTGGCCGCCTTCAGATCAAAACAACTGCAGCTGGCACCGGTGTCAAACAAAACGGTGCCTCCGATGGTAGTTTGGGAAACGTTTTCTTGCCCCAACTCGGCTAACGCACTTAATTGGGCATCCGAATAGGTTAGCGTGCCCGGAACACATGCCCCACGCGTTTAAAGTACCTCGGACGGAGGTACATGCCTGTGATTTCCTTGGTCATCCTTACTGAGACCACCAATGCGAACACAGATCACTGGCATTAAAGTAATCCGAGCGTCAGTGCTGGTACGGATACAACCGGCTCTTCCTCCCCAGACTTTCGCACCAAAAAAGGTCCAGATCCGAACCTCCGGACTCCCTCGGTGACTGCATCATCCACCGTTAAGAAATCCCCCTGCAACTTGTCTCCATGAATCAATAGCACTCGATTGGGATACTGAAGAAGCAGGGCTTCACGATTTTTCTCGTAAAAAGCGGTTTCCTCCTGCAAGAGATTGCGAAATTCGGTCATCTGTTATGAACCTTAGCTTCGTACTATTTACGGTATATACAATAATGAGTTCCATCGTAATTGCCAGAAGCTATGTCTTTCTGCTGATCGACACATTCGACTACAATATCATGAAATTGATGTGCACCCAAGGATAATCTAGTCCGCCTTAGTGGGATCATCCTCCATGGCAAACTGCCAATGAGAGCCCGAAATGCTCGTTCCACTCGAATCTTGAGAACATCCACCTTCCTTCAGCGGCTATACATTCAGTATCCTCCACATACTGGGAAGATTCCGAACTCTTATCCAGACTAACCATCTGCGGCAGTCCTACTGTAAGATCTGAATTGTTGATATACATCCCATCCCGGGTACTGTCTCGCCAAATCATAAATCAAGATGCATTCTGGCTTGAGCTTGGTGGTCTTCCTGTGTTGCTTCACGTTCGTATCTGTCAGCAATTTTGCTAAGGATGTTACTCACAAATGGAAACTCCATCACACATGCGTCAGCCCAACACCGATACTTAGTTGCGATATTTCGCTCCTGCTCGCCACCTTCATATGAACCCCGTATTGTGCTTAGTCGTTGGTTGTACACGCCCGTTTCAAACGCTGAAGCCATTTCGTCGGAGCAAATGCTTTCCAGCACTTCACAGATTGCACGACTTGGCCATCGAACATCTTCTCCCTCTGGAGGAGTCCTAGATAACCACGCGCCGATCTGATCATCACAAATCTGGATGCATCCACCTTCAGAAGCTATCTTCCGTGCTTCAGAGATCCAACGGATTAGGACGGTTGAATCTATCTCTCCTTGATCATTCTTACCTGGCGGTCGGCGCAGTGCTTCTAAGAGTGTGAAGGCGCGCAGCCGTAAGATGTTTATCTGGGACTCATCCTTGATAGGTTTCCCTAGTGAATTTTGCCCTTCTTCCATACGGCTAGACACTAAGGAAAGCAAATCAACGAAGGCAGAAGGCGATTCTGCAAACTTCTTTTCAGTAAAAGGCACCTGAAATTCACGAGGGGAAATCCATTCAGTGGAAGCCAATTCCAACTGGACCATTTCATCTACCGAAACGTCGGAACGTTTGCCGAGGGAATCAAGGGCTTTAGGCAAATAGTAGTCGGCATCACCAGAATAATTGATCCGACCTGTTCCCTCCTCCATAAATCCTTGCAACAATCGTTTCAGATGCGATGTCCCCACTTTGTCAAAATCAGCACACAGTGCCATGAAAGCATCCCATCCCCGTCCAACCCTCAGCAGATTATCAATTAGAATGCTGGCTTCCATCTTAGAATACTCCTTCAAGGGTACGTTGATATGCCGCCAGCATTGGTCACGTATGCATTCTGGCACTTGATCAAATAATTGCCACACCTGCTGAGCGCTATATGAAACACAACGAAAAACACGGACAATATCTTCATTCGTCCCTGTCTTGACCAAGGATGACAGAACTTCGGTACATACATCTTTGTCCAATGATCCACCAAAGAAACCTATCAAAAAGTGGTTGATTTTCTCGTGGGAAACTGCATTAGCCGACAAACAAGCATTGACAGCATTTACTGCTTGTTGAGGATTCAACATTTGGAGGGAGACATATCTACCTATTATGTCCCCTGCCGTGTCCCGTGACAGAAGCATCAAAATCCCTTCGATTCCTTGAGAAGACCAGATATTAGCGATTGATTCATTACGAATCGAGTGGAGCCGTTCTGGCCAATCAGCTTTGGTAAGACTCGGGTTCTCTGCTTTTGCGATAGAAAAATAGCCCCCATAGTTTCTGAAGAGCAAAGTGACGCGTTGCAATGTATCGTTCGGGACTAATTTTTTTAAGATTTCCTGTGCTTGGACGAGCGCCTTTTCACAAAGACAAGGCGGGTATTTGTCTTCTCTGGATACAAGCTGTCCAATTTGTTCACGTATCGCTGTTTTATCATTTTGGTCTGATTCTGTCAACCTCCATTTTTCTACTCGATCCAACACTTTTACTTGATCCGCTTCATTCATCTTTGGTAGAAATGATAAGAGATCGCCTAGTGTCATCAGATTGTGACTAGGCCAGTTTACGACGAGATCCAGAGCAGCACGCTCAAATTCGTATCGCTCAATGAAGTTCACCGGAGCTATGGGTCCAACAGCACGCCAGCGCGGCCGAGCACTTTCTGTACCAATTTGGTTACTACCATTGATCTGGCGGATACAGATTTGCCAGCCGACATCTGAATACTTATCACATAGAAATTTCAGTGTGTCAATCCTATCCTTTGCAGACACGGCCGTCTGAGGTAGCCACGAATGAAAAATTGCAGCAAGACTATTGATTGGCTTGTTGGTCCAGTTGTCATCAATTCTCGTATGGGAAAGTTCGGCTAGTATTTTCACAACATCCATAAAGTGTTCTCGATGCCATGCCAACCGCTCAAGTGCCCACAAAAGGCCTGTCCGTGGAAGACTATGAAATATGTTATTCCCAACGGGCTGAAGCAGCGATTGCAAAGCGGGTTTCTCCTGTCGCAAATCCTTTTGTAGGACCTTGAGAAATTCATATGGGGCAGCTTCAGCAAAATCGGGAAGGTCATAATCGTATGACTTCAGGACTTCACTGGTGAACGGTGTTAGTAAACGATTAACCAGATCAGATACTTTCTCCTCTATGTTAACTCCCAATCGACTCAAAAAAAGGTTTTTCCCGTGAACTGCCAGTAAAATAAGCGTGTCCAGAACACCGCTTCGAAGCGCAGCAGAGGGCTCACGAATAACAATACTGGACGGACGCTGTTTATTCTCTAGAAGTCCAAGTGCTGGGTCGAACTTCGAAAGTACCTTCTCAGCCGTTTGGATAAACTCACTCAGGTCTCGTTCCGTCATAAATGGCGCAATGGCGAAAAGCGCCTCTATCTTAGATGTAACTCCGCGATGTTTGCCGATGGACCAGACGGGAGCATCTTTATTTTGGCACAGCTCGGCAATTGCGATTTCTATAGTATCGTACGAATAATTCGCGAGAGTCGCTAGAATCTCACGATCGGTATAGAATTCTGAAGTGTGCCATGTACCGACAAGTGCCATCGGAATGAGTTGTCGGGCAATTTCTGTACCGCGGGCCCACGGCGGCATCTTGATCACGGACCCCAAGGGAAGCCGCCGCCGCAAAATGGTCGGCGATAAACCTGATTCGCGGGTAAGTTGATCAAAACGGTACCTTTCGATGCCCATATCCGAGAGTGCTTTCTCGAATTCGTAACGATCTAAACGATCAATCGTGATATCCGGCTCTCCGCCAGGAGCATTTCGAGGGCGTACTACGATACAGTAGTGTCTTCTGAATACGTCAGCTATCCCGTTCTCAATCTCTTCCTTACGAATTACTGCAATAACTGATGGTGTTGATCTTGCCAGCGATTCCAATGCGTCTACGGAGTCAAAAACTAGTGCGTCACCAGAGAATGCGGGAGCTACATCTTCTTCTCGCAAAAGACATGCAATGAAGGCAACAGATTCTAGACGGGAATCAGATGCTATGGTGAAAGGGCGATCTGGCGGCGCCCCTAACCATTCCTGGAGTTTCTTCTTATAGCCGTAGATAGAGGAAGAAAATATTGCAGGGGTCATTGGCGGCTCACTGGCCGCCGCCCACTTGCTCCACCACCAATCGAGGGTATGAACTCCATGCGTCTGGAGTTTCATTTCTTCAGCCAACCAAATCCGCAGATTGTATGTGGACTCCAACCACTGCTCTAGATCAGACGCGTCGTATGCACGCACCTCTTTCCAGTCACACAGTCCATTCTTTTCCTCGACCCATTTGTGTTTGTATTCCCAATTACGCGTGGAAACGAACACATATGTGGTTTCAGATTGATCAGTCTGGGGAAGCTTGCCCAATTTAGCTTGATAGTCCTTCTCAGCTTTCCTTCCCGGGTTCTTTTCAGTGCTTAATTCCCACACCGATTTGCCTGCCGGCACGTACAACGCTGTTGAACCTGCCCGGACTTGGCCGTCAAAGCCACGTCGTTGGGCATTGTCATATCCTGGAAAATCTACATCTTGCAACTCATGGCCGGTTTCTTTTACCAAACGCCTCACCAGAACTGGTAGCAAATGTTGGGAGACTTTTCTTCCGGTTGCCCATATTTCGATCTCCCTGGCTGTAATGGTGGGGAAAGACGGAATATTACGAATGGCAGGCACGGTGTCACGTTCTTTGCGCTGGCTCTCGGATACTCCAGTTGCTTGTATGGCGAGGAGTTTTGTCATATCTGCTCCAAATGTTTCTTCCATCCGCATGGCCATTTTCGGCGAAAGTGCTGCCCTACTGTTGAGGAGTTTGGAGAGAGTGGGGCGACTTACCCCCAACTTCTTAGCCGCCTCCGTGATTGACATTCCAGTTGGGATGATGCTATCACGGATGATTTGCCCCATCTCCAGCTTTGAATCAATTAAGTTTTTCATAATCTAGTGTTAATTTGTTGCGTTACGAGCTACATGATACGAAACACGTAACGAATAGATTTCACCTATTGTACTCAACCAGAAATTGTCTCTCATTATTGAGTGCACTGACAATCCGACACATAACAAGGTGGTCAACATCGCTTCACACAAGCAAGTCTAACCACCACCTGCCCAACTCTGTTAAGGTAGACTCTTTGATCCCATTTGCACAACCGCGGTAGCCTAATCGCTCAATCCAACGATCGGAACCAGCTTTAACACATCAAGATGCCTCTGCAGAACCAACCCCCGATCTTCACGACGTAGCCCTAAAACACCACTACAAGGGATGCCACACAATTGGTTTAAACGTGCACCCGGAAGTCCACACTCAATCCTCGTACGATACCGATGCCCAATATTCCTCGCATCCCCTCATCTTCGTCGCCTGCTCATCAATTGAAAGCCTGCGTCACTGATCTGACACAATTTTCGGCACAAATGTACTCAAATCACATGGGATTCTCGGACAGATACATTGCACTAAGGTGGCAACCTAGTGCTACTTTGGGATCACACCGAAGGTTGATTCTCACCGGCAAGATGCATCATTTCGAAGCACTCCATATCAATAAGTGAGTTTTGTATAATCAATCTGGGTAACTTGTGCTCATCAGAAAGATGTATTAAGGCGCTTGGGCGTTGACGGGGACTAAGCTGCGGGTTTTCGTCCACAGAACCTTCTCGTCGCCCAATGAGGAGTACTACCAAGTAGCAGAGATCACATACGAAACGGGGGCAGAACTGTATCACGGAGTCGTTCAATTATGTATGCAGACAGCCTCCTGAGAAGTCCCGCTTTCATCGCGATGGGACCTGCTGATCACTCTTGGATCTCGTATACCACAACCATTGGAGCTCCGTCGCTCTCTCGGTCCCTGCCATAGGCGTAGCCGTCTCGAATCGTCTCAAGGTTCACGGCAACCGGCAGTGTAATACTACCGACTGCATGAGATTCCCTGTTCAGAATCAACCATTCCGCCTGAACCGCATCTTCTCGAGTACTGAGCTTTATCCACACGCGGCCCATCTCATCCACCACAAAGGTTTGAAACGCCGGCTTCGTCTCATGATGCTCGTGGGCAGCCCATATTTCCCGGAAGAATTCATTCTCCGGCTGCTCTTCATCTATTTCTGCGTCTGTAATGGGAACCGGATCATGCTCGTAGCTGATTACTTCGCGAGTTGATCCGTCAGCGGATACGACCGTTATTTCGATTGCGTCGCTCCAGCCATAGTAGAGCATATCATTGGGCCCAACTGCCCAGGCTGGTGATCTAGCAAATGGAACAGAGATAAAGTTAAAACCGCTTCCTTGGATGTTATAAATCATCTCTCCTGCAGCCGCGGTGCCAAAAAGGTCCGTCTCGTAGTGTCCGTTCGGGTTGACTTTTATCAATTCGTAATGATTATCGTCATTTATCATCATTGAACCATCGTCGGAGTCCAAGATAGGAGGCAGGCCCATCGCCATGATCAATCCATTTTCAATGGCGCCTATAAGTAAACTAACTTGCTTCTCACCGTCATCCTCCACTTCAATGCTGCGCACCCAGGAGAAGTCATCGGGATCATAGATAAGGACCCGGTTCGTCACAATTTCCCACAGATACACGGAATCCGCTGGCCCGATGACTGGGCCCGAAAAATATAGATACTCCCCCGGTCCCTGCCCCTGCCCTCCTAGTGAGCCCAGGTAGGTACCGTCCAACCCAAACGTGTGGATCAACCTGGGATTGCTCTCTGCTACGATAATGTCGCCGCGTCCATTGACCACGATTTGAGAAACCGATCCGAAAAGGATTGTGTCGCCGGCGGACTCATCACCCAAGCGAAGGACTTCTTCCAGTGTAATCAAGTCTGTTTTGCCCTCTTCCTGTGCAGGGCCTGTGTCAAAACATGCAGCTAGGAGTATGACACAGAATAGGGACAGTAGAGCAGTGAGATAACCTTTTTTGTTTTGCATCTTATGGTATGTGGTATTCCGCAGCATCAAAATTTCTCCGACGAGAATTAAATACTCCGTCAATCGGATTACGATGCTATATCCTGATCAAAGAGGCTCCCTTTGGGGATGCGCAATATTAGTCGGTTAAAAGGGAGCGCGACGTGACGCTTCAAGGTAACGATTTGCGGGTTCATAATAATGTGCGTATTCCGACCATGTGGGCCACTTCGCTCGGAATGGTGGCCCACTTCAATCGGAATCAGTGGCCCAGTTCGATCGGAATATGCACATAGTATTCTGTGCTGCAATATCATACATATCGCACCAATTAGCCCAAAGAATGAACCGCCCCCTCTGATAAGGTTGCGGCCTTTTACCTTAGCAATGGCTAAGGTAAAAACGCTGGTAAGCACGAAAAAAGAAAGCAACTGGGTGTTTCGTTAGATCCATCACCACTCTTAATTTGATGTGTAGTAGATAGCGCCCGAACAGGTGTCGGATTGTGCATTATCACCAAAAAATCTGTACCCGGACGGGTACGGCCGAGAGATGCCTCGCCTATTAACGGCCTGGGTAGCTAACCTACACTTGTTGGCGGCTATTTTATTCAACAAGCAACCCGACATATCGGATTCTTGAGGAGTGATGCAGGGAAGGAGATACATAACAAGTTGCAACTTATCACAACCAATTACAACTAATTGCGTATTATTGAGGCAAGTTAGGACGTTTTTTGCCTGAAAACCGTACACTGCGGTGCCGAAAACAAGCCAACCGAGACCATGCCACACTCCCACACCTACAAACCGCTTTCTTCCATTAAGAAGGCTATTGCTCGCTTTCAGCGCTCAATTCTTTCATCCGCTGAATAAACTGTGTTAATCAATACTCGGAGATATCTTTATCCAATTATGGATATTGGGCCTAGGCAAATCCTACTTCGCAGTGTTAACTGTAATAGGGGGACTGGCTAGTTTTCGCACGACCTTGAACTTTACTAAATAATTATTCTGACAATGCAATGGCTACTAGACGCATTAAGGATCCCAGAACTGGAGCAATCATCAAGGCACAGATAGTGAAGATTGTTGACGAGGAGAACGATGCGATTATTCTCAAAATGGAAGATGGGGCCATATTGCGACTCAAGACAGATATTGCACAAGTTGTTCGCATAGTGCCATCAGAATCACTTGATGAACCGATCTACCGGGTACAAAGCAGCAATTCGCTCTCAGTGCTTGACATTCCCGCTGACCTTTAATCTGAACAATGACTGTTTATGTTGCGGAAACCTCTGACACTGTACAAGAAAATAGAATTCTATCAAGTACTTCGAACTCTAACAGAGGGCAAGAATCCAGCACCTATTCTGTGACGTTAAAGTGGGATTCGGTAACGTTATCGAAGTCGAGATCTAACAGAGGGCAAGAATCCAACACCTATTCTGTGACTTGCTTGAATGTTGGCCTTGAGGAGGCACGTGGAACTATTTACAATACTCCCCTTCCTTGGATATCAACAGATGCTCTTAAAATTGCGATTCACAGGGTACCTTTTGACAAAGATAGTACACTCGTAAGGTGTGAGAGGAAAGTATTACATGCCGACAGGTCCGAGTGTGGGAGGTATTTTATTGCTGAATTTGAAGATTTGGAGATGTCTCTTTTGGGAGAGTCTATGGAAGAGTTAAAAGATGCATTTGAAGCAATGCTACGAATGATGTGGAAACGATATGTTATGGGCAATCCCCAAAGAATGACACGAGGGGCAGTGAGTCTCAGGAAAAAGCTTGATGCGACCTACAGGCTCGCATAATATGACTTTTAAGAAGCGCAAGGTAAGGTCTTCTTTGATGAAAAAGGGCTTTGAGGAAGATAAAGATGGTAAGCATATTTCCTTGACATACATTACGTTGGATGGGAATGAATCCCCGATAAAGACACATGTCAGCCACGGTAGTAAATCCAGAGACTTGGGTGATTTCTTAATTAGCGAAATGGCAAAACAAGTGAAACTTTCTAGGGAAGGCTTTAAGCAACTTGTTTTATGTAAAATGGGTCAAGCTGACTATGAAGAGATCATCAAAAAGCATATTTAGTTCTCTCTCTCAAACTTCACTGGCTTGCCTCTCACCATCATCCTTCACTTCATTGCGGCGCACCCAAGAGAAGTCATCAGGGCATAGATAAAGATCTGATTCTTCACCAATTTCCACAGATACACGGAATCCGCATGCCCGATGACTGGGCCCGAAAAAATAGATACTCCCCCTGTCCCTGCCCTTGCCCTCCTACTAGGGACCAAGTAGGTACCTCCGATCCAAACGTGTGAATCAACTTGGGATCGCTCTCTGCCACAATGATGTCGCCACGTCCATTGACCGCGATTTGAGAAATCGATCCGAAAAGGATTGTGTCGCCGGCGGACTCATCACCCAAGCGAAGGACTTCTTCCAGTGTAATCGAGTCTGTTCGTCCAGCGACAATTAAAACTTTCCTCTCAGTTCCATGGGACGAATGGAGTTTTCGTGCGTGAACGCGTGAATTATTTCCCATTCAGTCTCTGGCGATGATCACGGATCAGCAACCAAAATTTCTCCAACGAGAATCAAATACTCCGTCAATCTGAAGTACAGTGCTTTATCATGGTCAAAGAATCTCCCTTCGGGGATGCACAATATTAGTCGGCTAAAAGGGAGCGCGACGTGATGCTTCAAGGTAACGATTCGCGGGTTCATTGATAGTGCTCGAGCCTGCGAGCCAAGGCATGATACCAAAGTCAGTGACACTTGACACTACGCCAGAAAGATTTGCGTTTAGCGCCTCTGTAACCGCTTAACACACCTTGCCACCCTGCTCACTCACTGCGTAGTCACATCGTATTCGCAACAGCCCGAACACGCACAGAAATTCGCTCGCGAACCTCCTCGTAGATCGAAATGGGAAACAGTAAGGGCTTCGCAATTTCAAGGGTTACCGCCAAGCCAAACCGAACAGGCCGGGGGATGTCATCGGCATCCTTGCGACAGTTGACCTTGACGATCATCTTTTGACCATCTTGAACGGTGAACGCATTGCTCCCCTCGAATATCTCGTGCTGAATCGTCCCTCGTTGCGCAGCACGGTGATCGGCACAGATACGCTTCTCGTATTCGATGTTTTTCGGCCGGTTAAACCAAAGATGAGCCACGCGGTATTTCTGTCGGCGGCTGTTGACCGGAGAGAACCACGCCAAAGTGATAATCACGCGCCTTTTTTCGTTGATGCCGGACAGACTCGGCGGCAGCGGCATGGCAAACTCCATCGCCTCTCCATCGTCTATTGCGCCGAATCCAAGGACTGTCACGCGCTGCTTTGCGCCCGTTAATACCCGCTCGAACTCAGGTCGACCATAGCCAAGGAACCGCGCCACATAATCCCGGAAGGTTCTCGGATTATGGTTTGGGGCAAGGGCATCCTGGTAGGACTCAAACATCCCGTCCCATTGTGACCCGTGCACGAGCAGCGTCTTCATCAATACCGCGTCACAGTCCCCCGAAACGTCACCCCCCGGCTGAGTACGTAACGTTTCCAGCAACTCGTAGAAAAAATACGCTCCCCGGGCTCCCAGCGCGGCAGCGTTACTCGTTCCTCGCATGCGTTGAGTATGATCCAGTGCACCCCTTTGGCCCGGCGCCGCCACGCACTGTCCAGACCCGGAATCATTCGTTCGGAGCTCAACGGTTCCCGGCGGCGGTACAAGATTCTCGAATAGCAACTGCCTACCCCCTGGCAGATGAATATCCGGCTTGATCGCTCGCCGATAGCCCGGTCCGTGTGCGGAGATGACACTCGGCATTCCGGTATTTAGCGGATCAATCAAGTGGTTCGGTTTTGGGCCGGATTCGTCCATATGAATAGCCCCCACCGTCACCCCGTTTATCGTCTCCGCTGGCGACAGCAGATGCCGATTCCTCGTGTCCTCCACCACAGCCCTGATCACCAATCGCTGGAGATCCTCCTGATCCAACCCACTCAACTCCGTGGCGGGTACTTCCAAAGGGATGTTCCGCGTGTGGTTCCCAGCACTGACCACAAAAAGAAGATTGTATTTCCACGACAACCAGTCGAGTAATCGCGCCCATCCACTTATTTCCCTCATGAACGGCCGAGCCGGATCACCGATTGACAAGCTTACCACCCGAATCTCCGGTGATGCAGGCAGTTCGCCGCCTTCTCCGTCGAACATCCGAACTATCGCACGATGCACGAGGTCCACAGGCAAAACGGTTTCTGGCACCGCTTCTGAGAAAGAACCATTAAACGACCGGTGGGGCCGCAGGATTGGTCGTACGTAGATTGGCCTGCCCAAGGTCACTCCCTGAGAATCAAGATCACCGTGACAGATCAACGAAGCCATCGCCGTTCCGTGGCTTCGCTCTCTCGCTTGGTATTCATCCTCATACCCATCGGGGTCATCCACCACCAAACGCCCATCCAGCAGTTTGTGTCTCGTCAAGGGCATTCCGTCAAGCAAAGCGACCACAGGAGTCCCCTCGGTTCGGCTTTCCAGATTCGGCAACTGCGTGGAGGGTTCCTCCTCTGTTTCATCCCCAATAGGCACGGCACACTGCCCAACCGGTTGAAGAAACATGATAAAATCACATCGAAACAACGCCAATTCCTGACGAGCTTCCGGCCGATTTAGCAAGTCCCGGATATGCGCGATATCAATTTGACCCAGTATTGCGTGATAGGCGATGTCTTGGATGATGCATTCGGTGACAATCTGTCCGTCAAGCTCCCTCACAAGATGTCGAACCTGATCGGCGGCGGCTTGACGTCGTGACTGACTGTCGCGGGGATACCAGAGCTCGGCCTCAAAGAAGACCGTATCCTGCCCGGATTTCTCCTGCTCCCTCCAGTCATCTAGCAGACCAGTGTCGGCTAGCCGATCCTCCACGTCCCACGGCCGAATTTCGCGCAGATGTTCAAATACTTTCTTGGAAGGGGTTAAGCCACGACTGAATGGTGCCTTGTGATTCTTGAGCCAAGAGTTGAACAGATTCACGAGTTCCGCCAAGGCCCGTCCATCAGACATTATCAGGAAGAGTCGGCCGCTCAGACTCTTCTCAGGATTATTGGCATCCTCAAACCCATCGCCTGGTGGGATATCCTCCACACTATATTCTGCAAGTCACTCAAGTCCTTCGACTTTTTCCACTGCTCGGAAGAAATCCGCAGGTGATCCAACCGTCTTGAGAACTAATGCCAGTTCAGGCTCAATGCCAAGCGAACTGTCTTGGATCGCAATTCGACGGTTCTCCAGTGCATCCTACAGACGTTGGAATTGAGGCGCCAACAGTTCGCCTTGTCTAGCAACCCCGGGGCACCTCAGCGTCCCGCCCCCCTCCAGAACGCTTCGCTCGGTCTGCAGGCACAGATTCTGGAAATATCAGAATGGGGTAATCACTTCGTGCCATGGTTCAAACGCGTGTCCATCTACTGAAGCCATTCCAAACTGTTTCTTCCATTGTCGCAAGCGGCAGTCTAGAATTGCCTCGGGGCAAGCATCCGGCCCGTCTAGAACTAACTTGCGCAGAAGATCAGTGGAAAAATCCTCCACTTCTGCGAAGCTCAGTCCATACAACTTGGAGGCCAAGTTCTTCGGCTGCATACCAAATGAGTGTCCTGTCCGCTGCTCGAATCCGCAATACCATTCTTCGATCTGCCGTCGTGTGGGCGGTTTAAGTTCAAGGCGAATCTGGAACCTGCGCCATGCCGCTCGATCAAGCAGTTCAGGATGGTTGCTGGCCGCCACCACTACTACATAGCTTGGCAGTGCATCAATTTGCAATAGAAGAGAACTCACCACGCGTTTGATTTCGCCTGTTTCGTGAGCGTCACCCCGCTCCTTGCCCACTGCGTCAAACTCGTCAAACAGCAGGACGCAATGTCGCGACCGGGCATGTTCAAATACGCGCGCGATACGCTGCGCCGTTTCCCCCAGATAGCTACCGATCACCGCCTCATACCGAACGACTAAAACCGGAACGTTCAAGGCATCAGCCAATGCCTCGGCAAGGCTTGTCTTGCCATTCCCTGGCGGCCCAATGAGCAGCACACGATTCCGAGGCTCTAGGTTGTAGGATCTGAGCAAGTCCGCCCTATGGTGCTCCGCCACCAGTTCCCGTACGGTTTCGGCTACCTGCGGCACCAAAACCAAGTTGTCCAACTGGCGAGACGGAACCTTCTCAGCCACCATTGGCGTGTTCGACGACCTTGGGATGGGAACGGTATTTGTGGTGTTCCCATTCCCGGCTTGGAGTTGTGCTAGCAGGCGATCCGCAAGGATCTTGTGGTTCTTAGCCCGCTCGTTGGCAGCCAGTGCCTCAACAGTTTTCCGAACCTTCACCTTATCACCCAGGCAGCTTGCTCGGACTAAATCAAGTATGAGATCAGCACGAGCCATCGTCAGTTCGTCAATCGCACCCAAAACCCAACGCGAATCCGCGATATTGGTCGTCTACGTAGATGCATATAGTCGATTCGCTGTTCGCTCAACATCTTAAACTTAAGGTCCTGCACATTCTACCTGCAACAATCACGAATCTACACTTCCTCTGAAAGGAAATAAATTGTCCTTCCAAATACGCTGCCCTAACTACCAACAAGCCAATTTCGGCCCACCGTTCGTGACAAAAACCTCATGATTGCTGATTGGTGTGATCAACAGCCCCAGTTCTCCACTTGTTCCATGCGGGCAGCTAGCCCTGCCCATTACCCAACTTTTTGACTTAACATCCTGAACAGTGCACCCTATATTGATGGCATGTTCACGCAGAATGAGGTTTTGCGCACCTTGAATGCCCCGGAATTACAGGCGCGTCTCACCGCAGTGGTGGGGGATGCCGCGTTGTCCACGCGCGCGGCGATAGTGAGGCGCGTGTGTGAACTAGTGCTTGCCCGAAAATATAACTCTTGGTTGGTTTAGCGTGTTTCTATAGGGGTTTTTGGTGATTTTTGGCCGTATTTCGGCCCATATGGCCTGTTTTTGGCGTCTGGGGGCCCTCTTAACCTCGGAGCTTATTCTGGCGAATGTTGCGCTGCATCTGGGTAATTCGGGGATGATTTGGGCGTAAATCCCCTGATTTGCCGTAAATTGGGG
>Ga0209754_1001117_pt1 | contig 29265 bp, 17 predicted proteins | sample MesohylBB_FD_187295 | JGI IMG/M metagenome (GOLD analysis project Ga0209754, IMG submission 187295) | Host-associated microbial community of the marine sponge Aplysina aerophoba from Gulf of Piran - sponge mesohyl, lysed by bead beating... | ecosystem: Host-associated > Porifera > Sponge >... | reverse complement strand
CTCGTGGTCGAGGTCCGCTCCCCCAGCGACACCCGGCGCGAGGTCCACGACAAGGCCCGCATGTGGCTCAGCCACGGTGTGCGGCTCGTGTGGGTCGTCCACCCCGACACCCGCACGGTCGACGTCCACCGCCCCGACCGAGCGGCGACGACCCTCGCCGGAGACGACAGCATCGACGGCGCCGACGTGCTGCCGGGGTTCGCCTGCGCCCTCGCCGAGGTCTTCGGCCCGTAGGCGCCCGCGCCGCCGATCACGCCTGGCTCAAACCGCCGACCTCTCCCCGGTGCCGCGACCGCAAGCGTCTACCGGTACGTGCCGGGTCATATGGCCTTCGTGGGGCGCTACCGGGAGGACGGCCGGGAGCACCCCGGCGGCGCCTTTCCCCGGCCCTCCCACGCGACCGCGGACGATTGGATGCCCCTGGAGCGCCGCATGCTGGAGCCGCCCTACGCCTGGGAGCGCCCCGACACCGTCACCGAATAGGGCAGGCGACATACCGTGACACGGTTCAGCAGCCACCAAGTCCTGGGAGTGCCCCGACACCGTCACGGATTAGGGCGGGGCCGCGACCGGGGCCGCGACCGGTTAGGCGACTTGCCAGGTGGGGCGGGAGTGGAGCAGCTTGTGCAGGTCGCCCGGGCCGGCCTTGGCCTGGGAGGCCGCTATCTGGGCCGTTACGGCCGAGCCGTACTCCGAGCGGTCCACGGCCCGGAACACCCCGACCGGGGTGGGCACGTCGTTGGTGTTGGCCAGCCGGCTCAGGGAGAACGCCACCGACGGGTCGGGGTCGGTCTCGTCGTGCACCACCAGGGCGTCGACGCCCACATCGGCCACGGTCACCACCCGGGCCCGACCGTCCTCGATGACCACGCCGAACTCGCCGTCGGCGCCGAAACGCACCGGCTCGCCGTGGCGCAGGTCGATCAGCATCGAATCGCGGGCGTCGCGCTTGGTGATGGCCGCGAAGGCGCCGTCGTTGAACACGTTGCAGTTCTGGTAGACCTCCACGAGCGCCGCGCCCGGATGGTCGTGGGCCCGCCGGAACATCTCCTGCATGTGGCCCCGGTCCATGTCGTGGGTCCGGGCCACGAAGGACGCCTCGGCCCCCAGGGCCAGCGACACCGCGTTGAAGGGCTGCTCCACCGAGCCGTGGGGGGTGGACTTGGTCACCTTGCCCCGCTCGCTGGTGGGCGAGTACTGCCCCTTGGTGAGCCCGTAGATCTGGTTGTTGAACAGCAGGATGTTGAGGTTCACGTTGCGGCGCAGCGCGTGGATCAGGTGGTTGCCGCCGATCGACATCATGTCGCCGTCGCCGCCCACCACCCACACGTGCAGGTCGCCCCGGGCCATGGCCAGACCGGTGGCCACCGCCGGGGAGCGCCCGTGGATGGCGTGCAGGCCGTAGGTGTTCATGTAGTACGGGAACCGGGCCGCACAGCCGATCCCCGACACGAAGACGGTGTCCTCGCGCCGCACACCGAGCTCCGGCATCAGCAGCTGCACCGCGGTGAGGATCGAGTAGTCGCCGCAGCCCGGGCACCACCGGACCTCCTGGTCGGTCGACCAGTCCTTGCGGGTTGTCACCGGCACGTCGGTCATCGGGCTGCTCCCACGGTCTCGATCTCCCTGTAGAACGCCTCCGCCAGCTCGGCCGCGGTGAAGGGCTGGCCCGAGACCTTGGTCACCGACTTGGCATCGACGAGGTACTCGGCCCGCAGCATCCGGCACAGCTGCCCCATGTTCATCTCGGGCACGACGACCCGCTCGAACGACGAGAGCAGCCCGCCCAGATTGGCGGGCAGCGGGTTCAGGTGGCGCAGATGGATGTGGGCCAGCGCGTGGCCGGCCGATTCGAGCCGGCGGCGGGCCCCGGTGATGGCGCCCCACGTCGATCCCCAGCCGACCACGGCGACGTCCGCATCCGGATCGCCGATCACCTCGACCGGCGAGATGTGCTGGGCGATCAGCGCGATCCGCTCGGCCCGCAGCCGCACCATGGCCTGGTGGTTGTCGGGCTCGTAGCTGATGTTGCCGCTGCCGTCCTCCTTCTCGATGCCCCCGATGCGGTGCATCAGATCGGGCGTGCCGGGGATGGCCCAGGGCCGCACCAGCCGCTCGTCGCGCCGGAACGGCCAGAAGACGGCCTCGCCCTCGTCGTTGACGTGGTTGGGCCGCGAGGCGAACTCGATGTCGATGGAGCCCAACTGCTCGACGTCGGGGATGCGCCAGGGCTCGCTGCTGTTGGCCAGGTAGCCGTCCGACATCAGGATCACCGGGGTGCGGTGCTCGACCGCGATACGGACCGCCTCGATGGCCGCGAAGAAGCAGTCGGAGGGGCTCAGGGCGGCCACGATCGGAAGCGGCGCCTCGCCGTGGCGGCCGTACATGGCCATCAGCAGGTCGGCGGCCTCGGTCTTGGTGGGAAGGCCCGTGGAGGGGCCGCCCCGCTGGATGTCGATCACCACCAGCGGCACCTCCAGGCTGACGGCCAGACCCACGGTCTCGGCCTTGAGGGCCATGCCCGGACCCGAGGTGGTGGTGACGCCGATGTGGCCTCCGTAGGCCGCGCCCAGAGCCGCGCCCACCGCGGCGATCTCGTCCTCGGCCTGCAGGGTGCGGACCCCGAAGTTCTTGTGACGGGCGAGTTCGTGGAGGATGTCGCTGGCCGGGGTGATCGGGTACGACCCCAGGAACAGCGGTATCCCGGCCTGCTGGGAGGCGGCGATCAGCCCCCACGACAGCGCGGTGTTGCCGTTGATGTTGGTGTAGGTGCCGGGATCGAGCGCCGCGGGGGCGACCATCAGCCGGCTGGCGCCCAGCTCGGCGGTCTCGCCGAAGGCGTGCCCGGCGGCGAAGGCGGCCTTGTTGGCTGCGATCACGGTGTCGCGGCCTGCGAACTTGCCGTCGATCCAGTCGACGGTGGGCTTGACCGGGCGCGAGTACAGCCAGGACACCAGCCCCAGCGCGAAGAAGTTCTTGGAGCGCTCGGCGTCGCGGGGCTTCACGCCCAGGTCCTGGCAGGCCCGCTTGGTGAGATCGGTCATCGGCGCGGTGACCACCGTGTAGCCGTCGAGGGTGCTGTCGGTGAGCGGGCTGGTCTCGTATCCGGCCTTGGCCAGGTTGCGCTCGTTGAAGGCGTCGGAGTTGACGATCACGGTCCCGCCCGGCTTGAGCAGCCGCAGGTCGGACTTGAGCGCGGCCGGGTTCATGGCCACCAGAACCGTGGGGGCGTCTCCGGGAGTGGTGATGTCGTGGTCGGAGATGTGGACCTGGAACGACGAGACGCCGGCGAGCGTTCCGGCCGGGGCCCTGATCTCCGCGGGGAACTCCGGCAGCGTGGCCAGGTCGTTGCCGAACAGAGCGCTGGCCGAGGTGAACCGGTCGCCGGTGAGCTGCATCCCGTCGCCGGAGTCGCCTGCGAAGCGAAGGACGATCCCGTCGGCCTTGCGGACATCGTCGGCCTGCTGTGCAATATCGGTCACTGATGCTCCTTTGCACCGGCTCTGAGCAAGTCGGCAACCCGACGCGCGGTGGTAGCCCGCCGCATCCGTCCCGCCGCTGTCACCCTAGCCGGTATACCGTGCCCGGCGACGGCTTCTCGGCTGCTTCATTTGACTCGCATGAGCCTGTGGCACTACCGCGACGCGCACCACGAGGTGGACCTGATCCTCGAGCGGCCCGACGGCTCGGTGGTCGCAGTTGAGGTCAAGGCCAGCAGCTCGCCCTCCCCCGACGGTCTCCGGCACCTTCGTTGGATGCGCGACCGCCTCGATGCCGTGGCGTCCGGCTGCTTCACCGCCGGCGTACTGCTGCACATGGGTCCGCACGAGGTGAGCGTGGGCGACCGGCTGCGGATGTGGCCCCTATCGTCGCTGTGAGCGCCCTAGAAGCCCCACCGTGGACGCCTGAACCGGTGCATCTAGCCCAGCCGGCCAGCGGCGGAGTCAGGCCACCGTGATGGAGGTGTCCAGGTAGACGTCCTGGATGGCGTTGAGCAGTTCGACGCCGGAGGCCATGGGCCGCTGGAAGGCCTTGCGGCCCGAGATCAGACCGGTGCCTCCGGCCCGCTTGTTGATCACCGCGGTGGCGACCGCCTCGGCCAGGTCGCCGGCCCCTGAGGACGCTCCGCCGCTGTTGATCAGGCCGACGCGGCCCATGTAGCAGTTGGCCACCTGGTACCGGCACAGGTCGATCGGGTGGCCGCTGGTCAGCTGGTCGTACACCAGGTCGTGGGTCTTGCCGAAGCCGACGGCCCGGTAGCCGCCGTTGTTGGTGGGCAGCTTCTGCTTGATGATGTCGGCCTCGACGGTGACGCCCATGTGGTTGGCCTGCCCGGTGAGGTCGGCGGCCGCGTGGTAGTCGATGCCGTCCACCTTGAACGCCGGGTTGCGCAGGTAGCACCACAGCACCGTGAACATGCCGAGCTCGTGGGCGGCCGCGAACGCCTCGGACACCTCGCCGATCTGGCGCCGGGCGTTGTCGGATCCGAAGTAGATGGTGGCGCCCACGCCGGCCGCGCCGAGGTCCCAGGCCTGCTCGGCCGAGCCGAACATCACCTGGTCGTACGACTCCGGATGGCTCAGCAGCTCGTTGTGGTTGAGCTTGACGATGAACGGGATCCGGTGGGCGTAGCGCCGCGAGGCCAGCCCCAGCACGCCGAAGGTGGTGGCCACCGCGTTGCAGCCCCCCTCGATGGCCAGCTCCACGATGCGCATCGGGTCGAAGTAGGCGGGGTTGGGTGCGAACGAGGCCGCGCCGGAGTGCTCGATGCCCTGGTCGACGGGCAGGATCGACACGTAGCCGGTGCCGGCCAGCCGTCCGCTGCCGAACAACGAACCGATGCTGCGCAGCACCTGCGGCGAGCGGTCGCTTGCGACAAGGACCCGGTCCACGAAGTCGGGACCGGGCAGCGCCAGCGACTCCCGCTCGAAGGTCTTGCACTCGTGCTCTAGCAGCGACTCGGCGTCGTCGCCGAGCAGTGTGTGAATGTCCACGGAAGGTGCTCCTGATGGGTGATGGACACATGCGCCGACGGACACGCCGGGCCGCCCGCACTCGCGTGCTGCCACGGTAGCGCCCCCGGTCAGCCAAGGGCGTGACCACGCCGTCACGCCCAGTGCCAGAGCACGCTGATCGGTGCTGCCCAGATCCTGTCGCTCCTGTCGCTGCGGACGTTGCTGACGTGGGTGCCGGTGGTGAGCACCACACCCAGCTTGAACCTGTCTCCGACCTTGTCGGACAGCCACTCGATGTGCTCTATGTCGCCAGGCCGGTGCCGATTGGCTGACTTGACTTCGATTGCGATGATCCCGCCGTCCTCGGTTTCGATCACCGCATCGATCTCATGCGTGCCCTTGTGGGTGCGGAGGTGGCTCAGCGCATCCCGCATGTTCAGCGCCTCGAGCTCGGCGCGAAGCTGGTTGAGCGCGAATGTCTCGATGACCCGGCCGTAGAGATCGCCGTTCAGCTTCAGGCGGGCCTGCGGCACGTTCATCGCCGCGATGAGAAGTCCCGAATCGCTGAACAGCATCTTGGGGGACTTGGCGAGATTGCCGATGTCCTCGCTGATGAACGCGGGCACTTCGACGGTCATGTCCATGTCGAGCAGGATGTGGCGGTAGTCCCGGTGGGTTCCGGGATTCACCTGGGCGGCGTTGCGCAGGCTCCCGTCCTCAGGCGACCGTGCGGTGTGGAGGGCGGAGGCGGCGAGGTACCTGCGGAAGTGGGAGGCTGAGCGCCGCGTTCCGAACAGCGGCAGGTCTCGCCGCAACAGCACGCTCAGGTAGTCCCGGCACCAAATCTGCGAGCGGGCCGCGGAACCCTCCGGCGCGCACTCGGGGAAGCCGCCGACTGCGGCCATGTCGAGGTATTCGAAAATGTCGGGAGTGTGCTCCGGCGAAACTTCGGGCGGAGTTCCCGACAGCAGCCCGGCAACTGTCGGGGCACGGCGAGGACCGGCAACCCGCAGGCTCCGCTCCCTGACGGTCATCGGGTTGAGCCGCACGACCGCCGCTCGGCCGGTCAGCGCCTGAAACTCTGACAGACTCCGCGGGTCGGGTGAGCCGGTGAGGATGAAACGCCCCGGCCTTCGGTCCCGGTCGACGCTGCGCTTGATTGCTCGCGCCACCTCGGGGGCCAGCTGCCACTCGTCCACCAGGAGCGGCTCCTGAAACCGAGCGAGCGCGGCCTCGGGATCGTCTTGGAAGACGGTGCGGATGGCCGCGTCGTCGAGGAATGCGCTCGACCTGGCCGCCTGCAGGGCCGTTGTCGTCTTGCCGACGCCTCTGGCGCCTGTCACCAGTACGACGGGATGGGTTCGACGAGCCTGCGCGAGCTGGGCATCCACGAGGCGCGGAATATACTCCACGACTCTTAGCGTAGCAGTGTTCAGTGCTTCAGCGTAGCAGTGTTCGGAGTATTAGCATAGCAGTGTCTGTCACTTCAGCGCAACAGTGTTCGGAGCCTCACCATGGCGAGGCCTGGAGGCTTCTGTGCCCAAGAACCCCTTTGCCGCACCGCGCGTAGGCCTCAATGGATGGCCAGGCGCGACTCAGCTGAGGGCGCGGACTCGCTCGGACACGTCGGCCAGGCGCGGGTCGTGGGTCTCGACCCAGCGAAAGAGCTCCCGGGCCCGGGGCGAACGACCGGCCCTCTCGTACAGGTCGGCCAGGGCGTAGGCACGCCGCAGATGGTGGTCACGGGGCCGAGACGGCAGCCGCCAGCCCTGCTCCAGCACCTTGATGGCCGCCGGCAGCTCTCCCCTGTCGGCCTTCGCTCCCGCCAGCACGAGCCGGCCCTCCGTCACCAGATCCGCCGACGGCGACGCGGCGCCCAACTCCTGCCACAGCGCCTCGACGTCGGCCCATCGGCCCAGGGCGCGGTGGCAGTCGGCCAGCACGGGATGCTGCTCGACCGAGCCGCTCAACTCCCGGAAGTACTCGAGTTCGCCCATGGCCGCCTTGAAGCGCCCCAGGCGGTACAGCACCAGTCCGTGGAGCTCTCGCACATCGGCGACGTCGGGGGCGTCGCGGGCCAGCCGTTGGAGCAACGGGAGGGCGTCCTTGAACCGCTCGGCCCAGAAGGCCTTGGCCGCAGAGTCGAAGCGCCTCGCCGCGCTCCTGCCCCGTTCGGGCCCCAGCGCGCGCCGCAGCTCGGAGTGGGGATCGGGCGCGGCGTGGGGCACTGACGGGAGCGCGACCCGCTGGCGCGGCCTGCTCGACGGCTGCCCCGACCGCGAGCGACCCGACCTGTCGCTCCTGCGCGCCATCAGCCGAGCCTATCGGTGCCCGGAAGGCCGAGGCCCCCCGAACTGGCAGCACAATGACCGCATAGCGTGCAAAACGCTGCCAATTCCCCGACCCGGCCCCCGCCCGCCGCGAACTGGCAGCACAATGACTGCATAGCGTGCAAAACGCTGCCAATTCCCAGACCCGGCGGCCCAGGAATGCCAGAGGGCCCCGGCTGTGATGCTCGGGGCCCCCTGGTCGGCGAAATCCGGCGGCGACCTACTCTCCCAGGGCGTCTCCACCCAAGTACCATCGGCGCTGGCGGGCTTAACTTCCGTGTTCGGAATGGGAACGGGTGTGACCCCGCCGCTATCGCCACCGAAACCTGTTGTCCTGCGGGCGAGCCCCTGAACGGGGAACGCCTCTTGATGAACTCCATAGCGAGCACGAGCACCGAGCGCTCGATGCGAAATTGAACCAAGCCCTCGGCCGATTAGTACCGGTCAGCTGAACACGTCGCCGTGCGTACACTTCCGGCCTATCAACGTGGTGTTCTGCCACGGGCCTTACCCGGTCTTACCCGGTGAGAGACCTCATCTCGGAACAGGCTTCCCGCTTAGATGCTTTCAGCGGTTATCCCTTCCGCAGGTCGCCAACCAGCCATGCTCCTGGCGGAACAACTGGCACACGAGAGCTGCGTCCGTCCCGGTCCTCTCGTACTAGGGACAGCTTTCCTCAAGTCTCTTCCGGCTGCAGAGGATAGGGACCGAACTGTCTCACGACGTTCTAAACCCAGCTCGCGTACCGCTTTAATGGGCGAACAGCCCAACCCTTGGGACCTGCTTCAGCCCCAGGATGCGATGAGCCGACATCGAGGTGCCAAACCTTCCCGTCGATATGGACTCTTGGGGAAGATGAGCCTGTTATCCCCGGCGTACCTTTTATCCGTTGAGCGACGGCGCTTCCACACGCAACCGCCGGATCACTATGCCCTGCTTTCGCACCTGCTCGACATGTACGTCTCGCAGTCAAGCTCCCTTGTGTCATTGCACTCAACGCCTGATGGCCGACCAGGCTGAGGGAACCTTTGGGCGCCTCCGTTACTTTTTGGGAGGCGACCGCCCCAGTCAAACTACCCATCTGGCACTGTACCTGATCCGGATAACGGATCTAGGTTAGATTCCCAGCATAGGAAGGGTGGTATTTCAAGGTTGACTCCACAAGAGCTGGCGCCCTTGCTTCCAAGTCTCCCACCTATCCTACACAACCTATACCAAAAACCAATACCAGACTGTAGTAAAGGTGCACGGGGTCTTTCCGTCCTTCTGCAGCTAACGAGCATCTTTACTCGTACTTCAATTTCGCTGGGTCTATGGTTGAGACAGTGGGGAAGTCGTTACGCCATTCGTGCAGGTCGGAACTTACCCGACAAGGAATTTCGCTACCTTAGGACCGTTATAGTTACGGCCGCCGTTTACTGGGGCTTAGGTTCAAAGCTTCGCCCGAAGGCTAACCTTTCCCCGTAACCTTCCAGCACCGGGCAGGCGTCACAGCGTATACATCGCCTTGCGGCTTCGCACGCTGCTGTGTTTTTAGTAAACAGTCGCTTCCCCCTGGTCTGTGTCACTCCTTCGAGCTCGGGCCGCTAAGGGCCGTCACCCTATTGAAGTCGTCCTTCTCCCGAAGTTACGGACGCAATTTGCCGAGTTCCTTAACCATAGTTCACCCAATCACCTTGGTATTCTCTACCTGTCCACCTGAGTTGGTTTGGGGTACGGGCACCGAGTGAGCTCGCTAGCGGCTTTTCTCGACAGTATAGGATCAGTGACTTCACCTGTAGCGGTTCGGCGTCGCGTCTCAGAGTTCATGAGGCCCGGACTTGCCTGGTCCTCCTCCTACACGCTTACCCCAGGACAACCATCGCCTGGGCTCACCTGCCTTACTGTGTCCCCGCATTGCTTGCAGCCACGAGATGGGTCGATTCGACCTATTGCCCCTTCATGGGGCGCAAGGCATCCTCTTAGCAATCTCGCTTTTGCATGGACGCGCACTTGGTGGTACCGGAATATCAACCGGTTGTGCATCGACTACGCCTATCGGCCTCGCCTTAGCTCCCGACTTACCCTGGGAGGATTAGCCTTCCCCAGGAACCCTTGGACTTCCGGTGGAGGGGTTTCTCACCCCTCTTTCGCTACTCATACCTGCATTCGCACTCGACCACGGTCCACGCCGGTTCACACCGGCGCTTCACACCAAGATCGACGCTCCGCTACCACGCCTGTTTTCACAGACATCCGCAGTTTCGGCTCTGTACTTAAGCCCCGTTACATTGTCCGCGCAGGGCCACTCGACCAGTGAGCTGTTACGCACTCTTTCAAGGGTGGCTGCTTCTAAGCCAACCTCCTGGCTGTCTGGGCAATCCCACATCGTTTACCACTTAGTACAGAATTAGGGGCCTTAACCGGCGGTCTGGGCTGTTTCCCTTTTGTCCATCGAAGCTCATCCCCCGAGGACTCACTGCCGCACTCTGGAGCCGTGGCATTCGGAGTTTGGTTGGGGTCAGTAACCTTGTGGGGCCCCTAGCCCATCCAGTGCTCTACCTCCACGGCTGAACATGCGACGCTGCACCTAAATACATTTCGCGGAGAACCAGCTATCACCGAGTTTGATTGGCCTTTCACCCCTAACCACAGGTCATCCCCTCCGTTTTCAACCGAAGTGGGTTCGCGCCTCCACGGGGTCTTACCCCCGCTTCACACTGCCCATGGCTAGATCACTCGGCTTCGGGTCTACAGCATGCGACTGAACGCCCTGTTCAGACTCGCTTTCGCTCCGGCTTCCCCTCACGGGTTAACCTCGCCACACACCGTAACTCGCAGGCTCATTCTTCAAAAGGCACGCCATCGTGACCACCAAGGTCATCCGAAGATAGTGATGGTGGCGACACTCTGACTGCTTGTAAACCAACGGTTTCAGGTACTATTTCACTCCCCTCCCGGGGTGCTTTTCACCTTTCCCTCACGGTACTAGTTCACTATCGGTCACTGACTTATACTCAGCCTTACGAGGTGGTCCTCGCAGATTCACGCCGGCTTTCCCGGATCCGGCGCTACTCGGGAGACACGATCAGAGGACAGATGAGTTTCGTGTACGGGGCCGTTACCCTCTGTGGCTCGCCTTTCCAGAGCGATTCCACTACCCACTGTCTTTGTAACTCTGTGGGAGATCTGGCGCTCCCCCAATCGGTTCCCACAACCCCCAGATGGCAACGCCGCCAGGCTTTCCACCATCTGAGTTTAGGCTCTTCCCGTTTCGCTCGCCGCTACTCAGGGAGTCGCTGTTGCTTTCCTTTCCTCGGGTTACTTAGATGTTTCAGTTCACCCGGTTCCCTCTAGCCGCCCTATGTGTTCAGGTGGCAGTGACACTCCATTACGAGTGCCGGGTTTCCCCATTCGGTCATCCGCGGATCGAAGCTTAGTAGGCAGCTCCCCGCGGCTTTTCGCAGCCTCTCACGACCTTCATCGGTAGTCAGTGCCAAGGCATCCACCGTTGGCTCTTAGTAGCTTGGGTTTCATTTTCTATTGCATCTTACGAAAGATGCTCGTGCTCGCTATGCAATTCTCAAGAGGCGTTCCATGGGGCGATAGAGACTCGGAAGTGTCGTTTGACTCTGCCAGAGTCCAGCGCGCCCGTAAGGAGTGATGCGGAGACCACTTCCTCAAAGCGGAAGAGACGGACAAGCGAGTGCCTTAACTGGAAGCACTCAACTGACAACTGGCCTAGGTGGCCAGCCGACCGTTGAGATCATGCTCCTTAGAAAGGAGGTGATCCAGCCGCACCTTCCGGTACGGCTACCTTGTTACGACTTCACCCCAATCGCCAACCCCACCTTCGGCAGCTCCTTCCCCGAGGGGTTAGGCCACTGACTTCGGGTGTTGCCAACTTTCGTGGTGTGACGGGCGGTGTGTACAAGGCCCGGGAACGTATTCACCCCGGCATTGCTGATCCGGGATTACTAGCGACTCCGACTTCATGGAGTCGAGTTGCAGACTCCAATCCGAACTGAGACCGGCTTTATGGGATTCGCTCAACCTCGCGGTATAGCAGCCCTTTGTACCGGCCATTGTAGCATGTTTGCAGCCCTGGGCATAAGGGGCATGATGACTTGACGTCGTCCCCACCTTCCTCCGAGTTGACCCCGGCAGTCTCCTACAAGTCCCCACCTTTACGTGCTGGCAATATAGGACAAGGGTTGCGCTCGTTGCGGGACTTAACCCAACATCTCACGACACGAGCTGACGACAGCCATGCACCACCTGCGCACAGCCCCGAAGGACACCATATCTCTATGGCTTTTCTGTGCATGTCAAACCCAGGTAAGGTTCTTCGCGTTGCCTCGAATTAAGCAACATGCTCCGCCGCTTGTGCGGGCCCCCGTCAATTCCTTTGAGTTTTAGCCTTGCGGCCGTACTCCCCAGGCGGGGCACTTAATGCGTTAGCTACGGCACGGAACCCGTTAAGTAGGCCCCACACCTAGTGCCCAACGTTTACGGCGTGGACTACCAGGGTATCTAATCCTGTTCGCTACCCACGCTTTCGCTCCTCAGCGTCAGTTCCGGCCCAGAGCACCGCCTTCGCTACTGGTGTTCCTCCTGATATCTGCGCATTTCACCGCTACACCAGGAATTCCATGCTCCCCTACCGGACTCTAGTCAGCGCAGTATCGAATGGCGTCTCCGGGTTGAGCCCTGAGTTTTCACATCCGACTTACGCAACTGCCTACGAGCTCTTTACGCCCAATAAATCCGGACAACGCTTGCCCCCTACGTGTTACCGCGGCTGCTGGCACGTAGTTGGCCGGGGCTTCTTCTGCAGGTACCGTCATTTTCGTCCCTGCTGAAAGGGGTTTACAACCCGAAGGCCTTCATCCCCCACGCGGCGTTGCTGCGTCAGGCTTTCGCCCATTGCGCAATATTCCCCACTGCTGCCTCCCGTAGGAGTCTGGGCCGTGTCTCAGTCCCAGTGTGGCTGATCGTCCTCTCAGACCAGCTACCCGTCGATGCCTTGGTGGGCCGTTACCCCGCCAACTAGCTGATAGGCCGCGAGACCCTCCCGGAGCACCAGAGCATTTCCTCGGTCGGCCATGCGACCATCCGAGGGCATCCGGTATTAGCCAGAGTTTCCCCTGGTTGTCCCGGTCTCCGGGGCAGGTTTCTCACGTGTTACTCACCCGTTCGCCACTCGACAACGGCCCGAAGGCCGCTGCCTCGTTCGACTTGCATGTGTTAAGCACGCCGCCAGCGTTCGTCCTGAGCCAGGATCAAACTCTCCGTCGAGATCTCCGGAACCGGCCGGAGCCGGGACCATCGATCGGGTTGCTCGGCTGCCGACCCGCCGGAGCGGGTACGTGGGCAGCTTTGCGGTTCAGAGAGCCTGGCCTCTCCGCTTGGGTGCGGGGAGGCTTCGGCTCTCCCGGCGCCGAGGCGCCGGGCGGTCCGGCACGAATGCCGGACCATGTCTTGACGGACATCGCCTCGAGCCACGCAGCCCGAGCCGACGCCCGCACTCGCTATGCGTCCGTCTCTTCCGTTTTCAAGAAGCAATCTGCATCTGCGCCGGTTGCGGACCCGGATCGAACCGGGCCAGCGGCGCCGAAGACACTGCAACCCCCAGCCGCGCCCGAAGGGCCCCGCCAGGGGTGACCCGTGACCCTAGCGCCCCCGACCGGCACCGGCAACCTCCCGAACGGGCGGCCCGCCGGCGGATTGCCGTGCGGCCAGGCTAGAGCCGCTCGAACTCCCCAGCGTCGAGTCCCGCCTGGCGCAGCACGCTCCGCAAGGTCCCTACCGCCACCTCACGATGGCGAGGCACGATCGCGGTGCGGACACCTCGTCCGTCCGACTTGACGAACTTGACGTGACTGCCGCGTTGTCCAGCCTCCACGAAGCCTGCCGCTCGGAGCCTGCGGGCCACTTCGCGGTATGGCAGCCGCTCAAGCGGCGCCAACCTCGACCTCGATCCTGTGGATCTCGGGTGCGGCTGTGGGCCTGGGATCGTCGAAGTACAGCGCCAGAGCCTCCCCGAGATTGTCCAGCGCACGCTCGGCGGACTCGCCCTGACTTGCCACATCGACCTCCAGCGCCTGGGCGATCCACCACTCGCCCTCCTGCCAAACGCTGGCCGTGAACACTCGCCCGTTTCCCACTGCTTCCCTCCGGTACCGTCCCGCAGGCCTGCGGCCCCTCGCAGAAACTATACGTCCGCCGGCCAGTCACCGAGCCGACCCGAGACGCCGCCACCGGGGCGATCCCGCCGTGCCGCGGCGCATGACAGCCCCGAACAAGAGATCGCTCTATGGGGGCTCGGTCAGTCCACGACCAGGAGGTGGCGCTGGCGGCGGCCGCGCTGAACCAGCGCGTAGCGTCCGTCCACCAGGTCGACCTGCGCCGATGGAGACTCCACCCGCCGGCCGTTGACCCGGATGCCGCCCGACGCGATCGTGCGGCGGGCGTCGGAGCGCGACGCGCACACACCGGAGGCGACCAGGACGTCCACCACCGCCTCGTCCCCACCGATGGCCGAGCCGCCGACGACGGTCTCGGGCACGATGCCGCGCACCGCCTCCAGCCGCTCCGCGGACAGCACCGCATCCCCGAACAGCACCTCGGCGGCCACTACGGACTGCCGGGTGGCGGCCTCGCCGTGGACGAGCGTGCAGACCTCGTCGGCCAGGGCGCGCTGGGCCCGGCGCTCGTGGGGGGCGCCGGCGTGGGCCGCCATGACCTCGTGAACCTCGGCCACCGGAAGCAGCGTGAGCTGCAGCAGCAGCCGCTCGACGTCGCGGTCGTCGCTGTTGACGAAGTACTGGTGCAACTCGAAGGGCAGCGTGCGCCCGGCATCGAGCCACACCGCCTGATCGGCGGTCTTGCCGAACTTCTGGCCGTCGGCGCGGGTCATCAGGGGCCAGGTCAGCCCGTGGACCGCCTCCCCGCTGCGGCGGCGCACGAGGTCGATGCCGGCGGTGATGTTGCCCCACTGGTCGGAGCCGCCCACCTGCAGCCGGCAGCCGTAGTGCTCGAACTGCCACCAGTAGTCGAAGGCCTGCAGCAGCATGTAGCTGAACTCGGTGAAGGAGATCCCCTGGTCGCCGTCCATGCGGCTGCGCACCGAGTCCTTGGCCACCATCTGGTTGACGGTGATGTGCTTGCCCACGTCCCGCAGGAAGTCGAGCAGCGTCACGTCGCGGGTCCAGTCGTAGTTGTTGACGAGGCGGGCGGCGCTGTCGCCGCTGAAGTCGAACAGCGACTCGAGCTGGGCGCGGATGCCGGCCGTGTTGGCCTCGAGCGTGGCCGCGTCGAGCAGGTTGCGCTCGTCGGAGCGGCCGCTGGGGTCGCCGACCATGCCCGTGGCCCCGCCCACCAGCGCCAGCGGACGGTGGCCGGCCTCCTGGAAGCGGCGCAGCACCAGCACTCCCACCAGATGGCCGACGTGCAGGCTGTCGGCGCTGGGATCTATGCCGCAGTAGAGGGTGACAGGGCCGGAATCGAGCAGTTCCCGCAGGCCGGCCTCGTCGGTGTGGTCGTGGACCAACCCCCGAGCACGCAGGTCGTCGAGCAGGTCAGCCATCACAGCCGACTCTGCCCAGGAGCAGCCGACAGCGTTAGCTCCATCTTGTGCGGATGAAGTTCAGGGCTTCTGAGGTGTTGAGGCGGCGGGTGGCGTTGTTTAGGCGAACGTAGAAGTCTGCTTCGCCTTTGGTTCCCTTTGCGAACGTGGGCTCCTTGCCGGGTGCCACATCCACACGGCTCAGTGTCTGATCGGCGTGGGATTCGAAGCTGATCCGTACTAGCGACGCCGCTGTCGGGCCTAGCGCCTTGTCCAACAGGTTGTTCAGCCACAGCGCGAAGCCGTCGGTGGTCTGCCTCCTGCCGAGCGTCTTGATGTCTGCTTCGATGCCGGCCACCTCGCCCGTGTCGGTCACGCCGATCAGAAGCGATCCGCCTTCGGCGTTCATGAATCCTGCGACCGTCTTGACCACCATCAGCTCGAGTACGGGATCGCGCTTGTGCGTATGGATATTGACTCGTGCGGTCTGCTTGAACTCGACGAGCTTGGACTCGCCCCCGGCGATGAGCTGCTCCGTCGCCGTGTCGCTAGTCGGTGCGGCGTCTGCGGGGGTCGCTGGAGAGACCTGCTGTGTCTCAACATGGAGATCGGCGGCTAAGTCGTCGGGCTGCTCAGCGACATCGATCCAGTGCTCCTGGCCGGTGTCGCGCTCTATGTAGCTGAAGGCCGTCTTGGCGTAGTCGTGCGCGGCCAGCTTCTTGAGTTGCTCCTTCACTCGTCGCCGGCCTTCGAGAGCGAACTCGAGGTACTCCCGAAGCTCTGATCGGGTCCACTCGCCGTGGGGATGCAGGATCTTGAGAAAGCCCGAGACCGTCTTGCGGACGGCCTTCTCGTCGCGCGCCGACAGGTGGTCACCCAGTGCGAACTCATCATCTACGGCGCGTACGAAGCTCTGCTTGCGCACCTGGCGCAACGCCTCTGCGAAGTAGTCCGAGACGAAGCCGAAGTGGTCTGTGAACAGCCGGGCTTCGAGCTTGGGCGCCTCCCAGCCGGGCAGGTAGTAGTGGAGCCGATCCAGGAAGGCCGGATCGATCATGACCTTCGGCAGGTCGGCGAAGAGGTGGGCCTCGCGCACCAGGTCGCAATGGGGGCGGCTCGTGTTGCCGACGAGCACCACCGATGCCTCGGCGGGGACCTCCTCCTTGCCTCGGGCGAAGGATCCCGACTCCATGTAGTCCTTGAGCATGTTGACGACAGTCGGGTCCGATACCTGAAGGCCGGCGACCTCGTCGAAGGCCACGACGTCCCAGGTGCCGAGGAGCCCGACCCGCCCGGTCGACATGTTGATGAACATCTGGGCGACAGTGACCTTGCCGCCGGATATGAGGATGGCGTTGGGATTCGACTCCCGGTACACGAAGCTCTTGCCGGTCCCCCACGGCCCGAGCTCGATGAGGTTGAAGTTCCGCTCGGCCATCGGAAGGAGCCGGCAGACGGCCACCAGCTTGCCGCGCAGGTCGTACTCGCCGGGCTCCAAGCCGATAGTTCGCATGACGAGATCGAGCCAGGCGTCGCGGCTCAAACGGCGACGACCCTCGATGAACTCGTCGAGGTCGAACGCGGCGACTTGGATGGGCTTGAGCGCACGGATGTAGAAGGGCCGCTTCTGGGCCTCGTCCGCGGCCGCGTCGTAGACCAGGTCGAGCTGGCACCACGCGCCGCCCTGCAGGAGCCGGTCGTACTTGTAGACGAGGTGTTCGGGGACGTGGACGAACTTGTCGCCGAAGTTCTGGAGGTGGGCCCAGAACTTGTCCTCGCTGGCGAGCAGCCGCACGTCGACCTTGTCGATGAGGCGCAGTTGGCCGCGCTGCTTGACGCGCGCCTTGGCCAGTTCGGACTCGTCGGGCCGGATGAAGTTGTCCTTCAGGGTCTGGTTGACGACCATCAGCCCGGCCTCGATGGAGAACGGGTCGTCGGTGGCGCAGTACTTCCCCAGCAGGAACTCAAGCACGTATACGGGCACGTTGGCCCCGACCTTCACCTGGCGGACCAGGTCCTTGCGTACGACCCGCCCGGCGAAGCCCTCGACGACGGCACGGTCGAGTTGATCCAATTGCATTGCTGGCTCAGTCAAGCCGATCCTCCACAACGACCGGAGAGGCGACGGAGGCTGCCGAGGACCCGAGTCTCTGGCCGGTACGGGCGTCGAACACTTGGAGTTCGACCTCTGTGTCGGCGTCGAGGTTCTCGGTCACCTGGAAGGTGAGTACGCGATTCTCATGGGCGGCGACCATCACTGCTCCAGTATCGGGATCGTAGCCGTCGCCGGACACGATGCGGGCGACGGGCGCGCCATTCCCCATTCCGGCAACGACCCGAACGGTCACCTCGCTGGTGAACAGGTCTCCCTCGAACGACAGGCTCGCAGCGAAGACGCCCGTCGTGATGCGCCCTCCGGCGACGGTCACGTTCACCCGCACCTTCTGCCGCTGCGGAACCCTCAGCAGTTCGACGACGACGACGGGGACGACCAGTTCCTGAGGCGACAGGCCACCGTGGAAGAACTGCCGGCCGCCGCCGGCCTTGAACACCGCCAGACCCTTGGGCACCACTAGATCGAGATCGCCGGGCATACCGAGAGACGCGAGCGGGATCCTCGCGGCGGCCGGGTTCGGCGTGCCACCCTTGCCGACGAAGAACCGGCGCTTGGTGATGCCGACCGCGCCCGAGGGTGCATCGACGGTGCGGTCGGGACCGAGACCGTCGCTCAGCGCGATGAAGCCGTGATCGGCGGAGACGACAACGCGGTCGACGCCGCACTGCGCCAGCCGGGCGATCACGCCCGCGAGCAGGTTGACAACGTTCTGGAAGTCCGCCCAAGCCACCGACAGAAGGTCCGACTCACCGGCCGCGTCCACCTCCTGCGACCGAATCAGCACTAGGTCAGCGTCACCTACGGCGTTGCCGAGCGCCCGCTCGCCCTTCTGGGAGGCGTCGTTAAGATCGAGGTTGGCGACACTGCCGTGGCGAGCTCGCAGGAGGTTGCATCGGTCGGCGACCGTGTCCACGGCAGCGCCTCCGACGCTGACGGCGAGCCGTTCGCCATCGAGCGACAGTCGAAGGCCGTTCGAAGCGCCCGGCAGCAGGTTCGCCATTCCGACCTGGGTGATCGTCGGGGCCGCGGCCACCGCAGCATGCATCTCGACCTGATCCGTGATCTCGCCCAGGGCCTCAGCTAGCTCGACTCCGAGCTCGTACCGGAGCGCATCTACCCACACATAGGCGCATCGGCCCTCTGTCGCGTCCACGAAGCGGTCGTGGACGTCGCCCTGGCGCATGAGGTCGCCGGTGTCGAGCACCCCGTCGGCTACCGCGGCCACGAATCGGCCGAGCAGATCCTCGAGCCAGCGTTCATAGGCGCTACGCGCCGTGACGAGTGCGCCTTCCAACCCGCCGAAGGTCCACAGCTCCGTGCAGGCCAGCTCGAGCCGGCGGAGGGCCCGGTCGACTCTCCATCCCTGTTCGACGTACCAGCCAAGCAAACGGCTCGAGTCGGCGTCTTCGGGGGGACGAGCTGACGTGAGCTCCGCCTGGAGCCGGGCCGTGGCCTCGACCGCTCGCCATCGGCTTCCCCATTCTGCGACAAGATCCGAAGCCCACGGGCTCAGCGAGAGGCGCCCCTCAGCCAGGGCGAGCGTCTCGGTGTAGCTGCCCGATCCCAGCAACTTGATGCTGCGTCGGAAGTTCGCCTCCTCGAGGGCTGGCGTTCCGGTTGCGCCATCGACGGCGGGCCACCACTCCACGCCAGCGTCGAGTCCGAGCCGGTTGTCGACCTCGGCGGCGAGCCGCCTGTAGGCCGTGAGGCCGTCGATTCTCTGGGAGAGACGCTTCAGCACCTCACACGCCGTCCGCTGCTGCTTGGCCGAAGGCCGCGTCCAGACTGCCGCCAGCGCTTCGGGCAGCGTGTCGTCGGTTGCCCGGGCCAGGTCGCAGAGCAGTAGGTGCTGGAACAGACCGAGGTGCAGCCCGTCGGACGACTCGGCGAGGCGTTGGCCGGGCGATTGGCGTTCGTCGGGTTCGAACAGCACTTCCCGCGGCCCGTCGGACGATGCCTGTGCGGGCGCGCCCACGACGTGTCGGGCCAAGTCCGCTACCGCGCCCCAGGCAGCACGCGCGTCGAGCCGCTGGTCAAACGTGCCGGTGAGGACTTCGACCAGCATGCCGACGGGATCCGTCGCGTCCAGGAGGCCTGCGAGGCGGACATCGGCTTCGCCCGCGCCCTCCGCAGCGGCCTCGGCCTGCTCGAAGGTGCGGGCGTCGCGGGCAATCTCGGCAATCCTTGCTGCGGAAAGGCGCTGCTTGAGACTCTGCTTGACGAGCGTCGACAGTCTCCGCTCGAAGTCTCCAGAGGCCTTTCGGATCTCTGCCATCGGATCCTCCTCGGGTGGGGGAGCCGGCGCATACACGACTAGCTTCGGTGGTGCCTCACCGCCGATGATGCTCTCGATTCTCCCTCGCAGCTCGTACCAACTCCCTTCGAACGCCTCCGAACGGACGCCCTCGGGCACTATCGAGGACCAGACGCCCGCGTACTCGTGCTGCGGGTCCGACCACACTACGAGGCCGTGAGCGCTCACCTTCCTGTCGAGTTGAGCCGCCAAGTGGTCGCGCAGCACGCTCATAGCTCAACCCTCCACTGCGACACGGATGCCCACGGATACTTGCCTGCCCTAATGTTCTCGCGTTGCTTCGCCGCTTCGGGCCATCCGGGAAACAGGTCGGCCAATGGGGCGGCGCACAAGACGATGCCGTCGTCGAGGTCCGGCTCCCATCCGAGCGCCGCAACGCGTTCAGTTTTCCGCTGAAACGTCGTCAACTCCTCCGACAGCCGCTGCTCGGACTCCAAGGCGTCAGCGGCCTCTCTGGCCGAGCGGCCCGTGGCGTCCTCTGACAGAGTGCGGGTCAGCCGTTTCGTCTCGACGTGGGCTGCCTGCAGCCGGGCAGAGGCGGCGGCCTCGATCGCATAGAGCGTCTCACGTCGAAGCGACGGGGCGTAGACCCAGACGCCCCAGGCACCGGACGGGATGTAGAGCGGCCAATAGATCGGTGCCTTGCGGCGCGACTTCGAATAGCGGGCAAGATGCTCCTTGAAGAAGTGCCTGCGCATCTGGTGTCGAAGGTCGCGGCCATCGAGATGCGACATCAGCTCGTCGAGCAGTCGGTCGGCCTCCTCGACAAGCAGCGACGCCGCAGCCGTGACGCGTTCGCCGATGTCCCAAGTGTGGCCGGGCTGATCCAACAAGATCTGCTCAGGCGGCAGAGCCAACTCATATCCGGCAGGTGCCGTCCGCGCGGGCCGCCCGTCGTCGAGGAGCATGCCAGGAGGATGGACGGGCACCGGATCAAACAAGCCGCCCATCTCAGGGTCCGAGACTCCAGCGGCGCGCCAATCCCACCGCCCGAATGCGAGGCCGATCAAGTAGCTCAACACGCTCGCCGCCGAGGCTGACGGTTCGCTGTGCGGCAGAACCCGTCGCTCGCGTCTGAACGCCTCGATCTGGGCCGGGGGTCGCTGCAGCCCGTGAGAGATCACCTCCAACCGACGGTCAGCGAGATACGACTGCTTGACCACCGCGCGGGTCCCACCGTTCCGCTGTTCGGTGATCTCGCCAATCACGTTCCTGATCGGCTCGGATAGGAGCCGGCGCAACTCGTCCTCGTCAAGCGGACCGGCGGGATAGGACGCGGGATGCGGTCCCACCTCCGAGTCGAGGTATGCCTCCATATCTGCGTCGAGTTCAGCAAGCGAATGGGTGCGCCGATCCAGTTGGTGGCTGATCTCGATGACGCGCAGATGCTCGGCTCCGAGGCTGTCAGCAGCACATTCGGCTGCCTCGGTCAATTCCCTTCCATCCAATAGAGCCGGCATCACCGCAGGTGTAGTGAAGGCCCGGCAAGTCTCGTCGCGAGTATCGGCTCGCCGCCGGAGGCTCGCTATCGCGGCAACGGCACTCGAGGTTTCGGAGTCCGACCCGACTCGATCAATCCACGGAAGCCGCTTCAAGAGGCCGACTTCGTAGCTGCGAGGCACGCCGCCACTCACCTCTTCGCCGGCCGCGACCATGACATCGATGCATGCTTGAATCAGACGGGACTTGAGCCACCCGAGTACGGCTAGCGGATCCGCCTGAGGAAACACGGCCGGACCCTTGTCAGCGAAGGCGGCTCCTGCGGGCAGGAGTCTGATCCCGAGTCCGCTGTTTGTGCGCCGTGGCCAAGTGAGGCCGGGACGGAAGTAGTACTGAGTATTGCGGAGAACCGAACCTTCGTCGGCTCGGATGTGTTCGCCGTCGTCCTTCCAGTCGACAACTAGGTGGATGTCGGCCCAGTAGGGGCTGTACTGGCCGCCCTTCGCGAAGGGCGCCCATCGTCTTCCGGTCTTGGTCTCGTCACGGCTGCGGGCAATCCGGGAGGGATCAACTTCCCAGAACGCTCGAACGAACCGGAAGTCGTCACCGGTCGCGAGCCCTTGACGGACTTCTGCGCCGCGGCCCTCCAGCGCCGGATGGTCAGCGAAGAGGCGCCGCAGAGGCGCGCCCATCCAGTACGCGACAGGCCACCCCGGTACCGCCTTGAGGTCACTGAGCGCCACTCGGAAGACCCGATCATCGTGAAGTTCAGCCCGATGAGCGCCCGTGGCGGCCGCTAGACCAGCAGGCCGATTGGTGTCTCGAAGAAGTCGGATGAGAGTGGCGCTGTCGTCCGTTTCTGCGGGCGACGCGCCCACGACATAGGCCGCGGCTTCGACGCCAGCCTGCTCCATCACACGGTCACCGAGATCGGCCAGCGTCACAAGGCGATGGCCAAGTAGGACTTGTTTGCGCCAACTCTCGAAGGTCTTGAGGAACAGACCGGAGCGGGACGTGATCGCCCCCACATAACCCGCAGCCGGTTTGCACAGTTCGAGGCTGCGTCCCACGAAGGCAGCCAACAGGTTGTGATTACGACTCGGAATCCACGGATAGGCAGCCTTAAGGTAGGGCCTGGTGTCGGGGACGGGATCACCGAAGGGCGGATTCTGCAACACTGTGTCGTAGCGGTGCAGCAGTGCCATCACGAACCGCACGGCGTCGTCGGCCTCTGCGACCAGCAGGCGCTCGGCCGGGGTCGCGGTTGTCGAGGCTGCGAATGTTCCCAGTTCCTTGAGCAGTTCGTCACGCAGGCGCACGATGGTGCCGGGATCGACGGCGCGGGCAAGCGCTCCACCGGGGCTGCCCGCTATGGATCCGCGTATCACCTCTTCGATGGGATCCTCCAGCCGCAGGAGCGGGCCGAGGACGGGTGCTTGCTCAAGGAGTTCGGTCAAGGACCTGAGCAGCGCGCGCTGCGTCGGGTCGAGACGCTCGATCAGTTCGTCGAAGCCAGTAGCGGAGGCGGGAAGCGCTCGGGCACAGATGATGTTGGGACGGGGCAGTTCGCCCCGCGGGCATACGCGTCGTGCTCGCAGCAGCAAGACCGCCGAGGCCACCTGCACGCAGCGGAGGTCGATGTCGATACCCCATAGCGATCCGAGAATGCTCGGCGCGGCATCTCCCGGATCAACTCCTGCATGCGACCATGCCTTCTCGAGCAGGTCATAGGCGCCCAGCAGGAAGTGCCCCGAACCGCAGGCCGGGTCCAGCACTGAGACCTCAGCCAAGTCGACAGGCAGCCCCGGCTCGGTGGGCGGATCCACGAGCAGCGGTAGATCGTCGAGCAACCGCGACTGGGGATCGGCGTCGATCAAGCGTCGTCCGAGGCTGTTCTGGACGAGGAAGTCGACCACATAGCGGGGAGTGAAGAACTGGTTGCGAACTGCCAGGTCCTCGGACGTCTCAGGCGCCTTGGGGGAGCCGTCGTCGCGGTACCGAGCCCTCCGGCGGTCCTGGGCCGTGTTGAAGAACTGATAGGCCCAACCGAGGCAGTCCGATGCCGTCCACAGATCGCAGCACTCGGGATCAGCGAACAATGTGACGAGATCGCGTAGAGCGGCAGGGCTCGGTGCCAGGGTCAGCAGCGGATTGCGAGCATCGAAGAGGTTGGGAACGTCGCCGGCCAGTTCGTCGCCGCAGAGCATGAGGTAGGACCAGTAGCCGTTGGTGTCGTCGCTGGCGAGCAAGGGCGCCAACTCCCGAACCTCGAGGTACCCCTGCGAGCGCTCGCCCTCCGCGAGCGATGGGGGAAGAATGCCGAGTTCCTCCGCTATCCGTATTGCCACGAGACGGTTGAGGTGGGTGAAGACCGCCTCCCGGATGAGGCGGGCGACGGCCTCGGCCGGGGAGCGTCCCTCGCTCTCCAGGAAGCGGACGACGTCGACGATCTCGCGACGGTCGGTGAGCCCGCCGAGGTCGAGCCGCAGATCCGTCTCGTCGGCGATGGACCCGTCGGAGTCGATGCCGAACCGGCCCGAGGCCTGTATGGCCAAGTCTTGGTCCAGCCTCTCCCGGGCACGGCCGACGAGACGCTCCAGGCGGCTCCGACCGTCGGCGGTGAGAGCCTCACTCATTGCAGACGAACCTGCCGGCCGTCGGCCAACTCTGAAGCGATCGCCTCTCGGAGCCGGCCGAGGGCGGGATCGATCTCCTCTTCGGTTGCGATCGGTTCGGTCACGAACTCGCCGGCGCGGACCCAGGCGAGCCGTCCCTCCAACCGCAGTTCGTCCAGTCGTCTCCTCGCTTCGTCGGCACGGGCTTGGGCGCTGTCGATCTGCGATGCGAGAGCCGCAGCTTCAAGCCCACTGAGATCGTCCGGCGGATTCAGATCTACAAGGGGGCGAAGTGCCTCGGCCAGCACGCTGGCTTCTACATCGCCGAAATCTCGTTGCAGGTGGTCACGGTGGCGCTCGATGGCCTCAACGAGACTCCGGGCAGCTTCGAGCGCCGCGGCCTGCCGGGCGTCGCTCAGGCGGCGGGCCAAATCCGCGATCCGAGCAGCGTGAGCAACAAGGTCGCCGCCCCCGAGCAGTTCGACCAACTCGCTGTGGGAAGCCTGAAGTTCGTCGGAAAGGCCGTGGGATGAGCGGCTCGCCTCCTGATGAGCAGCCCGCAGGTCGTCGAGGTGGTCGGTAACGAACCGGTCGAGCCTGCTTGTGGCGTCACAACCGTCGATCAGGTCGGTCCAAGTGTTGTGGGCGGTGGTTACGGTGTCGATGTCGTCGCTTCCTGCCAGCCGTTCGATGAGCTGTCGGGTGCGGGTAACCGGAACCGGTACGGCGATGCCCAGCCCTTCAAGGGCGGCTGCCACGCGTACGGCCGCTTCCCGTTCCGCTCCGAACATTTTCCGCACGACCGCCGCCAGCGCGGCGGTGGAGTGGCTAGTGAGATGCTGGCCCTGGTGCGCGAGCCTCTCGGCGAGGTCTACGCGTACCTCCAGGGACACGTCGGTCTCGGCCGGCGGTTCGAAGGCGGCCGCCCGGAACCTCGGCAGCGTGCCGAACGCCTGATCTGCACGGGCGTCGCCAGCATCGGAGATCCGCTGCCCCTGGTGCACGAGTTGCAGCTCCCCGGCGCGCAGGCCAGCGGCGCACAGCGCCTGCACGACCTCCACCGGAGCGCCGAAAGGCGGGCTGGCGAAATGGGTCTCCAAGTGGCCACCCGTCGCTTCGTGGCCGTAGGACGCCCGGTTGCGGACCTCGTCCAGGAGCGCCGCCAGAGGGCCGTGGTCGGTGACGATCTGGTAGCCGTCGGGCGTCGCGGCTACCAACCCGATTCCGTCGCCATGAAGGCCCTCGGGTAGTGCGGCCAGGTCAGCGGTCCGAAGCACGTGCATAGCGACGTCGCGCCGCAGATCAGCGTTGAACTCGGTGAGCCGGGGATAGATCTCGTCAAGACGGTCGCTGAGGAGCCGCTGCGCCGTGGGCCTCAGATCGGCGCCGTCCACATCGTCGATCCGTCCTCTGAACACGGATTGTCCTACGGCCAGGTCGCGCGTCAGACGCCCCAGCGCGATGTCCTCGTTTCTCTGCTGGCGCTCGCGTTCCTCGCCGATGAGCTCCATGTCGGCCGCGGTCTTGTTGGGAACGTCGTTGCGGTCGATCATCGTGCGGCTGCGATGCAACTCCTTAAGCGCGTCCCAGGTGTCACCGGTCAGCTCGTAGACCCAGCTGACGGTGTTCGAGTTGGCAGACTCGCGCGACTCGCCGCGCCGAACTTCGCGCTGAAGCTCGTCGGCTTCATCGATGTGCAGCGCGAGGTCGCCCGGATGGATCCGTTCGCCGTCGACGGTGATCGCCGCCTTGAAGGCGCGACCCCGCGAGACGGTGAGGCCGGCCAGGGCCTGTTTGAGCAGTGCCCGCCGAAGGCGGATCGACGGTCCTTGCGTCAAGTCGATGCCTCGCCGGTCCCGCTCCCAGTCCTTCTGTTCAGGCGATTGCAGCCGGTAGCCGCCGTCGGTCTCTCGAAGGCGGTCGTCCTGGACCAGCCGGGCCAGGGCGGCAATGACGCGATCGCGCTGGCTCTCGGCCGCGAGAGCGGGGTGGAGCAGAACAGCGATGTTGTGGGGCGTCAGCGTGAGGGCCGGGACCTCTGCGCAGAGCGCGACGACCTTCATCACCTTGGCCTCGATGCCGTCGGGGTACTTGGCGGCCACTTGCTCGATCTCGGCCCGCCAGGACGTGGGGACGAGTTCTTCGAGCAGGTCATAGGAGAGATCAAGCGTGACGAGGGACCCGACCTCCCGGCTGCCGAGTCCGTGCTCGGGGTGGGCGACCAACTGCTGAGCGTGCTTGATAAGCGTCCGGTTGGAGCCTCCGACAGTGGGCGAGGAGCCGCCCTGAGCGCGGCGCGCCGACACCGCGTCGATCAGCAGCTGGATCTGGTAGGGCAACAGCGGATACAGGCGCACTAGCTGATCCTCGCCGGGGACTGCCGAACGGGTGGGCGACGAGAGCCGAACGTTGGTGATCAGCTGGTTGCGATGCGGGATCACCGCCGTGCGTACGGCCTGCTCGCCGTCGATGGCCTTTTCGAGTATCCGCTTGCCCGTCACGTAGTCGATGTCAGAGGGAAGCATGTCCACCCGCAGCGGAAAACGGGCCTGAGCCCGCGCCAGTTCGATCTCCCGGGACTCCAGGCTGTCGACGACATCCCCCAGTTTCTCCTGGGAGGTGACGACCAGCCAGAGCTGGCCTCGTCGCTTCTGGAAAGTCTCGGCGAGGCCCTGAAGGTCGAGCATGCGCTGCACTGACCGCGACACGTACTGGCCGGCCTCGTCGACCACGAACACGAACCTTTGGACTCCGCCCCCACGGCGCCGCAGAAGCTCTAGAGCCCGGGCGGCGAACCAGTCCGCGTCGATGGCGGGCGCGTCCAAATCCGACGCCCACCGGGGCAGGTCGCTGGTCGAGCCGTACAAGGAATTGAGGGCCTCGATCGCCTGCCGCTTGGCCAGCGCCGTATACCTCCGGTCGCGCCACGGCTCACCGACGATCTCGTGGAAGGCGCGCTCGAACTCCTCGAGCTTGCCGTCGCCCTCCAGCGTAATCTCGAGCTCGGCCAAGATGAAGTTGCGCGAGTAGCCGAGCTTCTCGAGCAGCGCTCGATACACGGGCAAGACGATGGACTCACCCTCCTTGGCTACGACGTTGGCCCCGGTGGCCAGATTGAGCAGCACCGAGAGCGTGGGGGACTGGCCGTGGATCGTGTTGAGCAGTGCCTGCAGGCGCGGTGCGTGCGTCCGTCCGAAGAACAGTTCGGCTGCGGGCCTGCCCTCCACGGACGGATTCGAGAGCAGGTATCCGAGCACCTTGGCCCAGCTCGACTTGCCGGAGCCGAAGAACCCCGAGACCCACACCGTGCAGGTCTCGCTGGGGTCGTTGATCGACTCCTGGTAGGCGTCGAGGACCTTCTCGAACTCCTCAAGGATGTGATCGGTGACCACGTACTCGTCCAACTCGTTCGCGATGACGTGATCGTCGCTGAGATCGACCTTCACGACCTCCTCGATGACCCGGTGCACATCTCGGCGGAACAGATCAGCGATCCTCATGCCTGCGCCTCCCTCGGCACGATCAGCGCCCGATACCCATAGGTGGGCTCGGACTTGTCCATGAACCTCAGTCCGTACTCGCCGACCAGGCGACCGGGATAGAGGAGGGTTACGGGCCTGGCCAGCCTTCCTCGAAGGTCGTCGAGCATGGTAGAGGTCCGGTATGCGGGGTAGAGCGCTCCTGCCCTGTAGAGGAAGACGGCGGTGCGCTCGTCACAGCCGTCCACCTCGGCCACAACCCGGTCCGGCAGGGTGGGAGGCTGGCGCAGGATCTCACCGACGGCCTCGTGCACCTCCCGCATAGCTGAGTCGTTGGCGGTCGCGGTGGCTTCGCGCTCTTGGGCGACGAGTTCGTCGAGGTAGCCGGATCCTTCCACCGCTTGCCAGAACAGGTCCGCAAGGGAGATCGACGCGCAGGCGATCGTCCGCGGCGGTGCCTCCAGCCAGCGGCGCAGTTCTCCCAACTCCTTGCGAACCTCCCATTCATCCTTGGGGGCGTACTGGTAAAGGATGAAGGGAGGCTCGCCACCGGCCTTGAAGTGTGCCGCGATGCGCTCTCCTATTCCCTCGGTCTCCTCACGCAGCGGCACGAGTCGCCTCCGCGAGCCCGGCGACGCGCCAGTCAACCCTGACCACGGAGCCCGCCCGCGAGAGTTGCAGGACGCCGAGCCGCGCCGACTGATTGAACAGCGCCTCAACGGCGGCGTTATCAAGCAGCCAGCGCCGCCAGACGCCGCCGGTCGTGAGGGCACGCGACGAGGCGCCTTGCTCGTGCTCGCGCCAAGCCACGTAGGCGAACCCGCGCGCGGTCATGGCCGGCGGGGCGAACTCCTTGCGATGGCATCTCGGCGCTCCAATGAGAATCCCGAAGTCACGTAACGCCGTCAGCAGGTTCTGGGCAAGCCGGGTGACGACGCTGTCGCTCCAAGCCGGAGTCTGGCCCGAGTCGGCCAGTTCGTGGAGCCAACCCACAACGTCATCGACGCCGACCGCAAGACGGCCCTGCTGCCACCAGCCCCACAGAGGCGACTCGACGAACGCTGCCATCAGTGCGTCGGCGCGAGCTGCTTCGTAGTAGCAGGCCTCCCGGAAGGCTCGGTGATCGTGCAGGAGCCCCTTGAGGGCCGGGATGACATGCGGGCCGGGATCAACGAACCGCCGCTGGATCACCCGGTAGAGCAGATCGTCCAGCCGCGACCGAGACCGTTTGCCCAGTGGGTTCTTGGCCGCGAGCCGCTCCAGGTTGGCCAGCGGTTCCAGTTGGGAATCCCACAACTCCACTACGCGGCGGGTGTCATCTAGGGCGGCGGCACCCTTGAGCAGTTGTGTGGTGTAGGTGGTGGTGTTGCTCCGGCCCACAGCGTCATCCTGCCAGATCGAAGTACGGTGCCCTGAACACGTCGCCGAGGTCGGCATAGGCCGCCGTGAGGCGGCGGGCGATCGCCGCCAGCATGTCGTCGTCATCGAGGTCCGAGCCCTTCAGCTGCCCCAGGCGCAGCCCGTCCGCCAACACCTGGCCTGGCTCGGGCTCGCCCGCCTGCTCACGGAGGCTCGCTTCGCCGGAGGAGACCTCCCAGCGCGCCAACTCATCGAAGATTGGATCGGCGACAGATGACGCCTTCTGCTCGGAGAGCCACGCCGACGCCCACCGTCGGAACGGCAGGCCATCAGAGAACAGGTGCAACGCGTTGCTGCGCCGCGCCAGCGCATCTTCGTGGCGACGCCGAGCCGAGAGCATGTCGAGCTCCAGGCCCGCCGGGCCCGCTGTGCGGGGAAACGCCCGACTCAGCACGAAGGAGCCCGCCCGGTCGAGGCCGTGGCAGCTCCACCAGCCCCGCAAGTCGGCCTCCCCCAGACGTGCCACGCCGAGCACCATTCTCACCTCGGCGGCGGCCCCTCCTGTCGTCACGCCACTCCTTTCGCAGCGCCGCCGAGCGGGCGCCGTGCCCGATGACCGGCCTCGTAGCCATCCGGTGCATCGACGAGCGACGCTCGGTCTGACCACGAGTCCGCGGATCGGGCCACAGTAGCGCGACAGCGACCTCACAGGATCATCACCGTGGGTACCAGTCGCTGCTGCACGGGGTCCACCGCGAGCGCCAACCCCTCCAGGGTGTAGGCGCCAAGCAGAGTGGGCCCGCCATCGGCGCCGAAGATCACCTGCGTGGTCGCGGTGTCTCCGCCGATCGTGGCCAGGACCTCGCCGAAGGCGCCCTCGATCGTGGTGCCGTCGGCGAGCTTGAAGCGGCGCAGTCCCCTCGGCTCGACCCCCAACTCGCTGAGCTTCGTCTTGGGCACGACCGTGTATGCCGCGCCGGTGTCGACCGTCGCTTCCAGGTCGAGCGACCGGCGGCCGTCAAGGGTCTCGATCCGTATGGGCCAAGCGAACATTCCCACTGCCTGCTCCTCCCGCCGATCCTGCTCTGAGTGTCGTTCGAGCAGTCTAAGC
>Ga0209754_1001112_pt1 | contig 29357 bp, 29 predicted proteins | sample MesohylBB_FD_187295 | JGI IMG/M metagenome (GOLD analysis project Ga0209754, IMG submission 187295) | Host-associated microbial community of the marine sponge Aplysina aerophoba from Gulf of Piran - sponge mesohyl, lysed by bead beating... | ecosystem: Host-associated > Porifera > Sponge >... | reverse complement strand
GACGCTGTCCTCCACACTTGCTTATGCGGGGCTCTGACCCCCGGTATCTGTTCGGAGCGACAACTGGCATGCGGGGTGTCCTACTCCCGCCCGGTGCAGAACCCCTAGGGTGCTCACCCTATGACGTACGACGCGCCCCGCATGCCTACCCCTCAAATTGGCCGATCTGAGAGGTTCTCTCAACATACAAATGACTCTTCGGGGTGGCGCCTCCGGGGTCGTGGCCAGACGGCGTTTTGACACAGCCAGGCACCGTCGCCGGGATGCCGTTTGCTGCCAACGGGATGACGGCCAGCCGCCTCCGGTGCCTGAGCACGACGGGTTCAACGCCGCCGCCCGGACCTTCCGTGGTTGGCGGGGCGTCGGGCAACTGCCCGTAACGTCGCGACAGCGCGAAACTTCGCACGACCTACGGGCACCAGCGACCACTCCCGGGCGCGCCACCCCCGGGAGTGGCCCCGGTTTTGCTCACTGAAACGGACATGAAACGGATCGCTTCATTGCTGCATGCGTTCAAACGGCGACGGCGCTGGTTCGCGGTGGACGTGGGTTCCAGCGCCATCAAGATCGCCGAGGTTGCGGACAGGGGCGGCAAGTCCGAGGTCGTGCGCGCCGGTGCGCTGCCGGTGCCGCCTGGCGCGGTGGAGAACGGGGTCGTGCGCGAAACGGCGGTCCTCGCGCGGGCGATCCGTACTTTCGCGGCCCCGGGCGACGGGGCCCGACCCCCGGTCGTGGCCGCGATCCCCGGCCGGGGCGTCATCATCAAGCGGCTGGAGCTTCCCGCCCAAAGCAGAGAGAGGCTGGACGAAGTCATCGAGTTCGAGGCCATGGACGCGGTTCCCGAGGACTTGGGCAACGTCAACCTCGACTACCACGTCCTCGGTCCTTCAGAGGACGGCAGCGGGCTGGACGTGCTCTTGGTGGCGGCCCGGAAGGCCCTGGTCGAAAGGCACGTCCAACTCCTGGAAGCCGCGGGGCTGACGCCCGTCATCGTGGACGTGGACCATTTCGCTCTCGGCCGCTTGTGCGACGACCTCTCGCTCGACGGCGATACGCCGTCGGCCTGGATCCACGTGGGCGCCCGTTCCACCACGATCCACCTCCCGGCGCCGGACGGGCCCGGCTACGCAACGGACCTGCCGGTGGGCGGCGAGCAGTTGACGGAAAGCCTCGCCGAGAACCTGAGCGTCTCGCGGGACGAGGCCGAAACGATCAAGCGCGGCGGCTCGAATGACGTGGCCGTTGGCGATTGGCTCGACTCCCCATGTGATTCCCTTGCCGCCCGAATCAGCCGCGGCGTCAACCTGTTCGGCCCCTTGGGCCACGAGACGGCGCCGCGTCGCGTCGCTCTGAGCGGCGGCAGCGCGGTGCTGCCCGGTCTCGGTACGAGTCTCGCCCGTGCACTGGACGCCGAGGTCCGCGTCTGCGGTCCCTTCTTCACCGGCATCACGGTGACCGCGGGCGAGCCCGCCGGACCGGCCTTCGCCGTGGTCGCGGGCCTCGCCGCCAGAGACCCCGACGAATAGAAGGGCCGCGAAGAAGAGGACACCGTCCCGTGAAGCCACGCATCAACCTCTTGTGCACCCGCGAGACGCGGGCGCTGCAACGCAAACGCCGCCGCATTTTCGCCTTGGCCGCCTCGCTCCTGTTGACCGGGACGGCACTCGGCGCCGTCAACGTCGCGCAGTGCCGCCACCGGTCCGGCCTGGAGGCCAACCTGGCGGCATCGCGCACAACGGCCACGGCACTACGCCGGGAGGCCAAGGCCGCCGGTGCGCTGGAAAAACGTATCGAGGAGCAACGGCGCAAGAACGCGGCCGTCACCGGCTGGCTGGAGGGCCGCGGGCAACCCACGAAAGCCCTGCGCGGCCTCTCGGCCGCCGCGCCGCCGACCCTGTGGCTGACGCGCTACGCCGCGTCCGATGGCACCACCGTGCTGGAAGGCCAGGCCACCGACGACGCGTCCATCACCCGGTTCCTGCGCGACCTTCCCGGCGACTTCGCCGAACGGCAGCTCGTGGAGGCCGGCAAGGCGTCCGGAGACGAGGATGTCCGGCGCTTCGTGATCCGCGCGCGCACCACCCCCCTGTCCGATCCGGCGTCGCCCGGGGAATGACGTGTGCCGGTTTGAAGGCTCATGCAATACTACCTGGACCTCCTGCTCGAACGTTCCGCCGCGCAATGGGCGGCGTGCATCCTCGGGGCGAGCCTCGCGCTGGCCGCCCTGGATTACGCCCTCCTGTACCGGCCCCAGTCCGGCAGCATCGACCGGGTCGAAGCCGGCCTGGAGATCGCCCGCCTCGAACAGACCCGGCTGCGCCGTCAGGCGGATCAATTGCCTCGATTGCGCGAGGATCTCGCCGCGCTCCGCGGGGCGCTGCGTTCCCGTCTCCCGCACGCGGACGAACCCGTCGACCCGCTGGAGAGCGTCACCGCCCGGGCGGCCGCGGCGGGCCTGGAGATGGTACGGTTCCAACCCGGCGCCGCCGTCGCCGGAGAGTTCCTTACCGAGGTCCCGCTGGAATTGGAGTTCGCGGGGACGTACCACGACCTGTTGCGCTTCCTCGAATCCGCGGCGCCCGGCACGTTGGCGGATGCCCGAAAGCTCGCCATCGCCGCGCTCCCGGGCAACGGCGACGCCGCCACGCTGCGCATCGCCATGGAGTTGGTGACGCTCCGGCCCCTTGAGCGGGATGCCGACGACGAGGGCGGGGATGAGACAAGGACGGCTCGGGAAGCGGCAGGCCGCGGAACTCCGGCGCCGCCGTCGCCATCCGCCGTGGTCACCGCCGCGCCCTTGTCGCGCGACCCGTTCGAGCCGTACCGCACCCCGCCGCCGGTGGCGCAACCGCTGCCGGCGGCGGACCCGGAACCGACCCCGTCGCCGGAACCCGTTCCACAACCCCGCCTGCGGGCAACCGGAATCGTCTGGGGGCCCCTCCACGCGGCAGCGCTGGTGAAGGACGCCGAGGGCGACATCCACGTGGTGGGGCGCGGCTCCCGGCTCGGTGGCCACTCCTACCACGTCAAGGCCATCACCCCGTGCGAGATCATACTGCAAGCGCCGGGACCCGATGGGCAGCCGCGGGAGACGCGGCTATCAGTCCGGCATTGTGACTCACCAAGACAAGCAGTGCAGGGACGGCACTCGTTCGGTGTCCGATGACTTCGTCGGCAAGTCGCGATGGCTTGTAGGGGCGACCTGCGGTCGCCCCGGTGGGGGGCACCACGCGAGGAAGACCCCGGATCAAGGCCCGGGGGTGACGCAACGCAGCCGACGGCGGAAAAGACCCGCAGATTATGCTGCGAATTAACCGGACACGACACTAATCGATGGCGCGCCACGCCACCAGCCGCACGCGTTGGCGCGGCGTGACGCCAGCCGGGTCGTGTTCGAGCAGGGCTTCCACCGCCGCCCTGGCATGCCCGCGCGGACACGGATGCGCCGCCGGGAAACAGGCCGAGGACCGCAGGCGCAGGCGGGGCGGTACGCTCCCGGCCACGGGCGTAGCGATCACGGTGTAGCTGCCGTCGTGGAACCCGCGCCCGGCGAATATCGCCGTGGGCGCCAGGATGTCGATGAAATCAAGAGCGCCGTCTTCGTCCGACAACTCGTGCCGGCCGTGCGTGAGCCCGGCCTCGGCGATGTGGAACACGGCGACGCTCTTGTAGTAGGCGTCGGTAATGCGGAGGTCGGTCAAGGACGCGTTCATGCTCGTGGCGCTCACCACCGCCAGCACCGCGATCAACATGAGGACGGACGGCAGGACCACGCCCTCCTCTTTCCCGAGAAGAGTCGCCGCGTTCCGAGCCGTCAACCAGAGATGCCGCCGTTCCATTCCATACATGAAGATCGGCGTCGTCGTACGATTCTTTAGCCCGAGCCGTGTCCGATCCCGGCGCTTCCGAGTCCCTCAGAACTTCTCCACCCAAGGGCGCAGTTCGATGTGCGACGCCCACGCGCTCCTGTGCTGGCGGTGAAGCTGGAGGTAGGTCTCGGCGATGCTGTCGGGGCTGAGCCATGTGTCCGGACCGCGCGCGGCATCCCGCCGGGACGAGTCGATGCCGCCGTCGATGACGATCTGGGCCACGTGGATGTTCTGCGGCTGAAGCTCCCGCGCCATGCTCTGGGCCAGCCCGGTGAGGCCGAACTTGCCCATGGCGAAGGACGCGGAGTTGGCGTACCCCTTCACGCTGGCCGAGGCGCCGGTGAACAGGATGGTGCCGCCGCCCGTCCGCAGCATACTGGCGGCCGCGGCCTGCCCTACGAGAAAACCGCCGTAGCAGGTGACCATGATGGCGTCCCGGACCGCGGGCGGATCCAACTCGGTCAGGGGTCCGCGCACGCGCCCGCTGGCGTTGTACACCACCACGTTGGGCTCACCCAGGTCCTGCGCCACCCGCGCGAAGAGATCGTTCACCTGTTCGGGCACCACCGCGTCGCACCCGTAGGCGCGGCAGCCGGTGCTCTCCGCGAGGGCCTGGAGCTTGTCCGGGTTGCGCGCGGCGATGGCCGCCTTCATGCCTTCCCGCGTGAACAGCCGCACGAGCGAGGAACTGAGTCCCGGCCCGCCTCCCACCACCACTGCGACTTCCTGATCCGCCATGTTGTCCTCCTGGATGTTCCTTCCACCTGCTCGCGGCAATGGCGCCCGCGGCGGGCGGAACTGTTTCATTCGTAAAGCAAAGCCTTGTCGCGGCCGGCGTCGTAGACCTCCGTGCCGCCGCTGGCGATGCGCACCACATCGTCGAGCGCGGCGCCACCGTCAATGGCTTGCCTGACCGCGGGCCGTCCGGTCAAGAGGTCGATGGCGGGAACGTCGGCGCGGAACTCGTAGGGCTCGGTGCGCCAGGCGAACGATTCCGGCCAGAGCTTGCGCACGGCTATCAGCACGGCCAGGCCGGTGCGGTAGGGCAAGAAGGCGCGGCGGTCGGCGACGTGCAACTGCAGCGCGCCGCAGCGCTCGCCGCGAAACTTGTGGAACGCCGGCTCGATGACGCAGGGGCGGAACAACACCCCGGGCAGTTCCTGGCGCCGCAACTCGGCGGCCAGCGCCTCCGCCTCGATGAACGGCGCGCCGAAAAGCTCGAAGGGACGCGTAGTGCCACGGCCCTCGGACAGGTTGGTGCCCTCCAGCAGGCACATGCCCGGATAGACCAGCGCCGTGTCCGGGGTGGGCATGTTGGGCGACGGCATGACCCAGGGCAGGCCGCACTCGTCGTAGTAAACGCTCCGGCGCCAGCCCTCGCACGCCGCCACCGCCAATTCACAGCCGATGCCGAAGGCGTCGTTGTAGAGCCGGGCCAGCTCGCCCAGGGTCATGCCGTGGCGCTGGGGCACCGGGTAGAGGCCGCAGAAGTTCTCCAGCCCCGCGTCCAGGCCGCCCCCCTCCACCGCCTCGCCGCCGATGGGGTTGGGACGGTCCAGCACCACGACCTTGACCCCGGAAGATCGAGCCGCGCGCATGCACAGGGCCATGGTGACGGCGTACGTGTAGTAGCGCGCGCCGACATCCTGGATGTCGAAGAGGAGGACGTCGAGGTCCGCGAGTTGTTGCGGCGTGGGCGACAGCGACTCGAAGGTGGCGCCGTAGAGGCTCACCGCCGGCAGGCCCGTGGCCGGGTCGGTGTCGTGGGCCACCCCCACCATGTCCTGGGCCGAGCCCCGCAGCCCGTGCTCGGGACCGAACAAGCAGCGCAGGTCCACGTCCGGGTGACCGTGCAACAGGTCGACGGCGTGGGCGAGCCGGCGGTCCACCGCGGTGGGGTTGGCCACGAGCCCGACCCGCGCGTCGCCGAGCCAGCGGCGCGGATCGCCGAGCAGTCTTTCCAGTCCCGTGCGCACGACGCCATTCTAACGGAGCCGTGCGGGAAAGGACATGGAAGACGGAGACGTTACCAATACGTCATTCCCGCGGAACAGGCTGTGTCAATACTCCATCCGGAAGAGGCAACCACGCCCCGAACCGTCATTCCCGCGGAAGCGGGAATCCAGGAGGGGTGAGGCGGGGGAACGTCGCTGTAGCACCCCTCCACCACCCCTGGATTCCCGCTTCCGCGGGAATGACGGTTCGGGGCGTGGTGGTGCCATTTCGTGTCCGAGCAAAGTGTTGACACAGCCTGTTCCGCGGGAATGACGACCCGGACATGGAGAGTGACGTGGCCGAACGGTCCCTCCCTACCCCCCGTGCCCTCTCGTGTAGACCAGCAGCATGGTGCCGACGAAAGTGAGGGCGACGCCGAGGCACACGCGTATGTTCACGGTCTCCACGTCGCGCAGGAAGATGGCGGTGAGGACGACGGTCAACACCGGGTTGGTGCTGATCAGCGGCTCGACGATGACGATGTCGCCGCTGGAGAGGGCGTAGAAGTTGGCCAGCATTCCCGTAGTGTTGCAGATGCCCGCGGCCACGAACCACGCGAACACCGAGCGGGACATGGGCAGGACCTTGCGCGGCCCGCCCTGCGCGTAGATCATCGCCACCGCCAGGGCCAGCCCGGTGGTGGCGTTCACGCACGACGCCATGAGCGGCAGGTTGGCGACGAAGAAGCCCAGTTTGCGCACGCTGGCCGAGAACGAAAACGACAGTGCTCCGAGAAGAGGGAAGATGAAGTCGAGCCGGCGGAACTCCCCCTTCTGCTCGTGGGTGCGGGAGATGACGATGACGCCGCAGATGATCAGCACGGTGCCGAAGAAAGCCCCCAGGGTCCAGTGCTCGCCGACGATGAGCACGGCCAGGATCGAGGCGAACATCGGCGTGGTGCTCACCACCGGGATGGAACGCGCCACCCCGAGCCGGTCGATGGAGACGTACACCAGCCAGCGTCCGAGGCCCGAGGCGAACAGGCCGCCCACGGCGAAGTACCAGATGGCGTGGGTCCAGAAGACGGCCAGCGGCAGTGTGGCGGCCACCATGGACCAGAGGGTCAGGAAGGAGATGGCAATGGAAATGGCGAACCCGGCCAGCGGATTGGATTGAGCCAACCCCCGGCGGATCAGGATGTGGGAGACCGCGAACCCCAGCGAAGCGACCAGAGCCCAGGCGATACTCATGGGAGGCGGGACGCCTCGTACCAGCGCGCGACGCGAATCCTGATGGCGCCCACGGGACAGTCCCATTCGCAGATGAAACAGCCCTGGCAGTCTTCCTCGTACTTGGCGAAGGGAAAGCCGTCCTCGCCCATGCGGATCACGTCCGTCGGGCAGGCGTCGTCACACGCCCCGCACGAGGTGCAGACTTCCTTCCAGATTTCGACCTTCGGCAGATGCTGCTCGTCAGCCATCGTTGGTTTCCCCCTCCACCATCTGCCCGGCGATCTTGAAGAAGGGATGCATGGCCTTGCCGGAGCGCGGCCGGTAGTGCACGTAGAACTCGTCGTGAGGGATGGGCTCGTCCCAGATCTTGAGCGCGCCGTTCTCGATGATGGACTTGCTCAGGACCAGCCACTTCTGGTTGTCGGTCTCGGGATGGTCGCTGTTGATCACCGAACCGCGGCTCTCCTGCCGGTGCAGCAGGTAGTCCAGCACCGCCGTCAGCGCCTCGATGGAGTTCCGCAGCCCCACGACCTTGACGAGATCGTGGGGGTCCCTGGCCATGACGTTGTCGTAGGTGTCCAGGATATCCATGAGCCCCTGCCGCACCCGCGAGATCTTCTCGTCGCTCAGGATCACGCCCAGTTCGTGCAGCAGGTCCGCGGCCCGGCCGTGGACCTCGTCGAAGGCGGTGCCCGCGGGCTTGAGGTACTGGGTGACGCCGGTGGAAAGCGTCTCCACCTGCGGCGCCACCACGCCCGTCGTTGCCGCGTTCCTGGCGTAGTCGGCGGCGTGGAGCCCGGCCCACCAGCCCAGCACCATGCACCAGGAGAGATTGAGGTTGGGCGAGATGTTCATGCCGTCGCTGCTGGCGCCGGCGGCGAACAGGCCAGGCAGCGATGTCGCGCACTGGTCGTCCACCACCGCGCCGCCGCCGTGGCTCGACCCGTAAGTGGCGGCCAGCACCGGCAGGTAGGGGATGCGCTCCTTGCTGATCTCGTAACCCGCGGCCTCGAACGTGTTCATGATGATGGGGATGACCTCGTACAGGAGGCGGATGTTCTCGGGCGGGAGCTTGGTGCAGTCCAGGTACACCGGGCCGTTGCCTTCCAGCATCTCCAGCGCCACCGCGTGTCCCAGCGACAGCCGCCGGGTGAACTCGGCCTCGGACTCGGTGAAACGCTTCATCACGTCCACGCCCAGCCGGTTGAAGTAGCTGGTGCCCATGGTGGTGAAATGCTCGATGCCCGGGGCGCACATGAACTCCATGGTCTGCAGGTACTTGCTGCCGCACGCCATGTTGCCCATCACCGCGCCCGCCCGGAGCTGCATGGCGACGCCGTCGCTGGTGATGTTGAGGGGCATGCCCGCGAACCACTGTCCCGGCCTCTTGTAGCCGAAGTTGAAGCCGCCCGCGCACATCACCACGGACTTGGCCTCGCACACGTGGACCTCGCGCTCGCGCCCGGAGATCCCGAGGGCGCCCACGACGTGGCCGCCGGTGGGGTGGCGCCCGTCCGAGGTCAGGAGGTCCGTCACCGAGACCCGGTCGAGCACGCGCACGCCGGCGCGCAGGGCCACGCCGCGCACCACCTTCATCATCGCCGTGCCGCCGCCCACCAGGCCCGCCGCCAGCCCGCCGCTGGCGGCCGCGCCGGAGCCGCCCTTGCCGCGCCAGAACTCGCCGTTCTCCTTGACGAACTTGACGCCCCAGCCGTCGAGGATCTTGAGCACGTCGTAGGTGGCGTGAATCGCCTCGATGGCCTTGGTCTGGTTGGTGAGGACGCCGCGGCCGGAGAGGTGGAACTGGAGGTCGTCGCCGGGCATGTACGTGATGTACGCCCCGGAGGCCAGCGCCGCGCAGCCGCTGCGGCCGAACACGGACTTGTCCACCAGCAGCACGTCCGAGCCCTCTTCGCGCGCGCGGATCGCCGCCATGGCGCCGGCCGCGCCGCCGCCGATGACCAGCACGTCGGCCTTGTGATGGATGGTCTTGTAGCTCATGTGAGGTCCGTGGAGCTGGTGCCCGCTCCGATGCGCCCGCCGAAGAGATCCGCAAGGGTTCCGGTCCACTTGGTACGTAGACCAAGTCAGGGGGCACTGTCAAAGCCACCTGTGGAGCCGTGTCTCCACCGGCCGCGCACCCGCGGACGGTGTTTGTGTTTGCAGGCCGAGGGCCGCCCGGTTATGCAGGAACCACCGGAAAACGCTTGGGGAGACGCGCATGAACCACAACGGCTACACCGATACTTACCAACGGGCCCTGAAGGACCCGGAGAGTTTCTGGGCCGAGGCCGCCGAGGACATCCACTGGGACCGGCACTGGGACCGGGTGTTCGACGACTCGCGGCCGCCCTTTTACCGGTGGTTCACCGGCGGCGCCCTCAACACCTGCTACAACGCCCTGGACGTGCACGTGGAGCAGGGGAACGGCGCCCGCCCGGCATTGATCTACGACAGCCCGGTGACGGACAGCGAGAGGGTCTTCACCTACGCCGAGCTTCGGGACACGGTGGCGACCTTCGCGGGAGCGCTGCGCAACCACGGCGTGGACGCGGGCGACCGGGTGATCATCTACATGCCCATGGTCCCCGAGGCGGTGGTGGCCATGCTGGCGTGCGCGCGCCTCGGCGCCGTGCACTCGGTGGTCTTCGGCGGCTTCGCCGCCAACGAACTCGCCACCCGCATCGACGACGCCCAGCCCAAGGTCATCGTGAGCGCGAGCTGCGGCATCGAGGTCAACCGCGTCGTGGAGTACAAGCCGCTGCTGGACGAGGCCATCCGCCTGGCGGAGCACAAGCCCGGCGCCTGCCTGGTGCTGCAGCGGCCCCAGGCGGAGGCCGCCATGACCGCCGGCCGCGACGTGGACTGGAACGAGGCGGTGGCCGCCGCCGAGCCGGCGCCGTGCGTCTCCGTGGCCGCCACCGACCCGCTGTACATCCTCTACACCTCCGGCACCACCGGGCAGCCCAAGGGCATCGTGCGCGACAACGGCGGCCACGCGGTGGCGCTCAAGTGGAGCATGAAGAACGTCTACGGCGTGGACGCCGGCGAGGTGTACTGGGCCGCCTCCGACGTGGGCTGGGTGGTGGGCCATTCCTACATCGTCTACGCGCCGCTGCTGAAAGGCTGCACCAGCGTCCTCTACGAAGGCAAGCCCGTGGGCACGCCCGATCCCGGCGCTTTCTGGCGGGTCATCAGCCAGCACGACGTGCGCGCGCTGTTCACCGCGCCCACCGCCTTCCGCGCCATCAAGAAAGAGGATCCCGACGGCACTTACGTCCGGGAGTACAACCTGAGCCGTTTCCGGACCCTGTTCCTCGCCGGCGAGCGCTGCGACCCCGACACGCTGGTGTGGGCCCGGGACCTCCTGCGCGTGCCGGTCATCGACCACTGGTGGCAGACCGAGACCGGCTGGCCCATCGCGGCCAACTGCATGGGCATCGAGGCGTTGCCCGTGAAGCCCGGCTCACCCACCCGGGCCGTGCCGGGATACGACGTCCGCGTGCTCGACGACGCGGGGAACGACCTTCCGGCCGGCGAGATGGGCAGCATCACGGTGAAGCTGCCGCTGCCGCCGGGCTGTCTGCCCACCCTGTGGAACAACGAGGAAGGCTACCGCAAGGCCTACCTCGAGCAGCATCCCGGCTACTACGTCACTTCCGATGGGGGTTATTGTGACGAGGACGGCTACCTGTGGATCATGGGGCGCATCGACGACGTCATCAACGTCGCCGGACACCGGCTCTCCACCGGCGCCATGGAAGAGGTGCTGGCCTCCCACCCGGCGGTGGCCGAATGCGCCGTGCTGGGGGTGGGTGACGCCCTCAAGGGACAAGTGCCCCTCGGACTGATCGTGGTCAAGGCGGGGGTGGAGACCACCGAGGAAGCCCTGGTGCCCGAACTCGTGAGCCTCGTGCGCGAGCAGATCGGACCGGTGGCCGATTTCAAGCAGGCCCTGATGGTGAAACGCCTGCCCAAGACACGCTCCGGCAAGATTTTGCGCGGCACGGTGCGGAGCATGGCGGACGGCACCCCCTACAACGCCCCCGCCACCATCGACGACCCGGTCATATTGGACGAAATCAGGGAGGACCTGGGCCGGCTCGGGTATCCGAAGGGATGAGGAGTCGGCGACCTCCGATCAACGGAAGACGAGCTTCCTTCCGCTGGTCGCGCAGTCACGCAGGTACAGATTGATCAAGGTCTGGTACGGCACTCCGTTCTGCGCCGCAAGCGCCTTGAAATAGGCAAGGGTGTCCTGGTCCAGCCGGAGCGTGATCTGTTTCTTCAGGTGCTTCGCATATGGATTGCGCTTCGCCTTGGAGAAGTCGTAGCTATCTCTCATGTTTCCACCTGTCACGTTTCCACCTGTAGGTACAATGTAGGCAAAAGGCAATCTCTTGAACAGACAGCGGAAGGTCAGGTAGGTTGACGTGAGCCCGTCCCTCGTTGGGGCAGGCAACCCGCGAATGGAAGGAGACAGGCACATGCTCAAGATCGAAGGCGTTACGCATTGGTCCATTCCCGTCAACGACCTGGGCGAGGCGGAGAAGTTCTACGGCGACCTGCTGGGACTCAAGTCTCTGGGGCGGCTCGCCAACAACGTCATGGCGTGCTTCAACGTGGGCGACCACAACATCCTGCTGTGCGAGCGCAGGGAGCTGCCGGACAAGCCGGAGGACGACCGCGTGCACCACTCCTTCACCGTCAGCCCGGAGACCCTGAACGAGGCGTGCAAGATTTTCAAGGAAGAGAACGTGAACGTGATGGAGCTCTACTACCGCAAGGGCGGGTACTTCCCGGGCCGCGAGCTTTACTTCGCGGACCCGAGCGGCAACCGGCTGGAGTTGCGCGATCCCACCTGGAAGGACGGCATGCCCGAACCCACGTTCGAAGAGGTGGCCGCGGCGCAATAGCGCCCGCGGCGCCCCGAAAACAGAACCCAAGGAGAACCGATTGATGGCGCAGGTTGATATCGACACGAGTTCCGACGATTCCGTTCCTCCCGAGCTTGAGGTCAAGGAATACACCTACGACGACTGGATGGCCTCCGCGGGAGTGCCGATTCACCGGGGCTACTTCATCGAAGACCTGCGCACGGTGGAGCTGGGTTGGTGGGAGCGGCGCGGCTGCGAGAGCGCCTTCATCCAGCTCGTGGGCCAGGAGGGGGTCACCTCCGCCATGGTGCAGGAGATCCCTCCGGGAGAGACGCTGCCGCCGCTCAAGTTCGGTCTTGACGAGCTGGTCTACGTGCTCCAGGGCCACGGCGTCACCACGGTGTGGATGGGCGACAACGGCTCCAGGACCAGCTTCGAATGGCAGCCCCGGAGCCTGTTCCAGATCCCGCACAACTACCACCACACCCTGAGCAACATGCGCGGCGACCAGCCGGTGCGGCTCCTGCGCTACAGCTATCTGCCGCTGGCCCTGTCGCTCAACACCGATCCCGAGTTCTTCTTCGACAACCAATACGAGGGCGAGGACCACCTGGCCGACGGCGGCCAGCTCTACTCCGAGGCCAAGCTCGTGCGCGACGGCGATCCCACGCGCACCTGGGGCGGCCGCAGCGGCATCTTCTGGTACGGCAACTTCTTCCCGGACATGGGCTCCTGGAACAAGCTCAACCGCAGCACCCGCCGGGGCGCGGGGGGTCACAGCGTGCTCATGACCTTCCCTTACTCCGAGATGTCCTGTCACATGTCGGTGTTCCCTTCCCGCACCTACAAGAAGGCGCATCGCCACGGTCCGGGCCGCGTCATCGTCATCCCCGCGGGTGAGGGCTACTCCATCCTCTGGGAGGAGGGCAAGCAGAAGGTGGTGGCGCCGTGGCACGAAGCCAGCATGTTCGTGCCGCCGGGCAAGTGGTTCCACCAGCACTTCAACGCCGGCGGCACGCCGGCGCGTTACCTGGCGCTGCATCCGCCGCGGCAGTTCCGCGGCCACGCCGAGAAGGTCGAGGACCGCGCCAAGGACCAGATCGAATACGCCGACGAGGATTCGCAGATCCGCGAGCGCTTCGAGGGCGAGCTGGACAAGCGCGGGCTGACCAGCCTGATGCCCGACGAGGTGTACCGGAACCGCGACTTCCAGTGGACCTACCGGGACGCCGAAGCGCAGGCGGCACCGTAAGGGTTATCCGCCCGCCATCGGCAGAGAGTCGCCCGTCATGCAGATCATCGACTCACAGGTCCACATCTGGGCCCCGGAAACGCCCGCCAAACCCTGGGACCGGGTGGACGCGGCCAAACCGCACCGCCCGGAACCCATCGGCCACGAGGAGCTGCTGCGCGAGATGGACGCGGCCGGGGTGCAGCGCGCGGTGCTGGTGCCGCCCACCTGGGAGGCGGACCGCAACGACACCTCGATGGAGGCCGCCCGCCTCCATCCGGACCGCTTCGCGGTCATGGGCCGGCTGACCCTCGACGCGCCCGAGAGCCGGGAGCGCATGGCCGCGTGGAAGGAACAGCCCGGCATGCTCGGCATCCGTCTGACCTTTCACCGCGGCCGCTACCGCGCCTGGCTCGACGACGGCAGCATCGACTGGTTCTGGGCCGCGGCCGAGCGTTACGACGTCCCGGTCATGGCGCTGGCGCCGCACCACCTGCCGCGGCTCGCCGAGGTGGCCGCGCGCCACCCCGGACTGCGGCTGTGCGTCGACCACATGGGGCTCAACAACAGCCTGGTGGGAAAGCCGCTGGAACCCATCATCGACGGCGTGCTCAAGCTCGCCTCCCTGCCCAACGTGGTGGTGAAGGCGTCGGCGCTGCCGTGCTATTCCACGGAGAGCTATCCGTATCCGTCGCTCCACCCGCAGGTGCGCCGCGTGGTCGACGCCTTCGGACCCAAGCGCGTCTTCTGGGGAACCGACCTGTCCCACCTGCCCTGTCCCTACCGGCAAGCGCTGACACTGTTCACCGAAGAACTCGACCTCACCGACGACGAGAAGGAGTGGATCCTGGGACGGGCGCTGGCGGAATGGCTGGACTGGCCGCTGTCCGGGAAGGACTCATGAAGATGGCGGGCCTCGCGCAGTCGAAGGACCCCATCTCGCCCGGCGGCGATTGATCAGAGCTTCGTCAGGGCTTCAGGGGACATTCCATGGCACGAGAGTATCGCTGCATCTCCGCCGACAGCCATTTCGAAGCGCCGCCGGACCTGTGGCGCCATCGCGTCCCCGCCACGTACCGGGAGCGGATGTCGCGCCGGATCCGGCTGGCCGACGGCCGCGACGCGCTGCAGAAGGAGGGGCGGCCGCTCACCTACGGCGGCACCAGCTACTACGGCGGGCGCCCACCGGAAGAGTTCGATCCTACGGTCATCGACTTCGACAACACGCCGGGATGCGGCGGCCCCGAGCAACGCCTGCGCGAGCAGGACCAGGACGGCGTCGACGCCGAGGTGCTGTTTGCCCTGGACGTGCGCAACCCAGCCATCCGCGACCAGGAGGCGTTCGTCGGCATCATCCACCACTTCAACGAGTACATGGCGGAGGAGTACTGCGCCGTGGACCCCGAGCGCCTCATCGGCGTCGGCGTCCTGCCCAACCGCGGCGTCGAGGACGACGTCGCCGAGATGGAGCACTGCAAACGCCTCGGCTTCAAGGCCGTCTGGCTGGCCACCTATCCCAGCGGACGGAGCTTTCCGTCGCCGGAGGACGACCGTTTCTGGGCCGCGGCCCTGGACCTGGACGTGCCCGTGGTGGTGCACACATCCTTCACCGCCAAGGTGGGGTCGCGCGAGACGCCGCTGTTCCGTTATCCCCGCGAGGCGCCGGCCGAGCACCGGCCGCCCACCGACTTCATCCAGCGCCTCGCCCGCCAGGCCCCGTACCACTCGGGCTCGGTGGAGGCAAGCCAGATGGTGGTGGCGGGGATCTTCGACCGATTCCCCAGGCTGCGCATCTACTGGGCCGAGAACAACGCCGGCTGGCTGCCGTACTTCTACGAGCAGATGGACCACGAGTACTCCGTCAACCGCTTCTGGGCCGAACGCCAGTTGGGACTGCCGCGGTTGAAGCGCCTGCCCAGCGAGTATCTCCGGGAGCACGCCTACTGGGGCTTCTTCGAAGACCACGTGGGCGTGCGCCTGCGCCACGACGTCGGCGTCGACCGTATGCTGTGGGGCAGCGACTTCCCCCACGTGGTCACCCGCTGGCCCCACTCCCGGGAGCTGCTCGACTCGCAGATGCAGGGCGTCGCCGACGACGAGCGCCGGCGCATGGTGGCCGGCAATGCCATCGAGTTCTTCCGGCTGTAGCGGCCCGACCCTCTCCTCGGACTTGGTTGCCCCACCACACCACGCCCGGATTGCCGCTTCCGCGGCTGTGTCAAAGCTGATGAGGCAGGGGTCCCCCGGACCGTCATTCCCGCGGAAGCGGGAACCTTATCAAAGTGTTGCACTTCGTTTGTGATTCTAGCGAATCCAGGGGTGGTGGCGGGGCACTACAGCGGCGTTTCCCCGCCCCGCCACCCCTGGATTTTCGCTTCCGCGGGAATGACGGTCCGAGGGGTCCCTGCCATTTCCTGTCCGAGCGGAGTCTTGTCACGGCCGCGTCGCGGGAATGACGGTTCGGGGTGTTGGCGGTGCTTCCCTTCCGCGGCCAACCGGAGTAGATTCCACGGCGAATTCCGAACCAGCGGGAGGGAACCATGCTACCCGACATGCCACGAGATCAGCGGCTCGATCTGCTGCGCAAGATGCTCATGATCCGGCGCGCGGAAGAGCACGTCGTCCGGTTCAACGAGGAGCACGAGGGCCTCATCCGGGGCCACTTCCACATCTACATCGGCCAGGAGGCCACCGGCGTGGGCGTATGCTCGGCGCTGGCGCTGGAGGATTATGTCTTCAGCACCCACCGGAACCACGGCCACGTCATCGCCAAGGGCGGCGACCCCGGCAAGGTGCTCGCCGAGGTCATCGGACGCGAGACCGGCTACTGCCTGGGACGCGGCGGCACCTTCCACGTGGCGGCGCCCGACCTGAACATCCTCCACACCTCCGCCATCGTGGGCGGCAGCACGGCGCTGGCCTCCGGGGCGGCGCTGGCGGCCCAGGTGCTGGAGTCCAACGCCGTGACCGTGGTCTTCTTCGGCGACGGCGCCATGGACGAGGGCGTGGCGTATGAAAGCATGAACATCGCGCGGTTGTGGAACCTGCCGCTGATCTTCGTGATGGAGAACAACTACCGGCGCGCCGGACGGGTCAATGCCGACCACGCCGCCGACGACCTGCCCAACATTCCGCGCGCCCTCAACCTCGAGACCGTCAGCGTGAACGGCGACGACGTGGGCCAGGTGCACGGCACGCTGAAGGAACTGGTGCGGCGCACCCGCGCGGGCGAGGGGCCGTTCTTCGTCGAGGCGCGCACCCATCCGTGGCCGGGCAACGACGGCGCCCACCCCACGCTGGTGGGCGGGGTCACGGACATCAACTGGGCGTGGGACCCCAGCCCGGTGCCCGAGAACGTGCGCTCCTGGTACGCCGAGGGCGACTGCATCCTGGCCTACGCGCGGGAGCTGGCGGCCAGCGAGGGATGCGACCGGGACACCGTGGTGCGGGTCGACGAGGAGGTGCGGCGCGAAGCGGACGCCGCGGCACAGTTCGCGCTCACGAGCCCGCTGCCTCCGCCCGAGGCGGCGGTCCGGTACGCATACGCGGGAAGGGGTGAATAGCCATGGCGCGCGAGATGACCCTGGGAGAGGCTTTGGTCGAGGCATTGGCCGAAGCCATGGAGCAGGATCGCCGGGTGGTGCTCATCGGCGGCGGGCTGGTGAGCTCGGGGCCGGCGGCGGAGCGCTTCCGCTCGGTGCGCGAGCGGCACGGCAAACGCATCAAGTCCCCGCCCATCGCCGAGCTGGGCTACTGCGGCATCGCCGCGGGCGCGGCCATGGCCGGGTTGCGGCCGCTGGTGGACATCGGCACCGCGACCTTCTCGTACGAGGCGATCCCGCAGATCAACAACGAGGCGGCCATCGCCTACTCCAACTCCGGCGGCCAGACGAACGCTCCGGTCACCTATTTCATGCGCTACGGCATCCGCGGCGGCGGCGGCGTGCAACACTCGGGCAGCCCTCAGCCCTGGTACTGGAACACCCCGGGCCTGCAGGTGGCCATGCCCGCCACCCCGGCGGACGCCAAGGGTTTGCTGCGGACCGCGTTGCTGAAGAGCCAGGACCCCACCATCTTCATGGCCCACGAGCGGCTGCTGGGCGAGCGCGGCCCGGTGCCCGACGGCGAGCACGACACCGATTTCGGCAAGGCAACGGTGGCCCGGGAAGGCAGCGACGTCACCATCGTGGCCACGGGCGTGCAGGTGCCTCGGGCGATGGCGGCCGCCGAGACCCTGGCTAAGGACAACATCTCCGCCGAGGTGGTGGACCCGCGGACACTGGAGCCGCTGGACACCGACACCCTGTTGGCGTCGGTGCGGAAGACCGGCCGGCTGGTGGTCACCGACGAGAGCCACGACAACTGCGGCGTGGCCGCGAATATCGCCGCGCTGATGGCCGACCTGGCCTTCGACAGCCTGAGGGCCCCCATCAAGCGGGTCGCGATCCCCCACGTGCCCATCCCCTTCGCGGCGCCGCTGGAGGACCACGTGACGCCCACCGCCGAACGCATCGTGGAGACCACCCGGGCGATCATCGGGTGACGGCTCAATCAGGACGTCCTTCGACTTCGCGCCGCTGACGCGGCACTACGCCTGTCCTGAGCTTGACGAAGGGCTCAGGAGGAACGGTCGTGGAGTTTCCCTACTCCGCTTCCCGATACTCCCGGGCGAACTCGCACAGGCGCTCAACGCACAGATCGAACAGTTCGCCGCCCTTTTTGGCGCTGGCGAGATTGGGGTCGCCCATCACGCCCGACGGCGACAGATCCTCGCGCGGCGTCTGGACGTAGCCGCCCACCTTGCTGACGAACGCCGGCGTCTGCGGCCCGAGATGCGTCACCAGGCTGCCCTGCGCACACAGTTCCTCGCGCAGGTGCAGGTTCATGGAGGTTTCCACCGCCCCGGCGTGGCCCACGCGGGCGCCGGGCATCTTCTCGTCGGGGAACAACCGGCCCATGTCCTTGTCCACCAACCCGAACCAGTTCAGCACCACGACGCGGATCCCCTCCTCGTCCTGGAGCGCCGCCACGGTCGACCGCGACAGCGCCACCTGACCGCCGTGGCCGTTCAGCAGCGCGATGCGGGTGAAGCCGTGCCGGTGCACCGAGCGCACGATCTCGCGGATCAGCGCCATCCAGGTGGCCGCCGTGAGGCTGATGCTGCCGGGAAAGTTCTTGTTGCTCGGCGTGAAGCCGAAAGGCACCGTCGGCCCCACCAGGATCTCCGGATCCCGCCGGGCGGCCGCCCGCGCGATCTCCTGCGAAATGAACGCGTCGGTATCCAGCGGCAGGTGATGTCCGTGCTGCTCGATCACCCCGACGGGGACGATCACCACGCACCCCTTCTCCGCGCATTCCTTGATCCGCGGCCAGCTCAGCTCTTGCCAAATGGGCATCGTGTCCTCCTGACGGTTGACGGCGCTTCCCGCCGATCGGCATTGAGACCGCGTTACGACTTCCTTGCTGTGCCCCGGCGGCGCGAGCTTTCCGGCATCGGAGCATCCGCTCCCGCGGACTGGCCGGTGACCCAGTCCATCATCAAACGCTTGATCTGAGTCTGATAGGGTACGTCGTGCAGGCTCGCCTTGGCCTTGAACGCCTCCAGCAGGTTCTCCGGCACTCTCAAGCTGATGGAGCGACTCTCCTTGCGGACCGTCGGCGAATACAGTCTCCGATAAGCGTCCAGAAACCGGAGGATGTCCGCCGGCTTCATCCGCTTGCACTGCTCCAGGTACTCCTTCGAGAAATACTGAACGGGTCTCGCGGACCGATGTTCATCGACCCACCAATGTCCCTCTTGGTCGGACTCGCCGGTACTTTTCTTCTTCATCCGCAGCTACTCCCTCAATCCAGCACGAACACGCATTTGCCGGTGGTGGCGCTGTCGAAGACGTGGAACGCTTCCTCGGCGTCGTCGAGGGCGAAGCGGTGCGTGACCAGGTCGTCCACCGGGACGTCCTCCTCCACCATGAAGCGGCAGATCTCGATCAGCTCGGACTTGTTGAAGGTCCACGAGCCGATGATGGTGGCCACCTTGAAGATGACGTCGTCGCGGAAGTTGATGGTGGAAGGCGCGCCCATGCCCACGTAGCAGCAGCGCCCGAAGGTGCGCATGGCCTTGAGGATCTGGCTGCGGCATTCCGGGTTGCCGGAGGTCTCCAGCGCCGCCGTGGACCCCAGGCCGCCGGTCAGCTCCTTGATGGCTTCCACCGGGTCGGTGTCCTTGGCGTTGATGACGTGGTCCGCGCCGTAGCGGCGCGCCAGCTCCAGCCGTTCCGGCACCACGTCGACGGCGATGACCTTGGCCCCCATGTACTTCGCACACATGGTCCCGCTCAGGCCCACCGGCCCCTGGCCGAAGATCGACACCACGTCGCCGCCGGCGATGTGGATCTTCTTGAGGCCGTTCCAGGCCGTGCCGGTGCCGCAGGAGATGGCCGCGCCGGCCTCGAAGGACAGTTCCTCGGGGAGATGGATGAGCAAGCGTGACGGCACCAGGATGTAGTCCGCGTTGGCGCCGTGGGCGTCCACGCCGCCGAAGGTCACGTGGCCGTGGGGACAAGCCTGCTCGAATCCCATCGAGCAGATCTCGCAGATGCCGCAGCCCTCGTAGTGGTGCACCACCACCCGGTCGCCCACCGCCAGCCCGGCCGGGGCGCCGGCGCCCAACTCCGCGATGACGCCGCAAGGCTCGTGGCCGGTGATGGCGTCGATGGCCACGGTACCACGGTACCGGTGAAGATCGGTGCCGCACATGCCCGAGGCGCGGATCTTCACCACAGCCTGGCCGGGTCCCGCATGGGGGTCCGGGAACTCACGTATCTCGCACTCTCGGTTGCCGTTGAACATCACGCCGCGCATGGTCGTTCTCCTGTCTCAAGAAATTTCTCTACGGCCCGTAACACGGGGTCGGGCGGCAAGGCAACCGCGCGCCGCCGGGAGCGGCTGTTTCCGTTTCGCCGTTTGTGCTAATGGCAGGAGGGTCGCTTGCTCCATTGTTGAAGACAGGAGGATCGCCCCATGGATTTCGTGAATCTCGCGGAGAAGGCGGACAAGGAACAACGCTTCACGCGGCTCTACGGGACGGACAAGTTCTGCACCTGGATGCTCCACTTCAAGCCCGGTGACCACACGGACATGCACTTCCACACCGAGCCGGAGAGCTTTCTCGTGGTGGAGGGCAAGGCCGGCGTGAAAGACATCCACGGCGGCGAGCGCATCGCCGAGCAGGGCGAGGTGGTGTTCTTCGACGCCAAGGAATACTACCAGATCACCAACGTTGGCACGGGCCGCCTGCTCCTCTACGGCAACCGCCCCGAACCCTTCGGCGGCGTCCACGTCACCGCGAAATAGCCGCCGTGTGCCGTCGGCGCGTGGCCCTGGGCACCGCACGGAGGGGTCGGATCTTGGGCTGGCAATCAGCTTGAATTCATGAGGATTTCCCGCTGTTTCCGGAGAAGGACGGATGGCGAACGAAACTGAATCTGCAGAACGGCAGTATCTCGTCGGCTCGGTCTGGCCCACCAACCGGACCGGCGTGCTCGGCGACACGGAACTGGACCCGAAGCTGCCGCCGAGCGTCCGCTTCGTGCACCTGAGCATGGAGTTCACCCAAGGCACCCAGGACGAGTTCCGGGCGGCCATGCCGGGCTACGAGGCAAAGGCGGCGGAACTGGCGGCGCTCAAGCCGGACCTCATCCGGGTCATCGGCGCGCCGCCGTTCATGCTCCTGGGCTACGAGGGAGAGAGCGCCACCCTCCGTTCCTGGGAAGAGCGCTACGGCGTTCCGATGCTCACCTCGGGAATGAACCACGTATGCGCGTTCCGCACCCTGGGTGTGCGGCGCATCGTGGGCGCGAGTTACTTCCCCGAGCACCTGAACGACCTGTTCCGCCGGTACCTCACCGACGCCGGCTTCGAGATGCTGGGCATGGAGGGAATCGACGTGCCTTTCGCCGACGTCCCCAAGGTACCGGGCTCGGAACTCCGCCGGCAGCTCACGGCGATGTTCGCCCGGAATCCGGGGGGCGAATGCCTCTACATGCTGGGGTCGGCGTGGAAAGCCCTCGACATCATCGAGCCGCTGGAGGCGGACCTGGGCGTGCCCGTGGTCTACGCCCCACCGGCGCGCTGCTGGGAGACGCAGATGCGCCTGGGCGTGCGCCAGCCGATTCCGGGATACGGACGGCTGCTGGCCGAGATGCCGGACCCGGTTTGATCTCGCGAGCCACCGCCTAATCTGCTACAGACTGGAAACCCTGCGGAGGTCGCAGGCTCACGCACACCTACAGGGAGGAAGCGAAATGTCTCTTAGACTCATCGTCACCATCAACGCCGTCGAGGGAAAAGGCGCGGAACTGGCCGGCGCCTATCGGGGCCGCTGTGAGGAAGTCATGAAGGAACCCGGGTGCGAGCAGTTCGAGGTGTTCCACAGCGTCGTGAACCCGGACAAGATGGTGATCATCGAGCGTTGGGTGGATCAGGCCGCCCTGGACGTGCACGCGCAGGTGAACGCCACGCGGCCGCCGCTCAAGCCCGAGCTTCGCGCCGGCGCCACCGAGCGCGAGGACTACGAGTACAACCGCACCCGCTAGGAGCCGCCGTCCATGCCCGCAGCACTCGAAGGCATCAAGATCCTCGACGTCACCAACTACATCGCCGGTCCCTACGCGTCGCTCCTGCTGGCCGACCTGGGCGCCGACGTGTACAAGATCGAGACCCCCGGCAAGGGGGACCCGTTCCGCACCTGGGACAAGGAGCCCAAGGACTACAGCCCGAGCTTCTGCGCGCTCAACCGCAACAAGAAGAGCGTCACCCTCGACATGAAAGCGCCGGAGGGCCGGGAGGTGTTCCTCAAGCTGGCCAGGGAAGCGGACGTCATCGTCGAGAACCTGCGCCCCGGCGTGGTGGACCGGCTGGGCATCGGCTACGACGTGGTGCGGGAGATGAACCCGCGCATCATCTATTGCTCCATCTCCGCCTTCGGGCAGGAAGGCCCGTACCGGGAGCGGCCCGGCTACGACACCATCGGCCAGTCCCTGAGTGGCTTGTTGAGCGTGCTCACCGACGTCGAGCAGCCCCACGGCCCCGGGGCGGCCTTCTCCGACCATCTCGGCGGCATCTTTGGCTGCTACGGCGTGCTCGCGGCGCTGGCCGCGCGCGAGCGCACCGGCGTGGGCCAGAAGGTGGAGACCTCGCTCCTGGAGTCCACCATCTGCTTCCTCGGCCTGAGCATGACCCAGTACCTCTTCAGCGGCGAGGTGCCGAGCATGCGCAGCCGCATCAAGACCGCGGGCGTCTACGCGCTGGTGGCGGGCGACGGCAAGCCCTTCGTCATCCACCTGTCCCATCCGCCGAAGTTCTGGATCGGCGTCACCGAGGTCATGGGGCGGCCGGACTTCCAGACGGACGAGCGCACCAAGGACCGCCCGGCGCGCGCCAAGAACTACGACTTCATCTCCGAGACCTTCGGCGCGGTGGTGCAATCGGAGCCGCGCGAGCACTGGCTCGCGGAGCTGCGCGCCCGGGACGTGCCGTGCGCGCCCCTCAACAACTTCGCCGAGGTCTTCGAGGATCCTCAGGTGCAGTACCTGGACCGGCTCATGGACGTGGACCATCCCGAGTTCGGCCCGTTCAAGCTGGTGCGCAACGGCCTGAACCTGCTGGACACCCCCATCACACTCAAGCTCCGGCCCCCGACCCTGGGCGAGCACAACGAGGAGACCCTGAAGGAGCTGGGCTACGCCCCCGAGGAAATCCGCTCCCTCCAGGAAAGAAACATCGTATGACCGGCGTCGTGCTCCCGTGCTCAAGCCGGAATCCATGAGCCCGGCGTCTTCGAGTCTCGGCTCCCGCGCATGGGCCGCGTTGCGCCGGAGCGTGGCCGACCTGCGCGCGCGCTTGCCCGCCATCCTCACCGCCCTGGCGGTAGGCATTCCCGCGGGGTACCTGTGCGACTCGCTGGACCTGCCCATTCCCTGGATGATCGGCCCCATGGTGGCCATCGCCGCGCTCAACCTGCTGGGCGTCTCCATGGACTCGCCGCCCTACGCGCGACAGATGGGGCAGGTGGTGCTCGGCTCGGGAATCTCCCTGTACTTCACCCCGCCGGTGGTGGTGGCGCTGGCCGCCAACTGGCTGCCCATCATCCTGTCCACCCTGGCGACCTTTCTTATCGGTGCTCTGGGAGCGGTGATCCTGAGCCGGGTCTCGGGAGTCGAGACCCGATCGACCTTCTTCGCGTCCATCCCGGGCGGCGCCATGGCCATGGCCAACCTGGCGCACCGCTACGGCGCGCAGATCGCGCCGGTGGCGGTGGCCCACAGCCTGCGGGTCTCCATCCTCGTGTTGGTGATTCCCTTCGCCCTGACCTACGGCGGCATCCCGCTGGAGACCGGCGACTACCGCCCGACGGTGCCCCTGGACGTGGGCGTGCTGTTGCCCTGGCTCCTCGCCGGTTTCGTGCTCGGCGAGACCTCCGAACGCCTGCACATTCACAACGGCTACCTCCTCATGCCGATTTTCTTCGGCGCCGCGTTCACGGTGAGCGAGGTGCCGCTCTCGGCCGTGCCCCAGTGGATGACCAACTTCGCCCAGCTCATGTTCGGCCTGGTGCTCGGGGCGCGCTACGAACGCGCCTTCTTCATGCGCTACAAGCTGTTCATCCCGTTCGCCCTGCTCAACTCGTTCTTCGTGCTGGCGGCGTCGGTGGTGCTGGCGGCGGCGCTGTCCTGGGGCTTCCACCTCCCCATCGCCACCATGATCATCTCCACCTCCCCCGGCGGTCTGGCGGAGATGGCCATCACCGCCCAGGCGCTGGGAATCGGAGTCCCCGCGGTGATCGCCTTTCATCTGGCCCGAATCGTGGTAGTGAACATGGGCACACAGCACATCTACGTCGGCGCCACCCGCTGGCTGCCGCGACTCGGCCGCCGGTGATTCGCGGCGCGGGTTGGGCGTGCGCGGCCCGCGCCATGCCCAATCTCAGCTCAGGAGGAACCATGGAAGAGAAGATCCGGTTTTTCAGCGGCCCCGGCTACGGCCTGTCCGCGGTCATCACCGTTCCCGACGACCACGAGCGGTCCCATCGCCACCCCGGCGTCATTCTGTGCCAGGGATACGCCGGCCTCAAGGACGCGCTCATGCCCGCGGTGGCCGAACGCATGGCCGCCGAAGGATACGTGACGCTCCGTTTCGACTATCGCGGCTTCGGCGAGAGCGAGGGGCCGCGTCATCGTCTGATCCCGCTGGAACAGGTCGAGGACATCCGCAACGGCCTTACCTGCCTCGGCGTGCGCCCGGAGGTGGACCCCGACCGCCTCGCCATCTGGGGCACCAGCTTCGGCGGCGCCCACGCGGCCTACGCCGCCGCCGCCGATGAGCGGGTCCGCTGCATCGTCAGCGTCGTGGGGGTCGGCGACGGCGAACGCTGGCTCCGTTGCCTGCGCCGCGAATGGGAATGGCAGGCATTCCTGAAGGAACTCGACGACGACCGCGACCGGCGGGTGCTGAGCGGCCAATCCCGGCGCGTCCACCCCTACCACATCATGGAGACGACTCCGGAGGGCTGGGAGTTCTGGAAGGAAACCGTAGCCGCCAACCCGGACAGAGGCGAGGTGGAAATGCCCTTGGAGTGCGCCGACGCCATCATCGAGTACAAGCCCGAGTCCGTCGCCCACGAAATCGGTTGCCCGGCCCTCTATGTCTCCGCCGAGCTTGACACCCTCACCCCGCTCGAAGAACAGTTGAACCTCTACGAGAGCTCACCCGACCCCAAGGACTACGTGGTGATTCCGGACGTCAACCATCACGACATCTACAAGGAGCCGCACCTGAGCCACCTGCTCGACCTGTCCGTGGCGTGGTTCGACGAGTACCTGAAGGAGGTGGGCGACTAGTGTCGCGTCCCGCGACACTAGAACGTCGCTGACCCCCGCACCACCTCCACCACCCGCTCCGGCCGGAGCGGCAGATCCTTCACCCTTACGCCCCCCAACGCGTTGGCGACGGCGTTGCCGATGGCGGGTTCCACCGGGCCGAGGGCGGCTTCGCCCATGCCCTTGGCGCCGAAGGGGCCGTCGGGATGGGGGTGTTCGACGAGGAGCGAAGTGAAGGTCTCGGGGTGGTCCTGCATGGACGGGGGCAGGTAGCTCAGGAAGGTGCAGTTGATGGGCTGGCCGTTGTCGAAGACCATCTCCTCGAACAGCGACGAGCCCAGGGACATGAGCATGGAGCCTTCGTTCTGCAGGTGGCACTGGCGTGGATTGATGGCCTTGCCCGCGTCCACCGCGGTGGCGAGGCGCACCACGCGCACCTTGCCGGTCTCGGTGTCCACCTCCACCTCGGCGGCACAGGCGGACAGGAAGAAGAAGGCCGACGCCTTGCCCTTGCCGGTGGCGGGATCGACGCCGCCGCGGCTCTGGAAGCCGGCGTTGCCGAACAGACTGCCCACGGCGCCGCCGAAACGGGCGCGGAAAAGGTCGCCGAAGGCGAGACGCCGTTCCGGGACGCCCGCCACCTGCACGTGGCCGTCGCGCAGCTCCAGGTCCGCCACATCGGCCTCCAGCTCGCCGGCGCCGATCTCCAGAAGCTGGTCGGCGACCTGGCGGGCCGCCGCGACGGCGGCGTTGCCCATGCTGAACACCGTGCGGCTGGAGCTGGTGGACTGGTCGAAGGGGGTCACGTCGGTGTCGGGGAGGGTGACGGAAACCCGTTCCTGCGGGATTCCCAGCACCTCGCCCACCATCTGCGCCAGGCTCGTCTGGACTCCCTGCCCGATATCCACGCTGCCGGACAAGAGCGTGGCGGAACCGTCGGCGTTGAGCCGCAAGCCGGCGGAGGAATGGGACGGCGTCATGGTGGTCTTGATCATGACCGCCAGACCCTTGCCGCGCACCAGCGGCCCCGCCGCCCGGGACGCCTGCTCCGCGCCGCCCTGCCACTCCACCGCCTCGGCCGCGGCCCGCAGGCAGTCCTCCAGCCCCACCGCTTCCAGGGTATCGCCGGTGACGAACACGTCGCCGTCGTGCACCAGGTTCCTGAGCCGCATCTCCAGCGGATCCAGTTCCAGGCGCCGCGCCATGTCGTCCATCTGCGCCTCGTAGGCCCAGCACACCTGGGGCACGCCGAAGCCCCGGTAGGGTCCGGTGGGCGGGGTGTTGGTGTACACGCAGTAGGAAGTCAGGCGCTGATGCGGGATGCGGTAGGGTCCGCCGGAAACCTCGCCGCCGTTGCGCGAAGTCGAGGGACCGGTCAAGGCGTAGGCGCCGGTGTCGTAGACCGCTTCCACCTGCCGCGCCAGGATCGTGCCGTCGCGCTTGACGCCGGTCTTGATGCGCACCGCCGCCGCGTGGCAGTGGCCGGTGAGGAAGACTTCCTCGCGCGTGAGCTTCCACTGGACCGGCCGGCCGGCCTTCCGCGCCAACGCCGCGGCCAGGGGTTCGAGCCGCAGGTGCACCTTGCCGCCGTAGCCGCCGCCGACATACGGCACCACCACCCGCACCATGGACTGCGGCAACTCGAAAAGCTCCGCGAGCTGGACCCGGATGGACGAGGGGTTCTGCGTGGCCGAATGGACCGTGAGCTTGCCCGCCGCGTCCCAGGAGGCGGTGACCACGTGGGGTTCGAGGTGGCCGTGCTGGATCTTGGGGGTGGTATAGGTGTCCTCGAACACCAGGTCCGAGGAGGCGAAACCCTCGTCGACGTCACCGCGCCCGACGCTGTAGGAAGTCAGCACGTTGCCCCGGTCCTCGTAGTGGTAGTGGCCCTTGTCGAGACGGCTCTCGGACTGCACGCGAGCCTCGTGCAGCCGCGGCGCGGCAGGAGACATGGCCTCGATCGGATCCAGCACCGGCTCAAGGGGCTCGTATTCCACCCGGATGAGATCGAGAGCTTCCTCGGCGATATCCGGCTCTTCGGCCGCCAGCGCGGCCACCACCTCGCCTGCGTAGCGCACACGATCCACCGCCACGATGGGCTGGTCCTTGACCACGGGTCCGAAGTGGGAGTTCGCCGCCGAGAGGTCCGCGCGGGTGAGCACCGCCACGACGCCGGGCAAGGCTTCCGCGGCGCCCGCGTCCACGGACACCAGCCGGGCGTGGGGATGGACACTCCGCAGCACCTTGACGTGGCACAGGCCCGGAAACTCCAGGTCGCCCGTGTACTGGGCCGCCCCGGTGACCTTCGCCGGTCCATCCACCCGCGAGGCGTTTTCGCCGATGGAACTCATGCCGGGTCAGGCCTCCGCCGCCGCCCAGAGCACGCGGATGGCGGGCAGGCCGAGGAACTGGCTGCCCCGTTTCTGCCGTCCGATGCGCTCCCACGTGTCACCCCGGTCGCCGCTCCGGTAGATGTCCCCCTCCCCCGGCGGTCCGGCGGTGTGGCCTCGAGCCACGTCACCGAAGGCGGCGATGATCGCGTTGCCGTCATAGGGGTCGCGGGCCAGTTGCCAGCACATGCCGGGGTGCGTCACCGGCAAGCCGGCGCCCACCTGCCGCCAGGTTCGGCCCGAGTCCTCGCTCCGGTAGATGCGGCCGTCGGCGCCGGTGGGGCGGTCCCAATACTGGGGCGAGCCGTGCCCGCCCGCCAGGAACAGTGCCGGTGGGTCCCCCGGCAGCATCACCAGATCGTGGAAGTAGTCGCTCTCCATGCCCCGCTCGGCACGCTGCCAGCCGGCCTCTGGCGGGTCGCCGCGAAAGAACCCGCGGGAGGTGGCGGTGAAGAAGGTGGCGGGGTTCTCGGGCGAACGGACGATCATGTGCACGTCCGGATACTCGATGCCGTCGCTCACGTCCTCCCAGGTCTCGCCCCGGTCGAAGCTGCGCACGATGCCGCCGTGCTCCAGCGCCAGGTAGAGGGTATCGGTGTTGTCGGGGTCGATGTAGATGTGGCGCACGTGGCCGTGGTGCGGCGGGTACGGGAACCACCAGTGGTGTTGCACCTCCGGGGGCAGGGCGCGCAGGCCTTCGAGCTCCTCCCAGGAGTCCCCGCCGTCCTCGCTGCGGAACAGCATCACCGGCTCGGTGCCGGCATAGACCACCCGGTCCTCGCCCGGGTCCACGGTGACCCAGCGGATGTCGCCATCGAGCACCCGGCGCCAGTTACGCCCCTGGTCGCGCGTGCGGTAGAGGCCGTCCTGGGTCACGCCGGCGTAGACCACCTCGGGGTTGGCGCGGCAGCCCCAGACCGAGTCCACCACTTGGTCCGGGAAGAAGCTCTGATACTCTCGCGACCCCCGCATCGAGGTCCAGATATCCCCCACGCCGCGCAGGATCACCATGCCCGCCTGGGTGCCGGCGTACAGTCTGAGAGCCTCGGCCACGTGCTGTCTCCTCCGCGGCGGTCCCGCCCGCGTGTCAGGCCCGCTGCAGCCTCTCCAGGAAGGTCCCCGAGTCCATCACCACGCCGAAGTGCTTGTCGAAGTTCTGTAGCGTCGCCGCCTGTTCCTCGTCCGAGAAGCAGGCATTGCAGTCCGAGAGGAACAGTACCTTGAAGTCGCGCATGGCGCCGTCCCGGGCGGTGCTGTCGCAGCACACGTTGGTGGCGACCCCGGTGATGGCGATGGTGTCCCGCCCCAGCCGCCGCAGCACGTTTTCCAGGTTGGTGCCGTAGAAGCCGCTGTAGCGGAACTTCTTGATGGTGATCTCGTCCTCCTCGGGCTTCACGCTCTCCAGGAGCTCCGCGCCGGGAGCCCCCTCGATGTTGGTCCAGGGATCGTCGGTGTGGTGGGTCACGGGCTTCAGGTCGGCGAACACGCCCACGTCCGCCAGGTCCTTGCGCTTGGTGGTGTAGAGGTAGATGACCGGCACCTCTGACGAGCGGCACGCCTTCAGCAAATCCTGGAGCTTCGGGATGATGTCCTCGGACGACGGAAGGTAGCGGGCGCCGCGGGGGTCCACCCACATGTTCTGCATGTCGACCACGATCAGCGCCGTGTTGTCCTTGCCTATGCGCCAGTGGTCCGCGGGGCGTGTTTCGTCCATGCTCCACCTCCCTTTGAGATCAGGACCGCTCACCGGACCCCCCGTCTAACACAGGCGAACGCGCGGTCACAAGACACGTTTCCTCCCTTGGACCGATTCCGACCCGATTTGACAAACATCCGCGGCTAGTGTGGTGTCTGGTTAATTCGCATAATAATATGCGGAGGATTTTTCGTTGTCGGCAAGGCGCGATGACGAGCAGTGGCGGGTACCACGCGAGGAAGAGCAACGCA
>Ga0209754_1001111_pt1 | contig 29373 bp, 26 predicted proteins | sample MesohylBB_FD_187295 | JGI IMG/M metagenome (GOLD analysis project Ga0209754, IMG submission 187295) | Host-associated microbial community of the marine sponge Aplysina aerophoba from Gulf of Piran - sponge mesohyl, lysed by bead beating... | ecosystem: Host-associated > Porifera > Sponge >... | reverse complement strand
CGATATCGTCGGCGAGCCGCTGGAGGTGAACGCCGGGCTTCCCCGGAGGGCGGTGCGTGAACGGGTGGCGGAAGTCTTGAAGGACGTCAACCTCGACGCCGCCTTCGCCCGGCTCTATCCCCACGAGTTCAGCGGCGGCCAGCGCCAGCGCATCGCCCTGGCGCGGGCCCTCGCGACCCATTCCCGGTTGATCGTCCTGGACGAGCCGGTGGCCTCCCTCGACGCCTCCATCCGAAGCCAGATCATCAACCTGCTCAAGGACCTCCAGGACCAGCACGGCCTGAGCTACCTGCTCATCACCCACGACCTGGCCGTGTCACGGCACCTGAGCCACCGCGTCGCGGTCATGTATCTGGGAAGGATCGTCGAGGAGGGGACGGCCGATGCGCTGTACGCGGAACCCCTGCATCCGTACACCAAGGCGCTCATCGCCGCCGCACTGCCGGTACGGAAAGGGCAGGAGTCGGACGAGATGGTGGTGGCGGGCGAAGTCCCCAACCCCATGAACCCGCCCTCCGGCTGCCGATTTCACCCGCGCTGCCCTCTGGCCATGGCCCGGTGCGCGGAGGAAGAGCCGCAGCTTGAGGAGGTGGCCCCGGAGCGGAAGGTGGCCTGCCATTTGTTCTAACAACAGAGGGAAGCAGACATCCAATTGTTTGTTATACAATTTGACAGTATCCAATCTACGACATACAATTACAGCGCTGTTTCCCTTTGCGTACACTCTCGACAATGTATGTTTGCGGCCTATCCAATAACTGGCAGCACAAAGCCCAAGCAATCTCTGGTCGGTATCGAGCTGGTCCGAGTCCTTGCCTATGAAGGTTACCGGATCTTCACCACAACGCAGGCGAAGGAATTGGGGCCTCGTGTGGGCCTCAAGGATGCCTACGTGGCGGAGTCGTTGCATCACCTCAGACGCAACGGCTGGATCGTCTCGCTGCGGCGCGGCCTTCATGCGCTTTCTTCCACGGTGCCCGGGGTCACGGCTGCCCACGAATTCGAGATCGGCACCGCCCTCGTCGAACCTGCAGCGATCTCACACTGGTCGGCCTTGCACCAACACGGCCTGACCGAACAAGTCCCGAGGGTGGTTTTCGTCCTTACGACCGTGGGAGCCTCCGTTCCTCGCACGAGGAGGGAGGGTTCCAAGGGCGCTGCCAACGGTTACGTGATTGGGGGCACGACGTACCGCTTCACCCAAGTGAGACCAAAGCGGTTCTTCGGGACTGAGCGAATTTGGGTTGGCGAAGCCCGCGTCGTCATTACGGACCTGGAGCGTACCTTGTTGGACGGCCTTTCGATGCCTCAACACTACGGTGACTTCTCGGAGGTTCTCCATGCTTTCCAGGTTGCAGTGCCTCGACTGAACATGGAACGCATCACACGGTATGCGCTTCGTCTCGGTACGGCAACAGCAAAGCGCTTGGGATGGGTCCTCGAAGCCAACGATGTCAACTCATTTTACGTCGAACAGTTGGCCTCTCTTCCCGTCAATGGCCACCGTCAACTCGACCCCTCCGGGCCGAGAAGGGGGCCGAACAATAGTCGTTGGATGGTCCAGGAGAACCTGCCGGGAAGTGTCCGGGCATGAGGCCGCTGCGTACACGTCTTCTGGAGGCGCGTAAGCGCTCGGAAACTCCATGGGAGGTGCTTGAAAGGGACTACCTGTTGTCATGGCTTCTTGCCGGGATCGCGGAGAAGCCCGCGCTCAGAGACAACCTCGTATTCAAGGGTGGAACCGCCCTCAGGAAGTGCTACTTCGGCGAGTATCGTTTCTCCGAGGACCTGGATTTCTCGGGACACGAAGGGGCTCCCGTAGGCGACGAAGTGGAGCACTGGGTAGAGGAGGCATGCGCGACGGCTGTGGAGTTGCTTGACGAATACGCCCCTGTTGAAATTACCTGTGAGCGTTACAGGGAACGGCAACCGCATCCGGGAGGCCAGGAAGCCTTTACGATAAGGGCAAGGCTTCCGTGGCACAGTCGCCTTCAGACCCGGGTCATGATCGAGGTCACGGTAGACGAGAGAATCTTGTGGCCTCCCGAGAAGCGGCTGCTGATCCACAACTACGGTGAACCTCTCCGAGCGGCGCTACAAGTGTATCCCCTCGAAGAGATAGTCGCCGAGAAGCTACGGGCGCTCCTACAGCAGGCCGACCTGCTGGAGAAGCGGGGTTGGAGCCGTTCCCGAGCCCGCGACTACTATGACCTCTGGCGAGTGCTCAGCACCTACGGAGACCGTATGGATTGGGCGGACTTCAACCCACGACTCCGTGAAAAATGCGCCCTCCGAGGTGTCGCATTTTCTGGCACGAAGGATTTCTTTAACGAGCACATTCTCGCGTACGTCGAAGAGACTTGGGAGCAGTCACTCGGCGTGCTGGTGCCCGGCCTGCCTTCGTTCGATACGGTTGCTGGCGAGCTGCGACCACGGATCGCCGCTGTTCTGTCGTGAACCGCACTGAAGTGAGGGACCTTTGTTCGCCGCAATGGCGGAGAAAGACGAGAAATTACGTAGAAGGGTAACAGTGTTGTTTAGCAAAGTGACCTTGATAGCCGCTGGGGAGTTCCTGGAGGGTCATACGCAGGCGGCGTTTGACCAGATGGTGGTTCGGCTGGACTTGGAAGACAAAATCCAAGCCGGCAAGGGAATTAGCGTGCAAGGGAAATGCGCAATACTGGCTCAAATCGTAAAGAGCTGTTCGGAAGCACAGTTGGACACCAGCGAGGGCCGTATGTCTCTTGGAGAGGCTGTGGTTCGCGAAGCAGTCAAGATTGCGAAGCAGGGGCGCAGTTGGCCATCTCAGGTCAACTTTACGCAAGCTCTTGCGCGAGACGGCTATTCGCTCACATGGAAAGCGGACGGAAACGGGGAGTTGAGGCCAGCCCTACCAGTCGAGTTGGGTGCGGAGATCGACGACGAGGTCCATCAGCTACTGGCAGCGCAGGAGTTTGCGACCGCCGCCGGGCATTTGGATCAAGCCCTCAACGCTCATGCGCGAGGTGATTGGGCTGCCGCAAACGCGCAGTTGCGAACCTTCATGGAAGACCTCTTGAATGAGATCGCCGGTGTGCTGCAACCGGAGGCGAGCAGGGGTTTGACAGCGGAGAATCGGCGAGCGTTGCTGGGCAAAGTCGAGTTCTTCTCCCGAGATTCGAAGGAATGGACGGATGACGGGAAAAACTACGTCAATGGCTTGTTCAAGATGCTGCACACGGAAGGATCACACGCAGGTCTCTCGGATGTAGAACACAGCACCTTCCGCATGCAGTTGGTGTTGGTGACGGCACGGATTTTTCTGCGCCGGCTGCACTATCGGGAGGGAACATGACCGTGCTGACATCTGATCAATTGTGTCGGCACAATTGATCAGAGTCCTCCCCATGTCTTGTCAGCACTCCCGCAGCAGCCGCCCGTAGCCGTTGATCCGATCGTTCACGCCGCAACGGCGCAGCGTTTCCCAGACGATGGCCTGTATCGCGATGATTACGTTGACCCCGAGCTCCTGCTCCAGCGGCTCGATGATCTCGATGATGCCCCAGTGGGGTGCCGGTATGTAGATGGTGTCGGCATCGGGGTGGTCGCGGTAGAGAGCCTCGGCGAGGGCCTTCACGTCGTCCTGCGAGATGGTGGCGAGATCCGCCACGGTCTTCTGGGCGCCCCTGAACCCCAGCAGATTGAAGCCGTAGTGGGTCACGTACTCCGCGTGGAAACCCTCCGGGTCGACAAAAGGGTGAAGGAGCACCAGCTTCTCGGCGCCCACGGCCCGCAGCGCGTTGACCTGCGCGGTGATGCTGGAGGTGACGGGAACGCCGATCTCCTCCTCGGTTTTGCGCAGGGTCTCGTCGAGCCCGTCGTAGCCCAGGGACAGGTTCAGCGGGACGCCGCCGAAGACCATGATGTCGACTCCGGCCCTGCCCATTTCCCGGGCCGCCTCCAGGGTCATCTCGACGCTACGGGTGGTTTCCTGCTCGGTGAGCTTCTTGATGGCCAGGGTAGTGAGGACGAGCGTCACGCCCTCCGGGACCATCTTGTAGAATTCGTAGGGGAAGGTCTCGGTCAGGTAGGGCGGGGACGTGTAACCGATTCGGGCGCGATATCCGTACATGGTAGAGCCTCCTCTTGTCACGGGTGGGTGTCACACATCGCCGGGTGAATGTCCACCGTTTCTTGCCGCCCTGAAGGGTTCCTCGTCTGCCGTAGGTCGGATCGGCCGAAGGCGCAATCCGACCTCCACCTGCTCAAGTCAGGTTCCGGGTCCTGGGGTCCAGGAAGTCCCGCAGCCAGTCTCCCAACAGGTTGATGGAGAGCACCACCAGCACCAGCGCCACCCCCGGGAAGAACGAGAGCCACCATGCCGTGGTGATATGTGCCCGCCCGTCCGCGATCATCGCCCCCCAGGAAGGCGTCGGCGGCGGAATCCCGGCGCCTAGAAAGCTGAGCGATGCCTCCACGATGATGACCCAGCCCACCTGGAGGGTCGCCAGCACCACCAGCGGGTTGATGATGTTGGGGAAGATGTGGCGCTGGAGGATCCGGAACGAGGAACAGCCGGCCACCCGGGCCAGGGCCACGAACTCCCGTTCCTTCCAGGTCAGCACCTCGCCGCGCACGAGCCGGGCGAACCTCGCCCACATCACCAGGCCGAGCACCAGGATGAGGTTCCTGAAGCTCGGGCCGAACACCACCGCAAACAATAGCGCAATCAAGATGATGGGCAGCGACAGCATGGCGTCGGTGGTGCGCATGATGAGGGTATCGACCCAGCGCCCGAAGTAGCCCGAGATCAGCCCCAGGAGCGTTCCGATGATGCCGCCGACGGCCACCGCCGCCAGGCCCGCGGCGATGGATACCCGGGCGCCGTGGATGATGCGGCTGGTCATGTCGCGGCCCAGCCGGTCGGTGCCCAGGGGATGGGTCAGCTTGCCGCCTTCCTGCCAGAACGGCGGCAGCAGGCGTGCCCGAAGGGCGATCTTGTTGGGCGGGTAGGGGGCAACGACGTCGGCCAGGACCCCGAGGGTGCAGAAGGTGACGAGGATCACGAGGGGCAGCAGCAGCAACCTGCGCGCGCGGGCGCGCACGGAGCCGGGGAGCTCGCTGCCCGCGGCTACCGCCATGTCGGCGCCTGCCGTCGCGGTCAGTTCGGAGTCAGCCATAGCGAATCCGGGGGTCGATGTAGGCGTACAGGATGTCCACCACGAGATTGGCCGCGAGGATGATGGTGGACACCAGCAGCACCACGCCCTGGATCACCGGGTAGTCGCGCCACTGGACCGCCTCGAACGCCAACCGTCCGATGCCCGGCCAGGCGAACACGGTCTCCACCACCACGCTGCCGGCCATCAGGATGCCGAAGTAGAACCCGACGAAGGTCACCACCGGGATCAGCGCGTTCTTGAGGGCGTGCTTCCAGGTCACCACCGCTTCGGCCAGGCCCTTCATGCGCGCGAACTTGACGTACTCGCTGTCCAGCACGTCCAGCATGGAGCCGCGCAAGAGCCGCACCACCCCCGCAAGCATGAAGCCGAAAAGGCCCAGGGTCACGGCCGGCAGCACGTACGACTCGATGCCCTCCTTGCGGCCGGCGGGCAGGACGTCGAGGTTGACCGCGAAGATGGATATCAGCACGATGCCGGCCCAGAAGGTGGGCACGGACTGGCCGAACAGCGCCACGGTGCGCGCCCCCACGTCCCAGAACCCGCCCTTCCGCGTGGCCGCGACGACACCCAGCGGCAAGGCTATCAAGAGCGCCATGGCGGTCGAGAACGACACGAGCTTCAGGGTGTTGGGAAGCCGCAGGCCGATGAGCTCGGCCACGGGCTTGCGGGTGCGGATCGACGTTCCCAGGTCCCCGTGCAGCAGGCTCAACACGAACCGCGCGTACTGGACGTAGATGGGCTGGTCCAGCCCCAGCTCCCGGCTCATCTCCTCCTGGATCTCGGCCGAGGCGTCGATGGGCAGCATCACGTCCAGCGGATTGCCTGTAAGTCGCGCCAGAGCGAATACCAGCAGGCTGATCACCAGCAACGTGACAAGGCACTGGATCAACCGGCCGGCGATGTAGCGTTGCATGGGATTTCGTGGTCGGGAGGCGTGTGGCCCGCACCGCTCGAATCGCTGGCGATTCCTGTGGTACGGGCCACCTCCCGCAACTGTCGCGCTAGCCTACTTGGCAGTCACCAGGCTGGGCTCGATGTAGCCCCGGTGGGGCCGCACCTGGATGTCCTTCACCTGGTTCCCGTAGCCCCACAGGATTCCCTTGACGTCGCCGATGGGTACGCCGCGGTACTCGTTGTAGAGTATCTTGTAAGCCTTCTTTACCTGGGCCGCGATGCCGTCGATGGTGGCTTCACCCGCCGCTTTGCTGGCGATGTCGTCCACGGTGTTGGCCATCTTGATGATCCTGCCCTTTGCCGACCACCAGATGCGCAGGCTGTCGGAGCCGTTGAGCCGTCCGGTGGTGGCGAAGGTGCTGGCTTGCCCCACGATCTCCGGTTTCTGCGGGTTGGCGATGTAGAGCGGGCGGAACGCCCCGATGTCGGTGGGGACGATGCTGGTCTTGACTCCGATGGCCTCCCAGTACCCGGCCACGATCTCGGCAAGTTGGAGGTACTGCGTGAAGCCGCCCGTGGGCAGCGCGAAGAGCTTGATGGAGAAGCCGTTGGGATAGCCCGCTTCCGCCAGCAGCTTCTTGGCCTTGGCCGGGTCATAGGGGTACGGCTTCAGGTCCGTGGGATAGCCGATGGAGATGGGAGAGCTGGGGAACACCGCCGCCGCCTTGCCCTTGCCGTGCAGCAGCGTGTCCACGATCTCTTGCCTGTTGACCGCCAGGTTCAGGGCCTGGCGCACGCGCACGTCCTTCACCGGACCGGCCTCGTCATAGTAGGTGGCGTAGAGGTGGATGCGCACGGACGTGGGCTGGGGGTCCTCGGCGATCTTGAAACCGGCCTTGCTCACCTCCTGGACCTCGTCCAGCGAGATCCGCGCCACGTCTACCTGGCCGGTCTTCAGCATGGCCACGCGAGTGGACGCCTCCTTCACCAGCACGGTGCGCATGCGGTCGAAGTTCGGTGACGCCCGCCAGTGGTCCTTCACGGCCTCGAACTCGATGAAGTTGCCGACCTCGTGCTTGACGAACTTCCAGGGCCCGGTGCCTACGGGCTTCTGGGCGAAGCCGTCCCAGCCGACCTCCTTGATGTAGGCCTTGGGGAGCACGATGCCCTCGATGCCGGGCTGAAAGGACATGTCATACGGAAAGGTAGGCCATGGTTTCGCCGTGACCACCGTCACCGTATGGCGGTCGACCACCTCTACGTCCTTGATGCCCTTGCGGAACTGGCGCACCCGGGAGGCCTTGGCCTTGGGCCGGCGAAACCCCTCCATCAGGGTGAACTGCACGTCCTCGGCGGTCATCTCGCTGCCGTCGTGGAACTTGACCCCGGGCCTCAGCTTGAAGGTCCACGACTTGCCGTCCGCCCCAGGCGCCCAGCTCAGCGCCAGTCCCGGCGAGAGCTTGCCGGCGGCGTCGATCTCCGTGAGCCAGTCCCACAGCGGCCCTACCAGCCCCAGCGAGGCGCTGATGGAGGTGCGGGTGGGATCCATGGATTCCTCGCCGAAGCTTCCGGCCGCGTACCGCAGCGTCTTTCCGGCATCCGCCGCGAGCGCCGGCGCGGCCAGGGCCAATGAGAGCGCTAGGAACAGGAACAGAAGGAGCCTTTTCGAAGCGTTCAACATGGTAATATCCTCCTCGTCGTCGATTCGGTTGGATAGCCCTTGTTTGCGCCCGGGCTTGACACGCCCGCACATTACTCCGGTTGAAGTTCGGAGTGCAAGAGATGCCGTGCAGTCGTCACCCCAGGCTTGACCCGGGGTTCGGTTCCTGACAACCCCTTTGCTGACATGCACCTCGAAACCCTGCTGATCATCTTCGTCGCCCTCGGCGCCGGCGCTTTCTCGAAGGGGGCCACGGGGATGGGCCTGCCGCTCATCGCGGTACCGATCATGGCGGGTTTCCTGGGCGCCCAGCAAGCCGTCATCGTCATCACCATCCCCAACATGGTCAGCAACTTCTGGGTCATGTGGTCCTACCGCTCCAGGTTCCACACCGTGCCGGGACTCGTCTTCGCCACCATGGCGGGGGCCGTTGGGGTGGCCGGCGGCACCTGGTTCCTGGCCACCGCCAACGAGCGCATGCTGACCCTGGCGCTGGCGGTGTGCGTGGGCGCCTACCTGGTGCTGCTGGCCTTCCGCATCGAGATCCGTTTCAGCGGACGGTTGGGCCGTGTCCTTTCGCCGCTCATCGCCGCCCTGGCCGGCGTCTCCCAGGGCGCGGCCGGCATATCCAGCGCGGTGGTGGCCGCGTGGGTGCGCGCGTTCCAACTGGAGAAGGAGGCGTACATCTTCGCGGCGTCGACGATGTTCCTGGGCCTCACCACCATGCACTTCCTCTTCGTCCTGGCGGCCGGGCTGTTCGATCGGCAGCTCCTCGGTCAGGGAGTGCTAGCCCTCGTCCCCATCGCGCTGTTCCTGCCCTTGGGAATGCGGACAACCCGCTACATCAGCAAGGAGTGGTTCAACCGGGTCATCGTCACCCTCATCATCGTGATGGAGGCCAAGCTGATCTGGCAGGGTGTGGCGGGATAGTAGACACTCGGAAAACGCTGAAGGCGTCACCATCCAGTGCGATCCTGTCTCTGGCAAGGCGTGGCGAGATAGGTGACACTCGGAAAACGCCGCCGCGCGAGGGCTCAAAACGTCACTCGGGGCCTGCAACGTCACCCCGGGCCTCCACCGCGTCACCCCGGCCCTCCACCACGTCACCCCGGACTTGATCCGGGGTCCAGGGGCGGGGCGGGGAATCAGTCCGGCAGGTGCGCGGTTTCCGGCAAGCCGAGCATCAGGTTCAGGTTCTGGATGGCGACGCCGCTGGCGCCCTTGCCCAGGTTGTCGAGAAGGGCCACCAGCAGGGTGTGCCCCGAAGGGTGTGGCACCACATGCAGTTCCATGCAGTTGGTGTCGTTGCACGCCTGCGGGTCGAAGCTGCGCTCGTGGGCTTCGCGCGGGTCCGGATGATGGATGACCCTGACGAAGGACTCGCCGTCGTAGCGTTCCCGGAGACAGTCCAGGATGGCCGTGCTGTTGACGCCCATGGGCAGCACGCCGAGCGGAACCGGCACCTCGACCCGCATGCCGCAGCGAAACGCCCCCACGGCGGGCACGAACAGCGGTTCCAGGGTCAGCCCGCTATAGGCTATCATCTCCGGTATGTGCTTGTGCCGCGCCCCCAGGGCATAGGGCGCCTCGTAGGGCAGGGAACTCAAGCCCTGCTCGGGACTCTCCCATTTCTCGATCAGTCCTCGGCCACCGCCGGAATAGCCCGACAGGGCGTGGACCGAGACCGGGGTATCGTGGGGCACGAGTCCTTCGTCCACCAGCGGCCGTGTCAACAGGATGAAGGCAGAGGGGTAGCAGCCCGGGTTGGCCACGCAGGGAGCCTCGCGGATAGCATCCCGCTGCCCGGCGTCGAGCTCCGGCAAACCGTATGTCCATCCCTCGGCGACCCGGTGGGCGGTGCTGGCGTCGATCAGTCGCGTCCCGCATCCATCCGCCCACCGCGCTGCTTCGCGCGCCGCGTCGTCCGGCAGGCACAGCACCGTCAGATCCGCCGCTTCGATGGCCGCGCGCCGCGCTGCCGCGTCTTTGCGCCGGTCGTCGTCCAGCGTGGACAGCTCGATGTCCCGGCGTCCCGCGAGCCAGTCGCGTATGCGCAGGCCCGTGGTGCCCGCGTGGCCGTCTATGTGTACTCTCGGTGGCATGGATTCGTCTCGATTAGCGCCTTCAAAGGTTGAATCTAGCAAAAATCCTTCAACGTTTGCACAGCGCGGCACCTGGTCGAATGGAACCCCCTTTTGAGCTAGAGAGTACCGGCGATTCCGCGTCGCGCCGTGCGCAGTCAAGTAGTTGTCGGCAACAAGACGACCGAGATGCTTGTTCACGGCTTGGCGTGAGACGTTGAAATGGTCGGCGCAAATCTGCGCGATGTTTTCGGGGTGGGCACGGACCTGCCCAAGGATGTAGTCCCGAATCGCGCAGACCCTCTCTCGTGACGTGCTCGTAAACCGGCAAACCCCGGCTTTACGGCCTCCAACGGAATTGCTAATTTGCCTTCATTCCACGGCTCGTCTTTCCGTGAAGGGAAACGGGCATTTCTGATTGATTCAAGGAGGAATAGAATGGACGCCGATGCCAAGAAGACCGCACTTCGCATGATCCCCTACGGACTATACATCCTGACTGGTGAGGCCAAGGATGGCCGGGTGGCCGCGGCCACGGTGAACTGGGTGACGCAGGCGTCCTTCGCGCCCCCGCTGGTGGTGGTGGGCGTGAAGGCGGACTCGGGCGCGCACGACATCATCAAGGAATCCGGCAGCTTTGCCCTGAACGTGCTGGGCAAGGGGCAACAGGGCCAGGCCTTCACGTTCTTCAAGTCGCTGGAGCGGGAAGGGGATACCATCGGCGGCGAGGCGTTCTCCGCGGGCGCCACCGGCGCTCCGGTGCTCGCCAACGCGCCGGCCTTTGTCGAGTGCAAGCTCGTGGATACGGTGGAGAAGGGCGACCACTCCGTGTTCATCGGGGAAGTGGTGGAGGCCGGCGTGAGGGGCGAGATCTCCGGCCGTGCCGATGACGCCACGCTCCTGCTCAAGGACCTGGGCGACTCGGTCTTCTACGGCGGCTGATACACGGCGCTCGAAGCGCCGGGAGGATGCCGCGTGCTCCGTGCGCGGCACGCCATGACAACCTCAAGGCTCGTCGGCTGGTTGCAGGACATCGTGGGTGGCGACGGCGTGGTGTCGCACCCCACGGAGTTGAGCGTCTACGACTGCGATGGGTACACGCTGGAGAAGTCGGCGCCGGACATCGTGGTGCTGCCGCGTTCCACCGGGGAGGTGGCCGCGGTCCTCAAGCGGCTGCGGCGTGAAGGGGTGCCGTTCGTGCCGCGCGGCACCGGCACGGGACTGAGCGGCGGCTGTCTCCCCTTGGGGGCTCCGGTCATGGTGAGCCTGAGCCGCATGAACCGGATCCTGGAGCTGGATCCGGCCAACCGCCGCGCCGTGGTCCAAAGCGGCGTGATCAATGCATGGGTAAGCCGGGCGGCCAAGCCCCACGGCCTCCACTACGTTCCCGATCCCTCGAGCCAGATGGCCTGCTCCATCGGCGGCAACGTCGCGGAGAACTCGGGCGGCCCGCACACCCTCAAGTACGGCGTCACCACCAACCACGTGCTCGGGGTGACGCTGGTGCTTCCGGATGGTGAGGTCGTCCGTCTCGGCGGAATGACCGAAGATGCGCCGGGATACGATCTCCTGGGGGTCACCGTCGGCTCGGAGGGCACCTTCGGCATCGTCACCGAGGCGATTCTCAGGCTCCAGCCGGTGCCCCAGGCATGCAAGACCCTCCTGGCGGTGTTCGATTCCGTGGCGGACGGGAGCGCCGCGGTGTCCGCCATCATCGCCGGCGGCATCGTCCCGGCCGCCCTGGAGATGCTCGACCACTTGATCATCCAGGCGGTGGAGGACGCCTTCCATTTCGGCTTCCCTCGCCACGCCGGCGCGGTACTGATCGCCGAGCTTGACGGACTGGAGGCCGGCCTTGACGGAGCCGCCGGCAAGGTCAGGGAGGTCTGCGAAGCTAACCGCGCCACCGAGATACGGGTGGCCCGTGATGACCGCGAGCGCGAGGCGTTGTGGAAGTGCCGCAAGCGCGCCTTCGGCGCCCTGGGGCGCCTGGCGCCCAACTTCTGCTGCCAGGACGGCGTGGTGCCGCCGAACCGGTTGCCGGAGATCATGGAGCGTATCGCCGCCATTGGCAAAACCTACGACCTCCGCATCGGCAACGTGTTCCACGCGGGCGACGGCAACATCCATCCCATCCTGCTCTACGACGAGCGGGACCGGGACGAAACCGAACGGGTGGTGGCCGCCGGCCGCGAAATCCTGCGGGAGTGCGTGAGGCTCGGCGGCAGCCTGACCGGCGAGCACGGCATCGGGGTGGAGAAGGTGGCGTTGATGCCGTTGATCTTCACGCCGGACGACCTGCACACCATGGAAGAGGTGCGCGGCGTGTTCGACCCCGACGACTGCTGCAACCCCAACAAGATATTCCCGTCCGTGGAGCAGCAGGTCGAGGTCCGGGCGCCGCGGCGCCAAGCGGCGATGTAGGCCGCGCGGTCGGGCTGTTTCTTGTGGCCGCGGCGATCATGAAGTCCGCGGTTTCGGGAAGGCCGCCCGTCGAGCGTGAGGCGGGTCTCGACCCGGCGCGCCTCGGGACGATTGGTATGAGTCACACTTCTCCCCTCGATCCGGCACCGGACTGGGATGGTTTCGACGACGACCTGCGCGAGTCCCACGCGGCCGCCGGAACGCCGGCCGATTGCGGGCGGTTCACCATCGACGGAATCCGGCCGGTGCGGGTTCTCTTCCCCAGGTCGTCGGAGCAGGTGTGCCGTATTCTGGAAATCGCCTCCACACGCGGCGTCGCGCTGGTGCCGGCGGGCTTCGGCGCGCATCTGGGCTTGGGTGCGCCTCCGCGGCGGCCGTTTGCCATCCTCTCGCTGGTCTCCATCAACGCGTTGGTGGACCACCAGCCCGCCAACATGACCGTGACCGCCCAGGCGGGCATGAGCGTGAGCGAGCTTCAGGCCGCGGTGGCCGAGAGCGGCCAGTGGTTGCCCGTGGAGCCGCCTCTTCCCGCGGACACCAGCGTGGGCGGCCTGATCAGCGCCGACCTGAGCGGCCCGTCGCGCTTCTCCCAGGGAACCGTACGGGACCTGCTGATCGGCATCACCGTGGCGCGCGCCGACGGCACCCTCGCCAAGAGCGGCGGAAGGGTGGTGAAGAACGTCGCCGGCTATGACCTGGCCAAGCTCTACTGCGGCGCGTTGGGGACTCTGGGAGTCATCGTCGAGGCGACCTTCAAGTTGCGCGCGCTTCCCGCGACGGTGGCGATGGCGCGGGTGACCTGCCGTGACGTGGCGGAAGCCGGGAAACTGTTGGAGGGAATCCGGACCGCGCCGCTGGAACCCTTGTTGATCGAACTCCTGACGCCTGTCCCGGCCGGCGGCGGCGATTGCGTCATCATGCTCGGCTTCGGCGGTTCCGAAGAAGACGTGGCGGATCAGCGAAGGACCCTCACGGGATTGGCGCGCGGGAATACGATCGAGGAGTTGACGGGAGAGGACGCGGGCGCGGCCTTGGCCGAGTTGCGAGACGGCAACACGCGGGGCGAGGGCGTTCTGAAGCTGAAGGCAGCCCTCCTGCCCACTGATATGCAGGCGTTCGTGGCGGCGCTGGAGCATGCCAGCGCGAAACACGGGTTGACGATGGCGATGCAAGCGCACGCGGGCAACGGCATCGTGCGGGTTCGCGTGAACCGGCCGGAAGTGGGAAACATGAGGTATTCGGCGCGTGCCCTGGTGGAGGAACTGCGCGCCGCCGCGGCGGCCTTGGGTGGCACGCTGGTCGTGGAGCAGGCGGCTTCCGACGTCAAGCCGGAACTGGACATTTGGGGCGGCGAGATCGCGGCGCTGCCCCTGATGCGGCGTATCAAGGAGACCCTGGATCCCAAGGGAGTCCTGTCGCCGGGACGGTTTGTCGGGGGAATCTAGCTGCAGCGGCCCGTTCGCCTTACCTGCCGCCCGTTTCGGGAAACGGATGTCGTCAAGCAATGAGTTCACAACTCGCTGATTTCGAAAGCTCCGGAAACTGTATTCATTGCGGGCTCTGCATTGCGTCGTGCCCGACGTTTCTGGAGCTGGGGACCGAAATGGACTCGCCGCGGGGCCGCATCCAACTCATGCGCTCGCTCCGCGACGGGTCGGTGCCACTGGACGACACGAGCGTGCGGCACCTGGATCTGTGTCTCGGTTGCCGCGCGTGCGAGACCACGTGTCCCTCCGGCGTGCGCTATGGGAGCCTCATCGAAGGGGCGCGCGGGTTCATCGAATCCCGCCACCGGCGCTCCTGGTTGGAACGAATGAAGCGGGGGCTCCTGAACCGCGCCTTTCCCAATCCGACGATCATGAAGGCATTCGGCTGGACGGTGCGCTCGATGACACGGCTCGGGCTTCGGCGTCTGGCCGGGACAAAGCTTCTGCCGGCGTTCGTCCGCCGCTCACTGCGATACCTGCCCGAGCCGGAAGCGCCTTTCCGGTCCGTGAACCTTCCCGAAGTGACGGCGCCGGCCGGTCCGGTGCGGCACCGGGTGGGCCTGCTGGCCGGGTGCGTCATGCAGAGCCTGTTCGGCGACACGCATGCCAGCACGGTGCGGCTGCTGACGCAGCACGGGTGCGAGGTCCGGGTTCCGGCAGGTGCGGGATGCTGTGGCGCCTTGCCGTTGCACAACGGTGACCGGGAGCGGGGTCTGGCGCTGGCGCGCCGGACCATCGCCGCGTTCGATGCGCTGGATGTCGAAGCGGTGCTGACCAACGCGGCCGGTTGCGGTGCGGCCATGCGGGAGTACGGCGCGCATTTCAAGGACGATGCCACGTATCGCCCAGGGGCCGAACGTGTTGCCGCCAAGGTGCGCGATGTGGCAGAGTTCCTTCATGCGTTGCCCGACTTCGCGCCCACAAGGAACGTGAACATCAAGGTGGCTTATCATGACGCGTGCCACCTGCTGAACGGGCAGGGCGTGGAGGCGCAGCCGCGTGAGCTTCTCAAGAACATCCCCGGTATCGAGTGGATCGACCTCCACGAAGCGGATGTCTGTTGCGGCAGCGCGGGGACCTACAATCTCACGGAACCGGAGCTGGCCGGCAGACTGGCCGCACGGAAGGCCAGGAACGTGATGGCGACCGGGGCGGACGTGCTCGTGACCGGGAATCCGGGCTGCATCCTGCAGATCCGGGCCGCCCTGCGAGAGCAAGGATCTTCCATTCGCGTCGTGCATACCGCGGACTTCCTGGCGCAGGCTTATGTCAGCGGGCCGGCGGCGCGGGATTCAGCCGGCGCACCCGAAACGGAGTAACCCATGAGAGACGGTTTGCGCATACTCGACAGCGACATGCACGTGTTCGAGCCCCACGATCTCTACCTGACCTACATGAATCCCAAGTGGGGCGACCGAATTCCGCGCGGCGAGGTGCGGGGCAAACGCGAGGACAAGGGCCTGACACTGCACGGCATGACACGCTATGTGCTGGGCGATGGCACGCCGATCCGCCCTCCTGGAAAAGCCGTGCACTTCCACGAGCAGCGCCAGAAGGACGCCTACATCAAGCCGGCGAGCCAGAACTACAACAACTTCTCGCAGGTGGAAGCCATGGAGGTGGAAGGACTCGACGTTGCCGTGCAGTTTCGCACCGCGCCGTTGCACACCAACGAGGACTTCGAGCCCGACTACGCCAACGATCTGTGCAAGGCCTGGAACGACTGGATGTACGACTTCTGCGGCGCCGATAGATCGCGCCTCAAAGGCTCGGCGCTGATCACCTTGCACGACGTGGACCTCGCGGTGAAAGAAGCGCGCCGGGCGGTCAGGGAACTGGGGGCGATAGGGCTGTCGCTGTGCCCGGAACCCATCAACGGTCACCACATCCATGATCGGCACTTCGATCCGCTTTGGGCCGAGGCCATCGATCTGGACGTGCCCATCTGCTTCCATCCGCCGGCACGGCCCAACCAGATCCAGGTGGCCCGGCGCTTCGAGGGGCATCCCAACGAAGACCTGCTGGTGAACCCCCTGCGCAATCCGGTGGAGTTGATCCTGGCCGTCAGCGCCTTCTGCGCGGGCGGCGTGCTGGAGAAGTTCCCCAAGCTGCGCGTGGCTTTTCTCGAGGGCAACTGTAGCTGGCTCCCGTGGCTGATGTATCGCTTGGACGAGTACTGCGAGCTCCAGGGGGCGATGGCGGAGATCCCGTTGCGCAAGAAGCCCAGCGAATATTTCCGCGAGCAGTGCTTCATCTCCGCGGACGTGGACGAGGCACTGGTGGTGAGCGTCATCGACTACATGGGAGACGACAACATCGTCTTCTCCACGGACTACCCGCACATCGACTCGCGCTGGCCCGACGCCGTCTCCACCTTCCAGTCCATCCCCGGGCTCAAGAAGGAATCCCTGGAGAAGATCCTCTGGACCAACTGCGCGCGGCTGTACGGGTTGGATTAGGACAGGACATCCATGACAACGCGAAGTGCTGTTTGGGCTCCTCCCGCGGAGGTGTCGCGGGAGGCGTGTCTCGCCGACTCCATGGCGGTTCTGGCGATGCCGGACATCCCGCTCAAGGAGTACGAAGATCTGGTGCGCATCGAGGCGGTGGGGTTGGAGTGGGACATCGGCGCCCGGATCTACGAGCCGGAGGATCCCGCCAGGATCCTCGTGGGCGCGGACGGGAAGAAGGCGGGGGCCTACCTGCTGTCCGGCGGTGACGGCGACTTCAAGACCATGGCGCCGGTGGCGCGCCTTCTCGCCGGGAAGTTCGGCTTCAAGGTCGCCACCATGACCTATCCCGGCCGGCTCTGTCTGGACGATCCGTCGCGCAACTGGCCGGGAGACACGATCAATCCGGACGGGAGCATCCGCACCCCTATCTGGCTCACCGGCGAGCACATCACGCCGGACCAGTACGAAGTGGTGAAGGACAGCTCGCTGCGCGAACGCTACGGCACTCGCACCGTGCTCCATGCCAGGCCCGGCACGACCTTCTGGTATCGCCTCGCGGGCTGGCCCGCGGCCTTCGAGGAGGGCGGCAAGCAGGTCATGGCGCGGAACCTTCCGGACGGGGAATACTCCGTCTACGTGCACGGCCACTCCACCGGCGGCCCCTTCGTCTTCATGCTGTCCCAGCGGGTTCCCAACATCGCCGGCGTCATGGCGGTGGAGAACTCGTCCTTCGGCTACATCAACCAGGCCAAGCTGGCGGTGCAGGGTTCCCTTGGAGCCATCGGGGACTATGAAAAGCGGGTGACCGAGACCAGCCGGGTGGACCCGTTCTACGAACTGTACATCCGCACCTGGCGCGACAAGGCGCGCTACATCGGCCCGGAGAAACTCGGCCAGGACGGCCCCGTGGCGCTCATGCGCCTGCCGCTGGTGATCGAGGAAGTGATGGAGGCGTGGGAAGCGGCCCGGAATGAGCCCCAGTTCAAGTGCGAGTACGTCGTGAGCATGAATATCGAAGCCTCGCTGGAAGCCGGCGCGCGCGTCAGCGCCGAACGGCTGGGCCTTGATGAAAAAGGTACCGCCGGGCTGGTGCGGCATTATCTGGGCTACGGGCACGAGCTCCAGGGACCCGGCGTGAAGCCCGTGCCGCCGGTGCTCTTCTGCGTCACCAAGGACAGCCGCGATCATTCCGCCGATTCCTACCGGAGCCTGGTGATGCCCATGTTCGCGCGCATGGAGCCCGCCCCCAAGACCGCCCTGATGCATTTCCAGGCCGGCGTCCATTCCTACTGGACCCCGGAAACGGACCTGCCTCGCGGCGTGGCCCCGAGCGTCGCCAAGACCTGGCACGACGCCATTACCGGCGGGTACTTCCTTGCGGGGAGCGGACAGGGGGGCTGAGGAGCGTCGCCGCGGTCACGGCCGCGGCGCGCCGACCCCGGACGACCGGAGCATTCGCCCGTGACCACGCTGATTACCGGCGCCGGACTCGTGGGAACGTCCTTCGCGCAGTCTGCCGTGCGCAGGGAAGTCCCGCTGGTCTTCTATGATGCGCAACCCCAGGGCGACTTCCTCAAGCGAAAACTGCCCGGCGCGGACGTCGCATTCGTCCAGGGCGACATCCTCGATCTGCCGGCGCTGCTTCACACCATGGCGAAGCATCGGGTGGACACCGTGGTCCACACCGCCGGACTGATCGGCAACAAGGTCGCGGAGTCCCCCTACACGGGTGTCCGCATCAACGTCATGGGGACCATCAACGTCCTTGAGGCCGTCAGGTTGGCAGGTGTGCGGCGTCTGGTGCACATCAGCTCGCTGAGCGTCTACGACCAGCGCCGCAAGTGTCCCGCGCCGTTGCGTGAGGACTTTCCCCGGGGCAACGGCAGGCTCTACGACAACACCAAGGTGGCCAAGGAGTTGATGGTGGAGGCCTACCAGGGCCTCCACGGTTTCGAGGTGATCGCCCTGCGCCTGGCGAAGCTCTACGGGCTCGGCCGCTTCCGCGGCGGCTCCTCCGGCGGCCGCCTCATCCAGACCCTCGTGGAGTCCGCCCTGTGCGGTCAGGTCGCGCGCGTACCTCGACCCCTGACCACGGACTTCGAGTACGTTTACGCCAAGGACGTGGGCCGCGCGGTCGACATCGCCGCCACCATTCCTCTGCCTGCACAGACGCACTTCAACATCGGTAGCGGCGAGGTGCTGACCTTCGTGGCGTTGGTCGCCGCCATCAAGGGAGTCCTCCCGACCCTGGAAGTCGAGATCCTGCCCGGCCCGCCGCCCCCGCTACAGGTGAAGCAACCCATGGACCACGCTCTGGCCCGGAACGTGCTGGGATGGGAGCCGCAATACACCGTGGAAGAGGCGTTCAAGGACTTTGTGGCGGACCTGGAGTAGGTGGGCGGCGAACAGGCTCATTCCCCGAAGTCTTCCCGAAAGCGTTCGATTTGATGCATGCGTTCGTGCAGAACCGTGACGATACCGATGTCCCCGTTGCGTAGCGTCTTCCAGTAGATGAAATGTTTCTTGTGCCGGAAGACGTAGCCCTTCACTCCAAATTCGGCCGGGATCGGACGTGAACGAACACCACCCGTTCCGATCTGCTCGAATGCCTCGAACAGCCCGGTTATATAGCCCTCCGCCTGGTCCGCTCCCCAGTGCGCCAACGTATACCGGTAGATTTCGTCGATGCGGAAGGAGGCCGCTTCCTGTACGCGGACGGATGTCACGCGTCGGTCCGGGTCTTGTTCCTCGCGATGACCTCGGTCGCGGAAAGGGGACGGAAAGACTCATCCGGTGCCGCGAAGGCGAGAGTCAGTTCGGCCTTCAGCCGCTCAAACGCCTCGTGTTCCGCGCGTTCCTTGTCCCGCCTGATCAGATCGCGAACGTATTCGCTGATGTTTTCATAGGACCCGCTCTCGCCGACGTTCGCCGAAACGAAGTCACTGAGTGAGCCGCTCAGGCGGACGGTCATCGTGGTGGTACGTGGCATGCTATGGGCTCCCCTTGGATAGTGCGTGCAGTATACACAATATTGAATACGCGGCAAGTGATCGGGGCTTTTCTGCTGCCGCCCCACATTGACAGCCTGGAGGGAGGTGAACTAGAAACCTGTCAAGGTAGCTTCGCCTACCCACGGGGTTCATAACAGCGCGCCAACCCAGGTACGAAGACGGTCACAAGGAGCAGGAACATGGCCAGGAACGGATATAAGGTATTCGACAGCGACATGCATGTGTACGATGCTCAGAACCTGTACGAGAAGTACATGAACCCCAAGTGGGGCGACCGGATTCCCATCGGCAAGGCGCGCACCAAGCACGGGCGCATCGAGTTCAGCCTGGGCAATGGCAAGGTGATGCGGCCGCGGGAGAAGCTCCTGGAGCACGGCGAGGACAACGTGGCCGACCGCTACGGCTACGCGCTGGAGCATGGGTACGACGCGCCGTCGCAGGTGGTTGCCATGGACAACGAGGGGCTGGACGTGGCGGTGATGTTCCGCACCTCGCCGCTTCACTGCGACGACAGCTTCGAGCCGGAATACGCCAACGACCTGTGCCGGGCATGGAACGACTGGATCGCCGACTTCTGCAGCGAGCGGCCGGAGCGCATGAAGGGGTCGGGACTGCTGACGCTGCACGACGTGGACATGGCCGTGGACGAGGCCAGGAGATCGGTGACGGAGTTGGGCGTCGTAGGCCTGTCCGTGTGTCCCGAGCCCGTCAACGGCCGGCGCATCCACGACCGCTACTACGATCCCCTGTGGGCGGAGATCGACCGGCTGGGAGTGCCGCTGTGCTTCCATCCGCCCGCCAACCCCAAGCAGCAACAGGTGGCGCAGGAGTTTTACGGCCACCCCAATTCCAGCGTCATCGCCATGGCGTTGCGCAACCCCATAGAGCTGCAACTCGCGGTGTCGGCCTTCTGCGCGGGCGGTGTGCTGGAGAAGTTCCCGACAATGAAGGTGGCGTTCCTCGAAGGCAACTGCGCGTGGCTGCCGTGGTTGCTCTACCGTTTGGATGAGCGGGCGGAGCTTCACGGCGCCCTCACCGACGTACCGCTGTCGCGGAAGCCCAGCGAGTACTTCCTCGACCAGTGCTACATCTCGGTGGACGTGGACGAGTACCTTGTGACGGACGTCATCGGGCGGCTGGGCGACGACAACATCGTCATCTCCACCGACTATCCGCACATCGACGCGCACTACCCGCGCGCGGTGGAGGAGTTCATGGCGACGCCGGGCGTGAGCGAAGCCGCCATGAAGAAGATCCTGTGGGACAACTGCGCGAGGCTGTACGGCGTGAGCTAGCGGGCATACTCTCCCAACCCCGAATCGTCCGTGCTAGATTGCCGGCATGGCGACTCTGATCACGGGGAGCGGGCTCATCGGGGCCTCTTTTGGGGAGTTCGCGGCCGAGCGGGGCGAGCGGCTCGTCTTCGTGGACTTCCAGCCGCGGGACGACTACCTGAAGCAGAAGCTCGGCGGCGCGGATTACGTCTCCCTTCAGGGGGACGTGCTGGACCTCCCGGCTCTCGCGGGCATCATCAAGGCCCATGATGTCGATACGGTGCTGCACACGGCGGCCATCATCGCCGGCCGGGTGGCCCGGGAGGGTTACTGGGCCTTCAACGTCAACATTCAGGGCACCATCAACGTCGCGGAGGCGGCGCGGCTCGCGGGAGTCAGGCGGGTTGTGCACATCAGCACCCTCAGCGTGTACAACCGCGCGTTCGAGGGATCGGACCCCGTTCCCGAGACGCTCCAGCGGGGCGACAGCACGGCGTACGGCAACTCCAAGGCCGTGCAGGAGCTGGTGCTGGAGGCTTATCAGCGGCTCTACGGCTTCGAGCTGATGGTGGTGCGGCTGGCGCACGTGTTCGGACTGGGTCATTTCCTCGGCGGGGCCGAGAGCGGCGCCGTCACGCATACGCTGTTGACCCGCGGCCGGGAAGGCGGCGTGGCGACGATCCCGCGGCGCCAGGCGAGGCCCCTGGAGCGCATTTACGCCAAGGACGTGGGCCGGGCGGTGGATCTCGCCGCCACCGTGCCGGTGCCGCCGGTGAACGTGTTCAACATCGGCACCGGCCTGGTCACGACCTTCGAGGAGTTGGTGGAGGCGGCGAGGGCCCTCTATCCGGGCCTGGAGGTGGAAGTCGTCCCGGACGGCACGCCGCACGTGGGGCCGAAGCAGCGCCTGGATATCTCAAGGGCGAAGGAACACCTCGGCTGGGAACCCCGGTTCGACCTCGAGGCCGCGTTGCGCGACTACGTCAAGGACCTGGACGCGCTGGAGGCGTAGCGCCGTGCCGCGGACCCACGGCAGGAGGCCTGATCCGGTGTCCCTTCCGGTAAGGTCCGACGGCGCGGGCCATCGGGGGAAGGAGACGGACACATGAGCTCAGGACATGCATCGGAATCCGAGGCCGTACGTGCCCGCCTCGACCATCCGATCATCGACACCGACGGCCACACGGTCGAGTTGACGCCGCTCTACCTCGACTACCTGAAGGAGCTCGGCGGCGCCGACATGCCGCGGCGCTACGCCGAGGCCGTGAGCGCGCGTTCCAACAGTCGCTGGGCGTTCATGACCGAGGCGGAACGGCGCAGCGTCCGCGCCCACTGTCCGCCGTGGTGGGCGCGACCGGCGAGCAACACCCTGGACCGGGCCACCGCGTCGCTGCCGCGGCTCCTGCACGAGCGCATGGACCGGCTGGGCATCGATTACGCCGTGCTCTATCCCACCGAGGGCCTGGCCGGCCCGCCGCGGTTCGAGGACGAGGAGATCCGCCGCGTATCATGCAGGGCGCTCAACAAGTTCCACGCGGAGTTCTACGGCGAGTGCTCCGACCGCATGACCCCGGCCGCGGTGATTCCCACGCATACGCCGCAAGAGGCCATGGAGGACACCGAGTACGCCGTCAAGGAACTGGGCCTCAAGACCATCGTCATCTCCCACGTGGACCGTCCGGTGCCGCGGGTGGAGGAGGAGCGTCCCGATCTGGCGCCGTTCGCGCGCTACATCGATACCCTGGCGCTGGACAGCGACTACGACTACGATCCGTTCTGGCAGCGCTGCCTGGAGTTGGGCGTGGCGCCGACGTCCCACGCCAGCGGCCAGGGGTGGGGCAGCCGGCGCTCCGTATCCAACTACATGTACAACCACATCGGTCACTTCGCCTCGGCCGGTGAGGCCATGTGCAAAGCGATGTTTTTCGGCGGGGTTACCTATAGATTTCCGAAGCTAAACTTCGCATTTCTGGAGTGCGGCGTGGCTTGGGCCTGCAGCCTTTACAGCGACATCCTGGAGCACTGGGAGAAGCGCAACCGCGACGCCATCGCCGGGCTGGACCCCGAGAGCACCGACGTCGATCTCATGATGAAGCTGGTGGCGGAGTATTCCGGCATCGACAGCGAAGCCAAGCTCGAAGAGATCCGCGCTTCCCTCGGCCGCAAGCAGCGGCGCCCCGAGAACCTCGACGACTGGTCGCATTGCGGCATCGACAAGGCCGAGGACATCCGCGACCGCTTCGTGCCGCGCTTCTATTTCGGGTGCGAAGCGGACGACCGCATGATCGCCTGGGCCTTCAACGACAAGCTGAATCCCTTCGGCGCCCGGCTGGGCGCCATGATGAGCTCGGATATCGGCCACTGGGATGTCGCGGACATGACCGAGGTGGTGGCCGAGGCCCACGAACTGGTGGACCATGGGCACATCACCGACGAGGATTTCCGTGACTTCAGCTTCACCAACGCGGTGCGCTTCTACGCCGGCGTGAACCGGGATTTCTTTACCGGCACGGCGTGCGAGGACGCGGCCGCCCGGGTTTTGGCCGTGGATTGATTCCCGCGGGTAGGCGCGGCCCAAGGATTTGAACCGGAGACAGGGGAGAGGAACGCTCATGAAGGATGGATTGAAGGTGATGGACTCGGACATGCACGTGCGCGAGCCCAGGGACCTCTGGGAGAAGTACCTGGAGCCCGAGTGGCGCGACCGCGGACCCAAGATCCTCAGCACCACAGCCCGGAGCTCGGCCATGGTCATGCTCGACGGCCAGATACTCAAGGGTTATCCGCCCAGCTACCGCGGCGGCATCTTCGACGCCACCCGCATCGACGCCGAGATCGCCGATGCCCGCGCGCGGGGTTTCGACGGGGTGTCCCAGCTCGACGCCATGGAAAAAGAGGGCCTCGACCTTGCGATCATGTATCCGTCCATCGGCCTCGGCGTCATGATGCGCGACGACATGGACCCCAAGCTGGGGGCCGCGGTGGCCCGGGCCTACAACAACTGGCTCCACGACTTTTGCCAGACCGATCCCGAGCGGATGAAGGGCTCGGCCATGATCTCGCTCCACGACGTCACCGAGGCGGCCAAGGAGGCCAGAAGGGCGGCGGAGGAACTGGGCTTCGTGTCCGTGTTCGCCCGGCCCGAGCCGCTCCGCTCGCTGCCGTGGCATTCCCGCTACTACGATGTCCTGTGGTCCACCCTGGAGGAGCTGGGCATCCCCATCGGCTTTCATTCCGCCGCCTCCGCCGGCGAGGTCCGGCAGATGGGCGACGTGTTCGGCGATGACCTCCTGCTGCGCCACATCTGCGAGCACCCGATGTCCAACATGATGGCCATGGTCGACATCATCGGCGGCGGCGTGCTGGAACGTCACCCCAAGCTCAAGGTGGCCTTCCTCGAATGCTACTGCGGCTGGGTCTCCTTCATGCTCCACCGCATGGACGGCGCCATGGACAAGGCACGCCACCCCAACGTCTCGGAGCTCAAGCCCAGCGAGTTCTTCAAACGCCAGTGCTGGATTTCCACCGAGTCCGAGAAGGAGCTCCCCATGATCACCGAGCTCATCGGTGACGACAACATCGTCTACTCCACGGACTACCCCCACGGAGACTCGGACTTCCCCCACGCCGTGGAAGAGTTCCTGGAGGTCGCAGGCGTCTCCAAGGAGACGAAGCGGAAGATCCTCTGGGACAACTGCGCGCGGCTTTATGATCTGTGAACAGAAGGGGTGGGTTTTGGCATTCTCCCTTACTCTCCTCAACCTGTTTTCTTTTTTCGCTGGTCTTCGTACGCCGCCTTGGCCGCGGCGACGGCTTCCATCGCCGCGGCGCGGAACTCCGGCTGCCGCCTGGCGGCCTCGTCGTAGCTGGTTTGTCTGCCGTCGAACTGGCCCTGAAAATGCGGGACCACGTGGCGGGCGAACAGTTCGTAGCTCCGGTTGGTGGCGGCCCAGTCGGCCCAGTCGTGGCACATGAACAGCACCACGCCGAAGCCGCCGGTGCCGGCTTGCATGCGCTCGATCTCGCGGATGGCGTCGTCGGGCGTGCCGATGATGGCGCGGCCGGACTCGACGATGAATGTGCGCGTGTCGGTGACTTCCTTGGGAACGGTCTGGTTGGGCAGCACGTCGCGGGCGTAGCCGCCCCAGGCGTCGATGCCGAAGCGCACGTCCTCCATGGCCTGCGCGCGCGTGTCGGCGATGTGCATCTGCACGGCGATGCGGAATTTCGCGCGGTCGGCCGCGCGGCCCTCGGCGGCCGCGGCCTCTTCGTAGATACCCCAGTTGTGCGCGTAGGCGGCCAGCGCCTCGTCGGAGTGTCCGCCCAGGGACAGCAGGCCCAAGCCGTGGCGACCGGCCAGCGATGCGCCCGCGGGGGATCGGATGGTGGTCACCGCCATCTCCATCCGCGGCCGGGTGAACGAGGCGTGCTGCAGCTTGGCGTTGTCGAGGGTGAACCAGTCGGCCTTGGCGCTGACGCGCTCGCCCTCCAGGAGCGGTATGATCACGTCCAGTGCCTCGTTCATCATGCGCCGCGTGCGGCGCGGGTCGACGCCCATCTGTGTGGCGTCCGAGGGCAGGGCGCCCGGTCCGACTCCGAACATGGCGCGCCCGCGGGTCATGTGGTCGAGTTGGACCATGGCGTCGGCGACCATGAAGGGATGGACGTAGGGCAAAGACTTCACGCCCGTGCCGAGGCGGATGCGGCGGGTCTCCCGGGCCGCGGCCGCAATGAAGATCTCGGGCGCGGCGATGGTCTCGAATCCGCCCGAGTGGTGCTCGCCGATCCACGCCTCGTCGTAGCCGAGGCGGTCCAGCAGCATGATCAGTTCGAGGTCGCGCTCGAACAGAAGGGTAGGGTTCTCGTTCAGCGCATGGAAGGGCGCCAGGAAAACCCCGAATCGCAGCATGGTATCGGACACGCGGGGGTGCCTCCCTTCCTCGTCGGGTTTCGGTGTCGCGGAAACCTACGCGTCGATGCCGTAGAAGTTCACGCAGTTGTCCCACAGGATCTTGCGCGCGTGCTCCACCGGCAGTTCCTGCTGCAAAAAGGAGTCCACCGCGTGGGGAAACTCCGAATCGCTATGGGGATAGTCGGACGAAAAGACGATGTTGTCGTCGCCCATCAACTGGATGACCGAGCCCACCTCGCGCTCCTCGCCCTCGCAGCCGACCACGCACTGGCGCTTGAAGTACTCGCTGGGCTTCATGGTGAGCATGGGGGCATCCGCGGCGCCCAACTGGCTCCAGTGGGTGTCCATGCGGCTCAGCCACGACGGCGTCCAGCCGCAGTTGCACTCCAGGAAGGCCACCTTGAGCTCGGGAAAGCGCTCCAGCACCCCGCCGACGATGATGTCCACCATGGTCACCATCTGGCCGGTGACGTGGCTGCAGATGTGGCGCATGAGGCGGTTGTTCTGGCCGAAGCGCTCGATGTGCGGGTAGTAGCCGGAGTTGGTGCACTCGTGGAATCCCACGGGCATTCCCAGCGCCTCCAGCTCCGCCCACAGCGGTTCCCAGTAGAGCCCGAACCAGGTGTCCCCGGGAAGCGGCGTGGCCCGCATGAACGCCGTCACGAACCCGAGGTCGTTGGCCGCGCGCCGGGCCTCCCGCACCGCCAGCGAAACGTCATGGGGCGGCAGCATGGCGGCGCCCTTGAGGCGCGCCGGGTCTTGCTGGCAGAAGTCGTAGAGCCAGTTGTTGTAGGCGCGGCAGATGGCCTCCGCCAGCAGCGGGTCCATGTCCGGCACGGTCATGATGTGCAGGCACGCGGTGGGGAACAGCACGGCCACGTCCAGCCCCTCGATGTCCATGGCCTCGAGCTGGGACTTGGCGTTGAAGCCCTGGTCGCGGGCGAAGCCGATGACGTCCTCGCGCGTGGAGGCGCGGCGCTTGCCGATCATGCGCGCGTCATTGGCCAGCGACGGGCTCTTGGCCCGGGGCTCCTTGCCGTCCAGCAGCAGCAGATTGAAATCGCCGCGGCTGGGGACGTTCACGACGCGTGGCGCATGCTGCTTGAAGGGTGCGTCGACGTAGTTCTCCCAGAGGTCCGGCGGCTCCATGATGTGCATGTCGGAATCGATGATCTTGAGTCCGTTCTTCATCGGATCTCCCTTCCAGGGCGCTGGCGCCACTCATCCCGAATACCGTTGGCGTTCCCGCGAGTCAAGGCGGCTTTGACTCGCATGCCGCGAGGTTTCTATAAAGGAACCTCGTCGTGCTTCCCGCGGGAACCGCACGGAGGAAACAGGCGAAGGAGGACCCAATTCATGGCGCAAGCCCTCGACGGCATCAGGATTCTCGATCTCAGCAACTACATCGCCGGCCCGTTCGCCGCCATGCTGCTGGCGGACATGGGGGCGGCGGTGGTGAGAGTAGAGAACACGAACGGCGGCGACCCCTTTCGGAAGTGGAGCGGCGAGCCGCGCATGTACAGTCCGCTGTTCCGCAGCTACAACCGCAACAAGCGCGCCATGACGCTCAACCTGCGCCATGCCGAAGGCAAGGAGATCTTCCTTCGCATGGTGGAGGACGCCGACATCGTCATCGAGAACTATCGGCCAGGCGTGATGGAGCGGCTGGAGCTCGGCTACGAGCGTCTGAGCAAACTGAATCCGCGCCTCATCTACTGCGGCATTTCCGCGTTCGGTCAGACCGGGCCTTACCGCGAGAAGCCGGGGTTCGACACCCTTGGGCAGTGTTTGAGCGGCCTGCTGAGCCAGATCATCGACCCGCAACAGCCGCAGCCGCCGGGCCTCGCCTTCTCGGACCATCTCGGCGGCCTGTTCGCCTGTTACGGCATTCTCACCGCCTTGATGGCCCGGGAGAAGACCGGCAGGGGCCAGAAGGTGGAAACCTCGCTCATGGAGGCATCCATGGCGTTCATCGGCCGCAGCATCACCCAGTACTTCGCTACGGGAGACATCCCCAACGTGGAAAGCCGGGGACGTTCAGCCGGCGTGTACGCGCTGCTGGCCGGGGACGGCCTGCCGTTCGTCGTCCACCTCTCGCACCTCAACAAGTTCTTTGTCGGCCTCACCCACGCCATCGAGCGTCCCGAGCTTGCGGACGACCCCCGCTTCCGCGAGCACCAGGACCGTCTCGCCAACTACGATGACCTCAAGGCGCTGTTGCAGGAGACCGTCGGCGCCAAGCCCCGGGCGCACTGGCTGGAGGCGCTGACCCGCAACGACGTGGCCAACGCGCCCATCAACCGCCTCGACGAGGTGTTCAACGACCCCCAGGTGCAGCACCTCGACCGCATCATGGAATTGCGGCATCCCAAGCACGGCACCATGCACACGGTGCGGAGCGGGGTCAACCTGAGCGAGACGCCCGCGAACGAGGCGGGGCTTCCGCCCGAGTTGGGCGAGCACAACACGGAGGTCCTGCGAGAGCTGGGATTCGACGAGAAGGACATCGCACGCTTGGCGGAAGCAGGGACGATATAGCAGGAGGACCGGAGTCCTCCCCGACCAGCGTCGCGGCCCTTGAACCGGAAAGCGTTTTGGGCGCATACCGGAACGGTACCAAGACTCAGCAAAGGAGCTCCACCCATGGCACGGGACGGTTTCAGGATTCTGGATTGCGACATGCACGTGTTCGAGCCGCACGATCTCTACCTCAGGCACATGGACACCAAATGGGGTGACCGGATTCCGCGGGGGAAGCCACGGACAACCCACGGACAGATCAAGTTCACGTACGGCGACGGCACGCCGGTGCGGCTCTCGGGTGTCTCCGCGCGTCCCAACGTGACGCCAGGCGAGGACAAGGTGGCGCATCGTTACACCAAGCCCCTGGCCCGGGACTACGACGCGGTTTCACAGGTCGAGGCCATGGACGACGAAGGGCTGGACGTGGCGGTGCTGTTCCGTACGTTTCCACTTCATACGGACGATACGCTGGAGCCGGAGTTCGCCAACGCGCTGTGCCGCGCATGGAACGACTGGTGCGCGGACTTCTGCAAGGAGAGCCCGGAAAGACTCAAGGCCTCGGCGCTGATCACGCTCCATGACGTGGACCTGGCGGTGGACGAGGCCCGCCGTGCGGTGACCGAGTTGGGAGCCGTGGGACTTTGCCTGGTGCCCGAACCGGCCAACGGCCGGCACATCCACGAGTATTACTTCGACCCGCTGTGGCGCGAGGCGGAGCGTCTCGACGTTCCCATCTGCTTTCACCCCGCGGCCGCGCCGCGCATGGATCAGGTGGCGCAGCGCTTCAACGGTCTCCCCAACGAGGGACTCCTGGTCAACTCGTATCGCAATCCCGTGGAACTGATGCTGGCCGTGGGGAGTTTTTGCGGCGGCGGCGTGCTGGAGCGGTTCCCGCGCCTCAAGGTGGCGTTCCTCGAGGGCAACTGCGGTTGGCTGCCGTGGGTGTTGTACCGGCTTGACGAACGTTGGGAGTTGCGCCAGCACCTGTGCGACGAACCGTTGTCGATGAATCCGAGCGACTACTTCATTCGTCAATGCGTGGTCGCCACCGACGTGGAAGAGGACCTGGTGGCCGACGTGGTGGAGCGGCTCGGGGACGACAATATCGTCATCTCAACGGACTATCCCCACGCCGACTCACGCTGGCCGGAAGCGGTGGAGAGCTTCCTCAAGATCGATGGACTCCGCGAAGCCTCGAAGCGCAAGATCTTCTGGGACAACAGCGCGAGACTCTACGGCATGCCATGACGACACCCCCGAGGTCGCCGAGGCGATCCCGGACACAGGGAGCGGAGTGAAACGACAAGGGGGGCGGGTTTCAAACCCGCCTGTCAATTGACGACACGTAAACTCAGGGATGCGCTTACGACGCCAATAGTGTCGTTATTTCCATAGGTTAACCCAAACATCCAGCGCCAGACCCTGCCCCTGCTTCCACTCCCGTGCGCTCCGAGTTCTTTTCTGGTGTTGACTTTAGGGTTGACTCTTGTGC
>Ga0209754_1001105_pt1 | contig 29446 bp, 27 predicted proteins | sample MesohylBB_FD_187295 | JGI IMG/M metagenome (GOLD analysis project Ga0209754, IMG submission 187295) | Host-associated microbial community of the marine sponge Aplysina aerophoba from Gulf of Piran - sponge mesohyl, lysed by bead beating... | ecosystem: Host-associated > Porifera > Sponge >... | reverse complement strand
GGAGGGATCGACGACGCGGGATCCCAGGGCTCGTCCGGTCCGGCCTCGTGCAGGCCGTAGTCCAGTGGCGGTTCCGGGGCGAGGCTCGCGAAGCCGTATGCGGGAAACACCGCAGCGCGGTCCGGACAGCGCATCGCACGGGCGTCGTCGATGACCTCGCGGACGGTCAGCGGGTCGATGCCGAGTTCGGCGAGCAGGGAGCTGCTGCCGGGTTCGAGAGAATGATCGGAAAGAAACATGGCGGAACTCCTCTGCCGTTGCCCTGCCCGGCATCGGCGCGGAAGTTCCTTCCTCCACCCTGCCGGACACTCGCCCGGCAGGCGCTTCACTCTTCCTCTACAACGGATGGACGGCGCGGCGGATCGCGACCAGCCGCTCGCACACGGCCCGCGGCGACATCGCCCCCAGATTGAATACCGGGATGCCGCGGGCCTCGGCGATACGGATGGTCATCCCCGTTCCGCCGGATATGCCGCCTTCGGCCGTCCACGCTATGAGGGCATCGACGGGGCGGTCGAGATTTCCGCCAGTTACCGCGGCCGCGTTCCTGGCATGCAACTTGCGGACGGCGGGCGAGCACCGGTCCCACGCGGGATGCAGGCCGGCAGCGACCGTCATGCACGCCGCCATTGCCACGGGAGACAGCACCCGGCAGTCCGGCCCGCGCAGTCCGTTGTAGCCTCGCCACGGCAGCCAGATCGTCCGCTGCCCGGTCGGCGCTCCCGCGGCGAATGCACTGTCGGCGCCGGCTGCCCCGCCGCTTGCAAGATGCCAGCCGGTCCGCGCCAGCCACCCGGCCATTACGGTCATATCGGAAAGCACTCCGGCAGGTGTCGCCCGCGCCCCGACTCCCGCGTAAATCAGCGTCGTCATGTCCCGATCTCCCCGGTTGCGATTGCCGCCGCTCCCTCTGCGTCAGCGGCTTCACTTCCCGCACGCTCTTCTCCGCCTCTTGGCTGGCCCGGTTTCCGACGCGGTTGATTTACCGCCGCGCCCAGTGCACCGCTACGTCATGGAACAGCGGGGGTGGATCGTGCGGCACGGGTTCTGGCCGCTCGCGCTTCTGTGGCTGCCGGCCGGGGTGGTCGTGCAGACAGCGGTGCGGTTCCTGCCGGGTACGGACGGGCCGCCAGATTCCGGCATGTGGGTCGCGACGGCGGTGATGGCGTTGTCTTCGCAGGCCGTGGCGGCCCCCTGCGGGGTGCCGCTGGGGCTAGGCTGCCGCCGGCTCTGGCGCCTGGGCTATCGGCGCGGCGCCTGGTGGGCCGGCGTCGCGCTGAGCGCGTTTACCGTGGCGGCGTCGGCGTTCGCGGGGCTGCTCGGTCCGGTGGCGGTTGCCGTCTGCGCGGTGATATTCAGCCTTCCTGCGTGGGCCGCTTGGTGGTGGTTGGCGCATAACGGGTGAGCGCGGCGGACAGCGGGCCGGCTTGCGCAGCAGGGAAGGCCGCGCGGTCAGCCGGGGAGGGAGACCTCCGGGGCCGGATCGGCGAGGAGCCGGTTCAGCATCGGGCAATCGGTCCGTCCGGCCTCGCATCGCTCGACCAGTTCCGAGAGGGCGCGTTCCAGCCCGGCAAGCTCGTCGAGCTTTCGTCTCACACCCTCGAGATGGTGCTCGCCCAGGGCCTTCACGTCCGCGCACGGCGCGTCGCTGCCTGCCGACAGGTCGAGCAGCGTGCGGATGTCGGGAATGGGGAAGCCGAGATCCCGGCAGCGCCTGACGAACCGCAACCGCGCGATATCGGCATCGCCGTAGACCCGGCGGCCGGCCGGTGTCCGCGCCGGTCGGGGCACGATGCCCTCGCGCTCGTAGTAGCGGATGGTCTCGATGTTCACGCCGCTCATCGCCGAGGCGGCCCCGATGGAATGCATGGTATTCGCCTGTTGCTCCTGTAGTAGCTACAGGATGTATATGTGACCGCATGGAGGCAAGGATCCTTCGAATAGCGGTGGCCGGAGACGGCCGTCCGCAAGGGGCCGTCGTCGGGCTGGCAGCGCTGCTGGCGCTGCTGTCAGCATCCTGCTGCGTGCTGCCCATCGCCTTGTCGATCATCGGCCTCGGCGGGGCATGGCTTGCCGTGCTTGGGCCGTTCGTCGCCTACCGGATGGCGATTCTCGTCGGTGTCGGGCTGGTTCTTGTCTGGGCCTGGTTCCGCATCCTCCGGCGCCGGCGAAGCGGGTCACGGCAAGGCGGCGCGGTGGCGCTGGCCACGGTCGCCACCCTGTCCTTCGTCCTGGCTGCCGCGTCGCCGGCATGGGAAGGAGACGCGGTCCGCATTCTGATGGACGCGTGGCGCACCGCGCGATGAGGAACGGGCTCCGGCAGGTCAGCATCGCGGGTTCCGCGCCGGCGGCGCTCTGCTGCTTCACGCCGGTGCTGGTCTGGCTCCTGGCCGGGCTGGGCCTTTCGGCCCGGGCCGGATACCTGGACCCGGTCCTGCTACCGGCGCTCGCCGTCTTTCCGGCAATCACAGGGTACGCGACATGGCGGCACAGACGACATCGCTGATACTGGAGTCGACCGTCACCTGCCCGTCCTGCGGCAAGTCGAAGACCGAGACGATGCCGACCGACGCGTGCCAGTGGTTCTACGACTGCGGCCATTGCGGCGCGGTGCTCAGGCCGAAGCCCGGCGATTGCTGCGTCTACTGCTCCTACGGGACGGTGCCCTGTCCCCCGGTACAGGGGGGCGATTGCTGCGCGTAGATTGCGACGGGCCGGCTGCGCAGCCCGGGGCCGCGCTCGGGTTTTGGCTCAGCGGCCCGAGCGGGCCCTGGCGATGAGTTCCTTCAGGCGGTCGCCGCCGACGGCGCCGGGAACCAGGGTGTCGCCGATGACGAAGGCCGGCGTGCCGCGAATGCCGAGGGTTCGGGCCAGGCTTATCGTTTCGTCGAGATAGGCCTCGATCGCAGGATCCTCCATGTCGCTTCGCAAGCGTCCGACGTCGAGACCGGCGCGGCCGGCAAGGGCCATGACCCGGTCTTCCGTCAGCTTCCCGCGCGAGCCCATGACGGCAACATGGTATTCGAGGTACCGGCCCTGCCTGGCCGCGGCCATGCCGGCGCGCGCCGCAAAGCGCGAGACCGGACCGAGGATGGGAAACTCCTTCCACACGATGCGTAGCCGGTCGTCGGCCGCCAGCAGGTCCTTCACCGGCTGGAGCGAGCGTTTGCAGTAGCCGCACTGGTAGTCGAAGAACTCGATCAGGGTAACGTCGCCCTTCGGGTTGCCCGAGACCGGCGACATCGGGTGGGACCGCAACGCACCGTCGTGTTCGCGGATCGCGGCGGCTATGCGGTCCTGTTCGCGCGCTTCCCGCCTTGCCCGCAATACCCCGATGGCTTCTTCGATGATTTCGGGATGCTCGAGCAGGTATTCCCTGACGATCTTGCGGACGGCATCCCGGTCGGGCGGCGCGGCGGCGGGCGTCTCTGCCCTGCCGCCGGCCGGAATGGACATCGCGGCAACAATCGCCACAGCGGCCGTAATGGCGACGCGCCGCAAGGTTCCCCGGACAACGCCCGAAGGTCTTGCCTGGTTCTCTGGCCGGTTCATTGCTGCAGTCCTTTCCCGGAGCCGCGAGACCGCAGCTTCGACCGGACGTCCGCGTTCGTCGGCGCAGGCGGCGCCGGGGAAGCGGGCCGGTCGGCGTGGATCACGTCGGTCCAATGCGACGACGTGGCGCCCGGCGTCGCGCCGGGCCGGGCCGGGCGTACCGGCGCGTCTCTTTCGTCCTGTCCGCCGTGACAGGACTTGCCCGTGAGGCGATGCAGCGCGAAGTGCGTGCCGACGCAGGCGAGCAGCGGCAGCATGTGCCGGGCGGATGGCGTCGTGCGCCCGAGCCCGTTTCGGCGCCACCGCCTCGGTGCGGTCGCCGATTCTTCCGAACCGTTCACGCCCGGTTCGATAGCGTTCCGCGACGTGATCCTGAACCTGCAACACGACCGGAAATTGCCTTTGGCCCTGTCGGACGGCTGTGGCCTTGAATTGCGGGACGGCCCGGACGCCTTGCGCGCGGTGATCGAGTCGCCCGACACGGCGGACGGCCGCGACGCGCGCACCCTGATTCAGCGCCGCGTCCTGCGCGCCTGTCCGTCGAGTTTCGCGCCATCCGGGACTCGTGGTCAGGCGATGATCGGACCATCCATGAAGCCGAGTTGTCCGGCCTCGCAATTGTGGACCGGCCCGCCTATGCCGGCGGGACGGTTGCCGAAATCCGGGAAGCGGTCGCCGCCATGGGCGGCCCGGCGCGGAGGGTGGAATCGTAGTCCGTAGCAGACCTTGCTTTCGAGACTCCCGCACTGATAGGCTGCTGCATGACTCTGGCGGCATCCGGCGACGAATCGCACGGCCCACCGCTCGTCCGGGCACGGGGTGTCAGCGTGCGTTTCGGACGGCGCAGCGTGCTCGACTCGGTGGATCTTCAGGTCCATGCCGGCGAGATCGTCACCCTGGTCGGCCTCAACGGCGCCGGCAAATCCACCCTGATCCGGGTGATCCTCGGCATACTCCAGCCGGAACGCGGCACGGTCGAACGGGCGCCCGGTCTGCGCATCGGGTATTCGCCCCAGCATGTCCGCCGCGACCCGATTCTTCCGATAACGGTCCGGCGCTTCCTGACCCTCGGCGCGCGTGCGCGCTCCGACAGGCTGAAAGCGGCGCTCGACGAGGTCGGCGCCGGCGCCATCCTCGACTTTCCCCTGGCGGAGATTTCCGGCGGAGAGATGCAGCGCGTGCTGCTCGCCCGGGCGCTGCTGCGCGAACCCGGCCTGCTCGTTCTCGACGAACCGCTTTCCGGGGTCGACATCGCCAGCCAGAGCGAACTCTACAATTTGATCGGAACGCTCCGGGACCGCTATGGCTGCGGCGTGCTCCTGGTCTCGCACGATCTGCATCTGGTCATGGCGGCAAGCGACACCGTCGTCTGTCTGAACCGGCATGTGTGCTGCACCGGCCGGCCGCAAGCGGTGCTGCGCGATCCCGAATTCATCTCGCTGTTCGGCCCGCACCTGTCCGAATCGGTCGCGGTCTACCAGCATATCCACGATCACCGCCATGACGCGCTGGGCGAGCCGATGGCGATCGATGCCGATGCGCCTGAGCCGGCGACGGAGCCGGCGACGGGGGCGGCCCGGCAGCCATGATGGAAGATTTTTTCCTGCGCGCCCTGGGCGGCGGTATCGGCGCGGCCCTGGCGGCCGGGCCGGTCGGCTGCTTCGTGGTGTGGCGGAACCTGGCGTATTTCGGCACCGCGCTCGCCCATGGGGTGCTGCTCGGCGTCGCCCTTGGACTGCTGCTCCGGATCGAGCCGATCCTTGCAGTGTTCGCGGTCTGCCTTCTGCTGGCGCTGTGCCTGACGCTGCTGGAGCGCCAGAAGCTCGTTTCGGTCGACGCGCTTCTCGGCGTGCTGGCCCACGCGGTGTTTGCGCTCGGCATCGTCATCGTCGCCTTCATGGAGCGGCTGCGCGTCGACCTGATCGGCTACCTGTTCGGCGATATCCTCGCGGTCGGCCCGGTGGACCTGTGGCTGATATTCGGCACCGCCGCCCTCGTCGGCGCGGCGCTCGCCTGGCAATGGCGCAACCTGCTGTCCATCACCGTCAACAGGGACCTGGCGGCGGTGGAGGGCGTGCCGGTGGAGCGCGTGCGCCTGCTGCTGCTGTTTCTTCTCGCCGCGGTCATCGCCGTCGGCATGAAGATCGTGGGAATGCTCCTCGTCGTGGCGCTGGTCATCATTCCCGCGGCCGCCGCGCGCCGCATGGCGGCGACGCCGGAACAGATGGCGGGCGCAGCGACGGCGATCGGCGTGGTTTCGGCCGTCGGCGGATTGTACGCCGCCTTATGGTGGGACATTCCTGCCGGACCGGCGATCGTGCTGGTCGCAAGCACGATATTCGCCGGAAGCCTGCTCCTTCCGGTGCGCGGACAGTCGGGTCGCGAAAGGCGAGGGATACGCTAGAGCAAATCTGTTATTGAGTGAATCTTAGGGATTCCCTTTGTTTTGGGGATGTGATTCAAGCTGTCTACTGGGGAAGGAGGCCAGCTTGAATGACGCGACCCTATTCCAATGATCTTCGCGAGCGTGTTGTCGGTGCCCATTTGGCGGGCGAGCCGATTCGGTCTGTGGCGGCGCGTTTCGGCGTCGGTGTTTCGTGTGTGCCGCGCTGGGTGGCGCGCTATCGCAAGACCGGGAGCGTGGCGCCGGGCAAGGTCGGCGGCCACCGTCCGTGGCTGCTGGCGGCGCACCGGGATCTGGTTCTCGAGCTGATCCGCAAGACGCCGCATCTGACCATCGACCGGCTTCGGGCGCTTCTGGCGGCCGAAGGCATTGCGATGTGCCGGGACACGATCTGGCGGTTTCTGAAGCGCGAGGGTCTGAGCTTCAAAAAAAACGCTGTTCGCCCTGGAGCAGGCCCGAAGGGCAGTCGCCCGGAAGCGCACGCGCTGGCGGGCGCTCAAACGCCGGCTCGATCCGGACAGCCTGGTGTTCGTCGATGAGACCTGGATCAAGACCAACATGGCACCGATACGAGGCTGGTCGGAGAAGGGCCGGCGCCTGAAGGGATACGCGCCCCACGGCCACTGGCGCACCCCGACAATTCCGGGATCTTCCTCGCCGGCCTGCGCACCGACGGACTGTGCGCCCCATACGTCTTCGACGGCCCGAGCAACGGCCGCTGCTTCCAAGCCTGGGTCGAGCAGCTTCTGGTCCCGACACTCAGGCCCGGCGACCTCGTCATCCTCGACAATCTCGGCAGCCACAAGGGAAGGGCCGTCCGCCAGGCCATCCGCAGCGCCGACGCCCATCTCTGGTTCCTGCCGGCCTACTCACCCGACTTCAACGCGATCGAACAGGCCTTCGCCAAGATCAAACACTGGATGCGCGACGCCCAAAAGCGTTCGGTCGAAGATACCTGGCGCCACCTCGGGCGCCTCATCGACACGATCGAACCCCAAGAGTGCCGAAACTAAATCCGGAGCGCCGGATACGGTCCAACCTAAAACGGATAAGCTCTAGAAGAACACCATCAGCAGCACGATGCCGGCCACGCCGCCCAGAATGAAGGCTATGGCGCTGACGATGCCGGTCAGCGTGGCCCAGTCGGCGGCGCGCCATGTCTGTCCCTCGATATTGAACATGACCTCCGACCGGTCGCCGTCGCCGTCGACAAAGCGCTTCAAAGCCGTTTCGCTGCCATGCGCTTCCTTGATGGAAACGACGGTCACCAGAAACATCGTCAGGGCGGACGTCAATGTCCCCAGACCGAAAACCAAAACGGTCGCCAGCGCAAACCAGTGAAAAATACCCTCGACCTGGCCGGTCGTGGCGCCGCTCATGAAGCCGATGATCAGCGCCGTGCCGGCGCCGTTGCCGAACAGCAGGAAACGCGTCGACTCGAGGAGATTCCGAAACATGATGTTCCGGCGCATGGAGACGACCTTGTAGCCCTCGCGAAGCCACTCCTCGCCGGTTTCCTCCCGTTCGAATTCGTCGATTTTTTTCACTCGGCGATCACCCTTTCTGAACTTCCTTTGGAATATCCGATAAGCCGCACATAGTCGGAACCCTCGTTGCTGCCGCCGGCGAAGGAAATCACCCAGTCATCGATACCCATGGGCTCCGTCGCCAGCGCGGACGCCAGGAATTCCTCACGGGTCGGTTCATTCGACATCCGTTCCAGCACCGCGATGACGAACCGGCCGATGATATACCCTTCCAGGCTGTACGGTCCTGCGGCGCGAGCGGCTGCCTCCGGGCGGGCCCTCTTGTAACGCGCAAGCGCCGATCGGAAACGCCTTACCAATGCGACACCCTCGTTGCGGACGTCCGGCGTTATCCTGGCGACGACTGCCGGGTCGAAGGAGTGGTCCAGCAATCTCCTGAGCTGATCGGTATTCACGATGGATAGCAGCCCCACAACATATGTCTCGCCGAGGGTTCGCGCCATGTTGATCGCATCCACGGCGTTCGTCGTGGTTGTCGCGAGCATTACGACGTCGAGGTCGGCCTTCTCCAACAGAAACACGCTGCTGTGAACCGAATGCGCGTGCCAGGAATAGGACGCTTTGGCGAGTATGGGCAAATCCAGCGCTTTCAGCGCGTCGTGATAGCCGTTCAGGACGGACCGGCCGAACGCATCGTCCTGGTAGATGACGCCGAACCGGCGGGCGCCCAACTTGTTGAACATGTAGGATACCAGCCGGCGCATCTCTTCGCGATAGGAAGACCGCAGGTTGACCACGTTCGGAAATCGCGTGCGGTCGCGCAGGAAATCCGCGCCCGATACCGGTCCGACGAACGGTATATTCGCGAGGCGCAGTATCGGGGCCATGCGCCGCGCCGTTGGAGAGCCGACGCCGCCGATGATCGCGAACACATTGTTGTCGGCGGCGAACTTCATCGCATCGGCGGCGGCCTTTGCCGCCTGATATTCGTGGTCCCGCGACACCAGCTCGAGTCTCCTGCCGTTGACGCCTCCCTGCAGGTTGCGTTCGTGGAAAGCGGCAAGAATGCCGGCGCTGACCTGCAGACCGGCGCGCCGGCAAGGACCGGAGAAACAACTGCTTTGACCGAACGTAATCGAATCGGCTTTCACGCCCGGCTCATTGGCCCCGGAGGTGCCCGAACCGCCGACCAAGAAAAACAGCACAAGCATGAAAACTGAAAGCGGCCTAGCGGCTACGGCCATCTTATTTCTCTGACTTCGCAGTTCCGGTTTTAGCCTGCTTTTCCTTTTCCGGCATTGCCTTCGCCGGCTTCTCGGGCTTCGCACCCGCCGTCTTTACAGGCTTGGACTTGGCTTTCTTTGCCCGGGCGGGCCCTTCATCGTCTTCTTCGCCGGTCTGGACGGTTGTTCGATTCACCAGCGGCTGTTCGTTTTTCTCCGCCGATGCCGCGACGCCGGTCGGCGCAACATGGCGATGGCTGAAGATGGAGAGATCATCGAATATCAGGGACCGCGGCCGGGCGCTGCTCAGATGGTGGCGTTCGCTGCCCGCCGCGTGAAGACGTCCGCTTATCAGGAAGCGGTCCGAATCGGTATTCTCGAAACCGTGGCGACGCTTTTCGCTGGCAGTGGTCAGGGAACGGCGCCCGCCCACCAGTTGGTCTCTAACCGTCGCAGGCCGCCCGGAGGGCCCGGCCGACGCGACCCCAGCCGGCATGCGGCCGACACCCGGCACGAAACCGTCGACCATATTGATGTCGATCGCAGAAGCATCGCCGGGATTTACTGTCGAAAGCGTTGCGTCGCGGAAAATATTGCGCATCCGCTGCCAATAGCGCGTTACCGTCACCGAAGAGGGCTGTTTGCGATAAACTGCCAGCAGCTCCGAAAAGATCTTGGCACTGCTTCCCGCTTGCATCAGACGCTCCTTCGCCCTGGCCTTGGCGTTCATCACCACGGCCTCGGCCTGGCCCCTGCTGCGGGCCAGAAGCTGCTCGGTCCTCCGTCTTGCGTTGCTGACCGACTGGATGCTCTCCGCAATTGCGTCGCTTACGTCCCGGAATGCCGCGACGGTTTCCTTGATAGGCTGCAAATCGACGATATTGAGCGCCAGCAGTTCGATGCCGATATCGTTGGCCTTCAGATAGGCTGTGGTGCTCTTGAACAGGTGCGCCTGGATAATATCGCGGTTGTTGGTAAAAATCAGGTCGATATAGTTCCTGCCCATAATATCGATCAGGCGTTCGCGTACGATCAGCGTCAAAACGGTTTCGGGATCGACCGTTGCGTAGAGGTATTTTCCCAGATCTCCGATTTTGAATTGCAGCGCCACATCGGCTTCGAAAAGGTTCGCGTCGCCCGAGAGCATCGAAAAGGAGACAGTGCCCTTTTCGTTCTGTGTCGCCACATTCCTTCGGGTGATGCGCATGACCTTGCGGACATGGGCCTGTTCGACGAACGGCAATGCGTAGTGCAGCCCCGGCGGAACGTTCGAGGATATCACCTTGCCGAAACGGGTGAGTACCGCTTCTTCTTCTTTCTTTACGACGTAGATTCCGTTCGCCAGTACTGCCAGCACCACAATGGCCGACAGCGACGCGAAGATGATCTTCTTTCGCGCACCCAGAAAATCAAAGACCGCGTAGATGGCGCGTGTGCTCGGCGCCAGATCTTCGGGAACTTCCGGCATGGTTTCGGTCCGCTATTCCTGTGCCTTCGCCGGACCCGGCGTCTGGCCCAGTGTCGGAACTTTGCTGCCGTCGAGATATTTGAACAGCTCGTTGTCGGCGGGCAGGATCAGGGTTGTATTCTTGTCGATGATCGAATCGTAGCTGTCGAGCGCCCGGATGAACTTGTAGAAGGCCGGATCCTGGCGGTAGGCCGTGGACAGCGATTTCAGGGCATCGGCCTCGGCACGACCGAGGATTGCGGTCGCTTCTGCATGGGCAGCCGCCATGATCTTCTGATGTTCGTTGATGGCGAACGCCTCGATACCGATGGCCCGTTCCTCGCCTTCGCTGCGGTAGCGCGCGGCGATGCGGGCGCGTTCGGAAATCATCCGCTTGATGACGCTGGGCCGGTTTTCCGCCGGCAGGGTGTATTCGACCAGTCCGGCGCGCAGCACGTCGATGCCGTAATCCGCTGCGGCGACGGACTTGACCTGATCAAGAATTTCCCCGGCGATCTTGGCCATGTCCTCATGCTGCAGGCCGAGGCTGACGAAGGCGTCCCGTGACTTGTTGCTGACAACGATGCCGACGCTCGACCGGTACAGGTCGCTCAGCCGCTTCACGGCATTGGCCTCGGTGCGGATGGCCTCGACGAAGCGAACGGGATTGGAGACGCGCCACAACAAATAGCCGTCCACCAGGACGTTTTTCTGATCTTCGGTGATGAACTCCTGCTTGAGGCCCGTCAACGGGCGCACGCGCCGGTCGATCTTGTAGACCATCGAAATCGGCGTCGGCAGCTTGAAGTGAAGACCCGGACCTTTGACCGGCGGGACGATCTTGCCGAAGTTGGTCAGGACACCCTGCTCCGATTCGTCGATCAAATAGTGTATGTCCCAGGCGAGGACGCCTGCGAACAGGACCGCGGCAGCGGCAGCGAACGTCTTGCGCCTGCTCATGGCCGGCCTCCGGAAGTTTGGGTCTTGCGTTCATCGCGATGTGCGTGTCCAGGACGCTTCAGGCGGCGGAGCCCGGTACCCGAAGCGCCGTTCGACTTCCACACGGCAACTTTTTTGAGGGTTTTTTCATTGGGCACGATGATCTTGCTCCGGCCCGCAAGCGACGTCTCCAGCTTCTCGCGCCACAACATGTAGTGAAGCACGTCGGGCGCTTCCCGAACGGCGCCTGCAACATCGCGGATCGCCTTGCTCTCCGCCGCCGATGTCACCGATCTCCGCGCCGCTTCGCCCTTCGCCTGCTGGACCTCGTAGGCCGCGTTGCCGTGAGCCCGAGGGATCAGCGTAACCGTCAGGCGCTGGGCGTTGACGATGATCCGCTCCCGGTCGTCCTGGGAACTCGAGACCTCGCGGAACGCGCTCATCGAATCGTTGACCGGGTTGACGGACAGCAGACTGACCTTCACCAGTTCGATGGCGTCGAGCAGGGCGCTGTCCCCGCCGGCGGCACGGTTCTCGAACACTCTCTCGATATGGGACTGCAATTGCGCCCGCTCGATGTTCAGCAACCTGTCGAGCGTCCGCCCGGCCACGAATTTGCGCAGTTCCTTGCGGATATTGTCGCCGATCACCTGCTCCGGATTCGCGATCCGATAGTGGTAGGTATACGGGTCCTTGACCCGATACTGCACGTTCAGCGACATCGACATCAGGTTGACGTCGCCGGTCAGGTATTCGTTGGCGGCGCCGCTGGTGACGGACTTCACCTCCTGCACCGGCCAGCGGTCCGCCTGCGCAATGGGCCAGGGCGCGAGATAGTGGAGGCCGGGTTGCAGATCGCGCCATGCCACCGCGCCGAACAGCCGCCCATAGCCGACTTCGCCGGGCCGCACGACCATAAGGCCGCTTGCCAGGAAGGCGACGATCAGCGCGGCGAGAATGCCGGTGCCGGCCGGCGTGCGCGGGCGGAACAGGCCCCTGACGGGTTCGTTGCGCGTCAGCCGGGCCCACCGGCTCGTAATCGGGCCGGTAACGGGGCGCAGGTTGGAAAACAGGTCCTGATAGCCGGTCTTGAACGCGCCGGCGCGGAAGCGCCAGAACATGAGGGCGAAGAGGCCGAGCGCGCCGGCCCATTGGAGGATCAGGAGCGCCGGCGAATCAGACGCTTCGAGATTGACCGCAAGCGACAGGCCGAAGGCGATCATCGCCAGGTCGACGGCGATGCCCAGCACGACCGTCACTGCGATGACCGAACCGACATAGACGGATGCGAAGCGAGCGCCGAACTGGCTGGCGACGATCGCGATGGTGCCGGTGTTGGTCGCCGGCCCGGTCATCAGGAAGATAAGCGCCGCGCCCGGGCTGAACCCTTTTGCGACCAGGGCCGCGGCAATCGGGGTGCTGGCGGAGGCGCAGATGTATAGCGGGATCCCGACGAGGACCATGACCGGATAGGAGAGCCAGCGGGCATATTCGTTGGCCATGAGGTCGCTGGGAATGGCGAGGTAGATGACACCGCCCAGCAACACGCCGACGAGCAGGGCAAAAAGAATGTCGTCCGCGACCTCGACGAAACCGTAGCGCAGGATGTGCTTGCAGACGGTGCCGAAGGAGAGACCGCTGAGATCGCGCTCCCCGACCGTTTGCGGCGCGGTGCGGACTTCCGGAAGCGACAGAAATTCCCGATAGAATTCCGGCTTGATCCAGGTCATGGACCGGGCGCGCCCGACGCCGTCGTTCAAACGCGCCAGCCAGGTCATGAAGAACGCCTTGAAGGCGGCCGGGCTGATGTAGCAGTCGTCGTCCCCCGGTATCAGCGTCTTGTGGCTGTGATCGTGCCCGTCGTGGTCATGGTCGTGATGATGATGGTCGTGCCCGTGATGGTCGTGGTCGTGCCCGTCGTCGCGGGAGGCCGGCTCGACGGCGGCAGTGTCACGGATCATCCCGATACAGAAGATGCCGGCCACGACACCCGTAACGAAACTGATGAACGGGCGGACCACCGCCGCCACGGGCCCGAAGAACGCGTTGGTGACAAGGATCGAATCAGCGCCCGTTTCCGGCGCGGTGATCAGGAACGACATGCACGACGAACGCGAGGCTCCCTTGCGCCGCATTTCGGCGACCACCGGAACCACGGAACAACTGCACAGAGGCATCGGCACGCCGATGGCGGCGCTGGACGCGACGGATTTCAGGCTGTCGCGGCGCAGCCATTTCAGCACGGCATCCCTTGAGATAAAAACGTGAATCAGCCCTGCCAGGAACAGGCCGAGCAGAAGCATCGGCCCGAGCAGCAGAAATGAAGACCAGAGAAAATCAAGAAACAGAATTAAATTTTCCACTACGCCTTCCCGCGCAGCTTGCGGCCCGCAAAAGGCACTATGTCGCGACGCCGGGAGCGATGTCAACAATTGCCGCGCAAGGACTATTCACGTTCGGGAAACCGGATATCCATTCGATCTTTCCTGCTATAAGAGCAAATTAAATTATATTATATTATATTATTTGATTTGTTTTTTCACGTTAATACAAATGGTTAGAGAATCCGAACAGATATTAATATTCGCTCAATCCGACATGTTCGGAGCCAACCCGGCCAGCACCGGCGCGATCAATCTTCTGTCCGTCCGACGCATTTTTTTGCCGACCGGCCGATCAAATCCGGCAAGAGACGCTTTCGTGCAACGCGCTGAGCATATTGGAACTGTATGGAATTATCCGGTTGCCGGCTTCGGAACGGCATTCTGCTTTCATCCTCGAAACATTCGAGTGTTGCCAGGCGAAGCGGCGGCGTTTCGATTTGCCGGTTCCGGACCGGTGCTTGGAAACAGATCGGCAGTTGAAAGTTATGTTATTTTGTAACATAATGTTTTTTGGGACCAGTTCCTTGGTATTGAGGATCGGTTTCTCAGCCCGCGTAGGGGACTACCGCTCGAACGCAGGCATTTTCCGGCCTGCGGGCGCCGAAATGGGCATCCACGTTAGCGGGAATGGGGGGCAGACGTTCTGGGGTCTGGAAGTCGGAGCACTTGCAAAATCGTAAGAGTTCCGGCCGAAACCGTCCTGGGACCGATATGTGAGCATCGGCCAGAAATGTACGGGCAGTCATGAGTAAGGGCATCGCTTTTGCAGCACTCTTTGCGGCAGCGGCCCTGCACGCGCCGCAGACGCGCGCTGCCGAAGTCGTCGTCAGCATCAAGCCGATCCATTCGCTGGTCGCCGCGGTGATGGGTAATACCGGCAGGCCGCTCCTCTTGTTGAAGAGCGGCGCCTCGCCACACACATACCGGATGCGCCCATCCGAGGCTCGGGCGTTGACCAGGGCCGATCTCATCGTCTGGATCGGCAAGGAATTAGAGAAATTTCTCGATCGGCCTATTGCCAATCTTGGCTCCGGCTCAAGTATCCGGACCTTGCGCGACGCGGCGGGAATGCGGCTGCTGCCCAACCGCGGCGGCGGCATATGGGACGATGGCCGCGGTGAGCTCCATGTCGACCAGCGCGAGGAAACCGGCCACGATCACAGCGGGTTCGACATGCATTTCTGGCTCGACCCCGCCAACGCCCGCCGCATTGTCGAGATTGCCGCCGAAGCCCTCGTACGCATCGATCCCGGCCGCGCCGACACCTATCGAAAGAATGCCGCGGCAACGCGAAAACGGATCGCCGCGCTCGAGAATTCCTTGCGAAAGCGGCTGGCGCCGGTCCGGCGTCGTGCGTTCATCGTATTCCACGATGCCTTTCAGTATTTCGAGTTCGCTTTCGGTCTCAACAGCAAGGGCGTGATCGCCGTCGATCCGGCTCAGCCGCCCGGAGCCAGACGGCTTGCAGAACTGCGGGCCGCCCTTGCCGAATACGATATCGGTTGCGTGTTTTCCGAACCGCAGTTCGAGCCGGATCTCGTTCGGACCGTGGTCGAGGGGACCCGAATCCGGACAGGAACGCTCGATCCGCTCGGTTTCGGCGTCGAGCCGGGTCCGGACGCCTGGTTCAAGATAATGCGCGGTCTGGCCGTGGCCGGCGCTGAATGTCTCAGCAAGCATTGATTTTTTGCTGTACCGTTCGCGAATGCATGTCTGATCGGCGCCATTCGACGTTGCTGCGGTTCATCGTGGGCGAAATCGAAGCGGGTGTTGCCCGCAAAAAGCCTGAATTGACGCTCGAAACGACTGAGGCACCTGCATCTTGTGTGATCGAATATCCGGCGGATACGGCTGCTCTCAAGCGCGGAACGACGGATGCAAGGTCGGGGTCGGTGTCGCTTCTCGTCACATTACGCCTGGCACCGTCCTTCGTTTCGCCGACCCGGTGAAGCGTACTGGTTTTTCCGCGGCGCTCCTGTAGGTTGGGCGGGCCCGATCACGAACGGGGAGATTTTTCAGATGGCGCCCGAGCCCCGGACATCCGCCAGGTACTGGTTCCTTTCCTGGCTCATTCTCGTCGCGGCCCTCTACGTTCTCCTTGTGGCGGTCGGCGTCGTCGGCAAGGGCTTTCGCCTGGCGTTCGGCGGCGCGGAAGGCATCGAGTCCCTGTTCGAGTTTGCGACGAATCCCTTCATCGGGCTGGTTCTCGGCATCCTTGCAACCGCCCTGATCCAATCGTCCAGCACCGTCACCTCCATCATCGTCGGCCTTGTCGCGGGGGGCATGCCGATCGCCATGGCGATCCCCATGGTGATGGGCGCCAACGTCGGAACGACGGTGACGAACACGCTTGTCAGCTTCGGACATATCAAGCGGCCGACAGAGTTCAGGAAGGCGTTTGCCGCCGCCACGATTCACGACTTTTTCAATCTCCTCAGTATCGTGATTTTCCTGCCGCTGGAACTCGCATTCGGCCTGATCGAAAGACTGAGCGGCGCAGTGACCCATATCGTCGAAAGCATCGGGACCGTCGACACGGGCGGAAAGGGGATCGTGAAGGTTGTCATCGGCGCCGGCACCCGTTTTGTGGAGTCGCTGACGGCTTCGCTTCCCGATGTCTGGGCGGGATCGGTTCTGATCGTCGGCGGTATCGCGCTCATCCTGTTGTCGATCATGTATCTCGGGAATGCGCTGAAGTCCGTATTCGTGGGCAGGGCCCAGAGAGTCCTGCAAGCAGCCGTCGCTAAGGGTCCGGTAGCCGGGATATGTTCGGGGACCCTGGTCACCGTGCTGGTGCAATCGTCGTCCACCACCACGAGCATCATCGTGCCGCTGGCGGGGAGCGGCGTGATCGGCCTGCGCCACGCCTATCCGTTCACGCTCGGCGCCAACATCGGAACGACGGTGACTGCGCTGCTGGCCGCGACGGCGATCACGGGCGCTACCCATGAAGCCGCGCACCAGATAGCGATTGCGCACTTTCTATACAATCTTCTGGGCGTCATCGTAATCTATAGCATTCCCTGGCTGCGCGAGATTCCGATAGCAGGCGCCGAGTGGATCGCGCGCCTCGGAAGCGAACGGAAATCGTTGGCCGTCGCGTATATTCTCTCGGTGTTTTTCGGCATTCCGAGCGCTCTTGTGTTTGTGACGGCATGAATTCTCCGCGGGACGCGGGTATACACGATCGAATTAGAAATTCCGTCCCGCGGAAGGCCGCCGGCAGGGAGCAAATTGACTTGTTGATTTGAGGTGAAATTCCACGCGCACCGTCTTCCCTTTGTTTGTAGAAATTGCAATGGGTTAGCGAGCTTATCGGCGCCCAATAGCCGCGCTGAACCACAGTTTAGGCTCGTCGCGTAGGACAAAGTGTCAATCGGCTTTAAAAGTTGACCCGGAATCCGCGTGCGTAGATCGGCGCCAATGCCTGACCCTTAAGAGACAAGCAAAATCAATCGATTACCCAGCTGATCGGCGTCCAACCAGCGTGCCGAACAACACATCGACGGCCTGGGCAATCGGTACGGAGGTCTTTGAGGGCCGCCCGTCCGGGGTGCGGGCCGGTACGGTATCAATGCCAGGCGCCGCCATCGGGATCGTCGTCCTCGGCCTGCATGGAGGCGGCCGCCATGGCAGTCCAGGCCTCCCGATCCAGGCCGAGACGGCGGTTGAGCTTGTCCGCGATGACCAAGGCGTCGTCCAGATTGAGCGCAATGAGCGCGGTGGGGACGTGCCCGGACAGCCCCTCGATCACGATGTGGATCTGCTGCACGTCGGTTTCGACATCGTAGGCGGGCACGAAACAGTATCTTGGGTTGTCGGGGAGGGTCTGAGCGGTCATGTCGCTTTCCTTCGGGCGGCCGCCGCCCGGCCGGCAATTTGTATTGCGGTGGGCAGCGGCGCGAGGGGGTCGTTGCGGAAAATCAGGCGGCGAGCGGCCACCGGTCGAGGATGCGCTCCATCGCGGCCGCATCGGGCGCGAATATCCGGGCTCGGAAGGAGACGATCTCCACGGTGCATCCCATGCGCCGGAGCGCCGGCAGGTCGGTGTCCGCCGGCCCCTCGATCTCGACCCGGTTGGCGCCCATCAGGCGCCGGCGCGCAAGCCGCCATCCGTTGGCAAGCGCAAGCGCGTTGCCGCGCTCCATGACCGCAACGAAGGCTTCCGGACCGGTTATCGCCGGGCCGCCGTCGAGGCCGAAGCCGGCACGCACCGACCGCACCTGCTCGGCGTCGAGTACACGGCCGATGAGGCTCTGACCGTCATCCGACGCGAGCCGCCGCACCCGCATGTTCTCGGCGGGCAGGCGGTCCCAGACCGGCAGCAGCAGGCCGGTGGCGAGCCAGAAGCGGGACTCCCGGTGGCTCGGCAGCTCGCCGATCTCGTGGTTCCAGAGCATGCGCCAGTGGCCCTCGTCGGTGCGCCCCCAGTTGGAGGCGACGAACTCGGCCTGCGCCATGCGTTCGCGGGTCGCGGGCCGGATCAGCTGCACGCGTTCCTGTACCCCGCCGTCGTCCAGCATGCGCGATGGCGCCGGCAGCAGGACGGCGGCGCGCTTGGAGCGCGTGTTGACGACAAGGCGCGGCTGCCCCCCGGATCCAGTCCGGGGCAGGCTATCGGGTCCGGGGTCCCGCGCGCCGATCTCAAGCGCCGATTCCGCCGTGAGCGGAACAAGCTTGTCGCGCCGGACGATCTCGACCAGCTCGGTCGCCGCCCCGGTGCCGGGATGCTCGTAGAGCGTCTCCCGGCCGGCGACGGCGAGCGAGTCGGCGATCACGGTCTCGACACCGACCTCGTAGCTGCCGGCCTCGATCGCCTGCTCGATATTGGCGGCGATGCGCTCCTCCAGCTCGGCGAAGAGCTGGTTCTGCTCGGCGATGGGCAGGGCCAGCAGCCGGTTGAGGAACCTTGGCATGGGCGGCAGGTCGTCCTTCAGCCCGCCCTCATGGACGATCTTGAGGCCGGTCGACTCCTGGAAGCGCTCAGCGTTCCAGCCCTCAATACGGCCGCGCCAGAGCGCGCTGTAGAACTGGCGCAAGGCAGCCTTCGCATAGGCGCTCTCGAGGTTGTCGCTCTCGCGGAAGAGCGCGGCGTCGCTGCCGCCCATGGCGGTCTGGCTGTCGCGCTGGCCCCGGGTGATGGCGCCCAGGCTGTCGAGCCTTCTGGCAATGGTGGCGATGAACCTGCGCTCGCCCTTCACGTCGGTGGTGACGGGCCGGAACAGCGGCGCCGAGGCCTGGTGGGTCCGGTGGGTGCGGCCCAGCCCCTGGATCGCCTGGTCGGCGCGCCAGCCGGGTTCAAGGAGATAGTGGATGCGCCGCTCCGTGTTCCCGCAGGAGAGGTCGGCGTGATAGCTGCGGCCCGTCCCGCCGGCCATCGAGAACACGAGGATGCGCTTCTCGCCGTCCATGAAGGCGGCGGTCTCGGCGAGATTGGCCGACGCGGGCCGGCTGCGCAGCGCCAGCCGCTCGCCCTTCGCGTCCGTAATCCTGAGCACGCGCCGCGACCGTCCCGTCACCTCGGCTACGGCCTCGTGCCCGAAATGCTGCACGATCTGGTCGAGCGCCGTCGGCACCGGCGGCAATGCGGCGAGCTTCTCGATCAGCGCATCGCGCCGGGCCTCCGCTTCCTTGCAGACGATGGGGTTGCCGTCGGCGTCGGTAGCGGGCCGGCTCATCAAATTGCCGCCGTCGTCGGTGAACGGCTCCTGCAATTGGACAGGAAAGGCGTGCATCAGGAAGGACAGGATGCCGTCCCTGGGGGTCAGGTCGATATTGAGGTCGTCCCATTCGGAGGCCGGGATCTCGGCGATGCGGCGTTCCATCAGCGCCTCGCCGGTGGACACCAGCTGTATGACGGCGGACCGGCCGGCTTCGAGGTCGGCGTCGATCGCGCGGAGCGTCGAGGGGCACTTCATGCCGGTCAGCAGATGGCCGAAGAAGCGCTGCTTGGTCCCCTCGAAGGCCGACAATGCCGCCGATTTCGCATTCTTGTTGAGCGTGTCCTCGCCCTGGACGATGCCGGTCGCCTTGAGCGCCTCCTCGATGTTGGCATGGATCACCTTGAACGCGCCGGCATAGGCGTCGTAGATGCGCCGCTGCTCGGGGGTGAGCGGGTGTTCGAGGATGTCGACCTCGATGCCGTCATAGGCGAGCGCGCGGGCCTGGTAGAGCCCGAGCGCCTTGAGGTCGCGGGCGACGACCTCCATCGCGGCGACGCCGCCCGCTTCCATGGCGGAGACGAACTCGGTGCGCTTCTCGAACGGCGTCTCGCCGGCAGCCCACAGTCCCAACCGCCCCGCATACGCCAATCCCGGAACTGTGGTGGCGCCGGTGGCGGACACATAGGCGATGCGCGCGTCCGGCAGCGCGTTCTGCAACCGCAGGCCGGCCCGGCCCTGCTGGGACGGCTTGGTCTCGCCGCGCTCGCTCTTCGATCCCGCCGCGTTGGCCATGGCGTGGGCCTCGTCGAACACGATCGGGCCGTCGAAGGCGTGGCGGTCCTCCTCGTCGAGGGAGCCGGCGAGCCATTCCACGATCTGTTCCAGTCGCGAGGGCTTCCCCTGGCGGGACGGCGAGCGCAGCGTTGCGTAGGTGGCAAACAGGATCCCCTCCTCCAGCGGGATCTCCATTCCCTGCCGGAAGTTGCCCAAGGGGATGACGTCGCTCTCCAGCCCGCCCAATGCGGTCCAGTCGCGGCGGGCGTCCTCCAGCAGCTTGTCGGACTGCGACAGCCAGAGGGCGCGCTTCCTGCCGCGAAGCCGGTTGTCGAGGATGATGGCGGCGACCTGACGTCCCTTGCCGCAGCCGGTGCCGTCGCCCAGCATCCAGCCCCGGCGGAAACGCACCGGCTCCGACAGGGTCTCTCCGTCCTGGGTGACGAAGGAGGTATCCACTTCCTCCCCGGATCGGGTCCGGGGCAGGCTCCCTTCGTCACCGTCGTCGTTGCAGCGGTGGACGGTCTCCCAATGCGAGCCGATGCGGTACTGCGCCGCCAGGTGCCGGGAATGAGCCTCCCCCGCCAGGACGATGCTCTCCAGCTGGGCGTCGGACAGCTGGGCGTCCGTCACCACGCGTTCCGGCAGCATCGGACGCCAGGCCGGGACCGGATGCGGGACGGCGGCCATGGCGGCGGACTGGACCAGAGGCGTCGGATGCCGGGTCGCGCCCGGCACCCGCACGACGCCCGGGCGCCAGGAGGCGTAGGGGCCGGCATTGTTGTCAGGGGCATCGGCAACCGGCTCGACCGGGCCGGTCTCGACCGTGAGTTCGGAGATCGGCCCCCAGTCATGGGCCTGCCGCGTCTCGGGGGTGGATGCGGATTTGGGACCCCGCTTCGCCGGCTTCGGCGCGAGCGGCTTGCCGAACAGGTCGCGCGCCGGACTGGCCGGGGTCGGGACAGGCGCGATCGGCCGCCGCTCCGGCACTTGCGCGATAACGGCGTCGAGCAGCTCGGCGGCGTTCGCGGCGCGGGCAGTCCCGTCCAGTTCGACAGCGGGTCCAGCGCCGCGCTCCAGCACGGTGAGGCGGGTGTCGAACCCGGTGCCTCGCCTTGCATAGGCGCGGCCGTCGATGGCCATTGTGAAGATGCAGCGGGCCGGCGGGTCGAGACGGCCGACGGCATCGCCCAGGACGCAATGGGCCGAGGTGATCGTCACCAGACGCCCGCCCGGAGGCAGCATCGAGGCGGCCGAGCGGACATGGCGGAGGTCGGCGTCGTGCCGGCTGCGGTCGACACCGGGCGTTGCCGAAAACGGCGGGTTCATCAGCACCACGGTCGGCCGGACGCCGTGCAGCCGGTCGGCGATGGCCTCGGCGTTGAACGCGGTTACGACGGCCTGCGGGAACAGCAGCGTCAGCAGCCGGGCCCGGGTCTGCGCATATTCGTTGAGATGGAGATTGCCGGTGACGGAAGTGCCGAGCGCGCACTGCGCCATCACCGCCAGCATGCCGGTGCCGGCGGAGGGCTCCAGCACGACATCGCCCGGCCGGACCGCGGCGGCCTGGAGGGCGGCATAGGCGAGCGGAAGCGGGGTCGAGAACTGCTGCAGCCGGACCTGCTCCTCGGAGCGCCTGGTGTGCGAGGGCTCCAGCGCCGCGACCACCTCCAGCATTGCCAGCATGCGGCGCGGCCCGTCCGAAGCGGCGCCGCAGGTGCGGCGCATGCCCCGGCCGTAGCGCTGGAGGAACAGTACAGCCGCTGCCTCGGCGGCCTCATAGGCGTCCTTCCAGATCCAGGCGCCGGAGGCATCGGAACCGCTGAAGGCCTCCGTCATGGCGTCCCGGAGGGCCGCGGCATCGAGCGGCCGGCCCGCCTCCAGCACGGGGAGCAGGGCCTGGGCAGCGGCGAAGAGGGCGTCGCCCGCGAACGGACGGGCCGGCGATGCGGGCGGATCGATGGCGGTGGCGGGAAGGGGCGGACGCGCGAGGGCGTCCGGCGCCGGGTTGGCGTCGAGCATGGGCCGGTCTCCGTGCTGAAGGGCATCGGACCGGCGTTGGCTGGGCGCGAAATGCGGCTCCCGCCTCGCCCCGCCGGACCGCCCGAAATCCGCCCGCCGGCCTCGCGGCGGCGCAAGTCGCCGACATGGATCCAGATGGAAGCGCGGCGGGTCGGCCGGGTCGGGACGGCGGAGGAGAGTTCAGGCGGGTCGGCGCAGTCAGCGCCGATGCGGACGGACGGGGGCGTCAGCCAAATCGTGTGCCATCCGCCTGAAAGGTCCACTCGTTGATCGAGACGATCTCGTCGACGGCTTCGTCGGAGGTCTGGTGCTCGTATTCCGAGCGGAGCTGGCGGTAGAGCCAGCGCGCGAGATCGCGCATGGCCTCGATCACGGTTTCCTCGGCGCCGTCGGTCGGGGGCTGCCCCGTCGGGCTGTCGCGCTCGACCTCGATCGCCATGGTGTATTCGTGGCAATGTCGGCCCTGCTGCCGAATCGACGCGCGCAGCTGATGAAAATTTCGCCTCTGGACCGCCTGCAACTCATCGGCGATCCGGTGCAGTTCGGTGTTTTCCGGTGCATGGGCGCGGATTTCCTTGGCGGCTCCGTTAGCATGGCCGTACTGGCCGGCGAAAGACGCACCATCTCCTTGCGAGCCGAAACCGGAAAAGTTCACCTGCGGCTTGTCGCGGGTCCCACCGCCATAGAGGCGCACCGGGGTGGTGGCGAGCGTCACGCCGAGAATCCGGCAGATCGTCTCGAAGTCTTCGTAGACGAAGTCGTACCAGTCGTCGTGCAGGCCATGCTGGCGATACCAGACGCGGGCGTTCTCCTTCGCGGCATCGGAGAGCTCGTCGATCGTGTAGACCGTGGTCTCGATGATCCTCGGCATGGCTCAGCACTCCTGTTGGATCGGACCGCTATGGGCGGCCGCCGAGGAGACAGGCACGAACCGGACGGCCTCGCGGACGCGCCGCAGGGCGACGCGGTCGTGGTCGGGAATGGCGCGGAACCAGAAAGCGGGTTTGCGCGAAAACCACGCAGCCGAATCCGCGACGAAGCCGTCGGCATAGGCCACGAAATGATGGCTCGCCGAAATAGCCCACGTGCCTGCGGGCGCGGGGTCGAGGAACGTCCCGAGCGAGACGGCGCGCACCTCGAACGGGACGTCCGCGAAGATGCGGTCCCAAACTTCTTCGCGGCGCGCATGGCAGCGCTCGCGGTACTTCGGATGGCGGAGCGCGTAGTCGGGCGTCCAGCCGAACTCTTCGAGGGCGGCGGTGAGCTCGTCAATGAAGACGCCGTTGACGGCGTGGCGGTCGAACAGGCGGCGGATGACGGCGGCGGCCTCGTGGGTCGGCACGCCGGCGATCGCGGAAATCGCGGAGGGGCCGCACTTGGTGGCGCGGCCGGTGATCCTGTGCAGCATGGCGGTTCCTCCCTGCGTCGTGGGGATCGGGATACGGGGCTGGCGGAGGGTCGGCGGAACGCGCGGCGTGCGGGACCCGCGCGCGGTCCGGCCGGTCAGAGCAGGCCGCGGTGCTGGAAGCTGAACGCGGCGGACGGGGTTACGATGATGTGATCGAGCAGCGTGACGTCGATCGTCTTCAGCGCGTCCCGGAGGCGCCCGGTCATGTCGATGTCGGCCCTGGAGGCCTCAGGGCAGCCCGAGGGGTGGTCGTGAAGAGCAATGATCGCGCTGGCCTGAAGCTCCAGGCAGCGCAGGCAGATCTCGCGGGGATAGACCGGGGTGTGGCAGACCGTGCCGCGCTGGAGCAGCTCGTCGGCTATCAACCGGTTCTTGCGGTTCAGGTAGAGCACCCGGAATTCTTCGACCTCCCGGTGCCCGGCGAGCGTGCGGCAATACTCGATAACCTTGTCGTAGCTGCCGAAGGAGGGGCGCACGGCATCCGGAACCTCCTCCCGGGCCATGAGGATGCCGAGCGCCTCGGCGGCCTTGAGGACGGCGATGACGTCATCGGAGAGGCCGGGCACGCTGCGCAACCGGTCCGGTCGGGCGGCAAGGACGCGCGGCGCCGTTCCGAACACCTTGAGCAGAGCGGCGGCCAGCGCGCCGGCATCCGTGACCTCCGGGTGCCCGGAGAGCAGCAGTTCCAGCAGTTCGCGGTCGTCGACGGCATCGCGCCCGGCGCGCAGGAAGCGGGCCTGGAGCCGGCGGCGGTGCGCGGCATTCCGAACCGAGGCCGGTGGCGCCGGCATGTCGAACAACGCGATGTCGTCGAAGCCGGGTTCGGGTGCGTCCAGCGGAGTCATGCCGCGATCTCCGGCCTGGGATTGCGTTCGCGCTCTTCGGCGCGGGCGCGGCACTGCTCGATCAGCCGGCCGTATTCCTCGCTGTCGAGGATCCGGTCGACATTCAGCAAGGAGGCCAGTTGAAGCCCCATGAGCCGGATCGCCGGGTCGTCGCGCTGCGACACACCCTCTGCGATCGCCTGCCGGCAGGCGGTGTGAAGCGCGAGCGCGACGCCCGAGGGGTTGCAGGCGCCGGGATCGACGATGTCGAGCGCCGCCCGGTGGCGGTCATAGCCGGCGGGGAGGTGGGGGAAGCTCATCGTCCGGCTCTCCGCATCCTGGCGACCAGGCCGTCCACGGTGGAAGCATCGGCGCCGCAGGCCTCGCCCCAGCCGCGCAGGTTGCGCTCGAACTCGTCGATAGAACCCAGATGGGCGTCGAAGAAGGGACTTTCGGTGGTGGCGGCCAGGACCGACTGGCCGGCAATCGAGATCCCGGTGATGGCCGGGCGGGTCACGGGTTCGAGGTCGAGCAGCCAGGCGAGGAAGGCGCCGAACATGGGCGTCAGGTTCTCGCCTCGTCGCGGATCCATAGGGTGCATCGGCGGCGGCGTGTCGGCGGGCGCGGCGGAAATCGTGGTGTCGGGCACGGCGGTCTCCCGTAGGTTCGGAATCGAAAGCGCCCCACTCCGGAATGTCCGGAACGGGGCGCTCGATCGGATACGGAATGCGGTCAGGCGTCGGCGGGGCTAGTGCGGCCGCGGGCGGCCTCGTCGAGTTCCGGCCCGACCTCCACGATGCGGCCCGCGCGCCTTGCTGCCTCGGCATAGACCGAGATCGGCCAGCGGCCCTCGAACCAGAGGTCGCGCTCGATGCCGAGGCCGAACGGCCCCTGGAAGGCTTCCAGTTCACTGAGGCGGACACTGCCGAGCTCCGGAGTGCCGAAGCCGAGATCCATGAGCCCGAAATGGATATCGGGGTCCTCGGGATCGGCGTACACGATCAGCCAGGTGCCGGCGCCGGCGGGGTTGAACCACTTGACCGCGGGAACCCTGTCGCGGTCGGGGTTCCTGCCATTGGCGAGCAGCTGCTCGCGCAGCTCGGGCGTAAGGAGTTCCATGTTCAGGTCTCCCTGAGGGCTGGACAAACGGGCGGCGGGCGGGCTGGAACGCTCCCGCGCCCCGCCTGCCCGCCGCCCCGACGGAAGCCGGCCGCCACTCCGGATGGAGCGACTCGGACAATCGGACCGGGTGGACGGGCGCGGCAGGGCGCGAGCCGCGGGCTCAGTGGGCATCGGCGACCGACGGCGGGGACGGCGAACCGAGCGCGACCGCGACCGTGCCGCCGCGCACCGTCACGATGACGGTGCGGTCGGGCGGCATCAGCCACAGCAGGTCGGTCCAGACGGCGTCGGCGATGGCGCGCTTCTGCGTCTCGTCGGTCGGGGTTTGCGGGGCGGCGGTGGAGATAGTCATGGGCGGAGCCTCCTGCGGACGGCGGGCGACCGGCTCCGCCCGGCAGGGAGCGGAGACCGGCGCCTGTGGGATGGACGGGATGGCGACGCCGGGCCCTACGGGGCCGGGCCGAGCTCGGCGAGGGTCACGGCGACGTCGGGCCGGCGGATGCGGATATCGACGGTGCGGTCCCTCGGGCAGAGCCAGAGCAGCTCGCGGCGGACGGCTTCGGCGAGCGACGCCCGGCAGGCCGCTTCGTCCGACAGCAGCAGCCGCGTAGCCAGATGCAACGCGGACTCGTCGAAGCGCTCCAGTTGCGTCTCGTAACTGTCCGAGTCCGCGTCGTCGGACGGAGAGAAGAAGCCGGCGCGGAGCAGTTCCGCGAGGTCGTGCGGCTGGAGGGCGCTGTCCACGGCGACCAGGGGCAGCGCGTCCTCGATCCAGGACCAGGCCTCGCCCGCGAAGGCAAGGTCGGCCGGCAGATCGAGCGTGCCGGGCTGTCCCGACCGGGGACGCACGGCGAGCTCGATGCGGACCGCGGCGGGCCGGGCCGGCAGCACCGCGGCGCGCAGACCCGGCCGCTCCGGCAGCGGGTAATCGTCGATGGCCATCCAGTCGCCGGCGGCGATCCGGATGGACATGCCCATCACGAGGTCGAGCGCGTCGTACCAGCCGTAGCCGACGAGCCTGCGGTCGGCCTCGAACAGGCGGCCCACGATGCCGGCGCGCTCGGCGGCGCGCCAGAGCGCCTGCGCCTCGGGCGGTTCCGGATCGCTGGCCATGACCAGCGCGTCGTGACCGGCCGGGGCGAGCTTCGGCGGTTCGCGCCAGTGGTCGACGTTGGCGACGGAGGGCCGCCAGGGCCGCAGCAGGGCCGGCGGCTGCGCGATGTCGATGCCGGCCTCGCGGGCCCGGGTCCAGTCCTCGAAGGCGGGGCGCGGCGAGGATTCGGCGGCCATGACGCGGTAAATGGCGAGCCGGGCGGCCTCACGCATCTCCTGGAGGAAGGCGTTCTCGACCGCCTCCTTGCGCGCCGGCAGGACCAGCTCCAGTTCGGGGCAGTCGTGGACGTCGGCCCGCACGGTCCAGGTCGGGCCGTGGACGGTCTCGACCGTGGGCAGCCGGACCGGCAGGGTGAGCCCGAAGAAGTTGAGGTCAGGATCGTTGTAGCCGGCGCGGCGGTCGCGGAAGACTCCGAAGGCGAGGCCCCGCCAGGGTTCGGCATGGACGGCGCCGTCGAGGAACGCGCGGCGCGGCAGCGGCTCTTCGATGGCGGGTTCGCCTTCGGCGCGGTTCTCGAAGACGACCGGCAGCGGGTAGTGCCGCGCGGCATTCCCGGCCGCAGTGTGCATGGCGACGAGGGATTCGGTTGCGCGGAACGAAATCGACGTGCCGTGCGGATACGGCGCGGCTTCGTCGGCGTGGACTTCCGCCTCGGCCTCGCCCAGGAAATGTTCGCGCGCCAGTTCCACCTTCCAGCCTGGCGGGATTGCGCCGTCCGTCGATCGCGGGCGGGACGATACGGTGCAGCCGCGGCGCGCCAGGCTGGCGAAGCCGAAGCCGGCGGCGTCCTCGCGCCGGACCAGCTCGTCGGACCAGCCGTTCTCGCCGAAGCTCAGCAGCACGGCCGGATCGGCGATGCCTGTCCCGTCGTCGGAGACCGTAACGGTGAATTGCGGATCGCAGGTTTCGGCGCCGTGCGGCGCCGACGGGCCGACCGCGATGCGGACCCGCGTGGCGCCGGCCCGGCGGCTGTTCTGCAGAGCTTCCAGAAAGGCGTCGGAAAGCCGGCCGCCATAGGCGCGGGTGACGCGCCCGACGGCGCTCTCGTGGATGCGGGCGCGGATCGTCGCCGGCGGCGATGCGGTGGCAGGGGTCATGCGGGAAATCCTCCCGATCGAAATTATGGAAAGGAAACGCCCCGCCCCCGGCTCGGCGGCCGGGGCAGGCTCCCGGCTCATGGACCAGGGGCGGGGCGTTTCAGTGCTGCGGTGGATCGGTTACCGGACCTGGCGCAGGAACTCCGGGATCTCCAGCGGGTCGCCGGACGGGTCGTGGCCGTTGGCCGGCGCCGGACCGGAGTCGGAGCCGGGTCCGACATGGGCGGTGACGACGCGCGGTCCGCCGTCGGCGGTGGGCACCCCGTTGGCGGCATCGATGGCGGCGGCGAGGTCCTCGGGCAAGGCGGTCTCGGCGGTCCCCGTGTCGGCATTGCCGAGCTCATCGGCATCGCCGCCGGCCGCATTCCCCTCTTCGGGCGCCGGCGCTTTGGATCCCGGTCCGGCGGGTGCGGCCGGTCCGGCATGGCCGTTGCTGTCCGCGGCAGGCGGTGCTTCCGTGGAAACGGGTTCGGTATCGACGGCCGGTTCCGTCGGTTCGGGCTGTCCGGCCGGTCCCGAGCCGGCGCTATCCTCCGCCGGCTGCGTTTCCGACTCGGTGCCGTCCGCCTCGTCGCCGATGCGCCCGGTGTCGAACGCTGCGAAGCCGGGCGGCGTCCAGGCGAGCGCCGCCGCGTGCATCCCGGCGCTCAGCCCGACCGGCGTGCCGCCCGCCGCGAACGCGATCTCCATCGCCTCGGCCAGCGCGGCCTTCTTCGTCTTCGACCGCGCGGACGCCCAGGCGATGCCGAACACCGTGCGCGCGATGTCGAGGATGCGCGCCTTGGCGATGCGCGACCACAGCATCGCCGCCGTCGGGCGCACATGGCTCGCAAAGTCGATGTCGAGCCGGGCGATGGTGGCTTCGAGCTCGGGACGGGCCTGGGGCTCGAAGGCGAGCTGGGGCTTGATTGTGCGCGCGACGCAGGTCGCGAACAGCGCCTTCTTGTCGGACACGGGCAGTGCCCGGAGTGCGGCGAAGGACTCGCCGTCGTCCTCGATCTCCAACCAGTCCATGGGCAGGCCGGAGCGGTCCGCCAGCATGGCCTCACCCGGCGACCAGCTCTCGAACTCCGCATCGTTCATCCGGGTCATCGGCCGGTCGGCGGTCTCGCGCACGGTTATGTCGAGCGCGTCCGTCTTGTAGCCGAAGGTGAACACCGAGCGCCCCATCTGGAACAGCATGAGGTCGAAGGCGGCCTCGAAGTCCCCGGCGAGATACGCCTTGATGAGCGCCGTCCGGACATGCCGCAGGTCGTCGGCCAGGCCGATGCCGACGCCGGCCTCCTTGCGCGCCTCGGCCTCGCGGTCCTTCGGCGGCGCCATGGGCGGGGACATGGATTGCGCCGGGACGTTGACGCGATGGGTGACGGTCTCGGGATCGTGGCCGTTGCCGGCGGCGGCACCGGTATCCTCCGACTCCGCCGGCTTCGGCATGTCCTCGGGCTTGACCAGCCCGGCGATGACCTGCATCGCGCCGTCATGGCCGATGGTGACGATGCAGCCTGCCATGGCGAAATCGTCGCGGCGCCAGGTGGCGCGCGCCTCGACAGCGCCCTCGATCTCGTCGAGGCGGGTCTCGATGGACTCGGCCTTGGACAGCAGCTCTTCCGTCCATTGGTCGTCGTCGAACTCGGCGAGTTCGGCCTGACGGGCCTCCAGCTTCGCGATCTCCACGCGCTCCTCGTCCGTCGGCGCGCCGGGCTGCGCCTCGATGCGCCCGTAGCGGGCGGTGTCGCTCCACTCCACCTCGATCATCGCCGTGGCCCACTTCCAGCGGGTCGCGAGCTCGTCGGCCGCGGCCTGGAGCTTCTCGGTCGCCAGCTTCGCCAGCAGCACCGGGTCCTCGAACCAGACGCCGCTGTTGTCTTTCGGTTTAGCTCGATAGCAGCCCAGGCTTTTTTCCCACATTGAGCGCCCGGTGGATTTGGCGGGAAGGTGGGCGAGCGTGGGACATGCCGGTCTTGCGGCTTTGCGCTGCCGGGTTGG
>Ga0209754_1001104_pt1 | contig 29455 bp, 19 predicted proteins | sample MesohylBB_FD_187295 | JGI IMG/M metagenome (GOLD analysis project Ga0209754, IMG submission 187295) | Host-associated microbial community of the marine sponge Aplysina aerophoba from Gulf of Piran - sponge mesohyl, lysed by bead beating... | ecosystem: Host-associated > Porifera > Sponge >... | reverse complement strand
TTCCAACTTGGAAAGACCGTAGAAAACATTCCTGGGTATGGTCGTCAAATTTCGATGCCAAGACATGCCGAGCGTTCTCAGCCCCGTGAGGCCGGACAAATCGTCCGTTCTCAGTGCGCTCACTCCACGCACTATCTCAAGCCGTTGGATCATTGCCAGCTCGCCGACTGTAATCTCTGAACAATCCTTCATGAACCTTTCCGCAATCGCATCACGCACCTCGCGGGTGCGATCGCAAACGGCACCAATGGCATGGTTCGGTACCGAGCGGTTCGTGAAACCTGCAGCATCGTTGTTCGCCGTATCGCGGATCCTTGATTCTCCGCTCGTCGTGGGCACCGTGTACGAGACGTAGACCGGTTCGCTTGCCGCCACCGCTGCGCTCAATTGCAACTCCACCGTGGCGCCCGATAGCGATACGGCCGTGACGGAGCGCGTTGCACCCGCCACTCTGACCGCATATGCGCTTGTGGGCGGGATCGAGCCCGTGTCCAACGCTTCGTCGTAGAGCAAGGTGAGCGCCGATCCGGAGACAGAGACGCTTTCGAGCTCTGGCGGCGTCGAATCTTCATCCTGAAGCGTGACGGACGCGGTCGTTACAGTGCCTGATTCCACGCCGTCCGGCAGGCGGCCGAGGCCGAGAACGATGTGTTCTCCCTGCTCCGCCTCGCTGTCCGCAGACGCCGTGACCGTCACGGTTTGCGACAGCGGACCGCCACTTGTGAACGTTACGCTGCTGGAGGATGTGTATTCCAGCGGGGATGCGCCACCCAGAGGCGTTACAATTATGGGGATGGTGACCGTGCGCTCAGGATCATGGTTCAAGCGAACCGTGACCGATGCCGTGCCCCCTTCTGTCACGGCATAGACCGCCTTTGCGAACTCGATCGTGACCGGCCGCGGTTGGCGCACCAGAGTCGCCGTAAAACTGTCTTGCGTGATTCCATCCTCTGCCGTTACCGAGACGGTTATGACGTTCTCACCAACCGATGGCTCGAACTCGTAGATTCGACAGTCGTGACCCGGTTGGCCGCAGTAAGAGCCAAGGAGATTGTCCGCTCCAACCGCAGGCATGGAAGGCGAAATCGTGACGGTTGCATCTGAATTGCTTGGCTCAACGGCCAAGTGCACCAAACTGGTCGCCCAAGAAACGGACGATGTCGCTTCATAGTTCCCCGAGCTTAGCATTCTGGTGCCCGTCACGCCCGAATTGGGACTACGACCGAACATGACCCTCTTGATGCTCGTGTCCGACGACACGGGGGCGGTTGAGTTTCGTACGGAGGTATCGGTGAACGACGCAGCGGCGTTTCGTGACGAATCGCGGATTGGCGCCGCGCCGGGAGCCATGGGAACCGCATAGCTCACGGACACGACCTCGCCTGCCACGACCGGCGAAGCCAGCGTAAGTTCGACCGCGCTTCCGGTTATGACCACGTCGTCCACGGCACGATCGTTGCTGGCGACCGTTACCGAGAACGTTTCGGCTGCGGGTACGGACGCCGTATCCAGCGCCTCGTTCCATGTCAGCACGAGAGCGGCGCTATCGACGGTGGCTCGGAGCAATTCAGGAGCCGCTGTGTCCGTCGCCGATGGCGTCGCCGTGACTTCCGTCGAGGCGCCGTCCCCGTTCTGGTTGTAGGACACGATTCGAACCGAGTGCTCCGTACCGTTCGTCAGCCCGGCAATCGTATGGGCATTCCTCTCGGCGACGTCGACGACCACGGCCTGCCGCGAGGTGTCGTATTGCTGCGAACCGGATTTCCACTGGATCCTGTAGCCTTCGATGGGCGAGCCGCCATCGCTGGCCGGGGCGCTCCAGGAGACCGCGAGCTTTCCGCTCCCTGCAGCGTTGGCCGCAACGCTCCCTGGCGCATCTGGCACACAGCCGCCGTCACGCCACGGATTGCGCGCAACGCCGTCTTCGAACGCCGATTCCGCCGCCTTTGAATTGTTGCAGTACCCGCCGAACGAGTTCCTGAGTTGATACACAACAATGCTTCTGTCAGAGATGCCCTCCATACTCTTCACGTCAGCCCAAAGCTTTTCCAGGTCCGGGCCATCTGCAATAGCGCCATAGGTCGTGGAGAACCATGCGGGCATCGTGCCCGAAACTGCGCTGCGCATAACCGCGACGGCTTCTGCGGTTGTTGTCGAATTCCAGCCGGTGCAGGCATCCCAATATCCAGCAACGGCATCCGGTAAGACGGACAGAAGAAATACGTCGGCATAAAGCTCCGATATTCGGCAGTTATTGCCGGCGTTGACCGGCAAGCTCTCGAGATACAGGCGAAAAGCGGACAAGGCAGCAATGTCGCCAGATAAGTCGCTATTCTTGTCGTAGTAGTGCGCCATTTCGTGAATCAGGATTTTCGATAATTGTGCGGCCCCCAAATCAACTATGCTCTCTTGGATCACCGTACCGGTCACGCGGCATGTGCGCAGTCCGTCCGCTCGTGTGCTGCACGAAGATTGCACGGCCGCCGATCCGGGGGATGACTCGACAATGTTGAATACCTTTCCATTCCGCTTCATGTGCTCCCAGGAAGTACGTAGCCAAGGCGATGAATTGCCGTACACGGCAACGACCTGATCTTCTATGAAGCTAAGAAGGTAAGAATCGAGCGAAATCGGTGTCCCCGTGATTTCATTCGTAGGCTCACTGTCTCCCAACAAATTGTAAGCAATAACCCTCATCCGGTACTCAGTACCGTTCTGCAAGCCTGTAATCTTGTACGCCCACCGAGAAGTGATACCGATTAGAACCATCTCCGTGACGATCGCCTGGTCGGACGACTCCCAGGAGTTCGGATCCGACGTCCACTGCACCTTGTAGCCGACAACAGGCGATCCACCGTCCCGTGCCGGTGGCCACCACCGGATACTGAGTTCGCCATCGTTTCGGCTGGACAGGTAATTCGAGGCAGGGGCCTCGGGCGGTGCCAGGGAGCGCGTCAGAGACAACGTATACGTCTTGCGATCGATGGTGTTCTCCGCCGTGACGACGATGTCCAGGGTGTTTTGTCCGGCGCCGAGAGGGACCTGATGGCCGGACGCATTGGTATCGGCGTCTACAGAGGGCGAGAAAGCGACTGTGGCACCGGAATCGCTCGGCGTCGGGGTGACAGTCGCCGCCGTCACGGAATAGGGCACGACAGCGCGGTACTGCTCGGTGGCGGACGAGAATGCCGGCGTCAGCGTCGCCCCGGTCACGGTCAGCGCACTCAACGTCGCATCGGACGATGCCGTTCCGGTATTCACGACGACTTGGTTGCTCAGAGCCGGCGCTTGGTTGCCCAACCAGTCCTGCAGGGGCTGGGCCGTGGCGCCGGTCGGTACCGCATAGCTGAGCGTTACGGCATCGCTTGCGGACGTAGCGCTCGACAGCGTCAGCGTGACCTGGGTCCCCTGGATGTTCACGCCGGAAACCGCCACGGTGCTTCCCCCGGCGACGACGGTAAAGACACTGGTGGGAGGCACGGAATTCGCATCCAACAATTCATCAAACGTGAGACGGAGGGTGGCGCCAACGGCGTTGGCACTAACGAGCAGAGGCTGTTCCCCTGAACTTGGCGTTGCAAGAATTTCTGAAGAATAGCCCGATGTCCTCGCGAATCTGGCGCCCACACGGACACAATACTCCTGTCCGTTCTGAAGACCAGTAATCGTGTAGGATGTCTGCGTGCTTGCCACGTCGGTCCATGTCGCACCTGCGTAGTTCCATCCGCAAAACTTGAGTCCCTGATTGTACCCGTACAGACGCGGAATGGTATAGTTTACGACATACTTGACGACCGTCACATCTTGTTCGGCCGGTGGCTCCCAAGTCACACCCAGTATTCCATCTCCCGGCGTGACGCGGACATTGGTGGGCTCAAGTTCCGAGGCAGACAACGCGCCGCCTGTCTGCAGGACAATAACTGCCGCGAGCATCACAAGAGCCACGCGGCAGGCGCGAGCTATTAACGTCATTGAGGCGACACTCCCGAATTGGTCAGTCGCTTGGTGTGAACCTGGGTGAGAAGTGCGGAGACGCGTGTGGTGGGAGAACGTCTCTTTCCGCCTGGCTGGTGGATGCCCTGTGCCGGTTGGCCCGCCGCTCCCTTGCTTCGGTGCGGGCGCTGCACGAATTGGCCAACAGGAAATTCTCCGCAATACGTGCCCACGGGGGCTCCGTATCCCGACTGATGATCCCGGCTGTTCGCGCTCCCTGACCGGAGCGACCCAAGAGCGGCACGTACTGCTCGCATTGCCTGCGGTCTTCGTTTAGGGACTAACCTGTCAAATCCATGTCGTGGCCGGCCGCACTCCCCTGCCTTACCGGGCGCGGCGTCTTTCAGAACATCAACGATATATCATAAACGATATAACTAACAGCGCACTGATATATTCTTTTTTGGCATAGATATCGCCTCCGGAAGGCATCCCACGCGAGAGCGATGCGGCACCGAACCCACGCGCCGGGCAGCGCGCTATGCACCGGACAATGATCCGAAGGATTGAGGAGGCCCGGCGGGCGGGCCGGGCTAAGCGATCAGGCGTAGCTCGCGCGGGAACGACGTGAGCGAACGCGCGCCATCCTCGGTGATGGTCACGTCGTCCTCGATGCGGATACCGACATCGCCCGCGCCGTAGAGGCCGGGCTCGATGGTGATGACGAAGCCGGGCTCCAGCGTCCGGTGGTTGCCGACCATGACCTGCGGCGCCTCGTGCACGTCGAGCCCGAGGCCGTGGCCGGTCTTGTGCACGATCATCTCGGCGAAGGGCGAGGCGCGGAGCACGTCGGTCACCGCCCTGTCGAGCTCGTCCGCCGTGACTCCGGGCCCGGCCATGCGGCGCCCGAGCGCGTTCGCCGCACGCACGGTCTCGTAGATCTCCGCGTGGCGGTCGTCCACATACTCGCAGAAGAAGGTGCGCGTGATGTCGGCGCTGAAGCCCTCGATCTTCGCCCCGAAGTCGATCAGCAGCGCGTCGCCGGGCCTGAGCGGCGTGTCGTCCGGCGTGCCGTGCGGGTTTGCCGCCTTGGCGCCCGCCAGTACGATGGGCTCGAAGCCGAACCCGTCCGAGCCATGGGCGAGCATCCGGGTCTTCAGCAGCGCCGCGATGGCCCGCTCGCTATCGCCGGCCCGGACCTCATCGAGGGTCTCGCCCAGCGCCAGCTGACTGATCTCGATGGCGCGGGAGAGGCTGGCGATCTCGTCCTCGTCCTTGGCGATGCGGAGCGGCTGCAGGGCCGCGTCGGCGTTCCGCACCTCGCCGTTGCCTGAGTGGCGGCGCAGCGCATCGTATTCGAACATGCGCATCCGCCCGCCTTCGACGCCGAGGGCCGCGGCCCCCAGCGCGCGCATCGCCGCCTCGAAGGCGGCCTCGAAGCCGTCGCTGTCCTGCCAGTAGAAGGTCTTGGCGTCGGGGAAGGTGCTGGACCACTTGAGGCGCTCAAGCTCCGGCATGACGGCGAGCATCTCGGCGTCGGCCGTGACGAAGAGCAGCGTCGGGCGCTCCATCAGGTGAAAGTCGAGGCCGGTGAGATAGTAGAAGCTCGGCCCCGGCACGAAGGCGGCGGCATCCAGTCCCGCGCCCCGGATCAACGCGGCCGCACGGTCGCGGCGCCCTGCGTGCTGCGTCATAGCGCGCTGAGTCCTGCGCCGAAGCGCTCGAGCTGCATCTCCCCGCCGAAGCGAGGCTCGAGCGAGCGGACGATGATCGCGGAATCGGCCAGGATCATGCGCTCGATCGCGCGATCGCTTGCGGCGTCGTCGCCAGCAACAACCGCCGCCGCGAGCGCCTCCAGGCGCCCGGCCGAGGCGCGGCGTTCCTCCGCGCTGGCATTGGGATAGTAGTGCAGCACCCGCATGCGCATCCCGGCGTCGATTACCTGATCGAAGAACTTGCTGAGGAAGATGTTGCGGGAAAGCCCCGCCAAGTGGCGCAGCGCCTCCAGCTCGCTCTTCAGCGAAGCCTCCCAGTCATCGTCGTCCACGGCCTGGACGAAGCGCTGCACGAGCTCGTTCAAGGGCGTCGCTTCGGCCCGGCCGGAGAGCGCCGCCGCACGCGCCATGGCCCGGGAGATGATCAGGGCGGTGTCCAGGTAGTCGCCTGCGTTGTCGAGCGAGAAGTGGGCCACGATGCTGGTCCGGTTTGGCAGGAACTGGACCAGCCGTTCGCCTGCGAGCAGGAGCAGGGCCTCCCGGACGGGCGTGCGCGAGACCTCGAAGCGGGCGGCGAGGTCACGCTCGTCCAGGGCGGAGCCTGGCGCGATCCGCACCCAGAGGATTTCCTCACGCAACACGTCGTACACCTGCAGCGCGCCGCGGCGCCCGCGCTTTCGGGGACGTGCCTTGGTCTCTGCTGCCATGCTCTACCGTTCAGGAGGCCACGTGTTTGTTATGGGGTTTGCATAATGTTTGCATAATGATAAACTCCATCGAAGTCAAGATAGCCTAGGGAGAGCATGACATGACGCGTTCCATCACACTGGTGTTGGCGGCTGCGGCCCTGGCACTCGCCCTTGCCTCGCCGGCAATGGCGCAATCGAAGAAGGTCGCCTTCTTCGCCGCCTCTTCGCAGAACGGCTTCAACCAGGCCACGTACGAAGGTGTCGAGGAAATGGCCATCAAGCTCGGTTACGAGGCCGAGATCTATGACGGCAAGTTCGACGCCATCCACCAGTACAGCCAGATCGAGGACGTGCTCGCCAGCGGCCGCTTCGAGGGCATGATCGTGGCGCCCAACGACCCCGTCGGCATCTCCGGCGCGTTCGAGCAGGTGATCGAGGCCGGCGTGCCGATTGCGACCGTGCTCTTCCCGATCGGGCCGGACCTCACTACCCTGGAGCCGCAGGTGCCCGGCATTACGTCGACCGTCGCATCGCCGCCCGTCGACGGCGCCACCTGGCAGGCCGAGGCCGCGGCGGCCTATTGCGCGGACAAGGATCCCTGCAACGTCATCATCATCATCGGCTTCAAGACCTTCCCGTTCGACAATCTTCGGCTCGAAACCTTCGAAAAGGTCCTGGCCCAGCACCCCAACATCAAGATCGTGGGCACCGGCGAGGGCTGGTATTCGCCAGACACCTCGCTGAAGGCGATGCAGGACATGCTGCAGGCGGCGCGGGACGTGCATGTGGTGCTGTCGAACGCCGACCAGCATCTGGTGGGTGCGGAGATCGCGCTGGAGGCCGAGGGCTACAACGTGGCCGACCTTTACCTCATCGGCGGCGGCGCCGCGGCGATCTCAATCGAGGCGATCCGCGAAGGGCGCTGGGATGCAACCCTCGCCTACTTCCCCAAGACCATGGGAGCGCTGGCGATGGAGCAGATCGCCAATGCCATCGAGGGCAAGCCCGTGAGCAACGCCATCAACATGGACGTCTCGGGCCCGCTCCAGGCCATGATCGACAAGGACATTCTCGACGCCAACCCCGACTTCAGGGGCGAGTGGGAGCAGTAACCGACGTTACCCGCCGGGGCCTTCGGGCCCCGGCGGTGCCCTTGCGCCGGGAGGTGGCGACTTGACCCGACACTACCGGGTGTCCGCCGATATCGGCGGCACGTTTACCGATATCGTCTATCAAGACTGTGCGACCGGCGCCTGTGGCGCGGCGAAGGTCCTCTCGACGCCGGGCGACCCGGCGCTTGCGGTGCTCCGTGGTATCGAGGCGGCGATCCCGACCGAAGCCGCGATCGACTTCTTCGTCCACGGCACGACGGTGGGGCTCAACGCGCTGCTCACCCGCCGGGGCGCCAAGGTGGCGCTGCTCACCACCGAGAACTTTCGGGACATCTACACGATCCAGGGCAACGACCGCGGCGAGATCTTCTCGATCCGCTGGAACAAGCCCGAGCCGCTCACGCCGCTGGAGCACACCTTCACGGCGCGCGAGCGGATGGCGGCCACCGGCGAGGTCGCGACGCCGCTGGAGAAGGCGGACCTCGACCGCCTGGTTGAGGCCGTCAGGCAAGAGGAATTCGAGGCGATCGCCATCGCCTTCCTCTTCTCCTTCAAGAACCCGAAGCATGAGCTGGAGGCGGCAGAATACCTGCGCGCCCGCCTGCCCGACATTCCCATCGGGCTCTCGCACCGGGTCTCGCCGGAGTGGCGGGAGTTCGAGCGGACTTCGACCACGGTGATGGACAGCTACCTCGCCCCGGTGGTGCGGGGATACCTGGAGACGCTGATCGGCGGCCTCAGCGATCGCCTGCCCGAAGGCCGGGGCCTGCACGTCATGCAGTCCAACGGCGGGGTGATGACGGCGGAATCCGCCAGCGAGACCCCGTTGCAGACGCTGCTCTCAGGCCCGGTGGGCGGCGCCATCGGCGGCAGGGCGCTCTCCGCCGCGACCGGGCGGCCCAACCTCATCTGCATCGACATGGGCGGCACCTCCTTCGACGCGAGCCTGATCATCGACGGGCTGCCGTCGGGCTCCAACCATGCCAAGCTGGAGGGGCTGCCGGTGCAGATGTCGGTGGTGGACATCCACGTCATCGGCGCGGGCGGCGGCTCCATCGCGTGGGAGGAGGCGGGCGCCATGCGCGTCGGCCCCCAGTCCGCCGGCTCCATGCCGGGGCCGGCCTGCTACGGGCTGGGCGGGACCGAGCCCACGGTCTCCGACGCCAATCTCGTGCTCGGCCGCCTCGACGGCGCCAACTTCTCCGGCGGCGAGATGGCGCTGGATCGGGATGCGGCGGTCACGGCACTCAGGACGATCGGCGACACCTTCGGGCTTGCGGCCGAAGCCATGGCGCAGGGGGTCGTGGACGTCGTGAACGCCAAGATGGCGGACGCGATCAGGACCATTACCGTCCAGCGCGGCATCGACCCGCGGGACTTCTCCCTCGTTGCCTTCGGTGGCGCAGGCCCGGCGCAGGCGGGGGCTCTGGCCGAGGAGCTGCAGATCCGCGAGGTGATCGTGCCGGTGCATCCCGGCGCCTTCTCCGCCTGGGGCATGCTGCAAACCGACGTGCGGCGCGACTACAAGGAAACGCTCTACTCCTTCTGGGATCTCATGGAGCTCGCGGTCCTCGAAGCCGCGTTCACGGGGCTTGAGGAGAAAGGCTGCCGGCACCTGCTGGCCGAGGGAATCGCCGAGGACGCCATCGCCTTCGAGCGGGCCATCGACTTCCGCTATTACGGGCAGGAATACGTGCTCACCATCCCGGTGCCGAGCGGGCCCATCGACATGGAGGCCGTGCGGCAGAGCTTCGACAAGGCGTACGATCGGCAGTACGGCCATTCGAGCCCGGAGAATCGTGTGGAGATGGCGAATATCCGCCTGGCCGCGCTCGGCCGGCTGGCGCGGCCCGATTCCGCACCGCCCGCGCAGGAGCCGGCTCGGCCCACGCGTGAGCGCGATGTTTTCTTCGCCGTCCGGCCGCTGAAGACGCCGGTGATCGACCGCAACGGGCTCGAGATCGGCGACGCCGTCGCGGGCCCGGCGATCATCGAGGAGTCGACGGCGACGACGCTGGTGCCGCCGAGCTGGAAGGCGACGGTGATCGAGGGCGGCCACCTCTCCATGACGAAGGAGGCCGGATCATGAACGATCCGACGCTGCGCAACATCGCAGACCCCGTCACGACCGAGATCGTGCGCAACTTCGTCGTCTCCTGCGCGGAGGACATGAACGCCTCGCTCTGGCGCTCCGCCCACTCGGCGGTGATCTACGAGGGCCGGGACAGCGCCGTCGGGCTGCTGGACGCCGACGGCAACATGCTTGGCCAGTCGAGCGGCGTGCCGCTCTTCATCGGCGCCATCGATGCCAACGTCCACCATGTGATGGACTACTACGGCAACGACATCGCCCCAGGCGATGTCTTCATCATGAACGACAGCTACATGCAGGGCTCGCACCTGCATGACGTGTCGGTGGTCGGGCCCATCTTCTTCGGCGGCGAGCTGATCGGCTTCGGCGCCGCGCGCGCGCACTGGAACGACATCGGCGCCATCGACCCCGGCACGGTCATGGGATCCACGAACATCTATCAGGAGGGGCTGCGCCTCGGGCCGACCCGCATCGTCGCGCAAGGCAAGCCCATCCGCGAGTGGTTCGACCTGCTGCGCCTCAACACCCGCATGCCGGACACGAGCATCGGCGACCTGGACGCGCAGATCGCCGCCGTTCGCACCGGCGAGCGCAGGCTCTCCCAGTTGCTGGACCGCATCGGCATCGAGACCTACCGGGCCGCCTGCGAGAACATCTTCGAGCAGGCCAGGCGCATGGACCGCGAGGCGATCGCGGCGATCGAGGACGGCACCTGGTACCGGGAAGGCTACCTCGACAGCGACGGCGCGGGCGACGACCCGGTGAAGGTCGCGCTGACGCTCACGATCAAGGGCGAGGAGCTGATCGTCGATCTCGCCGGCTCCTCGGGCATCGTCCCCGGCTCGGTCAACTGCGGTGCGAGCCAGACCGTGTCCCTGCTCCGCCTCGCCTACAAGACGATGATCAACCCGGAGCGGGCGATCACCGGTGGCTCCTTCGAGACCATGACCGTCCACATCCCGGACGACTGCCTCTTCAACGCCAAGGAGCCTGCGGCCTGCGAGTGGTACTTCACCGGCCTGGGCTTGTTGGCGGACCTCTTCATCTCCTGCCTCTCGGAAGCGATCCCCGAGCGCTCGACCGCCGCCCATTACGGGGATTCGATGGTGTCCCTCTTCTTCTCGGTCGATAAGAAGCGGGGCCAGTGGATGTCCATCGAAGCGACCGCCGGCGGCTGGGGCGGGCGCAACGACGGCGACGGCGAGAGCGCGCTGATCAACCTGGTAAACGGCAGCTTCCGCAACATCCCCGCCGAGGTGATGGAGACGAAGTTCCCCGTCCGCCTCGAGGAGTTCGCCATCCGCCCCGACTCCGGCGGGCCGGGGCGGCACCGCGGCGGCTGCGGCGTCGTGCGCCGCTACAAGACGCTTGAGGACTGCTACTGCGCCCTCTGGTTCGAGCGCTCGCTCACGCCGGCCTGGGGGCTGAACGGGGGCAGAGACGCACGGGGCCCGAAGGTCGAGATCAGCCACCCCGACGGCTCCTCCGAAGGGCCGCTGAAGATGCGCGCGCGGCCGGTCGCGGCCGGCACGGTGGTCCAGACCTGGACGGGCGGCGGTGGCGGCAACGGCGATCCCCAGGCCCGCCCCTTCGAGGAGGTGCAGCGCGACGTGAAACGGGGTTACGTTTCCCCCGACGGTGCTTGGAGGGACTATGGCGTCCGGATCACCTCGGACCTCGTCGTGGACGAAGAGGGATCCCGGCCGCGCGCCTGATTGCGGGTGGCGATGACCAGCGAACCGGCGGAACCGGCGCTACGGGCCAACGGGATCGGCGTCGCCTTCGCCGGCATCTGGGTCCTCAGCGACGTCTCGGTGGACATTCTGCCGGGCGAAATCCACGGGCTGATCGGCGAGAACGGCGCCGGCAAGTCGACGCTCGGCAAGGTGTTCGGCGGCTACTACGCCGCGAGCGCCGGCACGCTCGACGTCTTCGGCGAACGGGCGAGCGCGTGGGATCCCCTGTCTGCGCTCTCCAAGGGCGTCGCGATCATGCACCAGGAGCTCCAGCTCGTGCCCGCGCTGACCGTGGCCGAGAACGTCTTCCTCGGCCTGGAGGACCAGCGCTGGGGCGTGCTGCGCCGGACCGAGGCGGAGCGCCTGACAGACCTGATGGAAGCGAGCGGCTTTCAGCTGGACCCCAATGCCATCGTCTCCCGGCTCCCCATCGCCGACCAGCAGAAGATCGAGATCCTGCGGGCGCTCGCGCGCGAAGCGCGGATCATCGTGATGGACGAGCCCACGTCCTCGCTCTCGCGGGACGAAGTCACGCAGCTTCACTCGGCGATGCGGACGCTCAGGGACGAGGGGCGCTCGATCATCTACGTCTCGCATTTTCTCCATGACATTCTCGAGGTCTCCGACCGGATCACCGTGCTCCGCGACGGCAAACACGTGAAGACGGCGCCGGCCGCAGGCGAGACCCGGTCGAGCCTGGTGGCGGCGATGCTGGGCGGCGGCAAGAGCGAGACTCCCTTTCCGCCGAGGGTGCGCCCCGCGAAGCCCGAGCCCGTGCTGGAAGTCGAGGACCTCGAGAGCGAGCAGGGCGCCAAGGGTGCGAGCCTCTGGGTGGGGCGCGGGGAAATCGTGGGCCTCACCGGCCTCGTGGGCAGCGGCAGGAGCGAGATCGCCCGCGCTATCGTCGGCGCGGACCCGGCGACGGGCGGCGAGGTCCGGCTCCGGGGCGAGGCCTACCGCAAGCGCTCCATCCGACGCTCCGCCGGGCTCGGCATGGTGATGTCGCCGGAGGACCGCCGCAAGCAGGGCCTGGTCATGACCATGCGGGTCTCCCCCAACATGACCTTGCCTCACCTCCGCCGCTTCGCGCACCTTGGGGTCATGAGACGCCGTGCCGAGCGCTCGCGCGCCCTGAGCCTGATCGAGCACTTCCGCGTGCGCCCGGCCGACCCCAATGGCAACGTCGCGACCTTCTCCGGCGGCAATCAGCAGAAGGTGCTGATCGGCAAGTGGCTCATGGAGAATCCCGACATCGTGATCCTCGACGAGCCGAGCCGCGGCGTCGACGTGGGCGCTCGTGAGCGGATTCACTTCGCCATCGCGGAGCTCGCGGCGGGTGGAACCGGCGTCCTGCTCATCTCCAGCGAGATCGAGGAGGTGCTGGGCCTCGCCCATCGCGCCTACCTGACCGACGGCGGCCGCATCGTCGAGGAGGTGGTTCCCGAGGAGTCCAGCGAAGCCGACCTTCTCGCGCTGCTCTTCCAGCATCAGAGCCAACGGCGCGGGGCCGCATGATCGTCAAGGGCTTCCATATCGGCCGCTTCCTGCAGACCTACGCGGTCCTGATCATGATCGTGTTCCTGGTCATCGCGCTGAGCATGCTGTCCGAGAACTTCCTCACGGCTCGCAACCTGCTCAACATCCTCAACCAGAACGCGCCGCTCGCGATCATGGCCTCGGCGATGACGCTGGTGATCATCGCGGGCGGATTCGACCTCTCGGTGGCGGCGATCTTCTCCATGGGCTCGGTCATGGCGGCCTGGATCGCGCTGCACGTGGACCCCTATCTCGGCCTCTTCCTGGCGCCCTTCATCGGCCTCATTCTCGGCACCATGAACGGCGTCGTGATCAATGCGCTCCGGGTGCATTCCTTCCTCGCCACCATCGCCACCAGTCTGATCTTCAAGGGCGTCGCCATCGTGATTTCCGACGGGCGGCTGATCTCCGTCCGCCTCGACACCTTCACCTGGCTCGGGCGCGACAAGGCGGGCGGCGTCTTCATCGCCGTGTGGATCATGGCGGTCTTCGCGGTGATTCTGACCTTCATGCTGACCCGGACCGCCTTCGGGCGCCGAGTCTTCGCCGTCGGCGGCAACGAGGAGGCGGCGGTGCTTTCCGGCATCCGCACGGATCGCGTGAAGACCGCCACCTTCGCCATCGCGGGCTTCGCGGCGGGGCTCGCCTCGGTCATCGCGACATCGCGCGTGGCTCTCGGGCAGGCGGCGGCCGGTCAGGGCATGGAGCTGCAGGCCATCGCCGCCGTGATCCTGGGCGGCACCAGCATCTACGGCGGGGCCGGCGCGGTCTGGCGCAGCCTCGGTGGCGTCTTCCTGCTGGCGCTCATCAGCAACGGCTTCAACATTCTGAACGCCGATCCCTTCTACCGCGACCTCACCACCGGGTTGGTCATTCTCGCCGCAATCGGGATCAGCGCGGGCGGCCAGCGGCGGTGAGCCGCACCAGTCCGGAATCACAGCGTCTCAGCGACATTCGGGCGGCGATGCGCGCCGCCATCCTCGAGGACGAGGCGGCTGCCGTGGGGCGGATGGTCGAGGCGGCAGACCTCACGCCGGCCGACCGGGAGGCCATCTCCGCGCGGGCGGCCGACCTGGTCCGCACGGTCCGGGCGGGCGGCAGCGCTTCGATCATGCAGGGCTTCCTCGCCGAGTACGGGCTCTCGTCGCGCGAAGGCGTGGCGCTCATGTGCCTTGCCGAGGCGCTGCTGCGCGTGCCCGACACCGAGACCATCGACGCGCTGATCGAGGACAAGATCGCAGCGTCCAACTGGGCGGCGCACCTCGGGCAATCGAGCTCACCGCTGGTCAATGCATCCACCTGGGCGCTGCTGCTGACCGGCAAGGTGCTGGGCGAGACGGAGGATGGCCTCGCCGGGGCGCTGCACGGCGCGGTCAGGCGGCTCGGCGAGCCGGTCATCCGCGCGGCGGTCGCCCAGGCGATGCGCGAGCTCGGGCATCAGTTCGTGCTCGGGCGCGACATGGGCGAGGCCACGGCCCGCGCCGCCGAGCTGGAGGCGCAGGGCTACAGCTTCTCATACGACATGCTGGGTGAAGCGGCCCGCACCGAGGCGGATGCGCGCCGCTACCACCTCGCCTATTCCGATTCCATCACTGCGCTCGCCGATGTCGGCCTGGGTGCGGCCATCCGCAAGCGGCCCGGGGTCTCGGTCAAGCTCTCGGCGCTGCATCCACGCTACGAGTTCGCCCAGCGCGAGCGGGTAATGACCGAGCTCGTCGCGCGGATGCGTGCGCTGGCATTGCTCGCGAAGTCCGCCGGCATCGGCCTCAACGTCGACGCCGAGGAGGCGGACCGCCTCGACCTCTCGCTCGATGTCATCGAGGCGGTGCTCGCCGACCCCGCACTGGCAGGGTGGGATGGCTTCGGCGTGGTGGTGCAGGCCTACGGCAAGCGGGCCGCGCACGTAATCGATTGGGTCGGGGCGCTCGCCGGTGCGCACGGGCGCCGCATGATGGTGCGGCTGGTCAAGGGCGCCTACTGGGATACGGAGATCAAGCGCGCCCAGGAGCAGGGCCTCTCCGGCTTCCCGGTCTTCACCCGCAAGGCCGGCACCGATGTCTGCTATCTGGCGTGCGCACGCCGGTTGCTCGGGATGACGGACCGCCTCTACCCGCAGTTCGCAACCCACAACGCGCACTCGGTGGCGGCGGTGCTGCACATGGCGGGCAAGAGGACGGACTTCGAGTTTCAGCGCCTGCACGGGATGGGCGAGGCCCTGCACGCGGCGGTCCGCGCGGCCCACGGCCATCGCTGCCGCATCTACGCCCCGGTGGGCGCGCACCACGACCTGCTCGCCTATCTCGTCCGCCGCCTGCTGGAGAACGGCGCCAACAGCTCCTTCGTGAACCAGATCGTGGATGAGAGCGTGACGGCCGACGAGATCGCGCGCGATCCCGTCGCGGCCCTGGAGGAGCTGGGCGAAGCGGTCGCGAACCCGGCCATCGCGGCGCCGCCCGCCCTCTTCGCACCCGGCCGCCGCAACGCGAGGGGGTGGGACCTCACCGATCCCCCTACTCTCGATGCGATCGAGACGGGGCGCGCGCCCTTCCGTTCTGCGCTCTGGAAGGCCAGGCCGATGATCGCGGACGACGCCGTCGGCACCGTGCGTGCGCCAGTGCGAAACCCGGCGCGACCGGACGAAATCGTGGGCTCCGTGACGGAGGCCGCGCCGGCCGACATCGAAGCGGCCCTCGGGGCGGCCCGAGACGGAGCGGCGGCCTGGGCCGCGACAGATATCGAGGAGCGGGCCCACCGGCTCCGCCGCGTGGCCGATCTCTACGAGGCGCACGCGGCGGAGCTCTTCGCACTCGCCGCACGCGAGGCGGGCAAGACCCTGCCCGACTGCGTGGCGGAGGTGCGCGAGGCCTGCGATTTCGCGCGCTTCTATGCGGGCGAGTCCCTGCGCCTGCGCCGCGAAGGCCGACGAGCCCCGCGCGGCGTGGTCGCCTGCATCTCGCCCTGGAACTTCCCGCTTGCCATCTTCTCCGGCCAGATTCTCGGGGCGCTGGCCGCCGGCAACGCGGTCATCGCCAAGCCGGCCGAGCAGACGCCGCTGATCGCCGCCCGTGCCGTCGCGCTGATGCACGAGGCCGGCATCCCACGCGCCACAGTGCAGCTATTGCCCGGCGATGGCGCCACGGTTGGGGCAGCGCTATGCGCCGATCCCCGCATCGACGGCATCTGCTTCACCGGCTCGACCGAGACCGCCCGGCTCATCAACCGCGCGATGGCCGAACACCTCGCGCCCGAGGCGCCGCTGATCGCGGAGACCGGCGGGCTCAACGCGATGGTCGTCGATTCCACGGCGCTGCCCGAGCAGGCAGTGAGCGACATCGTCGCCTCCGCGTTCCAGAGCGCAGGCCAGCGCTGCTCGGCGCTGCGCATCCTCTATGTCCAGCGCGAGGTCGAGGAGCGGATGCTGGAGATGCTGTCCGGCGCGATGGACGAGCTTCGCATCGGCGACCCCTGGGACCTCGCCACCGACATCGGCCCGGTCATCGACGCGGACGCGCGGGACCGCATCGAAGCGCACTGCGCAGACGCCGAGCGGGAAGGACGCCTGCTCAAGCGGCTCGCGGCACCGGGGGACGGCACCTTCGTGCCGCCGACGGTGCTCAGGGTCACCGGCATCGAGGCGCTCGACGAGGAAATCTTCGGGCCGGTGCTGCACGTCGCGAGCTTCGGCGCCGACGAAATCGACGCCGTCGTCGATGCCGTCAACGGGGCCGGCTACGGGCTCACCTTCGGCCTGCACACCCGCATCGACGACCGCGTGCAGCACATCGTCGACCGCCTCCGCGCGGGCAACATCTACGTCAATCGCAACCAGATCGGCGCGGTGGTGGGCTCACAGCCATTCGGCGGCGAAGGCTTGAGCGGCACCGGGCCCAAGGCGGGCGGCCCGCACTACGTAAGCCGCCTCACGGCCGGTGCCGCCCAGCCCGGAGGCCGGCCCTCGGGCGCGGCGATCAACGAGGCGTTGCTCGAAGCTGCCATCGTCGACGCCGGCCGCGCCCCCGCGGCGGGGACACATCGCGGAGACGACAGCCGCTTCGCACCGCTGGACCTCCCCGGCCCGACGGGCGAATCCAACCGGCTCTCGTTCGCGCCCCGTGGCGTGGTGCTCTGCCTCGGCCCACGCGCCGATGCGGTGCGGGCGCAGGTCGCGGCGGCCCGCGAGGCGGGAAACGCCGTGGTGGCGGTCGCCGCCGGTGCGAGCGCGGCGCTCACCGCTCACGCGACCGATCCCCTCGTAGTCGTGCTCGACGGCCAAGTCGCGCCGGGCGTGCTCACCACGGTACCCGGCATCGCCGCCGTCGCCTGCACCGCGGATCGCGATACGCTGGCGGCAATGCGTGCCGCGCTCGCGCGCCGCCCCGGTCAGATCCTGCCGCTGATCGCGGAGCCCGACGCGCCCGAGCGTTACGTGCTGGAGCGCCACCTCTGCGTCGACACCACGGCGGCGGGCGGCAACGCGTCGTTGCTCGCCGCGGCCGGGGGATAGCCCGCACTTCTCACGAGCGCGATGGGCTCAGCGGCAGGGGCCGCGATCGCGTAAGCTGCGTCCCGGCGACTGAGGGAGGTAGAGGATGACCAGCGGCGCACGGCGCGACCCCCGATTCGACGTGCTCTTCGAGCCGGTTGCGATCGGCCCGGTAACGGTGAAGAACCGCTTCTTCCAGGTGCCGCACTGCAACGGCATGGGCTACCGCGACCCCACGGCGCTTGCCTGGATGCGCGGAGTCAAGGCGGAGGGCGGCTGGGCCGTGGTCTGCACCGAGGAGGTGGAGATCCACCCCACGTCGGACGTCAACCCCTACATCGAGCTGCGGCTCTGGGATGACCGCGACATCCCGATGCTCGCGCGGGTTGCGGATCGGGTTCACGAGTTCGGCGCGCTGGCGGGGATCGAGCTGTGCCACAACGGCCCGCACGCCGCCAACCACTACGCGCGGGAGGTGCCGCTGGCGGCCTCGGCGATGCCGGTCGCCGGCTCCGGCTGGGAGCCGCTGCAGGCCCGCGCGATGGACAGGCAGGACATCCGCGACCTCCGCCGCTGGCACCGGGCGGCGGCGCTCCGGGCGCGCCAGGCGGGGTTCGACCTCGTCTATGTCTACGCCGGGCACGCGCTCAGCATCCTGCACCACTTCCTCTCCCGCCATCACAATCGGCGGAGCGACGAGTACGGCGGGTCTGCGCGCAACCGGGTGCGCCTGCTCGAAGAGATCATCGGCGACACCAGGGATGCCGTGGGCGACACCTGCGCCGTGCCGTGCCGGATCGCCGTCGACGAGCTGCTTGGGCCAGATGGCCTGGAGCAGACGGAGGCCGAGGAGCTGATCGGTCTCGTCGCCGAGCTGCCGGACCTTTGGGACCTGTCGCTGGCGGCATGGCCCAACGATTCCATGACCTCGCGCTTCGGCGCCGAGGGCTGGCAGGAGCCCTTCGTCCAGGGAGTGAAGACGCTCACCACGAAGCCGGTCGTCGTCGTCGGGCGCTACACCTCGCCGGACCGGATGGCGTCGGTCATCAACAAGGGGATCGCCGATCTCATCGGCTGCGCGCGGCCCTCCATCGCCGACCCCTTCCTGCCCAAGAAGATCGAGGAAGGCCGCCTCGACGACATTCGCGAATGCATCGGCTGCAACATCTGCGTCTCGGGCGACTTCACCATGTCGCCGATTCGCTGCACCCAGAACCCGACCATGAGCGAGGAGTGGCGCAAGGGCTGGCACCCGGAGCGCATCCGGCCGCGCGAGTCGGAGAAGCCCGTCCTGATCGTCGGCGCGGGGCCGACGGGCCTCGAGGCGGCGCAGGCGCTCGGCAAGCGGGGCTACGAGGTGACGTTGGCGGAGAAAGGCACCGCGCTTGGCGGCCGCGTCGCCCGGGAATGCCGGCTGCCAGGTCTCGCCGCCTGGGGCCGGGTGCGCGACTACCGTGAGCAGCAGCTACATCAACTGCCCGACGTGCAGACCTACTTCGATTCCGAGCTCGACGCGTCGGCCGTGCTGGCGTTCGGCGTGCCCCGTGTCGTCGTCGCCACCGGCGCGCGCTGGCGGGCGGACGGCGTCGGCCACCACTGGGCGCGGCCCATGCCCATCGAAGCCGGCGCGCGGGTTCTGACTCCCGACGACATCATGGAAGGCACCGTGCCAGTGAATGGGGCGCGCGTCGTGGTCTGGGACGACGAGCACTACTACATGGGCGGCGTGCTGGCGGAACGGCTCGCCGACGAGGGTTGCCAGACCTCCTACCTGACACCGGCGCCCGAAGCCTCCACCTGGACCCGGAACACGATGGAGCAGCACTTCATCCAGGCGCGGCTCATGGAGAAGGGCGTAACGATCCGGAGCTTCACCAACCTCGACGCCGTCTCGGAGGGCTCCATCACGGCCTCCTGCGTCTTCACCGGGCGTACAGAGGAGATCGAGGCGGACGCCGTGGTGCTGGTCACGTCGCGGGAGCCAGTAGACCGCCTCGCCTGCGAGCTTGCGGCGCGCGCCGAGGACTGGAAGGACGCCGGCATCGAAAGGGTCACCACCATCGGCGACGCGCTCGCGCCGGCGACCATCGCCCACGCGGTCTACGCGGGGCGCCGCTATGCGGAGGAGCTGGACGGCCCGGCGGCGAGCAACGACGAGGTTCCCTTCAACCGCGAGATCGCCGAGCTCCTGCCCCTCGCCTGACCGGTCTCTCCTTACGGCGTGCGGCGCGCAGCGATCAGGAACTCGGTGTTGCCGTCGCGGCCCTTGATCGGGCTTTCCGTGAGGCCGATCGCCGGCCAGCCCTCTGCGGTGAGCCAGTCGCGGATCGTTTCGCAGACGTCAGCGTGAACGGCGGGGTCGCGGACGATGCCGCCCTTGCCCACGCGGCCACGCCCGGCCTCGAACTGCGGCTTGATCAGGGCGACGAGACGCGCGCCGGGCCGGGCGAGCGCGAGCGGGGCCGGCAGGATCGTGCGCAGGCCGATGAAGCTCGCGTCGCAGACGATGAGGTCGATCGGCTCCGGCACCTGCTCCCGCGAGAGGTAGCGCGCGTTGGTCCGCTCCAGCACCGTGACGCGGGCATCGTCGCGCAGGCGTACGTCGAGCTGGCCGTAGCCGACATCGACCGCGTAGACCCGCCGCGCGCCCCGCTGGCAGAGCACGTCGGTGAAGCCCCCGGTGGAGGCGCCGATATCGAGCGCGGTCAGCCCGCTCGGGTCGATTTCGAAGTGCGCGAGCGCGTGGTTCAGCTTGATGCCGCCGCGCGAGACCCAGGGGTGGTCGGTGCCCCTCACCGTGAGCGGAAGCGCGCGGTCGACCTGCATACCCGGCTTCTCGAGCCGGCGCTCGCCGGTGTACACCCGGCCCGCCAGCAGCAGCGCCTGTGCCCTGGCCCTGGTCTCGGCGAGGCCGCGGGCAACCAGCAAGGTGTCGAGCCGCTCCTTGCCCCGCGCCTCGCGGCTCAGTGGCGCCGCTCCACGATATAGCGGGCGACGGCGCGGAGCGGCGCGGCCTTCTCGTCGAAGGGGCCGAGCGCCGCGATGGCGTCATCCACCAGCGCCTCGGCGCGCCAGCGTGCCTCTTCGGCGCCCAGGAGGCCCACGAAGGTCGCCTTGCCGGCGGCGGCGTCCTTGCCGACGGCCTTGCCGAGGTCCGCCTCCGAGCCCTCGTGGTCGAGCAGGTCGTCGGCGATCTGGAACGCGAGCCCGATGCAGGCAGCATAGTCGCGGAGCGCCTTACGCGCCGCGCCGTCCTCCCGCGCGAGGATGGCGCCGGCCTCGCAGGAGAAGCCGAAGAGCGCGCCGGTCTTGAGCTGCTGCAGGCGGATCACCTCGTCGAGGTTGAGATTCCGGCTCTCCGCCGCGAGGTCGATCGCCTGGCCGCCGGCCATGCCGTCCGCGCCGGCCGCCTGCGCCAGCGCGAAGGCGAGTTCCGCGCGCACGGTGGCGTCGGGATGCCCGGCCGGTGTCGTCACCGCCTCGAAGGCGAGTGTGAGGAGGGAATCGCCGACCAGGATCGCGGTCGCCTCGTCGAAGGCGATATGGCAGGTCGGCTTGCCCCGGCGTAGATCGTCGTCGTCCATCGCCGGCAGGTCGTCGTGGACCAGCGAGTAGGTATGCACCATCTCGATGGCGGCGGCGGCATTGACGGACCAAGCGCGCGGCACCTCGAAGAGGTCGGCGCCCGAGAGGACCAGGAAGGGCCTGAGCCGCTTGCCCCCGGCGAAGAGGGAGTAGCGCATCGCCTCGAAGAGCCGCCCGTCGGCGCCGCCCTGCGCGGGAACCAGCGATTCGAGCGCTTCGTCTACGGCTTCTGCGGCCTCGCGGAGCGCACCCTCAAGCGACCTCACCCGGCGCCCTCAGCCGGTCTCGAAGGGCTCCGTGCGGACGTTGCCGGCCGCATCGCTATCGATCTTCTCGACCCGGAGCTCGGCCTGCCTGAGCTTCTCTTCGCAGAAGGTCTTCAGCTTGACGCCGCGCTCATAGGCCGCGATTGCGGCTTCGAGGCCGGTCTCGCCGGCCTCAAGCTCGTGCACGATCCCTTCGAGCTCGCGCATCGCGCTCTCGAAGGTCTGCGCCTCGCCGTCCTTCTCTCCGCCCTCACCCATGCAACGAGTCTAGGGTGTGCCCCGAAGCGCGGCAAGCCGCTGAGCCGGCCCGGAATCAGCACGTCAGGCGCCCATATCCTCGAACAGCTCGTCCGCGTCGTTGAAGCGCTTGCCCTTGCCCTCTTCCAGCTCCTTCATGGCCTCGACGGTGGAAGGGTTCGGCACGTCAACTCCGGAGGGCAATACCTTCTCATCGTCCACGACAATACTCCGCTTCGTTTTCCGACCACCGAGTGCGGACGGCAACTAACCCGCGATGCTCGGGCGGGCGGAGACCTCGGCGTGCCAGCGCCGGGCGTTGGTGTGATCCTCCGGCAGGCCGACCTTGGCACCCTTGGTCGCGAAGTCGATGATACAGAGCGCGGTGATGTCGGCGACGCTGAAGCGGGAGCCCGCAATGAACCGGTTGTCCGCAAGCTGGCGCTCGATGCGGCCGTAGAAGCGGGCGAGCCGCTTCCTGCCGCGCTCCACCAGGTCGGGGATCTGCTCGATTGGCTCTTCGAAGCCCGGCAGGCCCCGGCCGGCGAAGGCGGGGGTGGAATTACGGAACACCTCCGCCACACCGTTGAAGCCTTCGTTCTCGGCGCGGCGCTCCCACATGTCGACCAGCGCACGGTCCCGCCGGTTCACGCCGAAGAGCGGCGGGGCCGGATAGGCCTCTTCGAGGAAACGGCAGATCGCCATCGCCTCGCCGATCTGCGTGCCGTCGTCGAGCTCCAGCATCGGCACGATGCGCCCATCGAAGCGGGCGAGGAAGTCGTCCTTGAGATGCACGCCTTCGCCGGCCTCCACCACCGGGATCTCGATACCCTTCTCCGCCATGTAGATCAGAACCCGGCGCGGGTTGGGCGCGGCCCCCCAACTGTAAAGCTTCATCGTCTACTCCCTTTGGCGTGGCCTATCGTGCCTCACCCCTAGATCGCGGGTCTTTTGTCCTGCCAGGGCTGGGTCGCACCCTCGAAGGCGGCGGCGGCGCGGAACACGGAATGGTCGTCGTAAGGCCGCCCCACGATTTGCATGCCAATCGGCACGCCGCAAGCGGAGAACCCGGTCGGCACACTCATCACCGGGCATTGGCTCACCTGGTTGAAGCCGTAGGTCGCGATCCAGCCGCCGTAGGCCGAGACTCGCACCCCGTTGATCCGATAGTCCGGGTCCGCATTGTCGTGGTCGGCCTTGACCGCCGGCACCGTATTCGTCGGGCAGATCAGGATGTCGTGAGACTTGAGGATAGGCTGCAGCTGCTGCCACATCCGGCCACGCATAGCGTAACACTGGTAGAGGCGGGCGGCGCTGAGCCTGAGGCCGCGCTCCACCAGTCTCACGACGAAGGGGTCCATCTCGTATTGCCAGCGAGGCAGGTATTCGCCGACGAGGCCCGCGAATATGCCCTCCCACCAGGTCACGCAGATGTCCAGAGCGCCGTAGTCCCAGCCGAGCTCGACCTCCTCCACCTCGCAGCCGAGCTCGCGGAAGAGCGCCGCCGCGCGCCGCGTTTTCTCCTCCACCTCCGGATCGATCTGGAGGTAGCCGAGATCCATGCTGAGCGCGACCTTCCAGCCGCGGATGCCCTCGTAGGTGGCCGGCAGCCGAACCCTGCCGGGCAGGGAGCTGTGATCCTCCGGGTGCGGGCCGGACATGACGTTCTGCATCAACGCGGCATCGGCGACGCTGCGGACGATCGGGCCGTAGTGCAGGATGGTCTCGAAGGGATGGTCGCGGTCCAGCGGATTGCGGCCGAAGGGTGGCTTGTAGCCGAACAGACCGCAGGCCGCGGCCGGGATGCGGATGGAGCCGCCGCCGTCGGTGCCGTCGGCAAGCGTCCCCATGCCGGCGGCGACCACAGCGCCTGCGCCGCCCGAAGAGCCGCCGGGGGTGTACTCCAGGTTCCACGGATTGCGCGTGACGCCCCAGAGCGGACTGTGGGTCGCGCCCGAATGGGCGAACTCGGGAGTCGTGGTGCGCAGATGCATGATGGCGCCCGCGCGCAGCAACCGGTCCACCGTGGGTGCCGTGTAGTCGGGGCGAGAGTTCTCGAAGATCTTGGAGCCGAGGGTCGTGATCTCGCCCTTGACCGCGTGGAAGTCCTTGATCGCGACCGGCACGCCTTCAAGCGCGCGCAGCCGGCCGTCGGTCTTGCCGTACTTCGCCTCGGCCTTCTTCGCCTGCTCTCGCGCCCGGTCGAAGTAGTCGTAGGTGATGGCGTTGAGCTTGGGGTTGACCGCCTGCGTGCGCGCAATTTGTGCGTCCAGCAGCTCAACCGGCGAGAGCGTGCGCGCCTTGAAGCGCTCAAGCGCCTCGCTCGCCGAGAGATAGCAAAGCTCCAGATCCGCCGTTGCCAAGACTCACCTCCCGCCGCAGGACCGCCGCGCACCGCCCTCGGCTATGTGGCTCCGGCCCTCACGCGCGATACACGACCCTTCCCGCCATCGATGGCCGTGCCGCGCGCCCTAGATTGCGGGCCGCTTGCCCTGCCAGGGCTGGGTCGCACCCTCGAAGGCGGCGGCGGCGCGGAACACGCTCAGATCGTCGTAGGGCCGGCCAACGATCTGCATGCCGGTGGGCACGCCGTAGGACGAGAAGCCGGTCGGCACGCTCATCGCCGGGCACTGGCTCACCAGGTTGAAGGGGTTGGTGCAGACCCAGCCGACGTAGGCCGGCAGCGGAACCCCGTTGATCTCGAAGTTGGGGTCGGCGTCGTCATGGTCGGCCTTGACCGCCGGCACCGCGAGCGTCGGGCAGATCAGGATGTTGTAGGACTTGAGGATCGGCTGCAGCTGCTGCCACATCCAGCCGCGGAACACCTGGCACTGGTAGAGCCGCGCCGCGCTGTGGCCGAGCCCGCTCTCCAGCAGCCTGACGACGAAGGGGTCCATTTCATAGCGCCAACGGGGCAGAAAATGGCCGGCGATCCCGGCGAAGAGGCCCTCCCACCACGTCATCCAGCAATCGAGGACGCCGAAGTTCCAGCCGACATCGACCTCCTCCACGGTGCAGCCAAGCTCGCGCAAGGTGTCGGCCGCACGCCGGGTGTTCTCCTGCACCTCCGGGTCGATCTGGAGGTAGCCGAGGTCCATGGAGAAGGCGACCTTCCAGCCGCGGATATCGTCGTGGGTCGCCGGCAGCCGCACCTTGTTTGGCAGGCTGCAGAGATCGTCCGGATGGGGGCCCGACATGACGTTCTGCATTAGGGCGGCGTCTCCGACGCTCCGGACCATGGGGCCATAGTGCAGGATGGTCTCAAGCGGATGGTCGCGGTCCAGCGGATTGCGGCCGAAGGGCGGCTTGTAGCCGAAGATGCCGCAGGCCGAGGCCGGAATGCGGATGGAGCCGCCGCCGTCGGTGCCGTCGGCCAAAGTGGTCATGCCGCCGGCGACCGCCGCGCCCGCGCCGCCGGAAGAGCCGCCCGAGGTGTATTCCAGGTTCCACGGATTGGGCGTGATGCCCCAGAGCGGGCTGTGGGTCGCGCCGGAATAGGCGAACTCCGGCGATGTGGTGCGCATGTGCATGATGGCGCCGGCGCGCAGCAGCCGGTCCACCGTCGCCGCAGTGTAGTCCGGCCTGAAATCCTCGAAGATCTTGGAGCCGAAGGTGGTGATCTCACCCTTGACCGGGTGAAAATCCTTGATCGCCACCGGTATCCCTTCGAGGGCGCGCAGCCGGCCGTCGGTCTTCCCGTACTTGGCCTCGGCCTTCTGCGCCTGCTCGCGCGCCCGGTCGAAGAAGTCGTAGGTGATGGCGTTGACCTTGGGGTTGATCGCCTGCGCGCGCGCGATCTGCGCGTCCAGCAGCTCGACCGGCGAGAGCGTGCGCGCCCTGAAGCGCTCCAGCGCCTCGCTCGCTGTCAGGTAACAAAGCTCGAGATCGGCCGATGCCATGATGTGCCCCCCTTGGCCCTTCCAGACTTCCCTTTGCGTGCCCGTTCTCGACGATACGCCAGTCAGGCGAGATGCACGACCTCCCGCCGCTTGATGCTCTCGTCGGCGGCGATGACGATGCGCAGGCTGTTGACCGCGCTGTCCATGTGCTCCGAGAGGTCGAGGTCCTCGCGGATCGCCTTGAGCAGGAACGCCTGCTCGCGGTCGCAGAGCTCCTGATGGGTCGGCTCGTCGGCCATGTCGACCCACTGGTCCTCGTGCACGAAGTTGTTGGCCTCGTCGATCTCGCTCGAATGGCAGAGCAGCGCGTTGGTCTTGGTGTGCGAGTCGATGTCGTCGGAGGCCGCGTGGTCCTGCCCCTCCTGCGGCATGACGATGCTGACGCAGCCCTTGGGCCCGACCACATCCTTCACGAAGAACGCGACCTCGCTCATCATCGGGCCCCAGCCGGCCTCGTACCAGCCCACCGAGCCGTCGTCGAACTCGACGTGGAGGTGGCCGTAATTCTGCACCTTGGTCTGGTCGGAAAGCTGCGCGCCGATACCGTGCACGCGCACCGGTTGGGCGCCGGTCATCTGGCACATGACGTCCACGTAGTGGACCCCGCAATCGACGATGGGCGTCAGCGAATCCATCAGGTTGCGGTGCCAGTTCCAGGCCGGCCCGCGGCTCTGCTGGTTGAGGTTCATGCGCATGACCAGCGGCTTGCCGAGAGTCCGCGCACGCTCGATGAACTCCTGCCAGGCGGGATGCACGCGGAGGATATAGCCGATCACCAGCTTCTTGCCGGTCTCCCGCGCCTTGTCCACCACCGCCTGGGCACCCTCCACGGTGGTGGCGAGCGGCTTCTCGACGAAGACGTGGCAGCCCGCGTCGAAGGCCTTGATGCAGAACTCCTCGTGCGTGTTCGGATAGGTGTTGATCGAGACCGCATCGGGCCTGGCCTCGGCAAGCGCCTCGTCGACCTTCTCGTAGCGGGGCAGCGACGCGAGCTCGGCGGGCAGGTCGTTGCGCCCGCGAATGCTGCGGCTGCACAGCCCGACGACCTCGAAGCCCTCGATCTTGTCGTATGCAAGTGCGTGGCTGAGCCCCATGTTGCCGACGCCCACCACGAGCACCCTGATTACTCCGTTCTGCATGACCGCCTCCCCTTCTCCGCCCGCGCCCGGGGCGGTATGCGTTTATCGCCCTTGCCCGTTCTTGTTCCAGCTCATTGTGCCGCCGCCCGCAGACCCGATCAAACGGCCGGAAGGCCGCTCAGGCGCCGAGCGGCGTCGCCACCATGCCCTCGATCTCGATCAGCATGCCGGGGTGGGCGAGTTCGGTCACGCCGACAAGGGTGCGCGGCGGCGGGTTCGCCGGGTCGAAAATGCGGGCGGAGATTTCGTTCACGACGTTCTGCCCAGACATGTCCGTGAGATAGATGTTGAGCTTGACGATCTGGGAAAAGTCGGCCCCCGCCGCCTCCAGGATGGTGCTGATGTTGCCGAAGGTCTTCTCGGTCTGCTCGCGAATGCCGCCTGCCAGCCACTCCGCCTCGGCCACCGGATCGTGCGGGTGCGCATGATAGATCGGGATCGGCCCGCAGCCCGAGAACATCAGCAACCGCGCGTTCTCTACCGCAAAGGCGGCGCTGAAGGGGCTGCGGTATTCCGGCTTGAGGGGGATATGATGGATCGGCGTGATCGGCATGGCGATGTCCCGTGGTTGGCGATGGGGCGCCATGCTATCCCATCGACCGCATAGCCGGAATGGCGCCCCGACGGGGCCGGCGGCGCCAGGCGCGCGGGCGGCCGAGACCCACAAAGAACTGGGGCGGTCGCAAGGACCGCCCCAGCCGGAGGACCGACCAGTCGTTTGGGAGACAGCGGGAGGGACGAAGCGCTTCACCGTCACCCGCAGTCTGATTTAAGGGTCGAATGTGGCATTGATGTGGCGGAAGAATCGGGCATGACGGGCCAGCGGGCGGCAGGCGGCGGGAGCAGCCTCGGTCTACGCGCAGCGTCGGCTGCGGTTCTCGTGCCCGTTGCCCTGGGCACGGCCTATCTGGGCGGTCCCGTCTTCATCGCCGCAGCGGGGGCGGCGGGGGCGCTCGCCTGGTTCGAATTGCGCAGGCTGCTGGGCCGGCCGGTTGTAGACGCCGCGAGCGTGGCCGGCATCGCGGGCCTGGCTGCGGCCTGCGCGCTCTTCGCCACAGTTGGCGCCCTTGCAGCCGCTGCTGCCGCTGCGGCGACCGCGCTCGTCGTCGCGGGGGCGGAGCGCGGGCGCTTGCGGGAGCGCGCGACGGGACTGGCGGGGGCGGGCATCATCCTCTTGCTCATCGTCGCCACCCTCGCGCTGCGCGGCGACGATCCGGCGGGCCGGGCGACGGTTTTCTGGCTCTTCGCCGTGGTCTGGGCGAGCGACAGCGGCGCCTACGCGGCCGGCAGAACCTTCGGCGGCCCCCGCCTCGCGCCCCGCATCAGCCCGGCCAAGACCTGGGCCGGCGCCGCCGGCGGTGTGGCAGCCGCAGTGGGCGCGAGCATCCTGCTGGGCTGGCTGATGCCGCTCGCGGGCTGGGTGGCGGAGCGCCCCTCGCTCGTCCTCTTGGCCGCCGCAGGCGTGCTCGGCTCGGTCGTGGGACAGATGGGCGACCTTGCCGAATCCGCCCTGAAGCGGCGGGTCGGTGCGGACGATTCGGGCCGGCTGATCCCCGGTCACGGCGGCATTCTGGACCGGGGCGACGCTTACGCCGCAGCGGCCTTCGCACTGATGCTGGCAACCGCAGTCAGCGGCGGGGAGCCGCCCTGGTCCTATTCGCCCTGACCAGACCGCCTGCCGCGCAACCAGTGCCGGACGCCGATGGCGAGGGCCGCCGCGGATGCGATAAGCAAGAGAATCGCGAGGATCCAGTCTCCGAGCCGGGCCATCGGCGTCGGCGACGCGAGCGCCGGCGGCAGCGGCGCATCGAGGACGCCGATCTCCCCCAGCCCGAGCCGGCCAACCACGCGGCCGTAGGAATCGACGACGGCGGAAATACCGGTGTTCGCCGCCCGCACCAGCGGCATGCCCTCTTCGACGGCTCGGAGGCGTGCCGCCTGAAAGTGCTGATAGGGCCCGGCCGTGTGCCCGAACCAGGCATCGTTGGTGACGTTGAGCAGCCATTGCGGCCGATCGCCCGGCGCCGCGTCGCCGGCCACAACCTCGCCGGGGAAGATCGCCTCGTAGCAGATCAGCGGGCTGAAGGGCGGCACGCCCGGCAGACTGAGCGTGCGCGGCCCCGGCCCGGCGGAGCTGTCGACCGCCCCATAGGCCAGCCGGCGCAGATTGATGATCCCGCGCAGCGGCATGTATTCGCCGAATGGCACCAGGTGATGCTTGTCGTAGGAGGCCGTGATCACGCCCTCCGGGCCCAGCGCATGGAGGCTGTTCCAGACGGCGATCGTTCGCCCCGCCGAGCGCGTGCGCCGGGGCGCGCCGGTAATCACGTAGCCGCCGAAGGGCGCGGCCCGCGATACGAAGGCCTGGAGCGTCGGGCTCTCGTCCAGGAAAAAGGGCGCAGCCGTCTCGGGCCAAATCACGATGTCCGTCTCGTCGAGCCCCGGCTCGTGCGAGAGCACGACGTGGTGCGCGAGCCCCGCCTCGCGCGAGCCGTCCTCCCACTTCCGGGTCTGATCGATATTGGCCTGAACCAGGCGGAGCGTGACTTCGGTCGGCGCATGATCGGGCGCCAGCGCAAGGCGCGCCTGCCCGCCGACCCAGATCGCCGCCAGCAGCCCGAACGCGACGGCAGGCAACAGCCAGGGCCGGCGGGCGCGGCGCTCGTCCGCAAGCGGAGTCGACAGGGCCGCCGGTGCCGCCGCAGCGAAGATGGTCACGAAGCTCAGCCCATAGACCCCGACGACGGCCACGGACTGGATCATGCCGAGAGACGGCATCCAGACCGTGCCCATCAGGTTCATGGGGAAGCCGGTCAGGATGTTGCCGCGCAGCCACTCGGCCGCGGTCCAGGTGATGGCGAGGGCGAGCACGCGGCCCGCGATCGGCAGGGCGGGGAGCCGCGCCGCGAAGGCAGCCAGCGCCGGGAAGAGCGCAAAACCCGCAGAAAGCCCGATCACCGCTGGCGCCACCATCCAGCCGAAGCGGGAGGGATCGGTCAGCATGGCCGCGCCGATCCAGTAGATGCTGAAGAG